>Ga0308157_10000086_pt1 | contig 391751 bp, 380 predicted proteins | sample PhyBR1_FD_201035 | JGI IMG/M metagenome (GOLD analysis project Ga0308157, IMG submission 201035) | Phyllosphere microbial communities from UC Gill Tract Community Farm, Albany, California, United States - DLSLB.R1 | ecosystem: Host-associated > Plants > Phyllosphere > Unclassified | place...
GATTGTGAAGCTTGGCGACAGCCAGATCGATAAGCTGATCCAGAAACAAGATATCAAGATCTACCCAAACCCTGTATCTGATTATGCCTACATAGAAATAGGTATGCAATTCCAGAATGCAGATATTTTGGTGTATGACATGGGTGGAAGACAGCTTCAGACGGTGAAAACTAAGAATAAGGTGACCAAAATTAATACCCAGTCGTTAGTTCAGGGGGCTTATCTGGTGGTGATTAAAACCGATACCAATAAAACAGCGAGTGCAAAACTGATCAAAAAATAAAAACTAATTATGAAGAAAACGAATTATATAAAAGCCCTGGGCCTTGTCCCTGTTTTTTTAGGGGCACTGGTCTACGGACAGGCAGGCGTAGGAGAAGCTGTTACTACCCCTATTGCCTCACCATCTATGGCTGCAATGTCACAGTATTCTGATGTGCCAATGTCTCTGGCTACTGGATTACCGGATATCGGGATTTCCCTTTCTGATGCTCCGACTTCAGGTGGGGTGAAATGGCCGCTTGGGTTAAGCTATAATGCAAGAAGGACAGATAATACCGAAGAACTGGCGAGTGATGTAGGCCGTGGATGGTCATTTTTCGGAGCAGGAGTGGTTTATAAAAAAATTGTCATGGGTCTGGACGAATGTTATGACAATGCAGGGGCTATGTATTATCAAAAAAATGAGTTTGATGATCTTTACTATTATAATCTGCCAGGGCTTTCAGGAAAGTTCAGAATCAAAAGAGACATAGCCACTAATACTTTTACATTAGTGAACTTAGTGCCCAACGGAGCTAAGATAGAATATGTGAGAGACAGCAATACATCAACTTTTAAAGCAGATAGTTTTACGATAACAGCAGATAACGGATATAAATATTTTTTTGATAAACCGGATCTAGGAAGGTACGATTGCGGAATAGATAATCTTATCATTATGGAATATAAACCGGCCTATTACCTGACCAAAATTTTATCTCCGATAGGGGCTGAGGTAGCCGTATTTACCTATGATGAAAAGACAAAATATAAGGAAAACAGTACAAATTATCTTATATTCCTTCAGAATAAGCTGAAAGCCATCACCAGCAGAAGCGGGCAGACGGTTTTTAATTATTCATATGATGAAACGCTGGAAGGCAAAAAAGAGAGCGATAAAACAGCCAGTGATCCGTACAGCCTTCAGAAAATTATTTTTAAAAATCCTGCGGGAGAAGAACTGTCTTCTTATGTATTTAACTATACCATGGTTTCAAAAGGTAGTGGTATTTCAAATAAAGAAAGGGTTCTTAATTCTGTGTTCAGAAATGATAAAAACAACAGTCCTGTTGAAAAGAACAGTTTTGTATACAATGAATCTTCCGGTTTAGGACCTCTTAAAAGAATAATTACCCCTTCTGGCGGAGTTACGGAATACAACTTTGAAAATGGAGAGGTTTATTTTAACTTTAATGATCCTTATTATTTACACTATCTGACTGTAACATGGGATATTATTAATCCAGAAATACAATACCGGGAAGGAGTAGGCAGCGGGCCGGTTGATACCAATGAGACTTTGCAGTACAATTTTACAGTACCCGGGGATCCTTCAGAGAAAAGGTACTTTAAATTTATTTTTCAAATTGATGAGTATAGCTATCCTCTGTCTCCTGAAATTCCGGGTGTTCCTCCAAAACCAAGAAAGGACAAGCTTAAGGTTACCCTGAAAAGAAACGGGGAAATTATCATTCCTTCTTTTACCATAACTGCAGAGTTCTATAAGGAACAAAATATCAATGGTTATCCCGGAAATTATACCATTGAATTGGAGTCAATTGAAGGGGCTGCAGGAAAAGGAGAGTTTGGAGCATCTGTGATAAAATTACGTCCAGGTCCGTTTAGAAATGCAAAACCTTCAGGCCAAACCAGAATTAAAAATATAAAGTATTATAAAAATACAGCTGCTGCCAGTCCGGATAGGACGGTTAATTATGATTATGAATCTGTTGAGCAGTCTAACAGTACAAGTGGTTATCTGTACGAAAATGAAAGAGAAGATGAAGGAGATTTTATAAACGGGTATATCATCCACAGAAATGTAAAAGTCTCAGAAACAGGCAAGGGATATGTACGTCACTACTTTAGAACACCGGATGATTACCCTAAGTATCAGACCGGGGGAACAGTAGGAACTCCGCAATATTTCTGGCCTTATTACAATGTGACTAAAAGCGGGTTAATGAGAAAGAAAGAAACCTATAATGAACAGAATACACTTTTGACAGAGGAGGTTTATGATTATGAACTCGATAATTATGTAAACGAAGAATATGATATGAGGTTTGGAGATAAGACTACTTCAAAACCTGCTTACATTAAAAAGAATATGATCACCGCAAAAGCATTTTTTCCCAATAACGGTATGTTGGAGTCCAGTTCAGAAACCTGGATGAACACAAACCAGAAACCGTATTATACAAAAAGTACGGCAGATGGAGAAACCTCAGAACAGTTCATTACTTATCCTTCCGGGCAGGCAGGATACAGCCACCTGGTGACTGCTAATATGACAGGAATTCCTATAATAAACGAGGAAAAGAAAAACGGAAAAATGACCTCTAAATCGATAACCCGTTACGAATCTCCATCTCTTCTTCCAACATCTGTCCTCGCGACCAATATTGCCGATGGCAGTACAAAGCAGAGCGCTTCTCTGGATGCTTATGACGACAAAGGAAATGTACTTCAGGTGACTTCTGCGGACGGGATTTCTACGACATTGATCTATGGCTATAACAAAACGCAGGTTATTGCCAGAATAGAAGGAGCAAAATATAATGATATTAAAAACAACTCACTTATTACCACGGCTATTGCTGCATCAGACAGCGATAATACCAACCCGGGATCAGAAAGTGCGTTGATTACAGCTTTGGATAATCTCCGTATGGACAGTTCAATGACGGCATACAGAATTACAGCATATACCTATGATCCAATGGTGGGGCTTACCACAACAACGTCTCCGGATGGCCAGCGTGAAATGTATGAATACGACAGTGCCGGAAGATTAAAAACCCTGAAAAGAGCAGAAAAAGATGCTTCAGGAAATACCGTGTACAAAACGCTGAAAGAATACAAATACAACTACAAACCGTAAAATGATGAAAAGAATTTTAAGCCTGTTCGGGATATTGTCAGCGGTAGTTTTCTCTGCACAGAACAATCTCACCAATACCGAAAATTATACCTATACCAAAGAATGCCTGAATGCAGACTGTACCAAAGTTTCAGAAAGTGTACAGTATTTTGACAGCTTCGGCAGACCATTTCAGGCGGTCAGCATAAAATCCAGTCCTTCAGGAAAGGATATGGTACAGCATATTCCGTATGACAGTTACGGAAGAAAAGTAGACAGCTGGTTTCCTGTTCCCATGCCTACATCGGGCGGGGCAGTTCATGACACAGCAGCCGTAAAAAGCAATGCAGTGAGTTTGTATGGAGACAACCGTCCGTTTTCCCATACCGTATTGGATAATTCGCCACTAGACCGTGTTTTGCAACAGATTTCTCCGGGGCAGGACTGGCAGAACCATCCGGCAGCTTTTGCCTATGAAACCAACATCAACGGTGAAGTTAAAAAATATATGGTTTCTTCTTCCTGGACTGAAGGGAGAACAGAATCGGTACTCTCACTTCCGGGAAGCTATCCGGCTAATACCCTGACGAAAAATACCGTGACCGACCAGGATGGAAAAGTCTCTGTAGAATACAAAAACAAGCAAGGACAGCTGATTCTGGCAAGAAAAGGAGCGGGAACACCGGACGTCGCAGATACCTATTATGTCTACAATGAATTTGGGCATCTGGTCTATGTTATTCCTCCGCTGGCTTCGGCCTCAGGATCAGTATCTCAGGATACTCTGGAAAAGCTTTGTTACCAGTACCGCTATGATGGCTGGAATCGCCTGGTGGAAAAAAGACTTCCGGGTAAAGGCTGGGAATATATGGTGTATGATAAAGCAGATAAGCTGATTCTTACCCAGGATGCCAATCAAAGAACTTCGTTCAGCTGGATGATTTATAAATATGATGCATGGGGAAGGCCTATTTATACAGGAATACTAACGGCTAATAATACCAGACCAGGTATGCAGAGTCAGATTAGTGACACATCTGTTATTGAAAGCAGAAATACCACAGGACTCACGGCCAATGATATGACTTATTATTACTCCAATATGTATTGGGGACTGAATACCCTGTTATCAGTCACTTATTACGATTCTTATCCTCAGCAGTATGGTTTTAATCCTCCTTTTCCGTCAACGATTTTGGGAGAACCGGTACTGACTGAAACTCCTGATGCTGATGGAAGAAGCACCAAAGGTCTTCCGGTGATGAGCCTGGTAAAAAATATAGAAAATGACAGCTGGACAAAAACCTATACCTATTATGATCAAAAAGGAAGAGCAATAGGAACCTATTCCATCAATCATTTGGGAGGCTACACCAAAACAGAATCCAAACTGGATTTTGCAGGATTAACTCTACAAACCAAAGCCTATCATAAAAGACTGGCCACAGATACTGAGAAACTGATCACCCAGACCTATGATTATGATGCTCAGGGAAGACTGCTGGTACATAAGCATAAGATTGATAATAACCCTGAAGAGATTCTGAAGCAGAATACTTATAATGAACTCTCCCAGATTGTCAATAAGAAAGTAGGGGGAACCAATGTTTCATCTCCTCTGCAGAGCATTGATTACACCTATAATATCCTTGGCTGGCTGACGAAGATCAATGATCCTGCCAATCTGAACGGGAAGCTTTTCGGGTATGAGATGAAATATTTCAATCCTCAGAATACCACAAGCACCTCAGGGAAATATGGTGGGAATATTACAGAAATAGATTGGAAAACAGTCACAGATAATGTATTGAGAAGATATGATTATCAGTATGATGCCTTAAACCGGTTGAAAAAAGGAATATATTCTGAACCGGGTTCATCTGTTCCGCAGAATGACTTTTATAACGAGGCAATGAGCTATGATCTCAACGGAAATGTAAGTTCTCTGCAAAGAAATACTAAAGGAGAGGGAACAGCACAACAGATTGATAACCTTATCTATACTTACACCGGAAATAGGCTGCAGACAGTTGTTGATAATACTGGAAATTATATGGGCTATCCTGATAGTTCCGGCAGTGCGATTTCATATGACGACAATGGAAACATGACTGATCATATTGACAAAGGGATATTAGAGATCAAATATAATTATCTGAACCTTCCGGGGAGAATGAAATTCAGTACTACCTATGTAATCCGGAATAACGAAACAGGAGAAGATGAAACAAGAAATGTAAGATCGGAATATATCTACCGTGCTGACAGAACCAAACTTAGAAAGAAATACACTTTTGAATTTAGAAAAAATAATACAGAACGCACCAACACAACAGATTATCTGGATGGATTCCAGTATACCATCAATCATCTGAACACGGTCTCTCTGGATTTTGTTCCTACCTCGGAAGGATACTACGATTTTAAAAATAATAAGTATATTTACAACTATACCGATCAGCTGGGAAATGTACGGTTGAGCTATCAGAATAATGGCTCAGGAGCAGCAGTTCTTGAAGAAAACAACTATTATCCGTTTGGATTAAAGCATTATGGATACAATTCTACATCAGGAAACCCTGACTACCGATACCAATACAACGGTAAAGAGCTGCAGGATGATACAGGAATGCTTGATTATGGCTGGAGACAGTATATGCCGGAATTAGGAAGATGGAATGGGATGGATCAGCTTTCAGAAGCTTATCGTTCTTTTTCCCCGTATGCTTATGTTGTTAATAATCCTATAACATTAGCCGATCCTGATGGTAGGTTAAGTCAGGATTTTATGGACATGGTTAATAAATCTAGTCATGGAACTGTCTGGACAAACAGAGATGGGAACTTTTACAGTAACAGAGGAGGAGCAATGGATGGCTCAGGGCGTTCTCTAAATTCAATACAGGCAGCTAAAGAGAATGATGGAGGCGGTGGCTTTTGGGGAGGTATTAAAAATTTCTTTGGAAATATTTTTAGTAAAAAAGAAAAAGGAGCGGGTATTTCAACCTTTTTAGCTGGTGCAACAGTTAGTAGAGTTACCACTGGAATTGTTCAGATTGGTGAAGTAACTAATATAGGAGGAGCTTCATATTTGAAAGGCTTGGGTACAGGAGTTATCTCAACAGGAGCTATGACTTTAGGAGCTATTTTATACCCTACAATGATTGCAGAGCCGGAATTTGATTGGACAAGAAACTTTGACAAAACTATAGATGTACCGATAATTACAACGGATGTAAATAAAAACGGAATACTGTTATATAGAGGAGTTTCTTCTAATGCACATACTAAAACGCAAGCTATAATGTATAATGAAGCTTTATTTGGTATTGCCATTCCTAACGGTTTAAGACCTGGAGAAACTGCACATTGGGATATGGATGCTCATGCAATGGGTGATAATTATTCTGTTTTTACATCTTGGACGTTAGATTCGACTGTAGCAAGAGATTTTGCCACAAGTTATGGAACAGCATCAGGAGTTATACTTTCTAAAAGATTTAAAGTAGGTGTTAATGCTATCCCAAATATCTCTATTAATGCACAAAAAATGCAAGAAGGCGAATGGTTAATTTTTGGACCTGTAATTAGAGCTAATGTTCAACACATAAAACCTTAATTAATGAAAACAAAAGAAGAAGTATTCACTTTAATAAAAAAAACAGTTAATCTTCCTGGGGAAATTAATGATTACCAATTGAGGTTAAGTAGCGGTAGATTTGAGAGAGAAAATTTAATTGGAATATATAAAATAAGAAGAGGTATTGCGACTCGCCAAGAGAACTTTAAGCTTGCTGAGCAAATGAGTTTCTTACTTATTGGATTAGAAAATGATACAGGAATTCTATTAAAAGGTGCAAATATTTATGGTAAAAACTATTTTGGCATGTATTATTTAAGTGAGGATTGGAATAAAGTTATTGGATATTTAGAAAGTGAAGTTGATGAAAATGGAAATCTAATAAATTAATATGGAAGAAAGAGAAATAATTATAAAACAAATTGAAGAAAAATTATCAATTGAATTAAGACCAGAAAACATTTCCAAGATGAGCTTGGATGAATATAGAGATTTTATTATTTCTATGTTTGAGTATATAAATCTAAATATCTTTTAGCATCCTTAGACTTTAGAAAATTTGCAAACGATTTTGTATATAATTATGAAGATGATGGTTATGAAGATAATTGTGGCGAACGAGTAAGGTTTTTTATGGATGAATTAGCGATTTTATATACTTATCATCCACCATTTTTTTGGATTCTAACTTTGAGGATTTTAAGCATAAAATGAAAAAAGATATCTCAAAAGGTAATGGTTTATAAAAATGAATAGTGTATTAGATTTGGCAATGTTCCAAATATGTTGATATCCTGTATTAATAAACATTAATAAAGAAAATTTCAAATAAAATAATTAAAAACAGGTAATTATTTGAATTACCTGTTTATTTCAAATAGTCAAGATCAATTCATTAAATAATTATTAATGTCAAATACAGAAATAAAATCTCTGCTACGCAAAGTCTTCTGATTTTGATCCACTAAACAAACAACTGGGCTCTCTTGAAAAAGAAAGCCTGGTTTCTTATAAAAGGTCTTTAAATTCTTATTATTTGGACATAATAAGTGCATCCCCGTTCATCTCAGAAAATAATAGACTGTTTCATCTTTGAAACAGTCTATTTTTGGTAGAAAGAGTCATATTGGTAATATAATTTTAGAATAATGGTATATTTACAACTATACCGATCAGCTAGGAAATGTACGGTTGAGCTATCAGAATAATGGCTCGGGAGCAGCAGTTCTTGAAGAAAACAACTATTATCCGTTTGGATTAAAGCATTATGGATACAATTCTACATCAGGAAACCCTGACTACCGATACCAATACAACGGTAAAGAATTACAGGATGATACAGGAATGCTTGATTATGGCTGGAGACAGTATATGCTGGAGTTGGGAAGATGGGGAGTAATAGATCCTCTTGCAGAACAGATGAGAAGGCATAGTCCATATAATTACGCATTTAATAATCCTATAGAATTTATTGATTCCGATGGAAGACTTCCTTCTCGTTTAGCAAGCTTTTATGGTAAAAACTCTGCATTTAACTGGGAGTTTGATCCAACGACAAGTGTTAGTGGGCTTGCATGGAATGAAAGGTATTCAGGATCTAATTTTATGGCTGATGATGGTGCTATCGGATCTTTTATGTCATGCTTTACTAATAATAATAGTATTACAGGATTTACCGTTACAGGTTATATGGCAGGAGCTATGTTTCAGTCTATCATGGCAGGAACCTCGATTGATTCTATTCTTGGAGGGTTTAATTCTTTGAGGGATCAGATGATTAATGCAGGTATTGATAAACCGGAAAGTATAAAAGCAAGTTTTAGTGATGCAAATAAACTTTTAAATGCTGGAGTATTTGGTAATCTTAATAATATACTAAACTATGTGGCTAAGCAAAAAGAAGGTTCAAAAGTTTTTTTTGAAGAGACTAACAGAGATGATATTATTGGAAAATCTGAAGGATATAGGATATTACTTAATATGAGTAAAATAAATAATGTTTTATTTCTTGGTTATGTAATAGGACATGAAATGGTTCATTCAATTACAGACTATTTCAGCACGAGTTTTTACGAAATAGTTGGATCAAAAGGTAAAATTGCAAGTAATGCTTTTGGTTACTTTTCAGAATATGTTTCATATTCATGGGAAGAAGTAATGGGAAATTCGGCAATTTCTCCTAATGCAAAAGATTACACATATCGTGTACATGGCCCAAATGCTAAACAGGCAAAAGCGAGATATGAGCAAGTATCTATAGATATGGTTAATAATAATTTAATTCAACTACTTAGAATGTATAATAAATTTGTAAATATTTCACCAAAGTAATACTATGAGAAATCTATTCATAACCTTAACGTTCTTTTTTTATGCGACGGTTTTTGGACAAATTGAACTAAAAATTGTCGAGCTTAAAAAAGATTCATTAAAAAATGAAAAATTAGTTATAGAAATTAGAAATTTAACTAACAATTATTTAGCAGTACCTTTTGATCAAAAAGGATTTAAAGGATATAATTCAGAAGAATTATGTAGTGATCTTAAAATTTTAGACTATCCACATCGTTTTTTTGGATTAGCTTTAATCTTTAAAGATAAAAATGAGAGTAAAGAACCTATCCAGTCTTTGGTAAGGAGCTATCATGTAAATGACAAGGATGTTGTTATTGATAAAGTTGGATTAGAAGAATCTAAAACTAAAGATAATCTAACGAATTGGGGTAAAAATAATAAACTAAAAAGTCAAACCGAAATAGAAAGGAATTTCTACATCATGCATAATCTATTGCTTTTAGAACCTAAAGAAAAAATTAGAATGAATTTTGATTTAGATATTTTTGATATAAAACGGGGCGAAACTTCATTTTATAACTATTATATCCTTAATAATAATGAAGAGTATTCTCTTAGTTTAAAATTGTGTGCAGATAAATTTATATATAATTATCTGACTGTGAAGCAAAAACAGGAATTAAAAAAGTATAAATTTTTTAGTGGTATGATTGAAAGCAATACTGTTCCTTATCTTTTTTCATATGAATAGCTCTAATAGTTTATCCAGATAGCAAAAAACCACTGTGAATGCAGTGGTTTTTTTCGAACTTTCATATCTTTTTACTACCAATAACAGTCATTTTAGGAAGCACTGTTAGGGGGTATTTAGCAAGAGCATTGTTTCAATTCATCATGAGTGGGGTATCTTCTATTGATTCTATTCTTGAAGGATTTAATTCTTTGAGGGATCAGATAATTAATGCAGGTTTAGGGAGTAATCCTGAGAAAACGCAGGCAAGTTTTAATGATTGGGTAAAATTAACGGATAAAGTCCCTGAATTAAATAAGCTCTTTTCAAAAGCTCCTTCAGTGTTTATTCCGGTAACTGGTGAAAATTATTTAGGGCAACAGGATCCATTTACTAACAAAATAAGAATTAGTACTGACAAAATTGGTAATTTATTAGAATATGCTTACACAATAGGTCATGAAATGTTACATGTTTTTGATGATAAATATAATTATAAAAAGTATATCGATTTATTTTCTACGAATGATCGAGAATTTGAGAGAAATAGATATACAATCCCAATTTATATGCTTTTTAAAGAGTATAGAGGATATTCTTGGGAAAAATCATTAGGAAGAGATGTTGATGTTGACCGAACAATGAATGCATATAGAGTTAGATGGGCTCTTCCTCAAAAAACACTTGACTTTTTGAATAGTAAAATTAAATTTTTGTCAAACTTATTTATAAATCCATAGTAATGAGAAAACTTATTTATTTAATACTTTTTTACTCATCTTTTGCTTTTTCTCAAATTAGTTTAACCTTAAAATTTCTTGATAGAAGCTCTAAAGTTGATGAAAAACAACTTATAGAAATAATTATAAAAAACAACTCTCAAATCAATTATATATTGCCAATTGATACAACAGATTTTAAACCGTTCTATAATGGAGAATCTTGTGTTGATTTTGTTGATCAGGAAAGTTATAAGGACTTAATGTTAAAAGCAAATTTCGAAAACCAATCTGATAATGAAATATTAATGGCTATTCCTCAATTTAAATTAATGGGGAAAATTGATGAAAATGATAATCGAGTTATCATGGAATTAAAGAGAAGGGATTCTCTTAAAGATTTACAAAATAAAGAAGTAGATCACTGGAAGAGGGTTAATAGAATATTACAGAGCAACGATTGGGCTATTAAAAATAAATTTTTAATTTCAAATTTAATTTTTTTGAAGCCAGGACAAGAGTTTGTCTATCAAAAATATTTTACTCCTAAAAAAATTAATTCTAATCAAATATCTGGGACGTATGATTATTATAATTTGTTACCAAATGAGAGTTATAGCTTTTCTTTGATGTATTGTATTGACGAGAGAGTTTATGGATATTTAACGGAAAAACAAAAAAGAAAATTTAAAAAATTTAAATTTTTTACTGGAAGTTTCGAAAGTAATACCTTGAAATGGAAATGATTCTCGTAGATTAGATCTTAGTTACTTTGTACTGGTGCGTGTGTCCTGCTGCTCGAAGCTTCCTGACTTTGAGCTGCCAAATAAACAAATGGGTTCTCTTGTAAAAGAAAGCCCAGTTTCTTATAAAATGCCTTTCCTGCTAAATGCAAAAAGAATAATTTTCACATCTACAATTACAGGTCATCTGGGGAATGTCAGGTTAAGTTATACGGATGCAAACAAAGGCGGGATCATTCAGCCCAGAAAGTATCAGGCTATGAAATGTATAGGATCTCCGGCAGGAAATGTTTGTTATATAGATTGGAAACTGGAAGAGATTGTAGAAATGAATGATTGGAGTTGATGATCAAACACCACTCATATCGGAAAATAATAGGATCTTTTAAATGCGGGAATTTTAACAGTGGGGTTAGCTAGTATTTCCAGTAGCCGCTCCCTTATTTTTGCATATGGATTAGCTGACTATGCTTTTGACATAGGGGGAACAGTGGATGACAAATTTGGTGAAATCAACACAAATATCTATGATTAAATCTTTTATTAAACAATGGCTTTTTGTTAATTATTGTGGACAAAAAATTGGTCAATTTAAAGGGGCTGATTTGAGCGGAACGTTATTAAACGTAATGAATGTAAATATTTCATTTATTATTTATGGAATTTTTCTGGATATTTATATATTGTTGGGTTTTAGAAACTTTATAGTAATTGCTGTCATTGCAATTCCTTTTGAATTTTTAGTAACCCGAAAGCTAATTAAAAGGTATATAATGCCACTAATATCATTGAAAGAATTAAATGACCTATATAATTTGACCCCACGTTGGAAAAGAATTTTTTATTTTATTTTGGCAATTATTATCTTATTATGTAGTGTACTTAGTTTTTTCCTATTGATTATTAGTTTAAAATTCTTTTAGAGTTAGATGCCTTTTGGTAAAAAAGCCGAGAAGACAGTATGATAGAGTGTTTAAAGTACTCTGTCCAAGAGATAATTTCAATCAGCGTATTATACATACAATACGCTGGTTTTTGTAATTTTAGTGAGATCTAATGAAAGTTTGAACAGATTCAATATTTAAAATAGGAATTTATGAACAAAATAGAAATAAAAGGGAGTAAAGCGAAATTAGTAATAATGTTTATAGGAGCACTAATGTTTGTAATTTTAGGGGTATTTCTAATAATTAATCCGGAGATTTTTTCTTCCGTAATATTTAAAAATATAATATTTATACGTGTTATAGGGATTATATCAATAATATTTTTTGGGTTATGTTTTGTTTTTATACTAAGGATGTTGTTAATGAAAGAAAATAATCTTATCCTTGACAAAAATGGAATTACTGATAACTCTAGTTATTCCAGCGTAGGAATGATTGATTGGAAGGATATAACCTCTATAAAATCTATTGATGTTATGTCAACAAAATTTTTAATTATTAATTTAAAAGATCCTAATAAATACTTAATATCACAAAATAGTATTAAAAGAAAACTCTTAGAAAGAACTTTTAAAACTTATGGAACTCCTATTGCAATCTCTTCAAATGCATTGAAGTGTAGTTTTAAAGAACTTGAACAAATCATTTTGCAATTTTATAATAAATATAAGCATAATTAATATTTGTATTAAAGTAAGAAATTAATTTCTCAATGGTGAGTATTACAGCTCTGTCCAAAGAAAAGCAATAGACTGTTTCATTTTGAAGCAGTCTGTTTTTTCCAAAGGGTATTGTATGTACTAAAATTTAAAATAATAAAATACATTTACAACTATACCGATCAATTAGGAAATGTACGGTTGAGCTATCAGAATAATGGCTCAGGAGCAGCAGTTCTTGAAGAAAACAACTATTACCCGTTTGGGTTAAAGCATGAGGGATACAATTACACATCAGGAAATCCTGACCAATACAACGGTAAAGAATTACAGGATGATACAGGAATGCTTGATTATGGCTGGAGACAGTATATGCCGGATCTCGGAAGATGGAACGGGATAGACCAATTGGCAGAATCTTACTACCTGGCCAGCCCTTATGCGTATGTGTTAAACAATCCTATTTCTTTTATAGATCCTGATGGAAGAGCAGTGGAGCCTGTTGCGGACGGCTGGGAATTTATCGGACAAGACGTAGCACGTCTTTTCAATTATTTAAAAAGAGGAGGAAATGTAAAGTCACTTACCAATGCTTTGGGAAATTGGAACGGAAGCGGACGTGTAGATGATTTCTGGTCTTATTTTGGCTCCTGGTTAGCATGGTCATCAAATCCATATATGGGAGCTGGTGGAGCTGTTTATGCCACAGTGATTTCAGATGGAGCTAAGGGAGCTACATCAACGGACATACAGGAAATTGTTTTCACTAGAATCAAAGTTGCTGATGTTCAGAGTTTAGAAGATAGTTTCGCAGACACTCAAAAAGCATGGAGACAACCCGGAAAAGCCATGATGATGGACAGTATGTTTGACGTTTTGGGGATTTTAATCGTAAATAAAGTCGAACCGGAAACACAGACTCAAGCATTAGGAATTGCGGCATTAGCCGTTATCTTCGCTAAAGGAAGAGTTGCTCCAGGGATTATTAAAGCAGAGGAATTTATAACAGTACGACATCATACATCTACTTCAGCTGTTAAAGCTATTAAAAAAAGTGGTTCTATTAATGTTTCGTCACCAAGACCATTTGGAGTAGATGTTGAAATGGCTCCTTTTGTATATCCGCTAAATGTAAAACTAGGTCAAGCAAGTGGAGGTTATCTTGGTGGAGGATATATAGAATTTACAGTACCTAAATGGGGAGTTACTCCTACTCCTTTTATAGGAGGTGTAGGAAATTCTGGAAGAATTATGGTAGAAGGGCATATGTAATTGAATATAAGTACTTTGAATCCAAAATATGTTAAACGTTGGTGGTGGCCATTTTAATAAAAATATGAAAAAAATAAAATTAGAATATAACTTGTGTGTTTTTTTATTTGCTTATTTAAATCAAGCAGATTTATCATTACACAGAGCGGGATGGACAAGCATCAGAGAATTGAAAAATTTTTACTCAAATCAGGTAAATCCTAGAGAAGTAGGGCGATTTTTAATACTAAATGCTGATATAAATGAGAGTAAATTAGGATATTATTACGGAATAAAAGGATATTCTCTAAAAAAAATTATTCTTTCGCGGATAAATTTTATGTTTGGGTTTCCTCCTGTCTTCCTTAGCGAGGAAATTTATTATATATGCCAAAAATTGATGAATTTTGCAGAAATGCTTGAAAAAGATGATGTTCACCAGTTGGAAATGGAAAAATTAAGGCTTGAAATTTCAAAATTTTCTTTTGATATATTAAGGTATAAAATATCTTATAAGGATTATAGTGAAGCATTAAAAATTGAACATTATATGCAACATGATGGGCTAAAGGATATTAAAATAAAAGAGTTTATAAAAAGGCTTCCCGACTCATCTGTTTTTATAATGTATTTCAAAAATATTTGATAATTTTTTAATCTGTAGCTTAACGCTGATGCTGGCTTTGATAGTAAAAAATGTAGAGATTTTTTAGAGAAAAAGGAAATAATGATACAAACAGAAAAATTAAATAGTGCAATATTGGCAATCCAAGACATGATAATTCGTGCACGCAGTTTGGCTTATAAAAACGAATCATATGAGTTCTTAGCAGACTTTTTAGATGGTATAGAGTATCTTCCAGCCTTGATATTGGAGAAAGGAGATCAAACAGAATTATTTGAGCATTTTTTAGAAGAACTATCTACTAAATATAATTTTCCAGAGGTTTTTAATAAATATAAAAAATATGAGTAATGTAAGTGAATATTAAAGGTTGTTCAAAATGGAAATAATGTTATTTGAAAACCCACATAATTTATAAGTAAATAATTATGGAAATAACAACAGATATAAATAGAATCAATCAGATTTTGACTGAATATCAAGGTGATAAAGCGGAAATGTGGCTGTTTGATATTAGTCACATTAGATTAGCAATAAAAATATATTCAAAAAGAAAGGATGATGTTCCTTTTCTTGTAATGATAGGATGCAAATATATTAAGGGAACTTTTATGTTGGATAATCCGAAATTATCTGTGAAGAAGGATTTTGATACAGAAGGATCAGAAGTCATTTTCAAGATTATTGATGATGTTAGAGATTTTGAACTGATATCGACAGGAGGTATCGCTTTAGCTAAAGGAGTCGAATCAGAGTTTGGTGATTCATTTGAGGGGTTTTTATTAGAAAAATAAAAAATTCCAGATTAGATTATCATGAAGGGCTATTACTAAAAGTTCAAAACTCAAAAAATCAGGTAAGAGTATCAAAAAATACTCTTACTTATTTTGCTGTTATATATCAAACTAAAATCCACATTATAGAATGTTCAATAACTGAAATTAATAAAAAATAAAAAAAATGCATATTTTGTTAACAGTTTATTTGATGATAATTTTAATAGTAGATGCTTATGAAGTGTGGAATTACATGATTAATATCTCAAATGAAACAATTATATTATTTTTCACTTTATTGAATTTCAGAGAAAAGTAGGAAATAATGACATATCAATATTTTCAACATCTATATTTTTTACAATAATGCTATGGATGAATATCTTAACAGCATTAAATTTTATCCTTCTTAAAAATTATTATCCTACTAAAAATTATTTTATTCCTATTACATTGTTTTGTATTGGATTATTCTGGGTAATAAATAATTATTTAAGGAAAAAGAGGCATGAAAATTATGGTTTTCATACATCATTTTTAGGGTATTCATGTTTATTACTTTATATTATAATAAGCTTTGCTTTATTTGTATATAGTGTAGAACTGTTAAGATAAAAGATTAAGATATGAATTATAACCTCCTCTATAAAAACAAAACCCCGGAAAAGCCCTTAAACAAAAGAAAAAATCCATAATTTTGCGGCATGAGAATACTTTTCTATGCGTTTTTATGCTTTCCTTTTTCTCTTTTCTCACAGACGACGGCAAAGGTAGTTGGAATTTCAGATGGTGACACCATCACGGTTTTATTAGACGGAAACATTCAGAAGAAACTTCGGTTGGCAGAAGTAGACTGTCCGGAAAATAAGCAGCCATTTGGGAAAAATGCCAAACAATTCACCTCAGACCAGATTTTTGCTAAAAAAATCACTTTCACAGAAATCAAAACAGACCGATATGGACGTAGCATAGCCAAGGTATATTATGACAATGGAAAATACCTTTCCGCGGAAATTATTAAAGCAGGTTATGGATGGTGGTATTATACCTATTCAAAAGATAGTTTGCTCGGAAAAATGGAAAAATCGGCAAGAGTCCACAAGGTAGGTTTATGGCAGGATAAAAAAGCAATTTCTCCGTGGGATTACCGTAAAAAAAGACGTGAAGAAGCTCGTAAAAAACGTTTACAAAAACAAGCTGCAGAGCAATCTGAAAAGAAGAAAACAAAGTCATTGCCCAATTCTTCAAAACAAGATAACAAACCAAATCAGGTAATTTATTAGCTGAAACCCAATTTTCATCAATCCAAATGAGTCCTGTGAAATAAAAATATTAGTCAATAATCTTTATTTTGCAGAATATATTCAATAGAGGTGGACTTTAGTCCGCCTAAATGATAAAAAGACCATCCATTGGCTTTGGCCAAAACCTATACAGTCAATTTGTAAAATCCGCAATAAATTAGAACTCGTGCATCCGTGGCAATGAAATTTTTTAACTACAATAACACTTAAGTTTTTTTAAGAGACAAGCTCTACGTCGAGAAGTGCACTGCAATTTTTATTAACCATCGAATAAGAAATCTGCGCCATCTGCAAAATCAGCGAGCGATTTGAAAATAAAAAAATGTGTATTGGTGATATGTTTTTTTACCACGCAAAAATGAAATCCTTTAGTTTCCAAAAAAACAGCTGCAATTTAAAAGCACACACAAGTTCGATGCTTTATCCAATAATTATTAACCAAAGTTAAAAAGTTGATTTCGAAAAATTGTTATAAATCTGCTTTCAGGAGCCCAAATCCTGAAGAAGCCGGCTCTTTACCAAAAAGGCAGGAGAATATATTCTGAAACTCGTGAATATACCTGCATCTGATTGAATTTCCATAAATCTTCAGTCCTTCAAGAAACTTTTTTGAGCTAAGATCAATATCGTATTTTATAAACGGTTCTGGTCTTTCATATCGGATTCTTCGTTCCGAACTGTAGGTACATGAAAATCCAAGCCTTTCAAGCCATTCTTCCGTAATTTGAATCGGTTGAATAGAAACGGCTGGTACAGAGAGACTTTGGGAATTGTTTTCAATTTTCACAAAATAATCATGACTGATATTTTGGAAGATTTCAGTGATCGTATAAATCTGACTTTTGTACTCAACTAAATTTTTAATTTTAAGATCTGCTACATTCATGATACTCTGGATTTTTGATGGTGAAAAGTGCTCAGTATACAAGTGCAAATACTATGCCTCGCATTGGATTTAAAACCCTGTATTTAGTGAATGTTTTGTTAATTTTTATGACTCATATTTAATTATTTATTAAAATAAGTCTTCCTGCTCGTAAAAGATGGTCATTCCGGAAAAAATGAAATGTGGTAGCTATGTGGTATCTGTTATTTTGCTCTCAAATACTTGTTGTCAGATGCGAATAGAAATGAAACAGCTGCAGCAAAAATAATTACCCCTATGAAAAAATTCCAGGAGAAAGAATGGAGAAGATATCCCGTTCCGCTTCCCAGAATGCTGGAGCCGAAGTAATAAAAAAGCCAGTAAATAGACGTTGCAGAAGATTTTCCGCGTTTTGCCCGCAGAGCTGTCATCTGGCTGGCCATCGTATGAGCAGCAAAGAAAGCGAGCGTAAATAGCCCCAGACCGAAAATAATAATATAAATATTCTCAGAGAAAAGCAGTATCGCCCCTGCAAGCATGCATAGAATAGAACCCTTCAAAATAAGAGAAGAATCCAGTCGTTTTGAAAGTCTGCTGGTGATCATCGTTCCGAAAACCCCGAAAATATACATTAAAAATATAAATGCAATCACAAAATGATTAAGGTAAAACGGACTGCCTTCTAATCTAAAGCTCAGGTAATTGTATACACTGACAAAAGCACCCATCAGCAAAGCAGCAATACAGTACAAACGCAGCATATACGGATCTGTAAGAAACCGTTTCATCTGTTTTACCTTTAGAGAATAATCCATTTTTTGAGGATTGAAAAATCTGGAATCAGGAAATAGCTTCCAAAACACCAATCCAAGAAGTAAACTTTCTATTCCTATGATCAGTACAGCATTCCGCCATCCGAATTCTCCCGCTAAAATAGTTGCCAGTATTCTTCCGCTCATACCTCCGATTGTATTTCCACTGAGGTACATACTAATGGCAAGAGCTACCACAGATGCATGAACTTCTTCCGTAAGATAGGCCAATGCAACGGAAGAAACTCCGGACACAACAAAACCTTTCAGAAATCCTGCGGCAATAAGAAAACTCAGATCGGGAATCCAGGCAGAAATAATAGTAAGCAGGGCAGAGGAGATCAGGGAAAAGACCATCAGGTTCTTTCTTGAATAAGAGTCTGCTTTAAAAGCAAAAAAGAGCAAACCTACAGCCATCCCAATTGTAGAGGAAGAAACAAGAAGAGAACTGTCGCCGGCGGTGGTTTTAAAATATTCTGCAACCATTGGAAGCATCGGCTGAAAAAGATAAAGCTGGGCAAATACAGAAAGTCCCGAAAAGAAAATACAAAGTTTTATATACCGGAAACGGGCACTGCCTTTTTCTGCTTTTTCAGATGAATTCATGATCTTTTGAGTTATAAAAATACCGGGTTTTTATGATGAAATATGAATTCTGTAAAGTTGCTGATATTTTTTTAATTAAAAAAATGGAGTATTCAATAAGAGCTATTGGCAGAAACAATTATTATAAATGTCGCTGTATGGCCAAGTGAAAGAGGCTGGCCATACAGTTGCTGATGATATCATCGCCGGATTAGTGCATCATTTCATGAACTTTGATCAGTTCAGCAATATTAGAAATATTCAGCTTTTTGAAAATCCTTTTTTTATAGGTACTTACCGTAGACATCTGAATGTCTAGTTTATTGGAAATTTCAAGATTTCCGTATCCGTCTGCCAGCAGTTTGAAAATTTCATGTTCACGGGATGACAGCTTCTCTACAGGATTACTTTTTTTATTCTGAATGATCAGGCCGATCAGCTCTGCAGGATAATGATACCCTTTTTCTATGACTGACCTTACGGCTTCCCGGATCTCTTCTTCGCTGCTTTGCTTACTGAGATAACCTTCAGCACCTTCTCTGATGTACTGAATGGCAACATCTTTATCATATCCGGAAAATACAAGAATTTTAAGACTTTTCTGTATATCCTTAAGCTCAGTGATCATCCTTTTGTACTGGGTTCCGGGCATATCAATGTCCAGCAGAAGCAAATCATAATGACGTGCGGCCAATTGTTCCTTGACCTGTTCATAATTTTCTGCAAAATCAATGTCAAGCTTGGGATACGCAGACTCCAGTACCAAAGCAGTTCCGGCTCTTACTACATAATGATCATCAGCGATTAAAATTCTTTCATTCATATAATATTAGCTTTAATAAGAGTTATTTCAATAGAGTTCCTTTTAGAGATATCCGGAGTTGAAACTAATGGAAGTGTTACTTGATTAGGAATGGATTTCCAACTTTTAAAATCAAATTGATAGCATCCCATATTCTTTGAAATTTTGATCCTTCCTGCAGCTGGCTCTTCAGACATTTCCGTAGAGGTGGTTATTATGGCAATTTTTTGCCTGGTTTTAGAGGGTTTAAGACTAGTTATGTTGGTTAAAATATTTTTTGCGACATTCTCAAGAGCTATCCGGATAAAACCATACCTGTTCCGGACAAAAAACTTCGCCATGTTCAGCAAAAATTCGTTGTCTGTAATATACCGTGTAGAAGTATGACGCTGTTTGTAAATATTTGAAAATAATATTACAAAAAACAATGTCCGGGCTCTCAAATACATAAATGATCTATGTTTTTCCGTATGATCAGTACAGAAATCTGTTAATAATAGTCATTTTACAAGCCAAAGTTTTTTAAGTGTGGGAATTACTGAACGCATTTTTTCTCATAAATATTTCTATTTTTTGTGTTTTTGATTAAGGAGTTTTAGTTAAACACGTAAAATTAATAAAAATATACATATTAACTGCCATGGTATGGCTAATTTTGATATGAGTTTTATCTCCCCGAAAAGAGAGTAAATGAGATAAATTTTTCGTAAGAAAGAGATGTAGTTTCTTGAATAAGGTAAAAATGTGTTTAAGCTTTTCTCATTTTCAATGAATAGAAGAGATTTTTAAAACATCAATTGAAGAGCTGATAAAGCCTGAAATTCTGGAGCATTTAAAAATATACCATATACAGAATTCAAACGGAAGATATTCCCCTTTTTGTAATAAAAGTTCATGAAAAAAAACCTTGTGATAATTGTTTGTAAATGAATGATTTTCTTTGGTTTCCGAAAAGTTCACCATGTTCTTTTTTATTCTTATCTTTAATTTCATAGAGGAATTGTCTAAAAATATAAAGATGACAAAAATGAAAAGAAGTGAAGAAATCACAAGCCAGTATTTTGCTTTTCTGGATAAGCATATCCTTGAGGTTATGAATGGCGTTACTCCTGAATTTATGGAACTCAATGAAATTGCAGGACAGCTCGCTGTTTCCCATACCCATCTTACCGATACCATAAAAAAAGAAAAAGGAAGGCATCCTTGCTACTTTTATGATGAAAAGATTATTGATACAGCCAAAACTATGCTTGCCGGTTCTGACAAATCTATTGCCGAGATTGCGAGAATTCTTACCTATGATCCGTCTAATTTTTCCAAGTTCTTTAAAAAAATGACAGGCATCACCCCTGGAGACTTTAGAAAAATAAATAAAAATTCAGTTGAAAATAGTATTGGATAACCCTCTTTAAGGATGATTAAAATAAGCAGATAGACAGGGTTTTTTAGGTTTTTTCATCTTGTAGAGAAAAAAAGACAAAAATAATATTTTATAAATGAGGTGATTGTAATTGATAATCATCTTTTTTGTTATTTCTCTATTAATAGTGTTTTATGGTTGTCTTTTTTTTGTTAATTTAGGTTTCTTAAAAAGCTATCCAAACCATTAAAGCATAAAGTGAATTATTTAATAAAAATAAAATTATTTGATTATCAGATATTAAGCGGTTTTTTTTTTAAATGTTTATAAATTTAATGTAAATGTTAAATTTTAACAAGCTTTATTAATCATATATTTGTTTATTCAAACAACTAATACATAATATAAACAACATTAAGGATGAGTATCGATTTTACTACAGCAACTTTTAAAGATTTTGAGAATATTCCTGACTTTAATATTCTTCAAAGAGCAGAAGCCTTCAGTGATTTCCTGGATTATATGAAATCCAACGGTCGTATGCACTACAGGCTTAGAAATACCACAGGAACCAATGCTACATTAAATGTAAGTATTGCAGATCAGAACAAGCAGTATGTAAGTTTTGTTTCCAGTGATTATTTAGGGTTTACACAACATCCGAAAGTAAAGAAGGCTGCCATTGAAGGAATTGAAGAATATGGGACAGGTACAGGAGCAACTCCTCTTATCGGTGGCTATTTTGATTATCATTACAGATTAGAAAAGAAAATTGCTGAATTTTTTGGAAGAGAAGCGGATGAAGCAGTAGTATTTACAACAGGGTATACAGCAAATAGTGCCATGTTGCAATGTCTTATGAAAGGAGAAGATCTTGCTATTTTAGATATGGCAGTACATGCCAGCGTACATGAAGGATGTGCATTTACCAATAAAAAGACATTTCAGCATAATAATCTGGAACATTTGGAACACATTTTGAAGACATCAAAAGATCAGTACCGTACAAAGCTTGTCGTAATCGATGGTGTCTATTCCCAGGATGGTGATATTGCACATGTCAGAGAAATTTATGATCTTGTGAAAAAATATAATGCCTTTCTAATGGTAGATGATGTTCATGGGATAGGAGTCTTGGGAAAAACCGGAAGAGGGACACTTGAACTGACAGATATGTTAGATAAAGTGGACATTATGACAGGAACTTTAAGTAAAACTTTCGGAAATCTGGGAGGATATGTGGTTGCAAATAAAAAAATTGTAACTTTCCTTAAATTCCAGTCACGCCAGCAGATATTTTCAGCAACCGCAACACCTTCTTCAGCAGGAGTGATCAAAGCTATTGAATTGATCGATGAAGAACCGGAATGGAGAGAAAAACTTTGGAATAATATTAATTATTTCAAAAAAGGACTGGATGATCTGGGATTAGATACAGGAATTACCTGCTCGGCAGTGGTCCCTGTAAAAATCGGAGATCCGCACATAACAGGAGATGTAGGACGACTGCTTATGGAAAACGGGATTTACACCAATCCTATTATATATCCTGCCGTGTCAAGAAAAGATGCACGTATCAGAATGAGCGTGACGGCAAGACACGAAAAAGAACACCTTGATAGAACTTTAAATGTATTTGAAGATATCAACAAAAAATTGCATATAGCAAAAAAATAATAAATTATGCCTAGAAAAGTAGTGCAAGGTCCCATCAGGGATAAGGAGAAAACCAAACAGAAACTGCTTGCAGCAGTTGGTAAAATCTTGAGAGTAAAAGGATACTCAGGATTAAAAGTTAGTAAAATCGCTGCCGTAGCAGGATTTGATAAAAAACTCATCTATGAGTATTTTGGAAGTACAGATAAGCTTATCGATGAATATATCAGATCACAGGATTACTGGAGTAAAGTAAATCCGGAAAACGTAGATGTGGATCTTTCCGACGGAGGAAAAGAACTGACTAAAAAAGCTGTACTTGCTCAATTTGAAAGTCTTAAGAAAAACAAAGAACTACAGAAAATCATTCTTTGGGAACTTTCAGAAAGTAAGCCTATCCTTAGAAAACTGGTAGAACAACGCGAAGAAGCCGGAGAAATTCTGTTTGAAAATATTATTGATCCTTATTTTGGTGATAAAGCGCTCAGAACAAGAGCTATTATGGCATTGCTTGTTTCCGGAGCCTATTATCTGAACCTGTATACAGGGTACAATGCAAGCAAATTCTGTGGCATTGATCTGAAAAGTGAAGAAGGAAGAAAAGCTATTGAAGAGGCTATTGTTGAAGTGATTGATTTATCTTACCAGAAATAATGATGATTAAAAGTTTTCTTATTTGACCAAAATTAATTTTTTGTTGATAATTTGAAAACTTTAAATTTTCAAATTAAAACTATATTTCTTACTTTTGGCCAATGGAAAATTTTATCGTATCTGCAAGAAAATACCGCCCGCAGCAGTTTGATACTGTGGTAGGGCAATCCCATATTACGGATACTTTAGAACATGCAATTGAAGAAAATCAGCTGGCTCAGGCTCTGCTTTTCTGCGGACCTCGTGGTGTAGGTAAAACTACTTGCGCCAGAATTCTGGCAAGAAAAATCAATGAAAAGGACGGCTCCGTTTCAGAAGACGGCTTTGCTTACAACATTTATGAACTGGACGCGGCATCCAACAACTCCGTGGATGATATCAGGGAACTGATAGACCAGGTACGTTTTGCCCCTCAGGTAGGACAGTACAAAGTTTATATCATAGATGAGGTGCACATGCTGTCTTCTGCAGCCTTCAATGCTTTCCTTAAAACACTGGAAGAACCGCCGGCACATGCTATTTTTATTTTGGCTACCACAGAAAAGCATAAAATAATTCCTACCATTTTGTCCCGCTGCCAGATCTATGATTTCAAAAGAATCACTATAGAGGATATCCAGGGCCATTTAAGAAATATTGCTCAGAAAGAAAGCATTCAGTATGAAGATGATGCTTTATATCTGATAGCCCAGAAAGCAGATGGTGCTTTAAGGGATGCACTTTCCATTTTCGATAGGCTCTCAACCTTTTCCCAAAAGAATATTACCCTGGCCAAAGCAGCCGAGGTTCTTAATATTCTGGATTACGATCAGTATTTAAATATAGTAGACCTCGCCAAAGAAAATAAAATCCCGGAAGTCCTTTTTGCATTTAATGAAATTGTAAAAAGAGGTTTTGATCCTCATATTTTTATAGCCGGCTTAGGCAACCATTTCAGGGACCTTATGATGGCTCAGAACGCTTCCACCATCGAGTTGATTGAAGTGGGAGAGAGGACGAAGGCTAAATTTGTTGAGCAAAGCCAGAAATGGAATGCCCAACAGCTGATAGACGGTGTTGAGATCTGCAACCATGCGGATATTAATTATAAAAATTCCAAAAACCCTAGACTTACAGTTGAAATTGCACTGATGCAGCTGGCTTCTCTGACCGCTGGTTCAGGCGATACTAAAAAAAAAAATTCCTGATACTGGCTCCGTTTCTTCATGAGAAACTGGAAATAAAAACTCCCGAAAAAGCTCATGAGAAACGAGAAGAAAAACCACAACCAGCCGTTCAGACCGATGCTGTTCAGGAAACAGCAGTAAAAACAACGAAACCTTTATCAAGACAAGGAACAGCTTCTGGTTTCAGTATCAATTCATTTCTGAATAGAGAAGATGAAACAACCACTGAAGCAACAGTAGTCGTAAAAACTGACAATCTTCCCCAAAACCATTTTACAGATACAGATCTGCAGATGGCATGGAACCTTATGCTGAAACAGCTCCAGGCCAAAGACAGTTTCGCCTTCAATGCGGTGAAAGCCTTCAAATTGGTGAAGTCTGGTGAAAATCAGATTCGGGTTTTATACCCTTCAGATTCTGCAAAAGCTGAATTTGATAAGATCAGCGGGGAATTTTTCAACCATTTCAAAACAAAGGTACACAACCACGCTATTGAAATAGATTATCAGAGAGACTTCGAAAATCTGAAAGTAGAAGTGGTTACTAAAAGAAAAATATTTGAAAAATTCATCGAAAAAAATCCACTTTTAAAAGATCTTGATGATTTAATGAGGTTTGATTTGACATAATTTTTATATATTTGTCAAATATTTTTGTGAAAAATAACTTTTTGACAAAAGCAAATATAATCCGAAAAGGCTAAAACAAGACATTTTCAGAACAAAAGTGGAAAAAATATTCAACTTATCTCTGTCTTCTTTTACACCCGCTGATCAGTTTTTCAGCGGTTATTTTAGCTTTTCTGCTTTCTATTGTAGAAATTTCAGAACGTATTACCGATTTTATTGGTATTGCTAACTGAATTTCTTTCCAAAAAATACAGGTAAATTAAAGTCCTTTTGTTTTCCTGATTCCTTTAAAAATTTTGAACGGCATTTTTTGAAAAGAATTATAAAGTAAATTTTATAATGAAAGGACTATTGATGTAAGTTTAAAAAAAATATAAAACAATAAATTTAAAAATATGAATTTAAAAGATGTAAAAAACGAGTGGATCAACGGGCTCTCACAGCCATTGATGATTGCTGGGCCATGCAGTGCGGAAAGTGAAGCCCAGATGCTTGAAACGGCTAAAAGAATAAGAGAAACCAATGCCCAGGTACCTATATTCCGTGCAGGAATCTGGAAGCCGCGTACCAAACCAAACGGTTTCGAGGGAGTAGGAGTTATTGGTCTTAACTGGCTGAAAAAAGTGAAAGAGGAATACGGTTTCAAAACGGCTACAGAGGTGGCCAATGCCCACCACGTATTTGCAGCTTTGGAAGCAGATGTAGACGTTCTTTGGATTGGGGCACGTTCAACTGTAAATCCATTTACGGTTCAGGAAATTGCAATGGCTTTAAGAGGAACAGACAAACCTGTATTCGTTAAAAACCCGGTAAACCCGGATCTGGCCCTATGGATTGGTGCGTTAGAAAGACTTCTCGGACAGGATATTAAAAACCTAGGCGTAATTCACAGAGGGTTTTCAACGTACCAGAAAACAAAATACAGAAACAACCCGAACTGGCAGATTGCATTAGATTTCAAAAGTCAGTTTCCCAACATTCCGATGCTGATCGATCCGTCCCATATCTGCGGAAACAGAACAGGACTTGCCGATATTACACAGGAAGCACTTAACGTAGGATACCAGGGGGCTATTATTGAGACCCACTGCAACCCGGATGAAGCCTGGAGTGATGCGTCACAGCAGATTACTCCTGAAGTACTGGCGGAACTTATCGGAAACCTGAAAGTAAGAAATTCAGGACTTGCCGGTTTTGATAATGAAATGGGAAGACACAGAACTTTAATTTCTGATCTTGATTTTCAACTGATTGAGCTTCTTTCCCAAAGAATGAAGATTTCCGAGAAAATAGGTAAGCTTAAAAAAGAAAATGATATCGCGATCTTCCAGCCGGAAAGATGGAAGGTGATCACGGAATACGCTACTCAGAAAGCTAAAGAAACAGGGATGTCTCAGGAATTTATTGAGAAGGTATTTAAAGCCATTCATGAGGAATCTATTGAAGTACAGAATAATATCATGATCGACAGAGCATAATTGACAGATCACACAGTATAGTCTTTAGGGCTTAAGAGTCAGGAAAGTGGTGAAAAAGAAATGTTTTCATATCCCCGGATCTGTGCCTTAAGCCCTAATTTCTTATATTTGCATCCAGTATTATCTATGAAAGGAAAAATCATTAAATCAACAGGCAGCTGGTACCAGGTTCTGGAGCTTGAAACAGAAAAAATTTTCGAAGCCAGGATCAGGGGAAAATTCAAACTGATCAAAACAAGACTCACCAACCCGCTTGCTGTAGGAGATTTTGTAGAATTTCAGCTGGAGAAAGATGATATTGCATGGATTACTAAAATAGAACCGAGAAGAAATTATCTGATCAGGAAATCCGTAAACCTTTCAAAAGAGGCTCACATCATTGCATCCAATATAGATTTAGCCTGTTTTATTTTTACATTAAAACATCCGGAAACCTCATTAGGATTCCTCGATCGTTTTCTGGCATGCTGCGAAGCATATAACATTACCCCATTAATTCTGTTCAATAAAATTGACGTTTTAAATGAAGATGAAATTGAATTAGTGAAGGACATTGAATTTTTGTATCAGGAAATTGGCTATGAGACTTTAGAAATTTCTTCCTATTCCAAATTGAACCTTGAATTACTTCAGGATCTTCTTAAAGATAAAACCTCCGTATTTTTCGGGCATTCCGGCTGTGGAAAATCTACATTGGTGAATGCACTTCAGCCCGGGTTGAATTTAAAGACATCTGAAATTTCAGACTCTCACCTTAAAGGAAAACACACCACAACTTTTGCCCAGATGCACTTCTGGCATTTTGGAGGAAACGTTATCGATACCCCCGGTGTACGTGAATTTGCGATGATTGACATTGAAAAAGAAGAAGTTCAGCATTACTTCCCGGAAATTTTCAAAAAAAGGGAAGAGTGTAAGTTTCATAACTGCCTGCACATTAATGAACCTAAATGTGCTGTTTTAGCTTCTCTCGAAACCGGAGAAATCCAACATTCCCGCTATTCTACTTATATAAAATTGATGGATGAGGCTGAGGAGGCTTCCCAAAAATAATACCGATCATCTGGATAAATGTTTTTTGTTATCGTTAGCAAACGCAAAGCCGCAAAAGTATTTTTCATGCAGTATATATAAGTAAGGTGCAATTAAAAATCTGTGTAATCTGAGTTATCTGTGGGGAATATTTAACCACAACAGACACAAAAGATTAATACAAAAGCTATTTTTAAGTTTAAAAGCTTTGTGTATAAAAGTTCACATAAGCCTGAAAAAATCTGCGATTTTTATTGATGCTGAAAATGAATCTGTCTAATCCGCGAAATCATCGGGAGAAAAAAATACAAGAATCTGTGAGATCTTAAAAACACCAACAAAAATCTCTTCTAAAAACCGGTTAATGTAATTTGCCTAATTTATTCAATAGAGGTAGACTTTAGTCCGCCTAAACAATAAAAATCATCCCGGGTTCTGATAAAGTCTAGTAACAAATATGTAAAACAGGCAAAAAATCTGCTGGATCTACGAGAATAAAAATAAAAATCTGCTGAAAAATCTTTGTTTTTAAATCTACAAAAATATCTGAGCTATTAAAATAACTCTACTTTTTCATGTCATAAATTATGACAGGTAAGATCAATTTTCGGAATGTCGGTTTTTAATGAAAATATTTTTTTGAATTTTTTTTAAAAAAAATATTTATTTCATTCTTTGAAATAGAAGGAATACGCTAATAATATGATTTTTTACGGTTTAAAATTTTATCATATTCGTAAAAAATTACTTGAATTTTTACAAATAAAAAACCCAGCCGAAGCTGGGTAAAAACTAATAACCATGAAAACTCAAATTAAACATGAGAATCATAATAGAATTAACAATTACTGTGCCAAAGTTGATAACTCCATTTCTTAATAAAAGTTATTTTTATGTTAAAAAAAAATTAAAATAAAAATCAAAGATATTTTTTGTAATTTTGCGCCATTAAAAAAATATACATTTATGTCTAACATTACATTCACTATGATTAAGCCTGATGCAGTAGCAGACGGACATATCGGTGCTATATTAGGGAAGATTGCAGAAGGAGGTTTCAAAATTAAAGCTTTAAAATTAACTCAGCTTACTGTAGCTGACGCTAAAAAATTCTATGAAGTACATGCTGAAAGACCATTTTATGGTGAGCTTGTAGAATTCATGAGCTCTGGTCCAATCGTTGCAGCTGTTCTTGAAAAAGATAACGCTGTTGAAGATTTCAGAACATTAATCGGATCTACTAATCCTGCAGAAGCTGCAGAAGGAACAATCAGAAAAATGTTTGCAAGAAGCATCGGAGAAAATGCAGTTCATGGTTCAGATTCTAACGAAAATGCGTTGATCGAAGCTCAGTTCCATTTTTCAGGAAGAGAAATTTTCTAAGAAAATTCTTTTATAAAATAGAAACCGGAGAAACTTCTCCGGTTTTTTTTATGCCATAATGTCTGCGCTTGAGATATTTAGGAATCAATCTCAATTTTTAGCGGATAATTCCAGTCTTGAATTTTGTATATTTTTTTTGACTACTTCAATTTCAAGAAAAAGTATAATAAAAAAAATCAAGCTTATGCTAATTCTGTTTTTATACTTTACAGGTTGTTTTCAATAGCTTCCACCTTCTCCCTATGCAGGTCAACGGGTTTATCAAGCAGGATGGCAAGAACAGTCATACTTTTGTCAAACCTTTCTTTCGGAATATCAATATAAATGATCCCTGGTGTTTCACTCCAGTACAGCTTATTGTATATTTTATGATCCAGAATACTGCCTTCACCGGCTATCCTGATTCTGGCAATATTATTTTTGATTCCTTTTAAGGCAACAGGACCGGTAGGCGTTCCTTCTACAAACAGATAAATGGTCTGTCTGTCTTTTGAAAGAGCACTCATCCCTGAGTAATGTCCGCCAGGAAGCCCTTTTCCGGTTTCAAAAAGCGCTTCTGCATGTTTACTGATCCATTTCAGAGTTTCAGGATTGGTTTTGGGAGTTTTGGGAAGAGTCATTTCGAGTCCGTCATTGGTCAGCCCTGAATGATCCATAATATTGCTGCCATTATGAATAAGATTGGCAAGATCATACACCGCAGTTTTGGCATCTTTGTTTTCCAGAATATCCTTAACAGAGAAAGTGTCCTTTTCAAAATGATTAAGAAGAGTAGGCTTTTCACTAAAAATAAGCTGAACCGTTGTCACGTCCTGATCAAATTTTACCTTAGACAGATCAATCATCATCGTTGTATCGTTAGTAAAGTGGAAATTTACCTGAGAATTTTTATCCCCTACGACTTTTATAACCGATGGTTTACTGGCCAGGCCATACATTTTTACAAAATCTTTAGCCTCTTCCAGATAAAGAAATATAGATTTTTCATCTTCAGAAAATGCAGATTTTCCTTTATAATGCTCAAAAGGAATGCCTTGCCTGGTGCCGTATATAGCGTCTTTATTTTTTGTAGTCCATCTTCCGAGATTTTTTAAAATTTCGGTTTGTTCTTCAGGAATGGTTCCATCAGATTTCGGCCCGATATCCAGAAGGAGATTACCTCCCATGCTGATCACGTCTGCTAAGGTTCGGACAATCATATTAGGTGTTTTATAATGACTGTCGAACGGCTGGTATCCCCATGAATCATTCATCGTATAGCAAAGCTCCCAATAAGAGCTTTGGGGAGCTGCAACGGGAATTCCCTGTTCCGGAGTTTCATAATCACCATGATTGTTGAGCCTTGAATTAATAATAATATCAGAATTATACTTCTTTAAAAGGGCTAAGGTCTGCGGAGCTTTCCATTCTCCGGAAGAGTGCTCCCAATCGCCGTCAAACCATAATAAATCAGGCTTGTACTGTTGTGACAGTTCATTCAGCTGAGTTTGGTAATAAGAAACAAACTTATCCCATCTTTTAGGGTCGTTTTTGATATCATAACGCTTTTTTGTACGGGTATTGACGTCATAATATGGATGGCTCCAGTCTGGAAGAGAAAAATAGATCCCGGTTTTGAGTCCTGATTTTTTTAACGCGGCAACAAAAGGAGTTAAGACGTCTTTTTTGGCTGCAGACTGATGAGGAATCGTGATAGCCTTCTCAGCTTTAGAATTCCATAAAGAAATACCATCATGATGTTTGGAGGTAATAACGGCATATTTTGCTCCTGATTCCTGGATCATGCGAACCCATTCCTCCGGCTTGTAACCCGAGGCTGAAAAGCCGTTAAGCTGTTTCATATAATTTTCATGATTGATATAATTATTAAAAAAAGACCAGGACTCGGAGATACCATCAACTGAATAAATACCCCAATGGATAAAAATACCAAGTTTGGCATTTCTGAACCATTCCATTTTTTTTAGACCATCTGATTCAGACTGAGCATTGAAATGGCATGCTGATAGCATCAATCCTAAAAAAACAACTCCTGTTATCCTCTTTTTCATTTCTCTTTTTTATGCTAAAATAAATAAAGAAAAGCTAATTTTTTCGGATAAAGAAAGTAAATGTTATATTCATTAATAGAAGTATTGAATTTAAATATGAAAAGCTGAAATACTGAATAATAAAATATCGTATTTTTAACGAGATGATAAATGGAATACTTCTTGTAAGTTTCTTTAAAAAAAAGAATATGAAAATTCCAATGATAGTAATGGCGGGTTTATTAGCTGTGGGGGTATCTGCACAGACAACAAAACCAGTGAAAAAAATAAACAAGCCAGTTAAGAAAATTAAAAAAGCAGAAGCACCAAAACCGGTAAAAGCTGCCGAACCTAAAGTAATTGTAAAGAAAGATACTCTTCTTAAAAGAGGAGGATACTGCCCGGCCTGCGGAATGGGATAATTTATGAAAAAACCTCTCTTGGGACTGTCGATGATGCCGGAAGCAGATTTTGTTTCCGCAATACTTCCACTGTTGCAGGATCAGTCGGTGGCTGTGCTGGAATGGTCCTTTGATACGGTTGAACAAATGCATGAGCCGGAATGGCTCAGCGGTCTTTTGGATTTTTATGCCGAAAATAACCGTCTGTTGGGACATGGGGTATATTATTCGCTTTTTGATGCCCGATGGACAGAACGGCAGGAGGTCTGGCTTGAAAAACTAAAGCAGGAAATCCAAAGAAGAAAATACAATCATATTACGGAACATTTCGGTTTTATGAATACCGAAAACTATCATCAAGGCGTTCCCCTGCCGGTTCCGTTACATCCCAAAATACTACAGATTGGAAAAGACAGGCTGGCACGTTTACAGGCTGTCGTAGAAATTCCTGTGGGTGTGGAAAATCTTGCTTTTTCGTTTTCAGCAGATGATGTCAGGGAGCAAGGAATATTCCTTGAAAAACTGATTGAAGAAGTAGATGGCTTCCTGATTTTGGATCTTCATAACATTTACTGTCAGTCCTGTAATTTTGAGATTGATATTCTGGATATCGTTACCATGTATCCGCTTGAAAAAGTAAAGGAAATTCATCTTTCCGGAGGAAGCTGGCAGGAAAGTGTATACGGAAAAAAGCCAATCAGAAGGGATACTCATGATGATGCAATTCCTGAAGAGGTATTGGCTGTATTACCTGAAGTGCTTTCCAGGTGTCCAAATCTTGAATATGTCATTATTGAAAGGCTGGGACATACTATAAGTACAAATATAGAAAAGGAATCTTTTTTCAATGACTTTGTTAAAACTAAAAAAATAATTGAAGGTTGCTTGTTTCCAGCCAGAAAGAAGACTGTGTGGAATAGAAAAGAATATATTTCTCCGGAACCATTGGAGGATCAGTTACTGTATCATGAACAGACAAAACTGACAAGATTACTCCACGAAAACGGGGATATTGCGTTTTTTAAAAATGAAGACTTTAGTTATTTCAACGTGCAGAAATGGGATCCCGAAATGATAGAAACTGCCCGAAGTATCATCAAAAAGTGGAACCCATACTAATTCTTTGTACACCGTTAATCAAAAATAAATGAAAATGACAACCGTATTTTTAATAACTGCAACTGTACTTACGGCTTTAATTGCAGGGCTTTTCTATGCGTATTCCTGTTCTGTAGTTCTGGGATTGGGAAAACTCTCGGATTCAGAATATCTGAGAGCCATGCAGAGTATTAACCGGGAAATTCTTAATCCGGTATTTTTTGTGAGTTTTATCGGAGCAGCAATACTGCTTCCGGTGACTGCTTTTCTTTTTCGCGGACAGCAGCCTGCTTTTATCTTTCTTATGCTGGCGTCTGTGGCCTACCTGATTGGTGTATTCGGAGTAACTGTTGCCGGAAACGTTCCCCTGAATGATCTACTGGGTAAGTTTGATATTGCCGGATCATCTGCCGAAGCAGTGAAACAGATGCGCGAAACTTTTGAAAACAGATGGAACTTTTTGAACAATATCAGAACAGTTTTCTCTGTCATAAGTATCGTTCTGGCAGTCTGTGCCTGTATCTGGAATAAAGAGATTTAAAATGAATTCAGTAGAAATACGCAACTGATTAATTACGTATTTCTACGGATGCGTGGTATGTGTTTTTATGTTGAAATTTACATCAACAACAGTAATAGATTTAAGTATTAAAAGTTTAAAGCGTAAATACTGATAACCAACGAATTTCATATTCCACAGAGAAGAAAGGCAGTCCGGATGGGCTGTCTTTTTTCGGTCTTCTGTTTTTATTCTGCTTTAAATAGAGTGTAATAACCTGCCATAAACGGTGTTTTTCCTGTAAAGCAATCATTGGTTTATAGTGACCTTTGTCCTAATCATAATTAAAATTAAAACCAATGAAACATTTAGAAATTTTTTTCGGTACGAGATGGTTGTCTCTAAAAAAGTTTTACGCCCTATTAGCTCTTACAGCAGCATTCTCCATAACAAGCTGCAGCAAAGATGACGATGAGCCTATTCCCCAGCCAATAACCTATGCAGTAGAAAACCCTTTGGATAAATATCATGAAATGACAGGTTTTACAACAACAACGAATTTTATAAACTCTGGCGATTATGAATTTGGGCTTGCCTTCTCGGCCAATGTAAAAGGGAAAATCAGTGCAATAACTATTAAACTTCCTGATGTTAATCCGAATCTAAGAGTAACATTCTGGGATTATACCACTAAAACAGTACTAAGAACAGAAACAATTAATGTGACAGCTTCTAATACTTTGATTACGAAAAGTATTTCAGAATTGGCGTTGGAAAAAGATAAAAAATACGTGATCACAATGAATTCCAATGACTGGTATAAGAGATCAAAGCCGGATAATAGCAATGCTGCGTATCCCATCACTGCCGGAAATATCAAATTTTGGGAGTATAAATGGACGAGTGGTACGGCACAGGCATTCCCAACGACTACTTCACTGGATTATAACGGAGGTGATTTAAGCTTTAATTTTCAACAGGTAGACTAATAACCATATTTTTTCAAAGGAAAAGGCAGCTCAATGAACTGCCTTTTCTGTTTTTTATTCAGATTTTTTTTAGATCTTTAAAAGTTCAATGGTTCTTTCCGGGCTTTCTGTAGAAAATACAGCATTTCCGGCTACCAGAACATCGGCTCCCGCTTCGAAAAGCTTGGAAGCATTATCCAGATTCACGCCGCCATCAATCTCAATAAGAGCTGTGGAGTTATTGCTTAAAATAAGATCTTTTGTTTCCGCAATTTTCTTGTATGTATTTTCAATGAATTTCTGGCCTCCAAATCCTGGGTTTACACTCATTAAAAGAACAAGATCCACATCTGCAATAATGTCTTCAAGCATCAGCACTGGAGTGGAAGGATTCAGAACAACTCCTGCTTTTGCCCCTCTGCTCTGAATATGATGAATCGTTCTGTGAAGATGGGTACATGCTTCATAATGTACAGAAACAAGATCAGCACCATGGTCAATAAATTCATCCACATACTTTTCCGGTTCTACAATCATCAGATGAACATCAACAAATTTTTTAGCGTGCTGCTGAATGGTCTTCATAACAGGAAAACCGAATGAAATATTAGGAACAAATCTGCCGTCCATAACGTCAACGTGGAACCAGTCGGCTTGAGATCTGTTCAGCATTTCAATGTCTCTTTGCAGATTCCCGAAGTCTGCGGATAAAAGGGAAGGAGCAATAAGCTTCGTTTTCATTTTTACTTTTTATACTTTTACTTAGATTTCCAGTTTTTAAAATGGATTAACAACTAAAAAATAATACAGGAAAAAGCTTCCCAATACCATTGTTTCCATAATTGTTAACTTGATATTATTAATTTTAATAACCAATAATCGATCAATCATAAATAATCCTAAAGGCATGATGCTGAAAATTAATAACATTTCCTGAAGCATTTTGTATCCTGAACCTGTTTTTGGAGGATCAAACCACTTATATACTATTAAAAATACCACATAAATAAAAAAAGAGTACTTAAAAGGGTATTAAAGTTGGTTTTCAGATTATTTGATAAAAGATACTTTTCATTTTAATGATACTTCAGCTTCATCTCCGGATTGATCTTAAGAAGCGTTTCGTAGATCAGTTTGATCACATTGCCCACATCTTCTTTAGATACCATTTCTACCGTTGTATGCATATAGCGCAAAGGTAAGGAAATTAATGCACTTGGTACTCCGCCGTTGGAATGGGCGAATGCATCAGTATCAGTTCCGGTACTTCTGCTCGCTGCTGCTCTCTGATAAGGAATCTTTTTGCTTTTTGCGGTATCAATAATCAACTCTCTGATCGTGTGATGAATGCTCGGTGCAAAGAAAACTACAGGTCCGTCACCACATTTTTGATCGCCTTCTTTCTTCTTCTCAATCATAGGTGTTGTGGTATCGTGGGTAACATCGGTTACGATAGCAATATTAGGTTTAATGGTATCAGCAATCATATCAGCACCATACAGGCCAACTTCTTCCTGTACGGAATTGGTAATATACAGTCCGAAAGGAATCGTTTTTTTGTTTTCCTTTAAAAGTCGTGCCACTTCAGCAATCATAAAGCCTCCGATTCTGTTATCGAGCGCTCTGCACACAAAATAACGGTCGTTCATTTCAAAGAATTCATCCGGATAAGTGATCATGCAACCTACATAGATTCCCATGTCTTCGACTTCTTTCTTCGTAACAGCACCGCAGTCGATGAAAATATTTTCAATTTTTGGAGCTGGTTCGTTCTGGTTGGTTCTGGTGTGGATTGCAGGCCATCCGAATACCCCTTTCACGATTCCTTTTTCACCATGAATGTGAACTACTTTCGAAGGTGCGATCGTCTGGTCAGATCCTCCGTTTCGGATCACATAAATAAGCCCGTCATCCGTAATATAATTTACATACCATGAGATTTCATCCGCATGAGCTTCAATAACGACTTTAAACTCAGCCTCAGGATTAATGATCCCATAGCAGGTCCCGTAATGATCTACTTCAATTTTGTCTACATAAGGTTTAATGTAATCCATCCAGACTTCCTGGCCTTTATGTTCGTATCCAGTTGGAGATGAGGTGTTTAAGTATTTTTCTAAAAATTTCAAAGATTTCTTTTCAAATTTCATAAAAAGGAATGATTTTTGCGTTTAATTTTTGTTATTATAAGTGTAAAAATAATGAATTTTAGCAAGATTATCTGCCTTTTTATCTTCTTTTTTGGGATCAGTGTTTTTGGTCAGAAGGATTCTATCATTGCGAAACCACTCAATCAGTACCCACCTGAATCCTTAAAAGTAGATGAGTTTGGTAATAAATATTACTATGACGAAAAGCAGAAGGTAAAGATATTTGAAGTGAATGGTGAACCTGTTGTAGAGCTGGATGAATTGGTTTTGGTCAATAAGCCGAGATTCAATAACCAATTGGATAAAAATTATTATTATTTCCTTAATAAAAAGCTGTACAGAGTATATCCTCTTTTTATAACTGCTCTGCAGCAGTACAGAGATATACAGGCTGATATGAATGATATGGACAGCAAGGCTAAAAGAAAGTTTGTAAGAGAAAGACAGAGTATGCTTGCCGATCAGTATGAAAAACAATTGCGGGACCTTACTACAACAGAAGGGCAGGTATTTGCCAAGCTGATGAACAGAGCAACAGGTAAAAACGTATATGAGATCATTAAAGAGCTTAGAGGTGGATGGAGTGCCTTCTGGTGGAATGTAAAAGGAAAGATGGCAGATATTGATCTGAAAGACCAGTATAATCCGCATAAAAACAGAACGGATGAGTTTGTAGAATCCCTGCTTCAGTCCAACTGGAATTCCGGCTATTTGCAGCCCTATCCGGGAGCCAGCGATTTTAAAACCAAAAAATAATAAAAATTCCTGTAAACATTTACAGGAATTTTTCTTTTAATTTATCGAATACAATTTTATCTATCGGCAGTTGAAAAGGATTATCCGGCTGATCAATATCAATCCATTCCGTTCTTTCAATGCAGGGATCCAGGATCAGGAAATCTTCTTCGGTGGTAATATTCACTATATAATACATGGTAAGAAGCTGTTCGTTGTCTCTGAAACGCGACACCAGGAAATCTTCCTGCGTATAAAAATGCTCAACAACTTCTATCTTCACATTTAATTCTTCATCAAACTCACGGTGAAGACATTCAAGCACTCCTTCGCCAAACTCCAGTCCGCCGCCCGGAAATTTCATTAAAGGTTCACCGGCATACTCTTCAAATAAAGTCAGTACTTTTTTATCTTTTACAGCACAGGCATATACCCTAATATTGATCTTGTCAATCATATATAATGTTTTGTATAGCTAATGTAAGGAAATATGTGGAAAAGACAAAGACGAGAACGGGCAAAGCCAATCATATATTTATTTTCTGATCTTTTACCTTTTCATCTTATTTAACCTCAATTCGGGATAAGAATATCTGATGGATGCAGGTTTGAAGCTGGATGATGGAAGAGGGAAGTTTTGAAAGTCACTAAGAACAAATATTGATCTGTTTTTATTTAATTTGATTTTCTGGTAGCTTTCAATACGTATAACTAAAAGTAACTTCCAGCCTCCTTCTTCCATCTTCCAACCTTTTACATTTTAACTCCTTAACCCGAACTCCTCAGGTTATTTAGAGTTTCACAGCATTAATCATCTCTCTCTTCCCGGGAGGTCCTTGTTTTTTCTCTACATTAAAATTAAGCTCCTGAAGAATTCTTCTAACGCTTCCTTTAGAAGAGTAGGTTGTTAATAGTCCGTTAACGGCCATTTTGTCGGAAACCATTTCAAACAGGGGTTTTTCCCAAAGGTCTGGCTGCACTCTTGCTCCGAAACAGTCAAAGTAAACAAGGTTGATTTTGGGCAGATCTATGTTTTTCAGATCGAAGAAATCACATTCTATCTTTTTTAAGTTAAAACCACTAATGATTTCTACTGACTTTTCCCACTCTGCCAGATGAATTTTCTGATAAATATTTTTGAACTCTGGGTTATCAAAAAGTTCAAAATAAGCTAAATCATTAACTTCGGATTCATTTATGGGGTATTTTTCAAGTGAAAAATAGTTGATGACATGATTTTTGTCAGTTTTTAAATATTCATTAATTGTCACTAAAACATTCAAACCTGTTCCAAAACCGAGTTCTAAAATATTAATTTCACAATCATTTATTAAATTTAATCCATTTTTGATAAACACGTGTTCTGCTTCCTGAAGGGCTCCGTGATGAGAATGATAGTTTTCATTTAAATCATTGATAAACAATGTTTTGCTTCCGTCGTTTGTGGTCTTAATCTCTCTTTTCAAGCTATTTTTTGGTCAAATTTACTCTAAAATTTTTATATTTAGAAAATTATATTAAATTTGTAGAACATCGTAAAAATTTTATAAAATGATAATTCAAAAAACTGAAAACTCCAGAATTTCTACATTCAATCCTAACGATTTTTCATTTGGAAGTACTTTTATTGATCATATGATTATATGTGAGTATGAAAATGGAAAATGGGGTGATGTAAAATTAGTTCCTTACGGTCCGATACCATTTACACCTGCCATGATGGGAGTAAACTATGGACAAGCTTGTTTTGAGGGTATGAAAGCCTACAAAGACAAAGACGGGCAGGTTTTCCTTTTCAGGCCTGAAAAGAATTTTGAACGTATCAACAAGTCAGCGAAACGTCTTGCTATGCCTGAAGTAACTGAAGAAATGTTTTTAGACGGATTAAAAGCATTAGTAGATATCGACAGAGACTGGATCCCACAAGGTGAAGGAATGTCTCTATATATCAGACCTTTGATCTTCGCTACAGAAGAAGCTTTGAAAGCAAGAGTAGCTAATAAATATATGTTTGCCATCGTAGCAACTCCAGCGAAGAGTTATTATGCGGAACCTGTTTCTGTAAAAATCTCTGACCACTACTCAAGAGCGGCCAACGGAGGGGTAGGTTCTGCTAAAGCTGCAGGTAACTATGCTGCTTCTTTCTATCCAACACAGCTGGCTATTGAAGAAGGATATGAGCAGATTATCTGGACTGATGATGCTACCCACGAATATTTCGAAGAGAGTGGAACAATGAATGTATTCGTAAGAATTAATGATACAATCTATACACCGCCAACTTCTGAGAAGATTCTTGACGGGGTTACAAGAGACAGTTTCATTCAATTGGCTAAGAAAAGAGGTATTGAAGTGAAAATTGAGCCTGTAGCTGTAAAAACAGTAATCGAAGCTCAGAAAAATGGTACTTTGAAAGAAGTTTGGGGAGTAGGTACTGCTGTAGTAACTACGGTATTTCAGGCTTTAGGATATGAAGGTGTGAAACTGGAACTTCCTAAATTATCTGATGAAGAAAGTTATGCTGCTATTCTTAAAAAAGACCTGGTAGACTTACAGAACAACCTATCTGAAGATCCATTCGGATGGAGAGTGATGGTAGACCACGCTCTTGAAACTGTTTAATTTTAATTGAATAAACATACAGAAGCCGGGAAATTCCTGGCTTTTTTTATTTGACTCATTTACTTTGTACATTTCTCCTTCAAGTTTTGTAATTGATTCCCGAAATGTGTATTTTCGCAAAAGTTTATGAAAAAATTACTCTTCATATCAGCAGTAAGTCTGTTAAGCTGTAACAGGAATGCGCAGACGGCTCACCCTCCTGTAGGAGGTGTTTTAAGCCAGAAAGACCTTGATGTTTCCAAGAACAGGATGAAGAACCTGAATACCATTGAAAGGGGACAGATCCAGGACTGGATCAGTGGTCAGTCTGTGAAATATTTTCCTACACAGCTTAATTACTGGGTAACTGTAGAAGGTTTTGATCAGAGAGAAAAAAGAGCCGATGAGACTTTTATTTCTTATTCTTATGATCTTTATGACTTTGATCAGACGAAGATCTATGATGAACCTTTTGTGAGAAGAGAAGCCAGATTCGGGCATTTTGATGAACTGAAAGCGGTAGAGAATGCTTTGCGTTTTATGCGTGATGGGGAGGAAGTAACGCTTTTGGTACCATCTTCACTGGCTTACGGAACCTTTGGAGATGAAAAGAAAATAGATAACGATATACCCTTAATCATAAAATTAAAAGCGCTATAAATAATGAAATTGTTTAACAAGAATATAATTCTGGCAGCGGCAAGTATTTCGCTGATGAGTTGTACCCCAATTTATAAAAAAATGAACGTAGACAAAGAAACTTTCGAAGGTCTTAATAACGGACTTTATGCAAATCTTCAGACTTCTAAAGGAAATCTGATCGTGAAGTTTGAAGACAAAAAGGCACCAGTTACTGTAGCCAACTTTATCGGGCTTGCAGAAGGGAAAATTGACAACAAAGCTAAGGCTAAAGGAGTTCCTTATTATGACGGAACAATCTTCCACAGAGTAATCAAAGATTTTATGATTCAGGGAGGTGACCCTCAGGGAACAGGAATGGGAGACCCTGGATATAAATTTGAGGACGAAAAGAATGACCTTAAACATACAGGAAAAGGAATCCTTTCTATGGCTAATTCAGGTCCTAATACCAATGGCTCTCAGTTCTTCATCACTGAAGTGGCTACTCCTTGGTTAGACGGAAGACATACGATCTTCGGAAAAGTGGTGAAAGGAGATGATGTGATTGATGCTATTGCCAACGTGGAAAAAGGCGCTCAGGATAAACCTAAAACTGACATTGTATTAGAAAAAGTTTCTGTATTCAGCAAAGGTGACGAGTACAAAAACTACGATGCAGCAAAAACGTTCAACGAAGGAAAAGCGAAAATTGCTGAAAACAACAAAGCTTTTATTGCTAAAGAAGAAGCAGAAAAAAAGAAAAAAGAAGAAGAATTCAAGGCCAACCAGGAGAAAATGGTAGAAAACCTGAAAGCAGGTATGCAGAAAACGGAATCTGGTCTTTACTATAAAATCACAAAAACGGCAGACGGTAAAGCTCCAAAGGCAGGAGATAACGTATCTGTACACTATGCTGGTAAATTAGTAGACGGTACTGAATTTGATTCTTCATTCAAGAGAAACGAGCCTATCGAAATTCCAATCGGAATGGGAAGAGTAATCAAAGGATGGGACGAAGGAATTCTGTTGCTTAAAGAAGGTGAAACTGCTACTTTACTGATTCCGCCTGCAATGGGTTACGGAGAAAGAGGAGCAGGAGGAGTTATCCCGCCAAACGCATGGTTAATCTTCGATGTTGAGCTTGTAAAAGTGAAATAATTGCACACTTTATCATATAAAAGCCGTCCGGAAGGATGGCTTTTTTGTTTTGGGAAGGTAAAATTTATTGATGAAAAAACATTACTTTCGTGTACAAAATCTACACATGAAAAAAATCCTCTATACGCTCCTGACGTTTTCTACCATTACATTTTCCGCTCAAGGAAAGAAATTCTTTGAAAGCGGAGAAGTAAAGCTGCAGGCTCCGATAGAGAAAATCAATATGAAATTCGCATACGATCTTCCTTTTGTACAGGTGATGATCAATGGAAAACCATACAACTTTTTGTTTGATACCGGTGCACCCACTGTGATCTCTTCTGCTATTTATGAAGAATTGGGTCTGGAGAAAAAGCATTCCAGTAAAGTAAAGGATTCCCAGAAAAATAAACAGGAACAGATCTTTACTATTCTGCCGGAAATGATTGTAGATAAAGCTGTTTTTAAAAATGTAGGAGCTATTGTCATGGATTTCGGGGCCTCAGAATTAAGCTGTTTTAAAATGGATGGTATTTTGGGAGCCAACCAAATGGCCAAGCTTGCCTGGAAGGTTAATTATGAGGGAAATTCACTGGAAGCAGCAGAAAATCTTTCACAGTTTGATCTGACCGGGTATGATATTGTAATTCCCTTCGATCCGAAAACCCAGAAAACACCAATTATTAAAACTAAAATTTTAGATAAAAAAACAGAACTGACCTTTGATACTGGTTTTTCAGGAAGGCTTAAAGTAGGAGAGAACAGCTATGATCCGAAAAAAGCAGGACAAAGTGTGGAAGTTTACGGAACCAATTCTGTAGGAGCTTATGGAGCAGGAAAGCCAGCATCTGGCTATATTTTCAGACTACCGGAACTCGCATTGGGAAATAGAAGTTTTGCCAATGAAATTGCCAATACCGGAGGTTCAAACTTAATCGGAAATGACTTTTTCAAAAATTTTGTTTTCATTCTCGACTGGTCCGGAAATAAAATCTACATGAAACGCATTAAAAATGAAACGATCAGGCTGGAGTCTTTTGGGTTCGGATATCGCTTCATTGATGCTAAGCCAACGGTTGCTCTGGTATATCAGGAAGAGAATTTTCCATTGAGAGTTGGTGATTCTATCATCAGTATCAATGATGTGAATCTTGATAACCTTAATAAGGAAAGCGCCTGCTATTATTTCCTCAACAAGGCGGAAAAAGGGCAGAATGTAATTGATCTGAAAATAAAAAGAGAAGGAAAAGTGATGGAAATGAAATTGGAGAAGAAGGAATACCTGAAGGGATGAGAAGGAAAGATAGAGGTTCGGAAATAAGCGAAGCGGCTTTGTTTATCCTTTAAAAATACAGCATCTTATACATCTTTGTCTGTCTTTGTGATCAATTAAAAAATTAATTATGCTCTGCACCTGATTCATTCTAACCGATAAATAATAAAATAAAAACCCCGTTCAATAAGCTTGAACGGGGTTTTTTCAGTAAAATAAGAATTAAAGTTACAGATTTCTGCCTTTGTTCATTCTTGATGAATAATTTATTTTTCCGGCTAAGGAGCTGATGAATATCAATCCAAAGCCTAAGTAAGCCGCAAATGCGGTCAGATAAACAATTAAGCTGTTAAAACTTGGGTTGGTAGCGTATACCAGTACCGAAAAAACAGCAAAGCTCAAAAGAAGCACAAGGCTCCAGATGTGCATTTTTGCAGCATCTTCATTTCTCTTAAAAATCATTTCAAAAAAGTCTCTCATCATTAATCACTTTTTAAGGGTTATACATCTTTTTTCCGTTCTTCCATAGAACGGTCCGGAATCGATTTCCGTTATTTATCAACAGGCTTATGATCATGGTGAACTCGGCTAAGGTCACGATCTCTAAGACAGTATGATTATTTCGTACCAAGGTAGCTTAATGCTTCCTAATTATGTTAAAAGCAATATTGAATCAGTATGGTGATTCATGAGCTTTATGATACCGTACACAGCATTCATCGTAATGGAATTGATAGTTAACTATCTTTTCCTGTGCATACGGCATCTAAAGAAAAAGGATCATATAAAAATATAGGAACCGCCTTAATCTGGCCCAGCGGAAACTGAAATTCCGCAGAAAACCTTTTTCATCGTTGTGTTTTAACAATTTTTTTTCATTGTTTTAGTAGCTAATTTCATGCCAAAGTGATTTTTTTTGCCTATATTTATTTTAATTAACTTTAAATATCATAGGTTTAAGTACAATATATAATGACTTTTGAAAGTATAAAAGAGGATATAAATAATTCTTTGGGAAGTCTTTTAACGCACGCAAAAGACTGCTCTTGGAATACAATTTCTCCCAATATAGGTTTTATTGTGTCTGACTTTAATGAGTTTAAGGGGGCCAATTCTTTTGAGAGGAGTATGTCGAGGAATAAGGTGAATAATTCTAAGAAATTATTATCGTTGGAATCTGCTGTTGAAATGTTGAAGAAAGAGTATGATGATCTTTATGATATCAATTTATATATCTTCAGAGCATTCAGAAATGAAACGATTATTGAGATCCAGTATTACAGAAAATCAAATTTTGAGCCTGATTATTTTGAAACGGTAAAGGATAGCCAACCCATGCTTCATGCTAAAATAGCTTTGCCTTCTTACGCTTCAGAAGGTGGGAAATTTGATGTCAACTGGGAATCTGGAGGAGGTTTCAGACATGCCTGGAAAAGTTTTCTTTATCAGTTTAAATACAAAAGAATGATGAAAGAATTAAAAAGGTAGTGAGTATTTTAGTTTATTTGGATGCGATTTTTTATTTGCTCGCAGATTGCGCAGGTCAGGCAGATTTTCGGAGCAAAATGTGCTTAGATAAATCATTCTCGCATAAGATTAAAATCACTTTTTTTTGATGCCAAAAATAAATTTGTGCTATCAGCCAAATCTACGAGAACACATGTAATTCTTAGAATTTATTCAATAGAGGCGGACTTTAGTCCGCCCAAATAATAAAAAACAATCCATTGTCTTTAGCCAAAACCTATAGAAATCTGTTTGACTGAGCATTAAAAAAATCAATTATAAAGAAATTGCGTTCAAACAAATCTAGATATATTTGAACGCAATTTAGCTAAAATGGCAATTTACCAGTTCTTATCAATCATATAAATAAGCTGTGTCATCGCAGATGCTCCTAAAAGAAGTTCTCTGCGGTTTACCTTTTCAAAAGTATCTTCTTCCGTATGATGAATGTCAAAATATCTCTGAGAATCCGGAACAAGTTCTGCTGTTGGTACCCCCATCTGCTGAAGCGGAGAGATGTCTGCTCCTGAATATACACCTTCAAAATTATAAACACCGTAAGGGAAGAATAATTTTGTCCAGCTTTTGATCTGGTTTCTTTTGGCATCATCCATTTCTAAAGCAATGCCTCTTGGGGTAAAACCTCCTGCATCAGACTCTATGGCAAAAAGATGTTTTTCATTTTTCTCTTTCACTGTTTTTCCGTACTGAAGACCACCTTTTAAGCCATTTTCTTCATTGGCAAAACATACTGCTCTGATGGTATGGTTGTTCTGGATACCCAGTTTTTTGAAAGTTCTTAATACCTCAATACTCTGTACAATTCCGGCTCCATCATCATGAGCCCCTTCGCCTACATCCCATGAGTCAAGATGTCCACCTACAACAATCACGCTGTTGTCTTTTTTACCGGTAATTTCACCAATAACGGAGTGGGAGAGCTTTTCACCCTTCATTCCGCAATTGGAATTAAGCTTGGCGGTAACTTTCTGTTTTTTCAATAATGCTTCCAGTTCGTCGGCCGTTGTGTTCCCGATTGCAGCAGCCGGAACTTTGGTGATCTTGTCTTCATAGCGCATGGCCCCTGTGTGAGGTACGTCATCAAATGCGGAGGATAAAGATCTGATAATGGCAAATTTCCCACCTTTTTTAGCGGTTAAAGTAGCTGCATTTACTCTGTATTTTGCGGCATCACCATACCCTCTGAAGGTTTCTACAAAAGACTGGCTGAAGGGGTAGTTGAAAAATACAATCTTATCTTTTACCTTTTCTGCCGGGAGTTTTTCATATTCCTCCATAGATTTCACCATGATGATCTCTCCAGATACATCTTTTCCGCCCGTACCTTCAGAATTTCCAAGGGAAAGCATTTTCAGGCTTTTCCACTTTCCGTCTGCGGCTTTAATGTGTAATGATTCTTTACCTCTTTCCCAGACCGGAACCATCACTTCCTGAAGCCATACTTTATCAGCTCCGGCCTCACGGAGTTTCTGTTCAGCCCATTTTACGGATTGGTCATAAGCTTTGGAGCCACTCAAACGGTGTCCGATGTTTTTAGTCAGATCTCTCAGATCTTCATAACCTTTCCCATGGTTCAATATCTCTATGGAAATTTTACTGAATTGTATGGAATCTTCCTTAGACTGGCCGAAAACAGCCATTCCAAAAATTAATAATGAGGTTCCTAATATCTTTTTCATTGTTACCAATTTTTATCAATCATATAAATAAGTTGTGTCATCACTTTAGCGTCGGCAGTTATTTCGGATTTTTCATATTACCAGTTTTTATCAACCATAAAAATCATTTGTGTGATTACAACGGCTCCAAGAAGAAGTTCTCTTTTATTCACTTTGTCGAAAGTATCCTGTTCAGAATGATGGTAATCGAAATATCTTTGAGTATCTACAACAAGTTCTGCTAAAGGAATATCCTGTTTTTTCAAAGGGGAAATATCCTGAACGGCATCGGTTTGGTCGAAATCATAAACGCCGTAAGGAAGAAAATATTCTTTCCAGGGATAAACCAGTCTTCTTCTCTGTGGTGACATATCTAAAGAAAATCCCCGTGGAGAATAACCTCCGGCATCTGTTCCTAAGGCAAATACATGCCTTTCTTCTTTCTTTTTCACATAAGCAGCATACATTTCGCGGCCCTGTCCTCCGTTTTCACTGTTGGCAAACAAAACTACCCGGATGGTGTGATTGTTTTCATATCCAAGGGCTTTCAATGTTCTTAAAACTTCGATACACTGAACAACCCCGGTTCCATCATCAATAGCGCCTTCACTAATATCCCACGAATCAAGCTGAGCGCCTAAAACAATGACTTTAGAATCTTTTTTACCCTGAATTTCAGCAATAATATTTGGATTTGTTGCATCTCCTTTTGATTCTGCGGTCATGTTGATTTTAGCCGTAACTTTCTGCTTTTTTAATGTTTTTTCCAGCTCATCTGCTGATCTTACCCCTATTGATAAAGCAGGAATTTTAATTTTGTCATCAGGTTCATAATAAATCATTTTAGCATGAGGGGTATCATCATTCGCTGTTGTTAATGATCTTATAATTAATGCTTTTGCACCGGTTTTAGCAATAACGGAAGCAGAAATCAATTTTGATTTTGCAGTAAGTAAATAGGAGTCGCTGGTGTTGATGATTTTCGGGTCCATAGGCACGTTCACGAAAACTATTTTGTCTTTTAACTGGCCTATTGACATTGCATTAAGTTCTGACGTTGAATTTATTAAAACAATTTCCCCTGTCAGATCCTTTCCACCTGTTCCTTCAGAGTTTCCGAAAGAAAGCATTCTGATATTTTTCCAGTCTCCATTTCCTGTTTTTATCTGTAAAGATTCTTTTCCCCTGATCCAGACAGGAGCTTTGGCCTCTTGTCTCCAGATCATATCAATACCAATTTCTTTGAACTTTTTTTCTGCCCATTCTACTGCTTTGGCATAGCCGGGAGTAGCGCTGAAACGCGGTCCGACCCCTTTTGTGAGCTCTCCAAGGTTATCATAAGCCCTGCCATTGGTCATGATCTCGTCTGAGATCTTTTTAAATTCGTCGTGGTAATTTAATTTTACAGGAATTGATGTTCTACCGGCAGGTTTTTTCTGTGGTTTTTTTTGAGAAAATAAAAATCCACTCAAAAAGAGTGGAAGTATAATGAAGATTTTTTTCATTTTTTATTTACCTTTCTTTTTCCGATGATAAAAGTAGGGAAAAAATAGGAATTTATTAAGGTTTCATGTCATACATTAACAGTGCTGTAACCAATTTCGGTTCAATGAATGTACATTTTGGAGGCATGCTGAGTTTCAGATCTGAAATTTTAATCATATCGTTGAAACTTACAGGATAGATTCCGAAGCCTACCTTGCCTTCACCGCTTTCTACCTTTTCTTTTAAAATATTGATTCCCTGAATGTTTGAGGTTCCTTTTACATAGGTAATCTTTTCAGAACTGTCAGGATCTTCTATTTTCAGGACGCTTTTAAAAATATATTTATCAAGCAGGTGGTGATCCAGATTGTCCAGAGACATTTCCTTTGAACGAAGATCGTGCTTAACGTGAAGTGAATAAAACTTACCATCCAGATACATTGAAATATGGAATTTTTGTGAAGGAAAGTATGATGCCTCACCCTTTTCATGGATCAGGAAGTACTCTTCCAGCTTTTTTAAAAATTCTTCGCTTGAAAGACCATTCAGGTCACTCAGAATTCTGTTGTAATCATGGATCTTGATCGATTGGTTGGAAACAATAAAACTGTAAACGAAATTATATGCCTCTGTTCCGTTATGTTTTTTATTCTTTTCTTTATGATGTTTGGCGTTCAATGCTGTAGAGCCAATCCTGTGGTGGCCGTCCGCAATATAGAATGAATCAATCTGATCGATCACTTCTTTGAACTGCTGAAGTTTCAGGCGGTTATCTATTCTCCAGATTTTATGTCTGATCCCGATAGAATCGACATGGTTGAAAATAGGAACGTTTTTTTCCTCATGATTCATCAGAAGCTCAATCTTGGAATTGGAAGGGTAGGTAAGGAGCACAGGTTCTGCCTGCAGGCTTACTTTTTCCAGATAATGAGCCAGCTTTTCTTTTTTCTGAGGAATGGTGCTTTCGTGTCTTTTGATCTTTCCGTTCCAGAAATCTTCAATACTGGCAAGCCCAAGCAAGCCTCTGAAAATTTGTTTGTTGGGATAGATCTGCTCATAAAGATAGTACGCAGAATTGTCCTGAACGAGTTTTTTATCATCCAGAAGCTCTTCAAATGTAGAACGGATCTTTCGTAAGTTCCGGTCGATATCTTTGGATTTACTCACAACATATGGTTTTATCATATTGATGTAAGTATTCTCTATCTGAGCTTTCTCCGTAATTTCCTCCTGAGTAAAATTATCCAGAGGGTGGGTAGGGAAAGTGCTCTCAAGGTCTTTATGAGGTCTTATTCCACGGAAAGGTTTGAAAATAGGCATATTTATCTTATAGTTTCTTTTTGTAGCTTAATAATTTGTTCCGCAAGTTCAGCACCGATTTTTTCCTGTGCATCCACTGTATTTCCGCCTATGTGAGGGGAAAGGGATAATGCAGGATTCATCAGTAAGGGAAGTTCCGGGCTGGGTTCGTTTTCAAAAACGTCCAGTGCTGCTCCGGCTACTTTTTCCGACTCGATGAAATCAATCAGTGTTACTTCATTGATCACTCCGCCTCTTGCAGTGTTTACAATGTAGACTCCGTCTTTCATTTTTTCAAACTGAGGCGTGTCTATGATATATTCGCTCGTCTTTGGAGTATTGATGCTGATAAAGTCTGTGTCTTTAAGAAAAGCATCCATATCATTGGTGGAAGTAATCTCAAAGTTGAGGCTTTGTCCGTCAAAAAAATCCAGGGTAAGCTTTTTTGTTTTCGGGTTCTTGGTAAGTACTTTGATCTTCATCCCTAAAGCTATACCTATTTTCACAACTTCCTGTCCAATGCTTCCGAAGCCAATTACTCCCAGTGTTTTTCCTGAAAGTTCATAAGCTTTGCTGAAAGATTTTTTCATTGCATTGAAATGAGTTTCTCCTTCCAGCGGCATCAGCCTGTTCGATTCATGAAGGAATCTTGCCAGTGCAAAAAAATGTCCGAAAACAAGTTCCGCTACTGATTTTGAAGAGGCTGTAGGAGTATTGATCACTTTAATCCCTTTGCTTTTGGCATACTCTACATCAATATTATCCATTCCGATACCTCCACGTCCGATAATCTGCAGACCAGGACAGGCATCAATCAGATCTTGTTTTACTTTCGTTGCGCTTCTCACTAAAAGAACATCTACGTTATTTTCATTAATAAAATTAATAACGTGATCCTGGGCCACTCTGTTAGGCAGAACTTCAATTCCTGCCTCTTTAAGTGCCAGTTCTCCTGTTTTTGAGATTCCGTCGTTTGCTAAAACTTTCATGTGTTATTGGATTTAAAGATTGAAAAATTTAATTATTTAAAAAATTTAAATCGGGCCGCAAATTAATAAATTTAAATGAACTGCCTTAAATCTTTCAATCTTTGAATTTTTTTAATGCTTAAATAATTACCTAATCGATTTCATAACATCCACCAATACCTGTACGCTTTCAATTGGTAGTGCGTTGTAAAGGCTGGCTCTGTAACCTCCCAGACTTCTGTGTCCGTTCAGTCCGCTGATTCCTGCAGCTTTCCAGGCATTGTCAAACTCTTCTTTTTTGCTCTCGTCTGTTAATTTAAAAGAAACATTCATCAGAGAACGGTCTTCTTTTACGCAGAAGGTTTCAAACAATGGATTACTGTCTATTTCATCATATAATAATTTCGCTTTGGCTTCATTTCTCTCTTCAGCAGCAGCAATTCCTCCGTTTCTCTCAAGATACTGTAAGGTAAGAAGAGATGCATAAATTGGGAATACCGGAGGGGTATTGTACATGGATTCTTTAGAAATGTGCTGCGAATAATCCAGCATGGAAAGCATATTTTCTCTTCCTGTTTTTCCAAGGATCTCTTTTTTTATCACCACAAGGGTTACGCCCGCAGGTCCCATATTTTTCTGAGCTCCGGCATAGATAAGGTCGAATTTTGAAAAGTCGAGTTGTCTTGAGAAAATGTCAGAACTCATATCACATACCATCAGCGTATCTACTTCAGGGAAAGATTTCATCTGGGTTCCGTAAATCGTATTGTTGGAGGTGCAGTGGAAATAGTCGTACTCCGAACCTACAGTATAATTTTTTGGAATGAATGAATAGTTTTCTTCTTTGGAAGAGCCTACCACATCAACAGTTCCTAATTTTTTAGCTTCTTTAATGGCTCCTGCTGCCCAGGTTCCGGTGTCCAGATAGGCTGCTTTACCGTCTGTTTTCAAAAGATTGTAGGGAACCATTGCAAACTGCATGCTGGCACCGCTTCCTAAATAAAGAACTTCATAATCATCTCCAAGGTTCATCAGCCTTTTTACGATAGCACGTGCTTCATCCATTACCGCTACAAAATCCTTGCTTCTGTGGGAAATTTCCAAAAGGGAAAGTCCAATTCCATTAAAATCAAGAATGGCCTGTGCCGATTTTTCGAATACCTCCTGAGGTAAAATGCATGGTCCTGCGCTGAAATTATGCTTTTTGCTCATAGTGTTGTTTTTTGGTTGTGCAAGAACAGACTTGCGGTTTCATTATTAAAATTTTACTAGATTTCTTGATATTTATAGTAAAAAAAACCGTCTCATCGTCATGAGACGGCGTTTTTTATTCACCGTGTAAAAATGCTTTTTTATTAAGCAGGGCTTCTTCTGATTCTACATGATCCTCATCCGGAACGCAGCAGTCTACAGGGCATACCGCAGCACACTGAGGTTCTTCATGGAACCCTTTGCATTCCGTACATTTGTCGGTAACAATGAAATAAACATCATCACTTACCGGTTCCTGTGGATCATTGGCGTCAACCGTCAATCCCGAAGGCAGTGTTACAGTTCCTTGAAGGGTAGTACCTTCAGAAGCTTTCCAATCTACGGCTCCTTCATATATTGCATTATTCGGGCATTCCGGCTCGCAGGCCCCACAGTTAATGCATTCATCAGTTATTTTAATAGCCATCGCTAATTTTTTTTAAATTTGCACAAAATTACAAAATATTCCCCAATTGTAAAGTAATTATGAATACCGAAAATCAAGTTTTAGGACTTATTAAGTTAAGTGACTATATAAAAGCGTTTCTGACAAAGGATCAGAACAATGAGAATGAAAGTGATGCAGAATTTGAATTATTGCTGAAAAAATCGGAAATTGAGAATCCGTGGTTTACTCTTGATAATCAGAAATTTGCCTTTAAGCAGTGGACAGAACTGCTTACGGAAGAAAATATCAGTGCCTGGCTTAAAAATTATTCAGTTTCAAAGAACCCAAAAAGAGTAGGGCTTATTTTGGCCGGAAATATTCCTTTAGTAGGATTTCATGATGTGATCTCTGTAGTATTGAGCGGTAATATTCCGGTAATTAAACTGTCTTCAAAGGATAAATACATGATTCCGTTTCTGTTGAAAAAATGGAATGATTTTTCAGGAGGGCTAGTTTCGTTTGAACTGGTAGAAAGGTTAGAAAATTTTGATGCGGTAATCGCTACCGGAAGCAATAATACGGCAAGGTATCTTGAATATTATTTTAAAGATCATCCAAGTATCATCCGTAAAAACAGAACCTCAGTTGCGGTATTGAAAGGTGATGAGACCAATGAAGAACTGCAACTTCTGGCGGAAGATATTTTCCGTTATTTCGGATTAGGCTGTAGAAATGTGACCCGTATTTTTATTCCACAAGATTTTGTGATTGACCGGCTTTTTGAAAATTTCTTACACTTCCAGGATATTATTCATCATAACAAATACGCGAATAATTATGATTATAACAGAGCGGTTTACCTTCTGAACCAGGATAAGTTCTGGGATAATAATTTTGTGATGCTAAAAGAAGATGATAAGCTTTTCAGTCCTCTTTCTGTAATCAATTTCAGCAGATATGCTTCTTTGGATGATGTTAAAAGATTTATAGCTGAAAATGCGGAAAATATTCAGTGTATAGTGGCTAAAAATGAACTGGGATTAGATTCTGTTTCATTTGGGGAAGCGCAGCATCCAGCCCTGGATACCTATGCTGATAATGTGGATACAATGAAATTTTTGGAAGTGGTATGATTTTTCGTATCTTAACTCACTTATTTCACCCAATAATAAAATAAAACTTATGAAAAAATTATTTTTAGGACTTGCACTGGCTGCTGCTCCGTTTATGTTTGCTCAGAAAGTAGCGGGCGTAACGGTTGAACGTCCCAAAAAAGAAATACCAACTGAGCTGAGTAAAGATAAGGCTAAGATGTTTAATGAGAACCTTATCAAATTTCTCGATGCAGTAAAAGTATCAGACCGTAAGGTTATAGATGCTATGCTTTCTGATAAAGTGAAGCAGATTGTTACTGATGATGTCCTTAAAAAAGTAAAAGAAGGCATTGATTATACTAAAAAGCTGGAAATTCTGAAAGCCGGATATTATGTAACAGGGGATAATGAAGCCTATCCGAATCTAAAATATAAATATGCAGGAGATTCGTCCAATAAAGAAGTGGTCAGTGCGATATTTGAAGAAGATGGGAAAATTCTTGGGGTAATGCCCATGAATAATAAATAATTTATTTTTGATACAAAAAAATATTAACTATGATGACAGATTCTTTAGTCGCTCATTCCTCGGAAGTGGAAAAAGCAGACTTTTACAGGAAAACGTATTTACACGTTGCTTTATCAGTCCTTGCGTTTATCGGGATTGAAACTATTCTATTAAAAACCGTTCCGGCAGAGCTTATTGCTATGATGTTCGGACAGAAATATACCTGGTTACTGATTATCGGAGTATTCTGGCTGGCTTCTATTCTGGCTAATAAATGGTCTCTTGCACAGATCAGATCTACGCAATATTTAGGATTAGGATTTTATATTGTACTTGAAGCAGTGATCTTTTTACCCTTGATCTATATTGCTGTTAATACCGCAGGGGTTAACGTAATCTTTCAGGCGGCTATGCTTACCATTTCTATGTTTGCAGGGCTTTCACTGGTTGCTTTTATGTCAAAAAAAGATTTTTCTTTTTTGAGAAATATAATTGTTATCGGAGGTTTTATCGCCATTGGACTGATTGTAGCGGGAGCTATTTTCGGATTTAATCTTGGTCTTTGGTTCTCCGTAGGAATGGTGCTTTTGGCTTCTGCCAGCATTTTATATGAAACCAGTAAGCTTAAAAATACCTATACAACAGGGCAGTATGTAGGAGCATCTTTACAGTTGTTCGCATCTATTATGTTGCTGTTCTGGTATATCCTGAGAATTTTAATGAGCAGAAGAAGCTAATTTGAGAAATAATGAGCTGAAGGTCTCATTTTTTTCATAACTTAATAATATAATCCTGATGATTTTCATCGGGATTTTTTCTTGCCACAGATACACGAATCTTTTACTAATATGCAAATGATGGCTGTCTGATTTATTTTTCTAATTATATGTTATCTTGTAAATTGATCAGTAATAAACTTTTCAGCCTGGGTAAAAAATCTGCACCATCTGTCAAATCTGCGAGCTATTTTTTCGACGCAAAGTTTTTTGCTGAGAATTTTTGATTTTCTTGCGCCCTAAAAACATTATCATAATTAAAAACTTTTAGGTCCCTTAGCGTTTTCCAATAAAAAAAATCTGCTCAATCTGCCAAATCAGCGAGGTATTTTGTTCGATTCAAAGCTAAAGGGAGTAGAGTATGAGATCAATCCTGCTGATCAATGTAATTAAATGATTGGATTGTGTTATTTGTGAAGAAATTATAACCCTTGTCTTCAGGAACCCAAAAAATCCTGATGGCAATTCATCGGGATTTTATTGGAACAATTGGGTTTTTCAGAAATTGTGTTTTATGGATGTTTTTAATTATTAAGTCTCTAATAATCAAAATTTATTTGTCGATTGAGCCCAGTACTTTCTGTGCAAAAGAGTTTAAGGCATCTTTTTCGCTCATTCCGTTCTGTACATTAGCGTGTACTTCTAAAGCACCGCAGATATTGGTAATTAATTCTCCTGCTACATTAAGGTCTTCTTCACTGGTTCCTCTGAATTCGCAGAAGCTTTCCAGTACCTCTAATGTTTTCTCAAGATTCTCAGGAGTCTGATTCTGATAAAACTGTCTGATTACGGGTAACTTCATTATGATAATTCGTTAAAAAGGTTAATTAAACTTTCTGCCTGGTTAGATTGTACTTGGTTAACCAGCTCTCCGTTTTTAAAAATAGCAAACGTCGGAAGGTTGTCTACTTTAGCCAGTTTTCTGCTTTCAGGAAGTTTTTCTGCATCTACATATAAAAACGGAATGGCTTCGTTTTCTGATGCTAATTTTTTGAATTTAGGCTTCATGATTCTGCAGTTTCCGCACCATGTTGCGCCATATTGAACAACTACTTTTTCGTTGTCATTTACGATATTCTGTAATGTATCTTCAGTTAATTCTGTGTACATAGGTTAAATTTTAAGAATTAAAATTTAACAATGTAACAATTGAATAGTGTATCAATGTACCAATAAAAATATCTATTGCTACAGTGATGCATTGTTACATTGTTAAATTACTAGATTGTTAAATTGATTTTAGTTCTTAGCTAAGTATTCTGCTGTAGAAGTTCTGTCTGCTTTCATTGCATCTTTTCCCTCTTCCCAGTTAGCAGGACAAACTTCACCGTGCTTCTGAACGTGCGTGTAAGCATCGATCAATCTTAAGAATTCCTTTACGTTTCTTCCTAATGGCATATCGTTTACAGCCTCGTGGAAGATTTTTCCTGTTTCGTCGATAAGGTAAGTAGCTCTGTAGGTTACATTAGAACCTGTGAAAGTTTCCTCTCCATCTTCATTGTATTCGAAATCCTGATCTACGATTCCAAGGATATTTGCTAATTGTCTGTGAGTATCAGCTAAAAGCGGGTAAGTTACTCCTTCAATACCTCCGTTATCTTTTGGAGTGTTTAACCATGCAAAGTGTACTTCATTCGTATCGCAAGAAGCTCCGATTACTTTGGTGTTTCTTTTTTCGAATTCACCTAAAGCCTCCTGGAAAGCGTGAAGCTCAGTAGGACATACGAAAGTGAAATCTTTCGGATACCAGAATAAAAGAACTTTTTGTTGGTTGGAAGTAGCTTCTTCAAGGATGTTGATTCTAAGATCGTCACCCATTTCAGACATTGCATCAATTGTTACATTTGGGAATTTTTTTCCTACTAAAGACATAATTTTCTGTTTTTATATTTAAATTTCTGTTGCAAAGATAAAAATATTTCATCTATCAATCAAGTTAATATTGATAAATAAAATCTATAATTGTTTTTGACGGTAAAATATGAAAAAAGCCCTGATTTCAGGACTTTTCTTTTATATTTTAATACCCAAATATTTCATTGAGATTAAGCTTTTTAACTTCACCGAGTTTTTTCATATCGGCTTCGTTTACTTTATCTTGTGAAGCAACCAGACAATAGGTGTAGCTTTTACCTTTCATCTCTTTGTCATGGAAAGTATTGATGTCAGTAAAAGAAAGCTTTGGAGCCTGCTCGTATACATTCTTTCTGATATCGGAATTATTTCCAAGCTTCTGAGCTTTCAGATAAGAGAAGATGATACCGTCCTGGGTAATTCTTTCGGAAGCAATCGATTTTTTCAATCCGCTTTTTGCTGTTTCAAATAACTGCTCAGACTTTGGAAGAGTAGTTAAAAGCTCATTCATGGCTGTTGTAGATTCGTTGAATTTATCAGCCTGAGTTCCTACATAAGCCATTACAACATCTTTGTCTTCTTTCTTACCCGGAAGTGCAAAATAAGAATAAGTTGAATAAGCCAGTGCTTTAGACTCTCTGATTGTCTGGAATACAATAGACCCCATTCCGCCTCCGAAATAGCTGTTGAACAGGTTAACGGTAGGAGTAATGGATGAATTATACTGATCCGCGTTTCTTACCCAGAAAACTTCAGCCTGTACCATGTCGTAGTGAGCGAATAATACCTTGTTTTTATCCGTTGGGATCTGAACAAAAGTTTTTGTTTTAGGCAAGTCTTTCAAAGAAGCAGGAAGCTTATGAACCGGAGTTAAAGAAGCTACCACCTCATTTCCTGATTTCGGTCCATAATACAATACTCTGTGTTTGAAATTGAAAAGATCATGAAGAACATTAATCAGGTCTTCGGCTTTCAATGCGTCAAGTTCTGCATCACTTAAGACGTTATTGAACGGGTTTTGAGGTCCGTACTGAGCATAGCTTCTAAGTCCCGCCATGATCGTCCCTTTATTCTGCTTGGCATTGGCTCTTGCTTTTTTAAGTCTTGCTTTGTAAGCATCTAAAGCTTTCTGATCTGTCTGGCTGTTTTTAATCAGGTCTTCGAAAAGAGCGGCTGTTTTTTCAAAATTTTCATTCAGACCTTCAAGAGATACATACGTTTCTTCATTTCCGGCGATTACGTTAAAGCTTGATGCCAGTTTGTAGAATTCTTTACTGATTTCTTCTGAAGACTTGTTTTTCGTACCCAGATACTGAAGATATTCTGCTGCAAGAGGAAGGATTTTGTTGTTCCATTTTCCGGAATCGAAGTGATAATACATTCTGAACAGAGCATTATCTGTATTTTTTACAGAAAGTACATCTACGTTTCCTAGCTTATTTTTGGCAATATCTTTATCATAGTTCAGCCATATCGGTGAAATTGCATTTTCCGGCATTTCATCAATCTTCTTAAGGAAAGGAGACTGGTCTTCTCTGTTTACTGTAACAGGGGTAATCGTTGGCTTGTCTACTTTTACAATACTCTTGTCTTCCCCTTTTTTCTTATAAACAGCAACGTAATTGTTGTTTTGAAGGTATTTAGAGGCGAAATCCATAATGTCTTTTTTCGTCAGCTTAGAGATTTCGTCTACATATTCTAAAGAAACCTTATGGTCAATACCAGAAGTAAACTCATCCATCAGAATGCCTGCTCTGGAAGAATATTTTTCATCCTTCTGGATAATGTTTTTCTTTTCATTATTAACAATAGACTGAATAAGATCATCAGAGAATTCTCCTTTTCTCAGCTTATCTATCTCCTGAAGAAGAAGTGCTTTCACTTCATCCAGAGACTGTCCTTCAGTGGGTCTTCCCTGGATAAGCAGGACAGAATAGTCTTTTAAGGCATAAGCAGAGGCAAAAGCGGACAGTAATTTTTGTTTTTTAACCAGATCCAGGTCAATTAATCCGGCTTGTCCGTTAGTCAGCATATTTCCTACAAGATTAAGCAATCTCGCATCTTTTGTTGTTGCGCCCGGAAATCTGAAGCCTAACATTACGTTTTCAGGGTTAGGGCCTACTACTTCTTTTACAATAGGAGAGGTAATTGGTTTTTCCTGGCCTATCTTATATTCAGGGATTGCTTTGGTCTTCATAAATGAAAACGCTTTGTCGATTTTTGCGATCACTTCATCAGGATTGAAATCTCCGGACATGATCACCCCCATATTATTAGGAACATAATAGTTGTTGAAATAATCTCTGATAGCTTTCAGAGAAGGGTTTTTCAGGTGTTCAATGGTTCCGATAGTAGTTTGCTTCCCGTAGTTATTATTCGGGAAAAGATTGGCGAACATCATGTCAAACACCTTATCACCATCATCATCAAGTGTTCTATTTTTTTCTTCATAAACCGCTTCAAGTTCCGTATGGAAAAGTCTTAAAACCGGCTGTCTGAACCTTTCGGATTGTACTGCTAAGAACTTATCAATCACATTGGCTGGAATGTCTTCTGTATAAACGGTCTGCTCAAAAGAAGTGAAGGCATTGGTTCCTTCAGCTCCCATTCCGGTCATCATTTTATCGTATTCGTTGGCGATTGCATATTTAGCCGCTTCACCGGAAACTTTGTCAATTTCTTTATAGATCTCTTTTCTCTTAGCCTCGTCCGTCGTTTTGTTGTACTTTTCATAAAGTGCATCGATCTGGTCTAATAAAGGTTTTTCTTTTGCCCAGTCTTTAGATCCGAATTTATCGGTTCCTTTGAAAAGCATATGCTCCAAGTAATGAGCTAGCCCCGTATGATCCGCAGGATCGGTTTTGCTTCCCGCTTTAGTAGCGATGTAAGCCTGGATTCTTGGGTCTTTATTGGTTGGACTTAAAATAACCGTCAGTCCGTTTTTTAACGTGTAATATCTTGCTGCAGTAGGGTCGTTGGTTACATATTTGTACGTATAACCGTTAGATTTTGCTTCTTTCCATTGGAAATCCTGTCCATAAGCATAACCGGCAAAACTTGCGGCGGCGATACTTGTTGCGATTGTTAGTTTTTTTAACAGATTCATTTTTGTTGCGTTATTATATGCTTTATTTTGTGCTGAATGGTTCCAGCAGGTTTTTGATTCTTTTCATAGCTTCTCTCAGATCATCTTCTGATGCGGCATACGAGAATCTGATGCATTCCGGGCTTCCGAAAGAAACTCCGCCTACACATCCTACGTGGGCATTTTCTAAAAGGAACATGGCAAAATCATCAGCATCTTTGATTTCTGTACCATTTAAAGTCTTTCCGATATAGTAGGAAACATCCGGGAAATAGTAAAATGCAGCTTTTGGAAGAACTACTTTAAACCCCGGGATTTCTTTGATCAGATCATACACAAGATCTCTTCTTTTTTTGAAGGCATCAATCATGTATTTGTATTCCGAAGGATCTGTTTTCAGTGCGGTAATAGAAGCTCTCTGGGCCATCGTGTTGGCTCCGCTGGTCATTTGTCCCTGGATCTTTTCACAGGCTTTGGCCAGCCATTCAGGACATGCAGAATATCCAATTCTCCATCCGGTCATGGCATAAGCTTTAGACATTCCGTTGATCACAGCTGTCTGCTCATATACTTCAGGAAACTGGGCAATAGAGGTCGTCTTGGTTTCGTAGTTGATAAACTCGTAGATCTCATCCGATATAATGGTAACATGTGGATGCTTAGCAATAACTTTGGCCAAAGATTTCAGCTCATCATAGGTGTAATATCCTCCTGAAGGATTACATGGAGAACTGAAAAGAACAGCTTTTGTTTTCTCTGTGATTGCTTCTTCCAGCTGTTCAGCCGTAATTTTAAAATCAGTTACATAAGAAGTAGGAAGCATAACCGAATTTCCGCCCATCATTTTCACCATTTCATCATAACTTACCCAATATGGGGCAGGAAGAAGAACTTCGTCTCCATCATTGATGATCGCTGCCAGTACATTAAGGATTGCCTGCTTGGCTCCGTTTGATACGCAGATTTGTGAAGGTTTATAGTCAAGATTGTTATCTCTTTTCAGTTTGTAGGCAACGGCCTCGCGAAGTTCCAGAAATCCCGGAACAGGAGAGTAGTGGCTGTAGTTTTGATTAATAGCGTCGAAAGCTGCCTGTTTAATATTATCCGGTACGTCAAAATCCGGTTCGCCAAGAGTGAGGCTGATTACGTCAATGCCGCTGGCTTTCATTTCTCTTGCTTTGTTTGACATGACGAAAGTCTGCGAGTAACCCAGTCGTTTTACTCTATCTGAAAGTTTGTCCATGTAGTCTTTTTGAATTTTAACAAATATATAATAAAAACATCTTGCCGGGAAATAAAAATAAGCTTAGAGAAAAGATTTTTGTCAGGTTTCAATTTAATCACTAGCTTTGGAAATAGGATTGATTTTGAGGCTTTCACCAGCTTTAAAAATTGATAATGTTTAATAATGGCCAAACTTAAAAATGTACAAACTTCTTTTTTTATTGTCCGCAGCTCTCTTTTCTGCACAGAATTACCGCTTTGTTTATGAATACAAGATGAAATCTGATATCGAAAATGATTCTTTGGTCACCGATTATATGAGTCTGGATACCGACGGGAAGAAATCTTATTTTTATAACACCGCTAAGTATGAAAAGGACTCTGCTTATGCGGCTGATAAGGATTTTGCAAAACTGTTTAAACGTAAGAACTATAACAGAAATCTGAACTATCTTATTGAAAAAGATTACGCTAAAAAGACTATCAATTTTTATGATCAGTTTAAAAGTGTGAAGCTGGTGACTACGGATAGCGAAATTCCTCAATGGAAAATAGAAAAAGAGTTTGTTAAGATCAATAACATGAAATGCCAGAAAGCGGTGACGAATTACAAAGGAAGAACCTGGGAAGCGTGGTTTAGTAAAGATTATCCGATCAATGACGGACCTTATAAATTCAGCGGTCTTCCGGGGCTTGTGGTAAGTATAAAAGATTCCGAAGGGCAGCATATCTTTAACCTGATCCAGATCAAGAAAATGAAAACCCTGTTTGATCGGGTTCCTGCAAACAGTAAGAAAATGTCTGAGAATGAGTATAAAAAACTCATGAAAAATTATACTTTCATTCCTGCAGAAGATTTTGAAGCATTCCAGGCAGATACAAAAGCGGGTACTGTTGGAGTTCAGCTGAAAGACGGCTATACAGTGCAGTACAATGTTAAAGAGCTTGAGAGGTATACAGGAAAAGGGGAGACTATTGACGATGAAATCCTCAGAAGGCTTAAAAGAACCAACAACCCTATTGAAAGGGATTAAAAATAATACATAAAGGACCGCAAAACTGCGGTCTTTTTTTATATCCGGCTCTTAAAGTTTGAATAAAGCCAATAAAAACTTATTTTTGCGGTTTATAATAATTCATATGGCAATATCGTTACTATTAAAATACTTTCCGGATCTTACAGAAAAACAGATCGAACAGTTTACCCAGCTGGAAAAACTGTATCACGAATGGAATGAAAAGATCAATGTGATTTCCAGAAAAGATATGGAATCGCTGTATGAAAAACATATTCTGCATTCTTTAGGAGTGGCAAAGGTAATGGAGTTTGCCCCGGGTACAAAAGTATTGGACATTGGAACCGGAGGTGGTTTTCCGGGAATTCCTTTGGCAATCCTGTTCCCTGAATCTGAATTTACCCTGATTGATTCCATCGGAAAAAAGATCAGCGTGGTACAGGCAGTTGCAGAAGGAGTAGGACTGAAGAACGTAACCGCTATTCATGGTCGTGCAGAAAAACTCAAAGAAAAGTTCCACTTTGTTGTAAGCCGTGCCGTGACCCAGATGCCGGAATTTTTGAGATGGCTGAAGGGGAAGTTCGAAAAAGAACAGTTCAACGCCAAGCATAACGGAGTTTTGTATTTAAAAGGTGGTGACCTTGCAGAAGAGCTTGCCGGTCTTAAATGTGAAATTTTCAGCCTTAAAAACTATTTTGATGAAGAATTTTTTGACACTAAAAAAGTAGTGTATTTATCAAAAGGCAATTTTAATTCCTGATCTGGATGACAGAGGAATAATTTTTGCTGTTTCTTGTTAATAATCAGTAAATTGAGGGTATGAAAAAACTTTTAAATATTGGATTTCCTGCATTATTTTTAGGGCTGCTTTTCATCTCCTGTAACGATGATGACTATCAGACCGTTGAATCGATCGGCAGGATTAAAATTGACAGCGTAAAAATAGTAAATGATACGATGGATGTTTTTTCCGTACAGAGTATCAGAACATATTCTACCTATCCTTCGCAGTGTGAAGGATTTTATGGCTATGATTATATTTATGATAATGATTTTGACAGGTCGGTAACTGCTTATCGCTATATAAAAGACGGCCCCTGCAGCCAGAACAGCTATACGGCAGGCAGCCAGATCAATTTCAATCCACGTTATAAAGGGAATTATACCTTCAGATTCTGGAACGGTGGAAACCAATGGATCACCAAAATAATTGTGGTTAAATAATGAGGATGATATTGGTATTCTGTTTTCTGGCTGTACATACAGTCTGGGGGCAGAAAATAATCTGGAAGGAAGATCAGAAGCTGGTTTGGGATAATTTTAAAAGTCCGGTTAACCGCAAAAACAATCCCAATGTGGCAGCTTACACCCATTGTGGATGGGAATATTCCCTGGTGAGATCTTCCAATCCCAAAACTCCGGTGAAAATTGAAATAACCGCTATTTTTAATGAAGAAAGATCATGGAAAGATGTGAAAAAAATCAATGATTATATCCTTCTTCATGAGCAGAAACATTTTGATATCGCAGAACTGTTTGCCAGAAAGCTTAGAAAAGAAGTCGCTGAAAAGATTATTACTTCCGGTGACTATGATAAGTATTTTAAAGCGGTTTATCAGAAAGTGTCCAATGATTATCAGAATTTTCAGAAATCTTATGACAGGGAAACCCAACACGGAATCAATGAAGAAAAGCAGAGAGAATACAATGTCCTCATCTCTGAAGAATTAAACAATTTAAAAAGCTACCAGGCCTCTTGAAATTTCTCAATAAGATCATCCACGAACTTCTGGAACAAAACCCGGACCTTTCGGCATTTAATATCGTTTTGCCCGGGAAGCGTCCCATCGTTTTTATCAGGCAGATTTTAGAGGAGAAGAACTATTCCGGACTTCTTCCCAACTTCTTTACCGTGGAGGAATTAATAGACCGTATTGCAGACAAACAGCCAATCCAGGGAATTTCTCTCTGGCTCTTTGCCTTTGATGTTTACAGAAGCCTTAATCTGACTCCCCGGGATGATTTCTCTGATTTTCTGAAATGGTTTCCCACCCTGCAGAAGGACTGGGATGATATCCTTAAATTCTCCGATAATGATCAGGTAGTTCTCCAGTATATGTTTGATGAAGAGAGGATCAAAGAATGGGCGCAGGATCTCGGTGAAAATGATGATGTTCCAAGGAAAAAATTCCTTAATTTCTGGCAGAATATGAATATTTTTCTTCCGGTATTAAAGGAAAAACTGCAGGAGAAGAACTGGGCAACCTCCGGAATGATCCACGAAACTGCAAAGTCGAAGATTGATGATTTTGCTAAAAATACTTCAGAACATTTTGTTTTCTGTGGATTTAATGCCTTTACCCCTGTAGAAGAAAAGCTTGTAAGAAGTCTTTTAAGATGGAATAAAGCCGGTTGTTTTTTCCAGGCAGACCGTTATTATTTTGATGATGAAAGACAGGAAGCCGGAAAATTTCTCAGAAGCCATAAAATGTGGAAAGAATTCAATGATAACAGAGATTTTCATTGGATTGAAGACGACTTTAACCAGCCGAAAAATATCAAGGTCTATGAAGTTTCAGGAAATGTAACCCAGACAAAAGTTCTTCCTGAGATTTTTAAAGAGATTGAAAATAAAACCTTTTCCAACACAGCAGTTGTATTGTTGGACGAAAATCTTCTGCCTGCCAGTTTAGACGTGATGTACGGAGTGCAGAACCTGAATATCACTATGGGTTTTCCGCTGAAGAACCTGTCTTTTTCCAATGCCGTAAAACAGCTTTTTTATCTTCAGAAACAACTGGAAAAAAACAAAACTTCCTATTATTACAGGGATGTTTTTCCTATTCTGGAAGAATTGCCGAAATCTGCGGAAGATGAATTGGTGATCAGTGATTTTAAAACCAAAATAGAAGAGAGGAATATTGTTTATATATCAAAAAAACTGCTGCATGAGCTCCTGAGCAGTCTTTCTTACTACGATCTGCTTCAGAAGGCAGATCACACAGGTATTTATCTGGATAAGCTGATTGCTTTCTGCCGGCATATCAAATGGCTGGATATTGATGATATTCAGTATGAAAATGTGTCTCACTTTGAAAACGCTTTCAGAATCATAAAAAATCAGCTAAGTCCGTATAATTTTGAGATCAGAATGGAAACGCTGGAAATTCTGATCAACCAGCACATCAATTCCGAGAGTATAGATTTTCAGGGAGAACCGCTTCGCGGACTTCAGATCATGGGGCTGCTGGAAACCCGTCTCCTGAATTTTGAAAATGTTATTCTGCTTTCTGTGAATGAAGGAAAACTTCCTTTGGGAAATACACAGAATACCTATATTCCTTTTGACATAAGGAGATACTTTGACCTTCATACTTTTCTGGAAAATGACGGGATCTACGCCTATCACTTTTACAGGCTGATTCAGGATTCGCAGAATGTACACCTTTTGTACAATGCACTGAGTTCGGGAGTGAATACGGGTGAGAAAAGCCGTTTTATTACTCAGATTGAAATGGAAAGTTCCCACAAAATAGAACACCTGATCATAGAGAATTCTTCTGAACCGATTGCTTCTAAGCCTATCGAAATTCCAAAGACGGCAATCGTTATGGAAAGACTTCAAAAATGGAAAGAAAAAGTATCAGCTTCACATCTTACCAGCTACCTTTATAATCCGATTGATTTTTATCTTTCCAAGATCCTGAACACCTCGGAAACAGATGAAATTGAAGAAGAACTGTCTGTTAAAAACTACGGAAACCTGGTTCATTATTCACTTCAAGAAGTTTATGAAATACTTAAAGGTAAAGTTTTAAAAGAAAGTGATTTACAGAAGTCAATTAAAGAAATAGATCAGTATATTGAAAAAGCAATTGAAAAGCTGAAACACCAGCCGGAGTTCTATGAAAAAGGAATGAATTACATTCACAAAGCGATTGCTAAAAAAGTTATTGAAAACATTCTTACCCACGATCTCGAACTGATCAGAAACGGAAATGAACTGGAGATTCTGGATATTGAAAAAAGATTTGAAAATGTAGATTTTTATCTTGAAGAAAAAGACAAGATTTCTTTCTTCGGATTTATTGACAGGATAGACCGTCTGAACGGAACTTTAAGAATTATCGATTATAAAACGGCCAAAATCAAAAATCTTACGGTAAAGATTGATGAGGATAATGTGTCGGATTATTTCCATAACAGCGACAGAAAACAGGCTCTCCAATTATGCATCTATCATTATGTAGTCCAGAACCTTCCTGAGTTCTGGGGATTCCCGATTGAGACCGGAATATGGAGCTTTGCCGAAGCTCGGAAAGGGGTGGTTTCCCTCCAGTTTGATAAAGGGAATATTGATGATGCGATGAGGTCTGTAAAAAAACTGATTCTTGAAATTCTGAATCCTGACCTGACATTTGTAGAAAACGTGAAATCCTATACTGTCTAACAAAAAAATGCACTCCATTGCTGAAGTGCATTCCATTTGAAAATGAAGAAATATAATATGAGAAGATACTAAAGTTTTATCTTTTTGTTGATTGTTTTTCCATCAGCAAGAGTGAGCTGTACCAGATAAACTCCCGGTTCCAGGGATTTTGATTCAAATTGAGATAGGTTTACATCCTGCCGCACAACTAATGCTCCTGAAATACTGTATATGCTGATGTTTTTTATATCGCCGGCTGATCTGGCGATGATCTGACGGCCATGTGCAAAAATATCTGTTTTATTTTCCGAAGAATGCCCAATGATCATTTTATTGAACTGCAGATTATAGAATTGGGTGGCAATCTCAAAGGTATAGTTCTGGTTTTCAAGATCCTGAATAGAGATTCCGTTATTTTCTATATACTGTGATTGGGAAACTGTTTTTATCAGGTTACGTTTTTCATCAAAGATATGTACTGCGGACAATTCATCCGGATGAATTTTAAGTTTTAAAATTCCATTGTTTTCAGATTGGATGATCTCATTTTCAGCAATTTGCTGAGGTGTATTTTTGATATAAGGAATCAGCTTGTTTTCATTGTTTTCCTGAACCTTCAGCAGATAAATTCCATCCTTAAGACTAGCCAGATTATTTTCTGTTACAGATTTTGCCACTGTTTTTTCTTGATTAAAATCTGTGATTTCCAATAGTTGCATATGTCCCAGATCAGGTTTGATTTGGGAAGAATATAGCGGATTGTTTTCCCTGGATTCTATTATCTGATCGCTATTTCCTGTCTGCTTTGAAGTAATCACAGCCCATTGATTGAATAATCCTCCGCTTCTGAGCGTATTGAATTTCGCATTGGAAGCCAGAACAAAAGGAACAATTCCTCCCACATGTCCCAGAGGGCCCCAGTAAAATGAATCCAGCTTGTATTTATCCAGATCCCACCACGAGTAATATCCACGCTGTACATTAATGGTTTTAGAGGTGTTTTCCGGCGGGATGGCCAGATCTACGGTGGAATGCCCTAAAGTCATTGGAGTTTTATTGTACCAGTCGTAAACATCTTTAGGTTTCAGGCATTGTCTGAGCTTATTATTCGGATTGCTGGTAACATCACTGACAAAATTGGGTGTGAAAAGACTTCTCCAGATCACAGGTCCCCACAAAAGTCCGCCGTTATCCTGAACCACATGATAATTATATTTGTCCAGATATTCCGCTGAAATAACTTCTGAAATATTGTTATTATAAGTTCTGTAGCCTGTATTATTGCAGGTGTGGAGTACATTGGCCAGAAAAGAGGTGAAAGGGTAGATGTCTTTTTCCAGAACTCCTTTATTCAACGTAACTCCCGAAAAATCATAAGGCCCGTCACCCATATACGCATATCTGAATTTTAAATTGTCCGGGTTTGAAATACTAAGCCTTTTCAAAGTTGACATTGCAGCATGCGCCCCCTGAGAATAGCCTGCCAGAAAATATTCATTATAACGTTTGATTCCCAGCTGTCCGAGGACTTTATTGGCGGCTGTAACGAAATCTATCGTAGCACCAGCTTCAGTAGCATAGTCTACATAAGGATGAACACCGTCTCCGCTGCCCATTCCCACATAGTCCGGAGCCATAAGAATATAGCCGTTCAGAACATAGGAAAGTTCTACTACAAATCCTGCACTAAGCGCTCCTTTTAGATTAGACGGAACATTTTGCCGACTGTCTGTAGTTCCATGGTCCGAAACAACAGTTGAAAGCTTGTAATTTACGTTAGGGTACATCAGAAGCCCTGTTGCTTTTACCAGAACATTATTCTCATTTTTAGTGTAATAAGTGATTTTATACCCTTTTAAACCAACATTGAAACCATTCAGATAATTGGTGAAATCAGGAGTATTCTGCTCACCGAGATTAACGGCTATGAAATTGATAACACCTTGTGGAGTAAGATCGAGTTTCTGTTCAATATTTACCACATCGCCAGCCTGCTGAGCCAGGTAAAAAGGAGCTGTAAAACTTAGTAAAAAGAAAGATAGTTTTTTCATATTAATGCATTATGGTGATATTAAATTAGTTGTTTTTAATAAAACCATTCATACATTATCAGATCAATAATTATTTATTGAATATAAATTCTCTGTAAAGTGAGTAAAACAAAGGATTCCGGCCTTCGGCCGGAATCCTTTGTTTTATATCGAATCTTTTAATTAAAAAGCATTGATACCTGTAATATCCAGACCTGTAATTAATAAGTGTACATCATGTGTTCCTTCGTAAGTAATCACCGATTCCAGGTTGGCAGCATGTCTCATCATCGGGAATTCACCCATGATTCCCATTCCACCAAGAATCTGTCTTGATTCTCTTGCAATATCAATCGCCATTTTCACATTGTTGCGTTTCGCCATGGAGATCTGTGCAGGCGTTGCTTTATGATCATTTTTAAGATTTCCTAACTGAAGACATAATAACTGAGCTTTAGTAATTTCAGTTAAAAACTCAGCCAGTTTTTTCTGCTGAAGCTGGTAAGAGCCAATTGGTTTTCCAAACTGCTTTCTTTCCTTAGAATACTGAACAGCTGTACAGTAGCAGTCGATGGCAGCACCAATTACACCCCATGAAATTCCGTATCTTGCGGAATTCAGACAGGATAAAGGCCCCTTTAATCCTGTAACTCCGGGAAGAAGATTTTCTTTAGGAACTTTCACATTATTAAATACAAGTTCACCTGTTTTTGAAGCCCTTAAACTCCATTTGTTATGCGTTTCAGGAGTGGTAAAACCTTCCATGCCTCTTTCAACGATCAATCCCTGTACTTTTCCTTCCTCATTTTTAGCCCATACTACAGCAATGTCGCAAAGCGGAGAATTGGTGATCCACATTTTAGCACCATTCAGCAGGTAATGGTCACCCATATCTTTGAAATAAGTTTCCATAGAACTAGGATCAGATCCGTGGTTAGGCTCAGTAAGACCGAAAGATCCAATCATTTCTCCTGAAGCAAGCTTAGGAAGGTATTTTTTCTTCTGCTCCTCAGATCCGAATTCATTAATTGGGAACATCACAAGAGAACTTTGTACAGAAGCAGCAGAACGTACCGCAGAATCACCTCTTTCCAGCTCCTGCATGATAAGACCGTAAGAGATCTGATCAAGACCGGAACCTCCGTACTCCACTGGAATATAAGGACCCAATGCTCCGATTTTTCCCAATTCTCTCATTAAGCCGGGAAGGTCAGTATGGTTTTGTGCAGCCTGGTCAATCTGCGGCATTACAAAACTTTCTACCCAGTCTCTTACAGATTGGCGGATCAATTTGTGTTCTTCAGTAAGTAAAGCATCAATTCCGTAATAATCAGGGATGCTTGTAAGAGGATAATATGACATGATTTTTTGATTTGTTTAAAAATAGTACTTTTCAGGCGGTTTGGAAAATTTTTTTAAAAGCCTTTTGAGTGATTGATTTTCAGTGATATATGATGGTTTTAATTAATTCATATAACAAAATGCCTAACCTTAAGATTCCTCATCATTAGAGATAGGATACTGGTGGGCAGAATTATGGATTTTATTCTTGAATTTATACAGGTAAGGAGCTTTGTTGGCAGAACCGTCATAAAACTTCTCCAGCCTGTCCAGAATATTCAAGCTTAATATTTTACGCTGGAAATTATTTCTTCTGAATTTCTGTCCTAAAATAGTTTCATACAGCAGTTGAAGATCCTTCATGGTAAACTTTTCAGGCAGAAGGTTGCTGGCTGCTGCTTCGGTATTGATATTCATCCGAAGGTATTCCAGCCCGGTTTCTATGATCCTGTCATGGTCAAATGCCATTTTAGGCAGATTATCCACTTCAAACCATTCACAGCTTTCATTGAAGGCATCAGGAAAAGTATCCGCAATGGAAAAATCAATAAGACTGCAGTATCCTACAGTAATAAATCTCTGGAAGATCCAGTGGTCCTGAGGCACCTCAATTCCTTTATTCCGAAGCAGGATCTGGTGTACATTATTCTCGGTACGGTCTATTCTTCCAAAAGTGTGAAACTGCTTTAAAAACAGGTCTTTCAGATGAGTTCTTTCATACAGAACCCTTGCAGCGGCCTCACGAAGATCTTCATCATTGAAAACAAAACCGCCGGGAAGCGACCATAGATCAAGATCATGATATTTTAAAAGCAGGACTTTCAGAATATTGTTGTGAAACCCGAATATCGTGCAGTCAACAGATACATGTGCTACAAAATCTTTTGTATCAATAAGTTCCTGAAGGGTTTCTTTGCTTTTTGTGTCTTTGAGTTTCATGGCAGTAAAAATAAAATTATTTTCTAAATTTTCCTTCCTGACAGTCTAAAATATATCAAACTTACCGTAAAAAGCACTAAAACAGCAAATAAGATATAAATAGGGTAATAATTTAAGAGCTCTTTTCCAAACAGAACAGACATAATAATAGAACTGACGGAGCTTCCTAAAGAAGAAAAAATAACAATAAGGGACGTAAACAGGTTGATTTTCTCTTTATCAACCTGCGCGATCATCTTTGAATTCACAACAGGGTAGAGCGGAGATAAAAATAACCCAATCACCGGAAATAAAAACACCAATATCCCGGAATTTTCAGATCCGAAATACTGAATTCCTACAATAAGGGTAAGAACAGCCATGATCAGACCTATACAGAGCAGGTAATATTTAGATAATGAAAACCTTTGAATGATATTGGCCGTCACAGTTCTTCCGGCATATGAAAAAAGAGCAAGAAAAGAAGTCGCCTGCAGGGAAAAAAACGAATCAATTTTCAGGTGGTTTTTGTAAAAAGAAGGAAGCCAGGAATTAAATCCCTGTTCCACAAACACAATAAAAAAGATAACGCCTAAAAATGCGATGGTCGCGGGATTGATAAAACCGGATAACTCAGAAATGATTCCTTTCGTTTCGGTTTTCTTAGCTTCTGAAATCGTCAGACGGGAAAATAAAAATATCGTTACAGCCGAAAGTATGGCAATAGATAAAAATCCAAACTTCCAGTATTCAGAATATTGACTTGAGATCAGCCATCCAAAGCCCATATTCACTACAAAAATACCGATCATAAAGGAAGCCTCCACACTATTCATCGTTTTTGCAAGTGATTTTTCATCCGAAATATTATTCCTGATAATCCCGAAAACACAGATTTTTCCAATCGCAAAGCAGGTTCCGATAATAGCAAACCAAACCTTATAGAACCAGAAATCTTCAATAAAAGGAAGAAGACAAGAGCAGGCCCCAACAATAATTAATGCTGTGATCAAAGCTTTTTTGGTTCCGGTTTTACTGATAAAATTAACAGCAAAGAGGGAAATAAAAGCAATCGGAAGATCTTTAAATGATTCTAAAAATCCCAGTTTTTCATAAGAAATGGCCTCAGAAAGCTGAAGGATGACCAGACCCATACAATTCAGTACCATTGAAAAAATAAGGAAAGTCAATTTTAACGGAAGTGAAATATGGGAGAGCTTGGCAGTCATTTTGGAGATTTTTTTTTTAAGTTTTTACAACTTTTTTTATGAATTATGATGCAAATTTAAGCCTTTAAAGCCCCAAAAATAAAAGAAAAATTAAAATATTTATGAAGACAATGTTAATTAATTAAAAAAAAATATATTTTTATTGTCTCAATTTGAGAATTAAAAACTAACTCTATATGAATATAAGAATATCAGGAAGTTTTGGACTGGCCGCAGTGCTGTATTTTACAGCTAATTTCAATGCCCAGACCAAGGTAATAGATTCTGTTCCCAAGGAAAATAAAATAGACGAGATTGTCATGATCGGATATGGAGGAGTGAAAAAGCAGAACCTTACCAGTGCAGTCTCTTCAGTAAAAGCAGATGCCTTTGATAACAGACCAATCTACAGCGTAGGACAGGCTTTACAGGGACAGGCGGCAGGAGTGAATGTCATTCAGGCTTCAGGAAAGCCAGGAGCAGCTCTTGATGTGAAAATCAGGGGGAATAACTCAATTTCATCCTCGGTGAGCCCTCTGTATGTAGTTGACGGAATCCAGACCAATGACATCACCGGGCTGAATCCTGACGATATTGTTGATATGACTATTCTTAAAGATGCCTCTTCTACCGCTATTTACGGAATAAACGGATCTTCAGGAGTGGTTATCATTACAACCAAAAGAGGAAAACAGGGAAAACCCCAGCTTAATTTTAATGCCTATTGGGGAATTTCAAAAACCGTGAAAAATATTGATGTCCTGAATCTTGATCAGTATAAAACCTTAATGGCAGACATCCAGGCAAACGGCGGATCAGACTATCTTTCCACCGTTACCAACCCCAGATATGCAGGGATTGATACCGATTGGAGAAAAGAAGTTTTTCAGACCGGATTTGATCAGAATTATAACGTAAACTATGCCTTTGGAAATGAGAAAGTAAAAGCTTACACCGCATTAGGGTATCAGGATATTGAAGGAATCATCAAGCCTGCTCATTTTCAGAGGACTTCGGTGAAAGTAAACTTAGATGCAGTGATTGCACCCTGGCTGAAATTAAATTCCTCAGTCAATTACTACTTTACCTCACTCACCAATACCAACGATAATTTAAGTACAGCGAGAGGCGGGGTAGTGCTCAGTGCTTTTAATACGCCGAGTTTTCTGCCTGTATACGGAACAGATGTTAATTTCATCCCGTCAGATGGAGTAGTCTATGATCAGACAACAGGCCAGATTAATGACGGATATAAGCCGGGCCAGTTTGCTCCGAATCCTTATCAGTCGTCTTGGGAAAATCCAGTTGCTTATCAGTCAAGAAAAGATAAAACCCAGACTCAGCGTTTCCTAAGCAATTTAGGTCTTGATGTGAAAGTTCTGAAAAATCTGGTATGGAAGCCAAGCATTTCATTTGATATGACAGACTCCCGGAATACTAAATTTACAGACGGATTCCAGACCAGCTACGGAAGATCAAAATCCGGAATAGGCTCCCAGGAGTATATTCAGTATCAGGAATATAACTTTGAAAATACCTTAACTTATACCCTGAAAAAAGGGGTTCATGATTTTTCATTACTTGGAGGAGCCCAGATCACCCAGAAAAGTTTTCAGAATGAATACTTTGCCGGAGAAAAATTCCCTGAAGGAATAATAAATTTCGATTATGAAAAGGCGGCAACACAAGGTTATGACAAACATAAAGACGTTCTGAGAAATGCTTCGTTCTTCGGAAGGGCCTTGTACACGTATGACGGAAAATATACCTTAATGGGAGTGTTCAGGTATAACGGTTCCTCAAACCTTGCTCCGGAAAAAAAATGGGGTTTCTTTCCGGGTGTTTCAGCTTCATGGCTGGTGTCTAAAGAAGATTTCCTGGCAGACAGTAAAGTCATCAGCGAATTAAAACTGAGAGGGGGATGGGGACAGACCGGAAATGTGTCCGGGGTTCCTGCTTATTCACACTTTAACATATTTGATCCGTATTGGTCAAATGGAATTCCTGCCTATACATTTAAACAATATGACAGTGATGTAACCTGGGAAACAACAACCGATACCAATGTAGGGCTGGATCTTGGGCTTTTCAATAACCGGATCAGGTTTACAACGGATCTCTATAAAAGGAAGACTACGGACCTTATTTTCCCTTATGTAATGGGGAATTTATCAGGACCAATCTATAGAAACGCCGGAAGCCTGGAAAATAAAGGAATTGAGTTTTCATTGAATACCGCTAATATCAAGAACGAAAACTTTACATGGAACACGTCATTCAACATTTCATTTGCTAAAAATAAAATTCTGAACTTTGAGCAATACCTCAATACCATTGATGTAATAAGTATGGAAAGTGTTGGAGGTAAAGTAATTCGTTTTCAACCTGGACATGCTTTGAGTACATTTTACGGATATAAAGTAGATCACGTGGATCCAAATACCGGAAACATGATCTATAAAGACCTTAACGGAAACGGATATCAGGATGTGGATGATAGAACATTTATCGGAAATCCAAACCCAAAGTATACTTTTGGCTTCAGCAATAATTTTACTCTGAAAAACTGGTATATGGATGTTTTGATTACCGGTTCTGTGGGAAATGATGTCTTCAACGCAACCCGTTTTGATCTGGAAATGATGAATGATTATAAAAATCAGTCAACAGCAGTTCTTAACCGATGGACTACGCCGGGACAGATTACCGATGTTCCGAGAGCCAATTCGGCGTCTGCACAGGAAATTTCAGACAGATTTGTGGAAGACGGGTCTTATGTGAAACTGAAAGCGGTAACATTAGGATATAATTTCAATAATCCTTTTAAAGGAGTAAGCAAACTGAATGTGTACGTAACCGGACAAAATCTGTTAACCATTACAGATTATTCCGGAATGGACCCTGAAGTAAATGCTTTCACGCCTAACAGAAATACATCCGGTGCAGAGAAATCTGTTTTCGGAATAGATTACGGAACCTATCCTCAGGTGAGAACCTTCATCATTGGTTTAAAAGCTAATTTCTAAATTATTTACAATGAAAATCAATAAAGCAATATATTATTTATTCGGTGCATCAGTACTTGCTGCCAGCGTTTCCTGCAATGACTTTCTGGATACAGAACCCATTACTGAACAGGGGATTTCTATTGATAATCCGTTAAAAACAGCAACAGATGCAGAAAACAGGATGAGCACCATTTACACTGCATTTGGAAATGAATACTGGCAGCTGGATTATTTTTTTAATGGTGATGCCCAGACAGAAATTTCCTATGCAGGAGCAGATAACGTCCAGAATTTTCAGCAGGATGAATATCGTATTGTAGCAACTAATCCGAATGTTGAAAGAGACTGGAAATATCTGTACGGGTTTATCAATGACTGTAATATGATCCTCAATTATGCCGATAATATCAATGATCCGGCGCTTACAGCAGCAAGAAAGGCTGAAATGAAATCAGAAGCAGCGATATTTAGAGCACTTTACTATTTCCATGCTGTTCAGCTATGGGGTGATATTCCTTTGGTTACCAAGGCTGTAATAGGAGTGAATGCCAGTAATTTTGATGAAGTATACAGTCAGGTATATCCCGCCAGAAAAACAGTAAAAGAAGCTTATGATCTGATTATTGCCGATCTGGAGGGAGCTATTGCCAATGCACCATCAGGAACTCAAAAATACAGAGCCAATAAAAACTTTGCTTATGGTCTTCTTGCGAAAGTGTATGCCTCAAAGCCGAATCCGGACTGGACCAAAGTAAAACAATATGCTTCCAATATTTCAGGGGTAAATCTTCTTCCGGTTTATGATCAGCTTTTTGACGGTACGCATGAAGCTAATTCCGAATCTATTTTTGAAGTCGATGGAAATGCCGGAACAGTCTGGGCCTGGGGATCATCCATGTTTTATGGAACAGACTGGAAAAAATTCAATGTTCCGTCTAATGATCTGGTAAAGGCATTTAATGATGCCGGAGATACCCAGCGTTTAAACAGCTCCGTTAAATTTTTACCGGTAAGTTGGTCAGATAAGTACTGGACGAGTAATAACTATCCATTCATGTATAAAATGAGGAAAACCGATGGAACTCAGAATTTTTATATCCTTAGATATGCGGATGTTCTCTTACTTCAGGCTGAAGCAGCCGTAAGAACCGGAGATTACACAGGTGCCGCAGGTTTTATCAATCAGGTAAGAACAAGAGCCGGACTTTCTCCGGTTGCTATTTCATCGGAAACGGATGGGATTCAGAAAGTTCTTCAGGAAAGAAAACTGGAACTGGCATTTGAAGGTCAGAGATGGTTTGATCTTAAAAGAACAGGAGCAGCCGTTGCCATCCTTTCCCAGCAGAAAGACGGAAACGGAGTGATACTGCCTTATGCTGCAAGCATTAATCAGAACAGGTTATTATGGCCGATTCCGCAGGGACAGAGGGATAACAATCAGAATTTAACCCAAAATTCCGGCTATTAAATATGAAGTTTCACAACTTATATAGTTTCTTTTTTAATGGTACCGCACTGCTTTGTGGTGTGGTACTTTTTCCTTTGTCATGCACATCTGTGGCAGGAAACAAAGGAAATGAAGTTCAGTTTTGGCTTACAAAAGGAGATCAGAGTGTAAAATTACAGCAGCAGACCCCGGTAAAATTTACCCAAAACAAGAATGATTTTCAGAATATTAAAATTGATGAATCTCAAAAGTTTCAATATATAGACGGTTTCGGATATACCTTAACGGGCGGAAGCGTAGAAGTCATCAACCGTCTTTCACCTGCGAAAAGGAAAGCATTATTGAACGAACTTTTTGGTGATGATAAAAATTCGATCTCTGTAAGCTATCTCCGGTTAAGCATCGGAGCTTCAGATCTGGACGGAGAAGTTTTTTCATACGATGACCTGCCGGAAGGACAGACAGATCCTTCTTTGTCCAAATTCAGTCTGGCAAAAGATAAAAATCTGATTGCTATGCTGAAAGAGATTCTGGCAATTAATCCTGAAATAAAAATCATAGCAGTACCATGGTCGGCTCCTGTCTGGATGAAAGACAACGGAAAATCTAAAGGAGGAAGCCTAAAACCTGAATTTTATGGAGCTTACGCCAATTATTTTGTCAAATATATTCAAGGGATGAAGAAAGAAGGAATTCATATTGATGCCATCACACCTCAAAATGAACCCTTACATCCTGGAAATAATCCAAGTTTGTATATGCCTTCCGAACAGCAGAGAGACTTTATCAAAGGCTTTTTGGGACCCGCTTTTAAAGCCAGTCAGATCAAAACTAAAATTGTGGTGTACGATCACAACTGTAACAAACCGGAATATGCCCTTGATATTCTGAAAGATCCCGAAGCTTATCAGTATATTGACGGTTCTGCGTTTCATTTATACGAAGGAGATATCTCAGCTTTAAGCACAGTTCATAACGCTTTTCCGGATAAAAATTTGTACTTTACCGAACAGTGGACCGGAGCGAAAGGAACTTTTAACGAAGACCTGAACTGGCATACCAAGAATGTGATTATCGGTTCCATGAGAAACTGGAGTAAAACGGCTCTGGAATGGAATGTAGCTAATGACCCGAAATATGGCCCCCATACCGATGGTGGCTGTACAGAATGTAAAGGAGCAATAACCGTTTCCGACAGTGAAAACTTCACCAGAAATGTTTCTTATTACATTATTGCACATGCCTCAAAATTTGTTCCTGCAGGCTCTCAGCGTATTGCTTCCACGCAGACAGAACATCTTTCCACGGCAGCATTTAAAACTCCAAAAGGGAAAACAGTTCTGATTGTACAGAATGGAAATACCACGGATGAAAATTTTAATATACAATATAACGGAAAAACAGCTACAGTAAAAATCTCCGGAAACTCAGCTGCAACCTATATTTTTTAATAATATAATTATGAAGAAGGCCTATTTTTTACTTGCATTTTCAGCATTAGGTATAAACGCTTACGGACAGAAAACAGTTGATCAGAAGGTTTCAGAACTTCTGTCTAAAATGAGCCTGGAAGAAAAAGTAGGACAACTGGTACAGTACAGCGGATTTGAATATGCTACAGGTCCCCAGAATTCAAATTCTGCTACAGTTTTAGAAGAAATAAAAAAAGGACGGGTAGGATCCATGCTTAATGTGGCGGGAGCTGAAGAAACCATAGCTTTTCAAAAGCTTGCTTTACAGTCCGGGCTGAAAATTCCTTTATTGTTCGGGCAGGACGTTATTCATGGTTACAGGACCACTTTTCCTGTTAATCTAGGACAGGCAGCCAGCTGGGATCTGAGACTCATTGAAAAATCTGAAAGAATTGCAGCAACAGAAGCTTCCGCATACGGAATACACTGGACTTTCGCACCGATGGTAGACGTGGCAAGAGATCCGAGATGGGGAAGGGTAATGGAAGGTTCCGGAGAAGACACCTATCTGGGTACACAGATAGGGTTGGCAAGGATCAGAGGATTTCAGGGAAAAGGTCTGGGAAATCTTGATGCCGTGATGGCCTGTGCCAAACATTTTGCCGCTTATGGTGCCGCAGTAGGAGGAAGAGATTATAATTCGGTGGATATGAGTTTAAGACAGCTTCACGAAACCTATCTGCCTCCTTTTAAGGCCGCAGCAGATGCAGGAGTAGCTACTTTTATGAATTCGTTTAATGACATCAACGGAATCCCGGCAACAGCCAACTCATATATTCTCAGAGACCTTTTAAAAGGGAAATGGAATTATAAAGGCTTTGTAGTTTCTGACTGGGGAAGTATCGGGGAAATGATTCCTCACGGTTATGCCAAAGATGCAGGAGAAGCGGCTGAAAAAGCCATTGCAGCAGGAAGTGATATGGATATGGAAAGCCATATCTATATGACAGAACTTCCCAGGTTGGTAAAAGAGGGAAAGGTAAATATTAAATGGGTAGATGATGCCGCCGGAAGAATCCTGAAAAAGAAATTTGAAATGGGACTTTTTGATGATCCCTACAGATTCAGCAGTGAGAAAAGACAAAAAGAACAGACCAATAATACAGAACACCGGAAATTTGGAAGAGAATTTGGTTCCAAAAGCATTGTATTGCTTAAAAACCACGGAAATATATTACCTCTTTCAAAAGCAGTAAAAACTGTTGCCCTGATTGGTCCTTTCGGCAAAGGAACGGTAGCCAATCACGGATTTTGGTCGATTGCTTTCAAGGATGACCAGCAGAGAATTGTTTCCCAGTTTGACGGAATTAAAAACCAGCTGGATAAAAATTCAACTTTATTATATGCAAAAGGCTGTAATGTAGATGATAACGACAGATCTATGTTTGCTGAAGCTGTTGAAACGGCAAAAAAAGCAGATGTAGTGATTATGACACTGGGAGAAGGCCACGCAATGAGCGGTGAAGCCAAAAGCAGAAGCAGCATCGGCTTTACGGGAGTTCAGGAAGACCTTTTAAAAGAAATTGCAAAAACTGGAAAGCCTATCGTTCTGATGATCAATGCGGGAAGACCTCTGATCTTTAACTGGGCAGCAGATCATATTCCGGCCATCATGTATACCTGGTGGCTGGGTACAGAAGCGGGGAATTCCATAGCAGATGTTCTGTTCGGAACCGTAAACCCGGGAGGGAAACTGCCCATGAGTTTTCCAAGAACAGAAGGGCAGATTCCGGTTTATTACAACCATTACAATACGGGAAGACCTGCCAAAAATAATACAGACCGGAATTATGTTTCGGCCTATATTGATCTGGATAATGATCCCAAATTTCCTTTTGGATACGGACTTAGCTATACTGAATTTAAATATTCCGATATGAACCTAAGTTCCACAGCTTTGAAAGGAAATCAGACTTTAACTGTTGATGTAACAGTTTCCAATACCGGAAAATATGATGGTGAGGAAGTCGTACAGCTCTATGTGAAGGATTTATTCGGAAAGGTGGTGAGGCCCGTGAAAGAATTGAAAAGCTTTCAGAAAGTATTGATCAGGAAAGGAGAAAACAAGACTGTAACCTTTAAACTGACACCGGAAGATCTTAAATTTTTTGACAATGACCTGAATTATGACTGGGAAAGCGGAGAGTTTGACATCATGATTGGGACTAACTCCCAAAATGTTCAAACTAAAAGAATCAACTGGACTCGATAAAAAATGACATTTACAGTTAATTTTGCAGCCTGTAAAAATAAATGTAGAAGTAAGAAGTAGGTTTCAGCCTAGTAGTAAATCAAAAATAATGAAGCGAGGACATATTCGTCCGAAAAGAGAGAAAGATATGAAAAAACTAATTGTAAGTTGTCTGGCCGCAGGTGCCGTTTTGAATGTTAACGCACAAAACTACTGGAAGAAAAATGCAGGAAAAACAGCTAAGGTGATCCTCACCAATTCCAAAACCAGCGAAAAAATGGCAGACAAAGGAACCGTGAAATTTGAAAAATTCGGGCAGCCGAAAGAAACAGATGCCTGTATTTTTGTAGATCCTGATTTCAAATACCAGAAGCTGATTGGGATAGGAGGTGCTGTTACAGATGCTTCCGCTGAAACATTTTATAAAATGCCTAAGGATAAGCAGAAAGAAATCATCGATGCTTATTTCGGAAAAAACGGTCTGGGTTATACTGTGGTTCGTACCAATATGAATTCGTGTGATTTTTCAAGTGATTCTTATACGTATGTAGCAGATAATGATACTTCACTGAAGTCGTTCAATATTGCGCATGATGAAAAGTATAAGATCCCGATGATTAAAGAAGCCCAGAAGGCAATAGGGAAAGATTTTACCTTTTATTTCTCACCCTGGAGCCCCCCGGCATGGATGAAGTCTAATAAAAGTCTGTTCAAAGGAGGAAGACTGGAAAACCAGTATTATCAGACCTGGGCAGATTATTATATTAAATTCATGAAAGAATATGAAAAAAGAGGAATTAATATCTGGGGACTGACGATTCAGAACGAGCCGATGGCTACGCAAACCTGGGAATCCTGTATTTATTCTGCGGAAGAAGAAGGTGATTTCCTTAAAAATAATCTGGGACCCACACTCTGGAAAAATGGCTATAAAGATAAAAAAGTAATGATCTGGGATCACAACAGGGATCTTATCTACCAGAGAGCAACAACCACTTTAAGCGATCCTGAGACCTCTAAATATGCACACGGAATCGGCTATCACTGGTATGAAACCTGGAACAACAAGACCCAGCTGTTTGATAATTTAGCGGAAACCCAAAGAGCTTTTCCTGATAAATTCCTTGCTTTTACGGAAGGATGCAAAGAACAGTTCAGCATGTCAAGAATTTATGATGTAAGTCTTGGAGAACTTTACGGGAAAAATATGCTGAATGATTTCAATAAAGGGACCGCTTTGTGGACAGACTGGAATGTTCTTTTGGATGAAACGGGAGGTCCGAACCATGTCGGGAATTTCTGCTTTGCACCAATTATTGCTGATACCAAAACAGGAGAAGTCCATTATACTTATGAATATTATTATGTAGGTCATGTTTCAAAATTCATTAAGCCTAACGCTCAGAGGATAGGAAGTTCTTCCAACAGAGTAGCCCTTACTTCAACTACTTTTATGAATGAAAACGGACAATTGGTGACTGTAATTATGAATGATTCCGATAATGATATTGAAACCAACCTGTGGATTGAAGGAATGTCTGCAAAACTGTCTGCTCCGGCACATTCTATACAGACTGTAATTATATAAACTTCATATTAATTATTTTTTAAGAGACTGGCTTTTGAAGTCGGTCTTTTTTTATTGAAAATCTGGATTTCCTAATGTTGAAAAACGCAAGGGCGTAAGGTTTTTGGATGTTAGAATGTTTTTAAGACACAAAAAAACAAAGATTTTTAGCAAATTTTTTCAACGAGTCTGAAAATATATTTTTTATTTAGTCTTTGATTGAGCAGATCTGGCAGATTTCTTTTCTGTTGAATTTATTTTGAAAATAAAAATAATTTTTTGTGCCAAAAAAACTAATCATCATATCATAAAAAAGATCTGCGAAACATAAAATATCAACAAAGATGTGCGTCAATCGCGAAATCCGCGGGAAATCTTTTGAAACAGCAGATTTAAAATTTACGCTTATAAAATTAAATAGAACTTCCTGCAAAAAATAAGAGGTTATCCTTCCGCGGATAACCTCTTTGTTTCATTTAAAATAAGAATGACTGATTAGTCTTCAATATTATATTTATTAATCACTTTCTGAGTTACCCCTGAACTGCTGAAACCTCCATCGTGGAAAAGGTTCTGCATCGTTACTTTTTTAGTAAGATCAGAGAAAAGAGTAACACAATAGTCTGCACATTCAAGAGCGGTAGCATTTCCTAGCGGAGACATATCTTCAGCATAACCTAAGAATCCTCCAAAACCTTTCACACCGCTGCCTGCTGTAGTCATGGTAGGAGACTGAGAAACTGTATTTACACGTACTTTTCTTTCCCCCCAATAGTTTCCGAAAGTTCTCGCAATACTTTCAAGATAAGCTTTGTTGTCAGACATATCGTTGTAATCCGGGAATGTTCTCTGAGCGGCAATATAGGTAAGTGCTAAAATGCTTCCCCATTCGTTCATACAGTCTTTTTCCCAAGCCACACGCATTACTTTGTGGAAAGAAACAGCGGAAATATCCCATCCTTTTTCCAACCAGTCGTAATTCATTTCTGTATAGTGTTTTCCTTTTCTTACATTCACGGACATTCCGATAGAGTGAAGAATGAAATCTATTTTTCCGAATTTTGCTGTCGCAGCATCAAAAAGTTTTTCAAGATCTTCTATAGAGGTCGCATCTGCAGCGATCACTTCAGAACCTGTTTTTTCTGCTAAACCATTAAGTTCTCCCATTCTCAAAGCGATAGGAGCATTAGATAAGATGAATTCTGCACCTTCCTCATGACATCTTTCAGCAACTTTCCATGCGATAGATTGTTCATTAAGGGCTCCAAATATAATCCCCTTTTTGCCTTTAAGTAAACCGTATGACATAATTCTTTAATGTTTATTTTACTACAAATGTAGCAATAATTTGTGTTTGCGGCATAATAAAAATGGAGTCTTAAATTAATAAGGCTCCATTTTCTTGAAAATATTTATATGACTGAAATTTTAATTGGTTTTCTTGTTCCATTCTGCTTTTACATCTTCAGCTGCATCTTTGGTTTTTTCCCATGCATCGTTGGCTTTGTCTTTAATGTCATCCCATGCATCAGAAACATTATTTTTTACTTTCTCCAACCAGTCTTCCTGTTTTGCTTCTTCATCATTGGATCTCTTTTCATTGATATACTCTTTTGCCTTGTCTGCTAATTCCTCAATTTTCCACTTTGCTTTATCTGCTGCATTCTTTAATGAGTTTTCGGTATCATTTACTGCATTTTCCGCTTTGTTGTATTCTGAATTGTTCATAATATAAAATATTTTGTTGTGTATCAGTAAACAAACAATAACCATTCCTAAAATCCGGCTCCATTGTTAAATTTTTCATAATCTTTTGTTATTCTTTTCTAAATCGATGTACCTTTAATAATCTCAGTTCGGATCATAATTTCTGATATATATAGGTTTGAAGCTGGATGATAGAAAGGGAAAGTTATGAGGGGTATCAATAATAAGTATTGCTTTGTTTAATTTGATTTTACAGAGACTTTCAATATCCCTAAAGTAACTTCCATTTTTCTGCCTTTAATATCAGCCTATTTAACCCGGGCTTTAATAACAAATGAAAAACTTATGGAAAAAATACGCTGCGGATGGTGTGAGAAGGATGATCTCTACCGCAAATACCACGATGAAGAGTGGGGAAAGCCTGTCTTCGATGACAAAACTATTTTTGAGTTTCTCGTTCTTGAAAGTTTCCAGGCAGGATTGAGTTGGTATACGATTCTTTCTAAACGCGAAAACTTCAGAAAGGCTTTTGATGATTTTGATTATAGGAGAATAGCCTTTTATTCAGATGAAAAAACAGAGGAACTCATGCAGAATTCGGGAATTATAAGAAACAGGCTTAAAATAAAAGCTACCGTAAGTAACGCACAGCGGTTTATGGAAGTACAGGAAGAATACGGAAGCTTTTCTGAATATATCTGGGGTTTTGTAGGAGGAAGGCCATTAGATAATATGCCTGAAACATTATCTGATATTCCTGCGGTAACAGAAGTTTCGGACGCTTTGGCAAAAGACCTTAAAAAGCGAGGTTTTAAGTTTTTGGGATCAACAGTGGTATATGCCCATATGCAGGCTACCGGAATGGTGAATGATCATCTGAAAAGCTGTTTCATTAGGTGGTGATAAATTTTGTTTTATTCATTTTTAAGTGAAGTTTTGTATGAATAATGTAATTGTATTTTAAGTTTATTTAAGTTTGAAGTGCTTTTTATGGCTTTGCAAAGGGTGTTTGTATAGATTTGAAGTCGTGGAATGTTTCATTTAATGGTGATTAAGTATTGTTTTACTCACAGTGGGGTGTGTTTATTATTGAATTTTTAAAATATTAATGGTTTTATTGAAAAATTCGTATATTTGCACCCTCAAAATAAACACCCAACAATAGCATGATCAAAAAATGTAAACTTTCGTTTTTTCTTATCTTTTTGCTAATTACTATTTCTTTACCGGCACAGGTGGGGATAGGAACTCCGAGTCCAGATCCTTCTGCAATGCTGCAGATCAGTTCAAAAGATAAGGGAATGTTGCTGCCTAGTGTGGCGTTGGTTTCATTAACGGATCGTACAACTATTCAGAATCCTGCGGACGGGCTTATTGTATGGAACAATGGTAACGGAACTTTAACCGAAACCGGTTTCTATTACTGGAATGCTTTAAAATGGAATATGCTTTCCACAGCTTCCGGAAATAACGGAAACGGAAATAACGGTGGTGGAAGTGTAACCCCAATGTCTGCCTGGAACAATTCAGCATCCAACAGTGGGAATTCGGGAGGGGCTAATACGAATCTTTCATTGGGAACCAATACTTCTGATGACCTTGTGTTTAAAGTAAATTCAATTTCGGTTGGAAGATTGGGAGTAAATAATTCGGTAAGTTTCGGAACAAATGCGAATGCATCTCAGAATGGTATTGCTTTGGGAAATTCCAGCAGTGCTTACCAGGGAATTGCAATCGGAACCAATACTTCGGTAACGGCTAATGAATCTGTGGCTTTGGGAGCTAACTCAAAAATTTCAGGATATCAGTCAACAGCAATCGGATATAATGCAAAAGTTACGGTGAATGAAGCTACGGCAGTAGGGAATAATGCTGATGCATCTGGATTTCAGTCTGTTGCTATGGGATATAATGCGAAAACAACCACAAATGATGCTACTGCTTTAGGGAAGAATTCAACAGCATCCGGATTTCAGTCAACAGCAGTCGGCTATAATGCTAAAACAACTTCTAACAGCGAAACAGCAGTGGGGTATAATACACAGACCAATAATCAGAATTCTACAGCAGTAGGATCGGGAGCTCAGGCATTGGGACAATTTTCTACTGCAATAGGTTATGGGGCTTCTACCTCTCAGGCTAATGCTGTAATTATCGGAAACGGGAATGCCAATGTGGGAATTGGAACAGGAGCTCCAAATACTTCTGCAAAGCTGGATGTAAACGGATCTTATAAAATGGGTGAGAAGGGTAGTGTGCAGAAAAACCAGATCAGTTTTGAAGCCTGGCCTTCAGTTTCGATAAATAATCTTCCTACAGGAAAATCTGTAACGATGGAAATTCCGGTTCCTGCCAACCTGCAGCCTGGTTCTACAAGAGCTGCCATAGTGGTTTCTCCAGCCGGAGACTTTACCGGAAACACTTCTTTTTCAATTTCAAATCCAAGAATGAACTCTGTTTCAAGTATCACCATCAACCTTACCAATATCTCAGGAAATCCGGAAAGTCTTTATTCTACGCATTTCTATGTGATGATTAATGAATTTTAAGATAGAATGATATGATGAATCCGGAAATTGAGAGAAGAATAGTCATGAAAATAAAATTTTTGTAATAAAACAAAGACTGCCAACAGATATTGAATTAATTTTGTCATGGATAATTTCAGACGGAAAACCTGAAGAAAGCGGCGGGGAATTCCTGATGTTTGAGTAGTTTCAGAGTGTTTCTATTGTCTGATCATTTTAAGTTTTCAGAAACCATTATTCAATATGACAAAAACAGGAATCATAGGTTGTGGCTGGCTCGGATCCAGAATTGCAGAATCGCTGCCAGACAGACATATTATATATACTACGGCCACCACGGAGCAAAAAGTTGCACAACTGAATTCTAAAGGTTTTAATGCTTCTCTGGCCAGTTTCCCGGATTATCAGCTGGATGAAAAGATTCCGCAATGGAGCATGATCAGTCAGCTGGATGTTTTAATCATTACAATTCCGCTTTCCGGGAAAAGCTGTTGTGTGAGTTCTTTGTACAACAGGATACAGCATTTGTTGTCATTTATAGGAGATTGTAAAGGGCAGATGTTTGTGATGAGTTCCACAGGCGTTTATCCTGATCTTCCAAAAGAATTTACAGAAGATGATCTGTGGGTGGAGGCTGTTTCCGGGGAAAGAATGATCCGGAATAAATATCCTCAGGCTAATATTTTACGATTAGGTGGATTGATGGGGGATAACAGGCTTCTTAAAAATTATAATGTTTCAGGTCTGGAAGCTCCGGTTAACCACATTCATTATGCAGATATATGTTCTGTAATTTCAAGAATGACAGAGCTAGGAACAGAAGGGAAACTTTATAATGTGACGGCTCCTTTTCATCCTTCAAAGGCGGCTGTCATTCATGCCCAGAAGAATTTACCGTTTTCTGAAGAGAGAGAAGTTGAAGGCAGAAAGGTTCTTTCATCAAAACTGGTTTCTGAGCTTGATTTTGCATTCAAATATCCTGACCCGTGTCATTTTCATGAAGTATGAAAAATAAGTTAGGTAGTAGTGATCTCCCACAGATTTTACAGATGACACATATTTTTTTTTAAGATGAGTTTTGCAATTCATCTTAAAAACAGAATTAGATTATTGATAAAAAGTAGATGAAGCGGAGTTTGAAAATCGCGATTTAAATTCAACTCAAATTCTACAATTTATACTTACTTTTTAGAATGACTTCATAAAATCTGCCAGATCTGCCCAATCAACGAGACTAAATAAAAAAAACATCTATTTATCAGATACATTGACGAAATATTGAAAATCTTTGATTTTCTTGCGCCCTAAAAGCAGCATAATGAGTTAAAGTCTTGCGTCGCTGCATTAAACCACAAAAAATTCATTAAAAAACCTTACAGAACTAAATCTGTAAGGTTGTGTGAGTCTATGTATTTATTTTTTTGCCTGCAGCAGAGTATAGGCTCTGTTCGAAGTGAGATAGGAATGAAACAGGTCATACATGTCAAGCCAGTCGAAATTCAGGCCGAAGTTCTTTTTGGCTTCTTTAATGTTTTCAAAATTGTTTCCTGCAAACTGACTTTCATTATATACCAGGGCATTTTTAATGATTTTGTCATCAAGAACCTGCATAAAACAGTAATCTACCGGCATATCTGCCCATTCAGAACTGTGTTCAATGATAAAACTTTCAATTTTATGATCTCTGATCATTTTAAAAATATCCCCATCCCAGTGATCATTGTCCCGGTCGTATGGATAACTTTCAAAATCGGTTTCAGATTCCAGATGTCTGATATAATCGCTCACCAGATCAAAATTTTCTATTCCCTCAAAATGTGGACAGGACATATTGAAAGGAACGAAGGTGAAGTTTTGCACTTCAAAATGAACAACATCTTTTCCTAAATCAATTTTTTTATTGATGATAAGACAAGTAATATCCTGGCCCATGGTGAATTATTTGATGATTCTGTCAAGTACCCAGGTAATCAGGTTCTTTTCAGAAGCGTTGTGGTCTGTAGAGAACTCTCCGCGTCTTCTGTTGGCAATAACGTTATTTACGGTGATCGCTTTGTGGCCTAATAGTTTTGAAAGGGCATAAATTGCAGAAGTTTCCATTTCAAAATTCGTGATGCCAAGATCATTTAATGTTTCCAGGAAATTATCATCCACTGCTTTCAGACGAAGCTGTCTTCCCTGAGGAGCGTAGAATCCAGGGAAAGTGGCTGTATTTCCGTGGTATTTAGCGTCTTTGTAGTATTCTCCCAGTTCTTCGGCCCAGTCTGAGAAGTAAAGCATCGGTTTGATTCTTTCATAAGGAAACTTTTCCAGGAAGCTTCTGGAGAACTCATTCTGGAAATTATAGTCCTGGTAGAAATGCATAAGACCATCCAGCCCAACCACATTCTGGGTAACGAGCATATTATCAACCTGTACATCAGGATTTACACTTCCACAGGTTCCCATACGGAATAATTCAAGGGATTTATGCTCTGTTTTGAATTCTTTATTCTTAAGATCGATGTTCACCAGCGCATCAAGCTCGTTCATCACGATGTCGATATTTTCAGTTCCGATCCCTGTAGACATTACGGTGATTCTTTCTCCGCGAAGGGTTCCTGTATGCGTATAGAATTCTCTTTTATTTTTTTTGATCTCAACTTTATCAAAATACGTTGAAACTTTTGCCACTCTGTCCGGGTCTCCTACAAGGATAATCTTGTCAGCAATATCTTCGGGTAAAAGATTCAGGTGGTATACACTTCCGTCTTCATTCAGAATAAGTTCTGAAGCAGCAAGTTTGTTTAGCATAATATGTATAATTTATTTTTTAATTTTTAATCAATGAAAATGGCTTCTTTATAAGGAGACGATATCAGCTCGTAAAGGGAACCGTATTCTTCTACGATCCTTTTCTGGCCCTGAATGACCTCATATACTGTAACTGTCGTTTTTTCAAAATTCTTAGGATCTTTTCTCTGGGAAGTAATCTCGTAGAAATGATCTCCTTTTTTAAGGACAGAAATCAATTCTTCTTTGGTAGAGTTGTTAGATTCCATCATTCCGGGAAATTCTATCACAATATCCTTAAGCTCATTATATTTTTTATAGGGTTTTGTAGTTCCGTTGGAATAAACATAAACATTGGGAACATCTTTATCTTTTTCGAGACGGATCAGATAATAATCGCTGCCTTTTTTCTCCGCATATACAGCCATTTCCTGTTGTTTTTTCTGCGAAAATGCGGAAAGTGAAAGGAAGCTTGCTGCAAAAGCAAACAATAATTTTGTTTTCATATGACTATTTTCGTTTTTTGATGTTGAATTTAATTAAAAATATCCTCTCCCAATAACCCTTCCCATTATTTTTACCGGCAATTTAGAATATCCGTTTCTTTAAGAATAATGAATTTTGATTTCGGGGTTTAAAATTAGTAAAAAATCTCCTATTTAAAATATAAACATTTTTTAATCTGTAATTAAAACTGGGATAACATCTGATTAATAGTTTTACCGCTAAAAAATTCATGAGATCTTACCCGCTGTTTGTTCTAATTCTGTTGATTGGTTTTGCTGTTATGTCTTTCAACCCTGTTGATAAAGGGATAAAGAACGAAACTACATTTGTCAATAAAGGCCTGTCTGACTTTAAAACCAGGCTTGAACAGCTGAAATCAGATGTCTATAAATTTTCGGAAGACCGAATATCTCTTGAAGAATTACGGAAATCACTGAGCAGTACAAGAAATTCATTTAAGGAAATTGAATTTTATGTTGCCTATCATTATCCTGAATTTACGAAAACACATCTTAATGCAGCACCCTTGTTCCATATTGAAGCGGCCGGAACTTCAGCTTACACTCTGCCTCCGGAAGGATTGCAGGTTCTGGACGAGCTGATATTTTCTGATGAAGCAGGAGATGAAAAAGAGAAGATCAAAACCATCACAGATTTTTTATATAACAGTTACTCCGGGTTTTATCTGAGTGCTGTAAAAAACGGATTAAGCAAAGGAAATAATAAGACACTTCCGCTTCGCATAGAGCTGATACGAATTTATACATTAGGTGTTACGGGATTTGATACGCCAGGTTCCCTGAATATTTCTGAGGAGTCTGCTCATGCGCTTACAGGAATTAAAAAGTATATTCATGATGATCCTTACTTCAGGAATTATAATCTACAGAAAGCAGATCAGGTTCTGGCCGGAAGCATCGATTATCTTTCAAAAAATACAGACTTTGAAACCTTTGACCGGATTGAATTTTATAAAAATTATATACAGCCGCTTTATGAAGAATTTGGAAAATGGGATGGAAGAACAGATGATCTTAAAGAGTTTTCAGGCTGGAATGTAAACAGTAAAGGTCTTTTTAATAGTGATTTTCTGGATCCTTATTTTTATACATGGCTGAAATCTTCAGAAGACAATGCAGATCTTCGTAATCTTGGAAAGGCCATGTTTTATGACGGAAGCTTAAGCGGAAACGGTAAAATGAGCTGTGCTGCCTGTCATTTGCCGGAAAATGCCTTCACAGATCTTAAGCAGAAATCTGAAAGTAATGTGGAAGGAAAGACTGTATTAAGGAATTCACCATCGCTTTATAATGCCGTTTTTGCTAAAAGATTTTTCTATGACCTTCGTGCCTTTTATCTGGAACAGCAGGCTGAACACGTGATTTATAATGAAGATGAATTCAATACAAGCTATGAAGATATTATCAGAAAATTGAAAACAAAACCCGAGTATAAAAAAGCATTCCGTTCTGCATTTAAAAACGGAAAGATCAATAAGGAAAACTTTTCCAAAGCCCTGAGCTCCTATGTTGCCTCTTTATATTCTTTCGATAGTGATTTTGACCGTTTTATGAGGAATGAAAAGGACGTTTCGGAGGAAGTGAAAAAAGGTTATAATCTGTTTATGGGAAAAGCCAACTGTGCAACCTGTCACTTTGCTCCTCATTTTTCAGGACTGGTTCCACCGTTTTTTAACGAAAATGAATCTGAAGTTTTAGGGGTTACCACAAAACCGGTCAATGAGCTCCCGGTTGAACTTGATGGAGATCTCGGAAGAGCCAACAGTCCTGTAAAGAAAGAAAAATCATGGATTTATGATTACTCCTTCAAAACGGTAACGGTAAGGAATATAGCGCTTACTAAACCTTATTTTCATAACGGTGCCTTTAATACACTGGAAGAAGTGCTGGATTTTTACAATGAAGGCGGAGGAGAAGGATTGGGATTGAAAATGAAGAATCAAACGCTTCCACCGGACAAGCTAAATCTTACTCAAACAGAAATCAGACAAATTATAGCTTTTCTGAATTCTCTTACTGATGTAAGCAAAGCGAAATAAGCGGGGCTATAAAATAGAATTGAACACTTAGTTTTAACAATTATTTAATCCCCTTAACATTAAATTCCAAATTAATTAACAAATATCAGGACATATTTAAAATCCTATTAACGGAGGTGCCGGCTCAAAAAAATAGTTTTGCAAGGTCTAATAAATCAAAAAAAATGAAGAAAAAACTACTAGCAATCGGAGCTATCGCATTAGCTGCAGGCTTTAACGTAAAGGCACAAACCACTGTTTTCGACAGAAACTCATCCTGGAGCTACAGAGATCTTGACCAGGCCCAGCCGGATGAATGGAAAACCAAAACCTATGACATTTCTGCCTGGCCGGTAGGAAACGCTCCGTTAGGATACGGTGACCCTGTAACAACAACTATTCATAATGGGGCTACCGGACTTGTCACCGCTTATTTTGCAAAAGATTTTACCGTGGATCTTTCAACCCTTTCAGATGAAATGGAGCTTGGAGTAATGAGAGATGATGGAATCATTGTTTACCTGAACGGAGTAGAAGTCGTAAGAGATAATATGCCTGCAGGACCTGTTACTTTCAATACCTTTTCATCAACAACTATTGATGGAGCTGCAGAAAATGTATATAACCTTTTCTCAATCCCGAAATCAAAATTTGTAAACGGAGTGAATAGAATTTCTATAGAGCTTCACAACAGAAGCGTATCAAGTTCTGACCTGAGAATTGATGCTTATCTGAAAACTACAATAACTACTAATCCTCAACCAACTGCCTGCAACGGAACACATATCAGCTGCTTTACCTCTATTGTCCCTACAGCGCAAACCAATAAACTGATTATTCCTGCTGAACATAAATATCAGCTTATCCTGAAAGAAGGAGATAATTATACAGAAGGAGGCGGAATGGTAGGTGGCCAGAATGACTTTACGGCGTACGTAGGGAAATTAGGAAGCAGTACAAACGGATACCTTTCCGTAAACCATGAGACCAATCCGGGAGGAGTAACCATGGCAGAAATCAACTACAACGCAAGTACCAAACTTTGGCAGCTAACAAAATCCAGGGCAGTAAGTTTCTCAGATCCAAGCCTTGTTCAGACCATCAGAAACTGTTCAGGAGGGATTACACCTTGGGGAACAGTAGTTACAGCTGAAGAATCTGTAACTTCCAGCGACGTGAACGGTGACGGATATAAAGATTACGGATGGTTAGTAGAAATAGATCCCGCTACAGCACAGGTGATTTCTAAAAACCCAGACGGTTCCAAAGGAAAACTTTGGCAGATGGGAATTATGAACCATGAAAATGTGGTGATTAATAATGCAGGAACTACAGCTTATTACGGTGAAGACGGCGGGACACACATGGTATACAAATATGTAATGGATACCCCGAACGATCTTTCTTCAGGAAATCTTTATGTACTGAAACTGGATCAGGGTCTGAACGCTTCCGGAGATCCTATAGGAACAACAGCAACATGGATCCCGATTCCTAATAAAATAAAAGCAGACCAGAACAATACTACCGGACTTGCCCAGTCATTGGGAGGAACAAGATTTAACGGAGTGGAAGATGTAGATATCAGTCCGCTGGATGGAAAGATCTACTTTACAGCAAAAGGGCTTGATAAAGTATACCGTCTTCAGGATAACGGAACTACGGCTTCTCAGGTAGAAACATTCGTGGGGGGAGCTTCTACAGCGTATTCATTCAATACTCCACAGGGGATGAAAACTGAAGCTTGGGGAGACGGAAATGACAATCTTACCTTTGATGAACTTGGAAACCTTTGGGTACTTCAGGACGGAGGGAAAAACTATATCTGGGTAATCGCTCCGGATCATACTCAGGCCAATCCTAAAGTAAGATTGTTCGCCTCAATGCCGGCAGGTTCAGAACCTACAGGACTTACCTTTACACCAGATCATAAATTTGGGTTCTTCTCTATTCAGCATCCTAACTCAACGATTTCAACAGATATAGATGCAACAGGGAATACAATTGATTACAGAGGGAAATCAGCAACTGTGGTAATTGCTCTGAAAGAAAATCTTGGTACAAACGGTTCATTGGGAACGATTGATAGCCATGTTTCTGAGAGTACAGTAACCGTTGCCCCTAATCCGACTGCAGGAATCGTAAAAATCAATTCAGACAAAGGATTGAAAGATATTCAGGTAACCGCTTACAGCATGGACGGAAAAATCGTTTATACGAAAAAATTCAGCGGACTAAACAGAGCTTTGGAGCTTGATTTCACAAAGCAGCTGGAAGCATCCCGTATTTTGCTTTTAAATATCGAAGCTGAAGGAGGATTCCAGAAAACCGTAAAACTAGTAAAGAAATAAGTATTAATAATTCCCGTCCGGGGCGGCAGCGAAGCTGCCGCCCCGGACACTTTTTATCTATGAAAAAAATTCTTCTGTCAGTTTCCGTTTTTTTTCTTTTTCAGGTAAAAGCTCAGATTGATCCTGTAAAATATCCTACCTTTACTAGTATTGAAGAGGCTTTGAGCAGTAGTAAAACAGTATACAGCATGAGCTTTCGGGAAAAAGGATTGTTCAACCTCCCTCCGCAGATTGCCAGCTTGAAATCGCTGTTTTTTCTGAATATCATGGGAAACAGGCTTGAAAAAATGGACCGGGAGATTTTTGGTTTAAAAGAACTGACGATTTTAAATGTCAATGAAAACAGTATTAAATTCATTCCTGATGAAATCGGAGAGCTGACCAAGCTGGAAACTTTTTCAATGAATCTCAATGGGCTTACAGGCATTAATCCAAATGTGGCAAAACTTCAGCATTTAAAAGCTGTACATCTGGAAGCCAATAATCTGAATACTTTTCCGGAAGCATTGATGGAAATTCCGTCCTTGGAAGAAATTAACCTTCAGGGAAACCAGATCAGCTTTATAACGGATCAGATAAAGAGAATCAAAAATCTGAAGTTTTTAAATCTTTCCGAAAATCAGATCAATGATATGGGAAACCTTTCTTTTCCGAAAAACCTGAAATACCTTGAACTTCAGCAGAACGCCATTACAAAGCTTCCTGAAAATCTTTTCAGAACCCAAAATCTTGAATATCTGAATGCCAGCGGAAATAATATCACCGAAATTTCATCACGAATCAATGGTCTGAAAAATATGACTAGCATGAATCTTGCTCATAATTATCTGAAAGATATTCCAGTAGAGATCACCCAGCTGAAAAATTTGAAAACATTAATTCTGACAGGAAATCCAATAGAAAAGTCCAGAATAGAACAGTTAAAAAAGCTGATGCCGGAAACCCAGATCTACTTCTAGATCTATCCGCCGACTCTTTTGGTTTTATACCCCATTTCTTTAAGGATATTCATGATCTTATCGCGGTTATCCCCCTGAATAATGATCGTTCCATCCTTTTCAGAGCCGCCTATTCCTAAGGTGGTTTTTATTTTCTTCGAGATTTTCTTTAAATCTTCCTCGCTGCCTTCCCAGCCTTCAACAATGGTGACAGGCTTACCGTTTCTGCCTTTCTTCTCAAATTTGCACACCAAAGGCTCCTTCTGCTTGAATTCATCTTCAGGCATTTCAAAATCCTGCTCTTCGTGTTCAGGAAAAAGGTTCTTCAATTGATCTCGTAAATCCATAAAACAAAATTAATAATAAATAATTGAATGAGAGAAATAATTAGGCAAACCGGAAACATTTTATAAAGGATGGGAAAGACCAGAAGAGGGAAGCTGGAGGTTACTTTTAGTTATAGATACTGAAAACCTCCGTAAAATCAAACTAGCTAAAAAAGATGGTAATCTATTATTGATGAACGTCAGAATCTCCCTCTTCCATCATCCCTCTTCCATGCCTATCAAACAAATTTTTCTTTTCTTACGTAATATTTTCCTATTTTGTACTGTTAAATAATAAAACTCATTAAAAGAATACCATGAAAATAAAAATAAATCAGCTCCTTGCGGTCTGTTTTTTCACTTGTGCAACAGTAAATGCTCAATCTGGATTTTCCAATGATCCACTGAATGCTGTTTTTGAAACCAGTGATACCGAAAAGTTCTGGAAAGCTTTCGATAAAATGGAAACTTCCAAAGATAACCCCTTTACAGAATACATGAAGGATGGCTCACTGGGAGTTAAAGGCTTCACAGAATTCAGGATCATTAATGCTGATTCATTATATACGATGGTGAAAAGACGGAAAGCAGATTACCTGAAAACCCGCAATGTGCTTGATGGAATAGGGCTAAAGGAAAAAAGAGCGAGGGCCATTTACAGTGCTATGAAATACTGGTATCCGGACGCTAAATTTCCTCCCGTTTATTTTGTCTATGGAAGATTCAATTCCGGGGGAACAGTTTCCAAAGACGGAATTATTATAGGAACAGAAATGCTGAGCAATCTGGATGGGGTGATGGGACTTGTAGCTCATGAGCTGATCCATTTTCAGCAGGATATCAGCGGAGATGGTTCTTTATTAAAAAATACCCTGATGGAAGGGGGGGCTGATTTTATCAGTGAAATGATTTCGGGTGAAAATATCAATACAGGACCTTTCCGTTATGGAGAAACTCATTTAGATGCTTTATGCCGGGAATTCGTAACCAAATTAAAAAATGATGATAACACAGACTGGCTTTACGGAACCAGTAAAAAAGATGACAGGCCCAATGATCTGGGATATTGGATGGGGTATAAAATTTCGGCAGCTTATTTCAATAAGCAAAAAGATAAACACAAAGCGATCCATGATATTCTGAATATTAAAGATCCGTTGAAATTCCTGAAAGAAAGCGGCTTTTTAGATCCTTATATCAAAGAATACATAGAAAGCAAGAAGATGAAATTTGATGATTTCTATAAACCGTATTCAGACGAAACCCATGAAATTACTTTCACCGTAAGTGTTCCTGATAAAAATGATGAGGTATACATTACAGGAAACCAGCCGGAATTAGGAAGCTGGACACCCTCCTCTATTAAAATGAATAGGAAAAATGCCAAAGAAAGAAGCATTACCTTAAAAATACATTTTCCTGCCCAGTTTAAATTCACTAAAGGAAACTGGGAGTCTCAAGCGGATATAAAAGGAAAAGACAAATGGCAGAATATTAGAATTGAGGAAAAGCCTTCAAAACCGGTACATTATGAAATCATAAACTGGTCTGATAATCAATAAATAGAGATTGAAAATCTACTCAATCTGGATCTGTGAAAATACTATATAATTTACAGAGTTATTCAATAGAGGCAGACTTTAGTCCGCCTAAATAATAAAAACAATCCATTGGCTTTAGCTAAAACTTATACAGCAGACTTTTAATACCTGTGAGAAAAATGAAAACAGAGCGATTGCTTTGTTAATGAAGCTGCATGACTATTCATCCGCTTCATCGAATCAACGAAGTTGATTCTACTCTTTGCTCCCTAAAATCAACAGCATCAATCATCAACTTTGCGTTAAATTGTTTTCCATATTTTGCATGAGTAGCCAATTAATATTAGTGAATTCGTGGCAAAACATTTTCCTACAGCTCCCGGATATTTTATAAGTAACTGTTACAAAATCGATACAAATTATCATAGGCAGACTGGATTTAGACTGGATAGTAAAAATTAAGTACACTATTAAAATTAAGCGCTGCAAATTCTTCTGTTCATCGGAAATTAGGTAAATTTGTATAACAAAAGTTTTACAAAATGTCAAAAAAAGCAATATTAGCAATCCTTGACGGATGGGGGCTGGGAATGAATCCGGACGTTTCAGCGATAGACAAAGCAGACACACCGTTTATTGACAGCTGCTATAAAAAATTTCCTCATACAACCCTTGAAGCAAGCGGCCTGGCAGTAGGACTTCCGGTAGGACAGATGGGGAACTCTGAAGTAGGACACATGAATTTAGGAGCCGGAAGAGTGGTTTACCAAAATCTGGTAAAACTCAATATGGCTGTGGAAAACGGAACTTTAGGACAGGAAAAAGTCATTCAGGATGCTTTTGAATATGCTAAAAAAGAAAATAAAAAAGTACACTTTATAGGGTTGGTATCCAATGGAGGAGTACATTCTCATATCAATCACCTGAAAGGTCTTTTAACGGCTGCAAAAGAATCCGGACTGAATGAAAATGTTTTTGTTCATGCATTTACAGACGGAAGAGACTGCGATCCGCATTCAGGGTTAGGCTTTATCGAAGAGCTGCAGAAACACATGGAAGCAACCACAGGAAAACTGGCAACCATTGTGGGGCGTTATTATGCCATGGACAGAGACAAAAGATGGGAACGTGTAAAATTAGCATATGATGCCCTTGTAGAAGGGGTAGGACTTCAGACTACAGATGCAATAGCAGCAATTAAGGCTTCTTATGATAGTAATGTAACAGATGAATTCCTGAAACCGATTATTATGGTTAATACTACAGCAACCGGAAATGTGGTGCCTGTAGCAAAGATCATCGATAATGATGTAGTGATCTGCTTTAATTTCCGTACAGACAGAGGTCGCGAGATTACAGAAGTACTTTCCCAAAAAGATTTCCCGGAATATTCTATGAATAAACTGAATCTTTATTACGTAACACTTACCAATTACGACAAAACATTCCAGAATGTACAGGTTGTTTTTGATGAAAATGTCCTGCAAGATACCATGGGAGAAGTGCTTGAAAGAAATGGAAAAACCCAGATCAGAATTGCCGAAACAGAAAAATATCCTCACGTAACATTCTTCTTTTCAGGGGGGAGGGAAAAAGAATTTGAAGGCGAAAGAAGATTGCTCTGTCCAAGCCCGAAAGATGTTCCTACCTACGACCTGAAGCCGGAAATGTCTGCTTATGATATAACCAATGCTATTGTTCCGGAATTGGAAAATGGAACCGCAGATTTTGTATGTTTAAATTTTGCCAATACAGATATGGTAGGACATACCGGAGTTTTTGAAGCTGCTGTAAAAGCTGCTGAGACAGTAGATAAGTGTATTGAAAAAGTAGCCACTGCCGCTTATGAGAACGGATATACTGTTTTTATTCTGGCTGACCACGGAAATTCCGATGTAATGATCAACCCGGACGGAACGCCTAATACCCAGCATTCAACCAATCTGGTTCCTTTTATTGTTATGGATAAAGACCATATCTGGAATCTTAAACCGGGTAAACTGGGAGATGTAGCTCCTACCATATTGAAAGTAATGGGAGTGGAAATTCCGGAAATTATGACCGGAAATATTTTAGTTAGCTAAAATTCAACAATAATGATAAAAAAGTACCGTTATAGTAGTGTATCACGGTCTTCTTTTATGATTTATGTCAGACATGATATGAGTTGCATACTTTATTATGCGGTAAATAATAAATAAATCATATCTTTGCTGTTTAAAATTAATAGAGTTACAATGTATCAAAAGCTTGTTAGGAAAGAAGTAATGGGAATTCTGGAAAAGGAGGTAGGTTCTTTTCTGGAAAAATTTTTAACGCCGATCGAAAAGATCTGGCAGCCTTCAGACATGCTTCCGGATCCTTCAAGCGCCGACTTTAAATATGATTTAGAGGAAATTCAGACCTTCGCTCGTGAAATGCCTTATGATTTGTTTGTAACCCTTATCGGGGACTGCATTACAGAAGAGGCGCTGCCTTCTTATGAATCCTGGCTGATGGGAGTAGACGGAGTAAATCAGGAAGAAAGCGTAGGCTGGGTAAACTGGGTAAGAGCCTGGACTGCCGAAGAAAACAGACATGGAGATCTTCTGAATAAATACCTTTACCTGTGCGGAAGAGTAAATATGAGAGAAGTGGAAATCACTACTCAATATCTGATTAACGACGGCTTTGATCTGGGAACAAGCATGGATCCATATAGAAACTTTGTGTATACAAGCTTCCAGGAAACAGCTACCAATATTTCTCACCGTAGAGTAGGAACACTGGCAAAACAGTCCGGAAACGGAAAACTGGCCAAAATGTGTGGGGTGATTGCAGCAGATGAGGCAAGACACGCTAAAGCTTACAAACATTTCGTAGCTAAGATTCTTGAAATAGATCCTTCAGAAATGATTCTTGCTTTTGAAGATATGATGCGTAAGAAAATTGTAATGCCGGCACACCTTATGAGACAATCCGGCCAGAAAGCAGGAGAGCTTTGGGGGCATTTCTCAGATGCAGCACAGAGATGTATGGTTTACACAGGCCAGGACTATATCAATATTATGAAAGAATTGTTGGATGAATGGAAGATTGAGCATGTAAAAGGGCTTACTGAAAAAGCTGAAAAAGCTCAGGAATACTTAATGAAATTACCTGCCAGATTACAGAAGATTACCGACAGGGTTTCTACTCCCGATCTGCAGTTCCAGTTCAGTTGGGTAAAAAGTTAGTTCAGCATAATCATTAAATTATAAAACTAAGAGTGTCATCGTTTTTTGGCACTCTTTTTATTTCTTATCTTTGCAAAGCTAAAAAAAGAACAAAAATGCTAAATAATAAAAAAATTGCTGTTGATTTTGACGGAACCATCGTGGATGACGCTTATCCGGCAATTGGAAAAGCAAAGATTTTTGCTTTTGAAACCCTTAAAAGACTTCAGGCAGAAGGCTACAGATTAATTCTCTGGACATACAGACATGGGAAAACATTAGATGAAGCCGTAGAATTCTGCAGAGAGAACGGGATAGAGTTCTATGCAGTGAATTCCAGCTTTGAGGGAGAAGTATTTGATTCTGAAACACAGTCCAGAAAACTGGATGCAGACTGGTTCATTGATGACAGAAATTTAGGCGGATTTCCGGGTTGGGGAGAAATTTACAACATTATTCAGGAAAGAATAGAATTCCGTGTAGAAGGAAAAGAAGTTCTGGCTTATTCAAAACTTAAAAAAGAAAAGAAAAAAGGACTTTTCTGGTAGAAAAGACCAATATCATAATAGCATAATCAGACAGCGTATCATTTACTATTGATACACTTTTATATAAATACATTGGTAAATTAAAACAATGATTCAGTTAAAAACAATAGAGGAGCTCCGCCTGATGAAGGAGAGTGCCAGACTGGTTTCCAAGACACTGGGAATGCTGGCAAAAGAAATTAAACCGGGAATCAATACCTTATATCTGGATAAATTAGCACACGATTTTATTAAAGATCATGGTGCTGAGCCTGCTTTTCTAGGATATGGAGGCTTCCCGAATTCTTTATGTATTTCTCCGAACGAACAGGTGGTTCATGGTTTCCCTAATAAAGATATTGTAAAAGAAGGAGATGTTCTTTCCGTAGACTGTGGAGTAATTCTGAACGGTTTTGTGGGAGATCATGCCTATACTTTTGAAATCGGGGAAGTAAAGCCCGAGGTAAAAAAAATGTTGCAGGTAACTAAAGAATCTCTTTACAAAGGAATTGAGCAGTGTGTACGAGGAAAAAGAATCGGAGATATTTCCCACGCAATCCAGGCACATTGTGAAAAAGAAGGCTATGGGGTAGTGAGAGAATTGGTAGGACACGGTTTAGGCAGAAAAATGCATGAAGATCCACAGGTTCCTAATTACGGAAGACAAGGAAGCGGAAAAGTAATTAAAGACGGTCTTGCGATTGCTATCGAACCCATGATTAATCTTGGAACTGAAAAAGTGAAGTTTCATAATGACGGATGGACGGTAACAACTTTGGATAACCAGCCTTCTGCCCATTTCGAACATGATGTAGCGGTAATCAATGGTAAACCGGTATTGCTTTCTACTTTCCAGTATGTATACGAAGCATTAGGAATTGTAAGTGACGAAGAGAAGCCATTCCAATTGGATTTTTAATGAAAAAAGTAACGAAACTTTTACTCAATAAAATTCCGCGTCCGATGCTGATCAAAATGAGCATCTGGGCCAGACCTCTTATTTACCAGTTTTTCAAAGGAGATAAGTTCTTTGATCCTATTGATGGAAGATCGTACCGAAAGTTCCTTCCTTACGGATATGGAAAACAACGGGAAAATGCACTTTCTCCCGGTACTCTAAGTCTCGAAAGACACCGCCAGATGTGGCTGTATCTTCAGAATGAAACAGATTTTTTCATCAAAAACTATAAAGTTCTGCATATTGCTCCCGAACAGGAGTTTTTGAGAAAGTTCAAGAGAATGAGAAACCTGGATTACATCTCTGCAGATTTGTTTTCTCCTATTGTGGATGTAAAAGCAGATATTCTGGACCTGCCTTTCGCAGATGAAAGTTTTGATATTGTTTTCTGTAATCATGTTCTTGAGCATATTGAAGATGATGGCAAGGCTATGAGTGAGCTTTACAGGGTGATGAGACCCGGTGGATGGGGAATTTTCCAGGTTCCCATGAAAAATTCATTGGAAAAAACCTACGAAGACTTCTCTATCAAAGATCCGAAAGAACGGCAAAAGCACTTTGGTCAATACGATCATGTGCGCTGGTACGGAATGGATTACTTCGACCGTTTAAGAAAAACCGGTTTTGAAACCGATCCTAATTTCTATTCCCAGAAATTCTCCGATGAGGAAATAAAAAAATACGGATTAAGGCATAATGAAATCCTTCCCGTAGTTTTCAAAAAATAATAAAACCGTCTTCAACTAAGAAGACGGTTTTATATTGATAGATAGAAGTTGTTTTAAAAATATGTGGTGAAGGATTTTAGTGAGAAACAGATTTTAAACCTACTACAGACCCAATCAGAGTAACGATAAAAAATACTCTCCAGAAGCTTACCGGGTCTTTAAAAAAGAAAATTCCCATAAGAGCTGTTCCTACAGCACCAATACCGGTCCATACGGCATAAGCGGTTCCTATCGGCAGAGTTTGTGTTGCTTTGATCAGAAGAACCATACTGATGGTCATCGTTACCAGAAATCCTGCATACCAGTAATACATTTCAGATCCCGATGTTTCTTTGGCTTTCCCCAGACATGAAGCAAAAGCTACTTCAAATATTCCGGCAATGATTAAAATAATCCAGTTCATTTTCTTAAATTTTTCTACTGCAAATTTCAGGATTCGAAAGGGAAAAAAATTTTACAAATGATAAAAAATGAATTTTCAGGCTTAATTTCAGAGATGGAGAGGAATTAATATTAATCTGAGTTCGGGTTAAGGAGTTTAAGCATACAGACTGGAAGATGGAAGAAGGAGGTTGGAAGTTACTTTTAGTTATAGATGATGAAAGCCACTATAAAATCAAATTAACTAAAAAAAATAACTATTTATTATTGATGAGCTTGAAATCGTCCCTCTTCCATCCTCCGGCTTCCTAACTATTTGATTTCTGCCCTTATCCTGCTCAGGCTGACTTGTGTGATGCCCAAATAAGAGGCAATATGCCCCAACTGAACTCTTTTCAGAAGATCAGGACTGTAAGTAATCAGATCTTTATACCGTTCCAGAGAGGTTTTAAATTGTCTGGAAATAATCAATTCTTCGGATTTTATCATTTCCGATTCAGCCAGTTTTCGTCCCCAGTTCGCAATATGGATATCTTCGTTAAATAATGTTTTGAGGTTTTCTGTTTCCAATCTGTACAGATCACAGTCTTCCAGAAGCTCAATACTTTCATAGCCGGGTTTATCTTCAACGTAACTTTTCATTGAGATCACTGTTTGGCCCTCACTTCCGAACCAGAAGGTGATATCATTTTCCGCAGTAGTAGCATAAGCCCTGGCAATACCTTTCCGGATGAAATAGACGTAAGGAATAATCTTATCTGCCTCCATAAGACAGAAATTTTTAGGGTATGAAACTTCAGTAATATGTTTCTTTAAACTCATTCTGGAAGCTTCAGGAAGAACATATATTCGGTCAAGGATCTGGTCTATATTCATAAAAAGAATTCTGGTTTTCAAAAATATCAGTTTTAGCCTATGCAATACAATAAAATACATTCATTTTTTACAATTTAGATACTCACAAATCATTTCCGAGAACTGTATCAGTAAATAAAGCTTTTTTCTTCCTAAAATTGGAGATAAACCCTGAAGACCGGTTTTGTTTTAGTAACTTTGCAGTTCGTAATATTATTTTTATGCATAAAGCTGGATTTGTAAATATAGTCGGAAAGCCTAATGCCGGAAAATCTACCCTGTTGAATCAATTGATGGGAGAGAAGCTGGCAATTGTAACACAAAAGGCCCAGACAACCCGTCACAGAATTTTTGGAATTTATAATGAAGATGACCTGCAGATCGTATTTTCTGATACTCCGGGAGTATTGGATCCAAAATACGGGCTTCAGGAAAAAATGATGGATTTTGTAAAGGATTCTTTGCAGGATGCTGATGTTTTCCTGTTCATTGTAGATGTAACCGATAAGGCAGAACCTTCAGAGTTTTTAATTGATAAACTGAATAAAATTCCGGTTCCTGTACTTCTTCTTCTGAACAAAGTAGATCAGACTAATCAGGAAGGACTTGAAAAACTGGTAGAATTATGGCATGGCAGAATTCCGAAAGCTGAAATTCTTCCTATCTCGGCACTTAATGCTTTCAACACAGAGATTATTCTTCCTAAATTAAAATCATTGCTGCCGGAAAGCCCGCCATATTATGAAAAAGACCAGTTTACCGACAAACCGGAAAGATTTTTTGTCAATGAAGCAATCCGTGAAAAGATCCTTCTCAACTATGAAAAAGAAATTCCTTATTCAGTAGAAGTTGTAACAGAACAGTTCAAAGAAAAAGAAGGAATTATTTTCATCGATTCTATTATTTATGTAGAAAGAGATACCCAGAAAGGAATTATTATCGGGCATAAAGGTGAGGCCATCAAGAAAGTAGGAACAGAAGCGAGACTGGACCTTGAAAAATTCTTCAGTAAAAAGATCCATCTGAATTTATTCGTGAAAGTGAAAAAAGACTGGCGTAAAAACGACAGAGATCTTAAAAATTTCGGGTACAGATAAACTAAAAACACCGGAATCCCGTTGTATTAAAAGATTTTTATTACCTTAGTCTAAATTTTTAGTAGATGAACTATTTAAACTCGAATTCCAGCTCAGTCCCTAAAGATCTTGTTTTATTAGTAGTGAGAGTATTTATTGGTTTTGCCATGCTGTCTCACGGTTTTCCTAAACTTCAGACGCTTATAGGAGGCGGGAAAATTGAATTTTATGATTTCATAGGACTAGGCCCTCAGATTTCATTGATTCTCACTGTTTTTGCTGAATTTGTTTGTTCAATACTTCTGATCCTTGGCCTTTTTACAAGGATTTCTTTAGGATTTCTGATCTTCACCATGATCATGGCTGCTTTTGTAGTACACGGGGCAGATCCTTTTGATAAAAGAGAAATGAGCCTGATATATCTGTCTGTATATCTTCTGCTGTTAGTATTTGGCGCAGGAAAGGTATCTGTGGATCACATGATAGAAAAAAGAAAAAGAGCTTCAGATTGGTAAGCTTAAATCTATAAAATTAAAGAGGCATTCCAGAAATGAGGTGCCTCTTTTGCTTTTTATGGCCTGCAGGGAGATGAAGTCGGGATGCAGTCCCAGATGGGAGATCCGTGTTCCGTTCTGCCTACTACGCAGGCTCTGTAGCCATCATCACATAAAGGAGCACTTCCTCCGATAATTGTTTTCAGATTGCTTTTGGATAATTTTCTTAAATTTTTCATATTGTTTTATTTTGAATATTAAAAGTAAGTAAAAAATATTAATTATTCACATTCATGGGATTATTTTAATAAATTTCATATCTGTTTCAAATTTCATTATATTAGTGGAAATGATTTTTTATGAAGATAAAACTGACCATCTGCCTCCTGGCATTTCTTAATTTTTATGATGCGCAGGAAAATATTGCTTATCAAAAACCATCTGCGGAAATCCTTAAACTGGCAGATTATGAGAGACCTCCCGGGGTTCTGATGAACAGTAAAAAAGACTGGGTTGTTTTTACCTACCGCCCGACTTATAAAACTCTGGAAGATCTTAACCAACAGGAACTGAAACTGGGAGGGCTTAGGATTAATCCCATAACCAATATTTCAAGTACGGTTACGTATTCAAACAATCTGAAGATCCGGAAAATCAATGATAAGGATGAAATTCAGGTAAAAAATCTTCCTTCCAATCCCAAAATAACATCTATTTCATTTTCTCCGGATGAAAAAAAGCTGGCTTTTACCAATACAACAGGAAAAGGAGTAGAACTCTGGGTTGTAGATATGGAAACAGCTGCTGCTAAGAAAATGACCAGTGATAACCTTAATGCGAATGTAGGAACTCCTTATCAATGGTATAATGATTCACAGAATTTATTGATCAGAACTCTTCCTCAGAATAGACCTGCTCTGATTAATTCAGATAAAGATCTTCCAACAGGACCAATTGTTTCTACGGCAGACGGTAAAGTTTCGCAGAACAGAACCTATCAGGATCTGCTTAAAAATCCTCAGGATGAGAAAAACTTTGAAGTGATCACCGCTTCTGAAATTTATAGTGTTGACCTGAACGGTAACCTGAAAAAAGTAAAAGACAAGGATATGTATGTAGGTCTGAGCTTTTCTCCCGATGGAAATTATTTAATGGCAGTTGTGGTTAAAAAGCCATTCTCCTATATCGTTCCTTATAACAGATTTCCATTGACGACCACAGTGTATGATATGAAGGGAAATACAGTGAAAGTAGTCAATGAAGTTCCTTTAAATGAAGTGATGCCCAAAGGGTTTTCTTCCGTAAGAACAGGAAAAAGAAGTATGGGATGGAGAAGTGATGCTCCGGCTACATTAGTCTACGCTGAAGCACTGGATGGCGGAGATCAGTCTAAAGCTGCAGATTTCAGAGATGAGATATTTACATGGGAAGCTCCGTTTACTGCATCTCCTAAATCATTCTTCAAAACAAAACAGAGGTATGAAGGAACAGATTGGACGAATGATCACTATGCGGTTATTTCCGAAGGTTGGTATGACACCAGAAATACAAAGTCTTTCTTAGTAGATCTTAATAATTCAGAATCGAAAATCATAGAAGATAGAAATTCCCAGGACGTATACAGTGATCCGGGGAGATTTAATACCACGAAAAATCAGTACGGAAGATATGTAATTGATATGAAAGGCGGGAAATCTTATCTGATTGGTGACGGATTTACCAAAGACGGACAGCACCCTTTTATTGATGAGATGGATATGAAATCGTTGAAAAAGAAAAGGCTGTACACTTCCGATCTTAAAAATGCAAAAGAAGAAATTGTGGATATTCTGAATCCCGCAAAAGGAGAGATTCTGACAACCCAACAGTCTTCCAGCCAATATCCGAATTATTTCAAAAAGAATATTAAATCCAATAAAGCAGAGGCGGTTACCAGCTTTGCCAATCCGTTTGAAAGCATCAAGGATGTCTATAAAGAAGTGATCACCTATAAAAGAAACGATGGGGTAACGCTGACCGGAACCTTATACCTTCCGGCAGGCTATGACCGTAAGGCAAAGAAAGAAAAGCTTCCGTTGCTGATCTGGGCTTATCCTACAGAATATAAAGACAAAAATACGGCAGGCCAGAATACTCAAAACCCGAATGATTTCACCTTCCCTTATTACGGATCTTTTGTCTATTGGACTACAAAAGGATATGCCGTGCTGGATGATGCTGCTTTCCCGATTATTGGTGAAGGCAAGACTGAACCGAACGACACTTTTATTCCCCAGCTGGTAGCCAATGCTGAGGCCGCTATCAACGCAGTAGATCAGTTAGGCTATATTGATAAAAAGAAAGTAGCTGTAGGAGGACATTCTTATGGAGCCTTTATGACGGCAAACCTTCTTACCCATTCCAAATTATTTGCCTGCGGTATTGCCCGAAGCGGAGCGTACAACAGAACACTGACTCCGTTCGGATTCCAGATGGAGCAGAGGAATTACTGGGATGTTCCGGAAATTTATAATACAATGTCTCCTTTCACGCATGCCGACCAAATGAAAACTCCATTACTGCTGGTGCATGGTGACGCAGACAATAATCCGGGAACCTTTACCCTTCAGACCGAAAGATATTTCCAGGCTCTGAAAAACCTGGGAGCGCCGGTAAAAATGGTTCTTCTGCCAAAAGAAGCCCACAGTTATATGGCCAAAGAAAATATCCTGCATCTTTTATGGGAACAGGACCAGTTCTTAGAAAAATGTTTAAAGAAATAGAAAATATTTAAAGATAAAGCCCGTTTGATACTAAGCGGGCTTTTTTGTTCCGTTGAAACTGATAAACACACTTATGAAACAATACTGTATTTTATTTTTGATTCCTGCCCTAAGCTTCGCACAGCTATCTGATAAAACGAATAAGATTTATAAAAAACTGTCCGAAAGCAATAGAGTAGAGTCTGCAGGAATTGGATATGCAGGGGAAAGAAGCAGTGTATTTGAGCTTTATTCTGATCTGGATAAAAATGCATCAGATGAGGAAATAGAGTATATGGCTTATCACGGTGCTCCGGTTGTAAAAACATATGTTTCGCGAACTTTTTTTGAAAGAAAACTAAATGGTCTGGATAAACTCTTTTCTTATTATTTAAAACATAATGACTCTATTGAAGTTAAGTCAGGGTGTGTGGGTTTTAATTCATTTCTTGCCGATGAACTCTATAAAAATGTGTTTTGGGAAAAGGATGGTCTGAAAAGTAGGATAGCTGATAAAAAATATGTCGACAGTATGAGAGCTCTCAAATACCAGGATGAGTTGCTGGATCAGATGGATCAGAGAGAAATCAAATGGACTGAAACCGAGCTTGATTCAGTTCTGATGAAATTTGAACAGCTTGTCCTTAATGACTCATCCTCAGCCAAACACTTAGTGGAACTTATTGCAGGGGTATACATTATAAAGAAAAAAAAACGCCCCGAATATTATGAAAGACTAGCTTATTTTGAAAAGAAATACAATTCTGAAATGATAAAAAAATATCTGGAATTTTGCGGAAACTGACTGAAAACACAAAACCGCTTTCAAACAGCGGTTTTATTATTTACAAATGTTTCAGCACTTCATTAATGCTTTTCAGCTCCATGAAATGTTCGTGTTCAAGAGTGTTCTCATGCTGTTCATGAGCCCAGGTGATATGATAAGGAATATGGGCGGCAGATCCACCGATTTCTAAAACAGGCAGAATATCAGATTTTATGGAGTTACCAAGCATAAGAAAATTTTCAGGCTGGCAGTCCAGATGTTTCAGGAGCTTTCTGTAATCGCTTTCCTTTTTGTCACTCATGATCTCAATATGATGGAAATATTCCTGCAGTCCCGAATTTTTAAGCTTACGTTCCTGATCCAGAAGATCTCCTTTTGTAGCCACCACCAGACGGTATTTTCCTTTCAGGCTTTCCAGGGTTTCTGTAACGCCTTCCAGCAGTTCTATGGGCTTTTGAAGCAATTCCTGGCCGATCTCAATGGCTCTGTTAACCAGCTGAAAAGAAGCTGTCCCTCCTGTAACCCGGCTTATCGTTTCAATCATGCAGAGCATAAAACCTTTTACACCATATCCGTAAAGAGGGAGGTTCTGCATTTCCGTTTTGAATAATTCCTGGGAAACTGAGTGCTGAGGCAGATAATCTTCAAGCAATATACAGAATTCCTTTTCTGCTTCCTGGAAATAAGGTTCATTAATCCAAAGTGTATCGTCTGCGTCAAAAGCAATGGTGGTGATGTGATTATTCATTTTAGTTTTTGTATTTTTCTTACCGCAAAATTCAGAATAAAAAATAAACAAGGAAAGGACATTTGTCCCGGATATCATATGTTACGAACCAATCAGTTATTTTTAGATTATATAGAAAGCCTTTATGATAAGAAAGAAAATAAAGGAAATATTGTGTTGAAATCTTTTTCGAAAGGAGAAGAAATATTGGTTCAGAACCAGAAACCTTCCCATATCATGTTGGTTAAAGACGGGATCACCAAATGTTTTTTTGTGGAGGAGAACGGAAAGGAATACATCGTGGAGTTTCTTGGAAGAGGAGAGATCATCGGTGAAATAGAACTGATCCGGAATATTCCGTGTTTATGCAGTATTGAAGCTTTAACGGATGTCTGTGTTTATACTTTATCAATTTCTTATTTCCAATCTTTGATCAAAAGCGATCTGGCTCTGAATAATCTGTTGCTCGATGTATTTGCACAAAGGATTGTCAATACGTCCAGCCGTGCATCTTACCAGCAACTCTATACAACGGAACATACTTTGGGACAGCTTCTTGAACTGCAGGCACAGCAGGGAATTCATCTTTCAAAAGAAGATATGGCGGCGTATCTGGGAATTACAGTAAGAAGTTTAAATAGAGCTTTGAAGAACTTAATTTGATTAAAGGGCTGGAAGCTGGAAGAGGGACGCTGGAAGTTACTTTTAGCTATAATTACTAATTAAATTACCTTAAACAGATAAATAATAAATCAACAGCTATTATTGACGACTTTCATAACTTTCTTCTTTCGTTTTCCAACTTCAAACCTACTTGAATTATAAATTCTTATTCCTAATTAATGTTTATTTAATTTTATTTGCTCTTGTTTTTATAGGGCGTTTTTGTGTTATTTGATTGAAATTTAATTCCATATTGTTTTTATTTAGGGGGTGTTGTGTAATTTTATTAATTTTGAATAAAAAATAATGAACGGGATCACATTCAGAAATGCGGCATTACAGGACCTTGGGAAAATTGTTGAAATATACAATTCAACCATTGCTTCGAGAATGGTAACGGCAGATGTGGAAGAAGTTTCGGTTGAAAGTAAGCATCAATGGTTTGATGAGCATCATCCGGACACAAGACCGCTTTGGATGGTGGAAGATCATGAAGGTAGGGTAGTCGGTTGGGTAAGTTTCAGTTCGTTTCATGAAAGAGCTGCTTACAGCGGAACGGCAGAGGTTAGTATTTATTTGGATGAAAGCTGCAGAGGAAATGGCTATGGCAGGGAAATTCTTCAGTATTGTATAGATAACGCTCCAAAATTCGGAATTCATACCCTTGTTGCTCTTATTTTCCTACACAACGAACCAAGCCTGAAACTCTTCCGGCACTTCGGATTTGAAGACTGGGGAACATTACCAGATGTTGCCATTCTGGACGGTGTGAAAAGAAGTCTGAAGATTTTGGGACGAAAAGTAGAGTAAATACAAAAGCGGCCTGTGTGACCGCTTATATTTTTTCTGACAATATTATAAAAACTCATTGTCGACCCCTAATTAACCTCATTTCGGGATAAGAAAATCAAACTTATATTAAGTGCTATAATTTGATGATCAAATTATAAATTTTTGTAAAAAAATATGATTTTATTTGAGCTTTTTAAGTGCTCCATAGGAGTACTCTGTTCATAGAATTTAGTACATGATCTAAGGAGAGCTCCGTAGGAGCGACCTGATAATTATAGTTATTAATATGTGGTCTGATGGAGCTTTAATGCGAACGAAATTTGAAATTCATACCCTTGTTGCTCTTATTTTCCTACACAATGAACCAAGCCTGAAACTCTTCCGGAACTTCGAATTTGAAGACTGGGGAACATTACCAGATGTTGCTATTCTGGACGGTGTGAAAAGAAGTCTGAAGATTTTGGGACGAAAAGTAGAGTAAATACAAAAGCGGCCTGTGTGACCGCTTATATTTTTCTGACAATATTATAAAAACTCATTGTCGACCCCTAATTAACCTCATTTCGGGATAAGAAAATCAAACTTATATTAAGTGCTATAATTTGATGATCAAATTATAAATTTTTGTAAAAAAATATGATTTTATTTGAGCTTTTTAAGTGCTCCATAGGAGTACTCTGTTCATAGAATTTAGTACATGATCTAAGGAGAGCTCCGTAGGAGCGACCTGATAATTATAGTTATTAATATGTGGTCTGATGGAGCTTTAATGCGAACGAAATTTGAAATTCATACCCTTGTTGCTCTTATTTTCCTACACAATGAACCAAGCCTGAAACTCTTCCGGAACTTCGAATTTGAAGACTGGGGAACATTACCAGATGTTGCCATTCTGGACGGTGTGAAAAGAAGCCTGAAAATTTTGGGATAAAAAGTAGAGTAAATATAAAAGCGGCCTGTGTGACCGCTTATATTTTTTGTTTACGAATATTATATTTACGAATAATATCTTAATCCAATCATTTTATTCTGATTTAAAATAGGCTAGATTCACAAGCTGAATCCTCCAGTTTTGTAATCGTTTAATGATTGCATTCAGATCTCTTTTTTCATTTAATGCTAAAACTCCATGATAAATAGGGTAGAGATTTGGGTTCAGGTTATGTTTGCTCAATTGTTCAGAAGCATCAGGATTCCATTTTATATATTTCGCCAGTGAAAAAATCAGGTCAATAGCTGGTTCTGAATGATAGAGCTGAAGATAGTCTTTTTCTTTTGAGGGTTCCACCTTAAAGCTTCCTATAGTCTTTTCTAAATAGTCCTCGAAAGCAAGAATAGCCAGTCTGTAAATTAATTCATGTTCATATTTCTCATCTAATGTTCCCCACCAATCAATGCCAAGTTCTTCTGATCTTAGGTGAGTAACCGCTTTGTTGACCCCTTCAATAATGATTTCCAGCCTTGAAATATTCTGGTCATAATTAAGCATCATCCCATGAATCTGTTCTGTTGTTAGCATATTGGTTTATTTAAAAACAGGCTGCTTATCTTTCTCAATATAAATATACCGCTCCTTAATTCCGTTCTGCAGCATTGCTTTTTTACTGTTCAGTTCTGCAATAGATTCTACCGTTTCATTTTTAAAATTGGCTTTGTTGCCGTTTTTTACCCCCTCTGCAAATATCCGGGTAGGATCTGCATACAAATTTTCAACATAGGTATTGAATTTTTCGTTGGTTATGGGAATCGCCTGTTTACCATAATGACTTTCCATAAAATCTTTGGTATCGAACTCTGTACTAAGCTTTTTATTGTTGATCAGTTTATAAACAAAATTTTGGTCTGCATCTTCGAGGATAAAAATCAATCCCGGAAGACCTCTGAATTTATAAGGGCCTTCTTTGATATTCACTTCATTGGAAAACCAGGCCGTCCACGTTCTGCCTCCGAAATCTGTCGTGGCCTTCTGAAGTTTATAACCGTTGTATTCCTGTGTTTCCTGAAGTAGTTTCCATTTCATTTCATCATTTGTTTTTACAATGAAATAATCATGAAAATCTCTATACCAGTTATTTTTGAAGGAATCCGGTTTTCTCTCAATAACCTGATCAGTTCTGGTACTGTAACGTGAAGTGGTTCCACGATCCAGTTTATTGATAGAATCGTATTCAGCGAATCTTTTATCGTAAAATTTAACGGACTTAGGACTGATATCCAGATTCATCAGACTTTCCCTGTAATCTTCCGAAGCCTCTTTCCTGAACTGAAGCTGGTAGGTGAATCTGTTAGTTTGAGACTGATAAAAAGAACCTGCATATAAAGCCAGCAGGAATAGTATTTTTTTCATGGTATCGTTTAAAATAAGATGGTTCAAAAGTAGTAAAATAAAATAAAAAAACGCAGAGTTTCAGGCTCTGCGTTCATTTTTATAGAAGTACTTTTTATAAGGTCTGCTTAATCCTCTTTGCAGACATATTTAAGAATCGTTTTACCAGGAATACAGCAGAAACCGTAAGTCCCAGTCCCAGAGCAATCCACATCCCGAAAGCACCCATTTTTAAAGTGACACAAAGGAAATATCCTAATGGAATGGTAATAACCCAATAAGCGATAAAAGTGTAGATGGATGGTATTTTTACATCCTGTAATCCTCGAAGCATACCAAGAGCAGTCACCTGAATTCCGTCTGAAAGTTGGAATAGGGCAGCAATGATCATGAGTTTAGAAGCTAAAGTAATCACCTCAATCTCTTCTTTCTTGGTAAAGAACGTAGGAAGGATATTTCGGCCTAAAATAAAGACCAATCCGCAGATACACATAAAAATAAATGCGATCTTCAGGTTGTTGATTCCCACTTTTCTTAGCTCAACAAAGTTTTGTTCACCTAATTTTCTTCCGATCATTACTGTTGACGCTACACTGAAACCAACACATAGATTGAAGGTGAATGAGGCCATACTTAATGCAATCTGGTGAGAAGCAATATCATGAGCAGAGATCAGTCCGCAGATGAATGCAGCTCCCGCAAAAGCAGTTACTTCAAAGAACATCTGTAAGGCTGTTGGTAATCCCAGTTTCACCATTTTATCAAACATTTGCTTGGAGAAATCCTGAATTTTTAAAGAAAAATCCTTGATATAACGTCTTGTTTTCTTCTCTTTTACCAATACAAAATACAGGAACACTACCATGAAAATTCTAGAGATCAGCGTTGCTAAAGCAGATCCTTTCACACCCATTTCCGGGAAGATCCAAAGCCCTTTGATGAAAACATAGTTTAGTACAATATTGATGATATTGGCAATGATGGTAGCCTTGGTAACTCCTATGGTATAAGATAGCCCTTCAGAAACTTCACGCAGGGTCTGGAAAGCCATGAATGGGATCATACTGATCGCCATAATACTGAGGAAGTCCACTGTGTTCGGGATAATCTTTTCCGGCTGTCCGGAGTGATAGAGCAGAGGCATCGCTAAAAGCAAAAGCCCCATCAGGATGATCCCTACAGACATATTGATGACAAATCCGTGGCTGAATACAGAGTTAATGGTCGCATGATCCTCTTTGGAATGCGCCTCAGAAACCAGCGGCGGTATAGCAAATGAAAACCCCAGCGCCAGTACAAATATGGAGAAAAATACGGCATTCCCCAATGAAACAGACGCCAGTGCATCTGCTCCTAAAAGTTTTCCGACAATAATATTGTCGAATAAATTCACCGAGACCTGCCCCACCTGTGTAAGCATAACAGGAAGAGCCAAAGTCAGGCATTCTTTCGTATAATTTTTGTTTAAAAAGTTCATAGTATTTTATGATTCATATAGTTATATCTTCAATAGTTCCAAAAAAAAAATTTGCAGTAAGGCTACTGCAAATTTTTATAATTTATTTAATGTTTAATTAAATTATTTCCTTACAAAACTTGCAACATCCTCCTCAGAAACAGAATTTCCGCCAAGAATAATTAATCTTTCCACCACATTTCTAAGTTCTCTGATATTTCCGGTCCATGAAAGCGCTTTTAGAGCTCCAATAGCCTTATCATCAAATTTTTTCACAGCAGTACCATGTTCATCGGCAATCATACCGGAGAAATGCTCTACTAATAATTTAATATCTTCCTTTCTGTCATCCAAAGGCGGAACATAAATTTCAATCACAGAAAGCCTGTGGTAAAGATCTTCTCTGAATTTTCCTTCTTCAATTTCCTTCTGCATATTTTTGTTGGTAGCCGCAATCACTCTTACATCTACCTTTATTTCCTTATCGCTTCCTACCGGAGAAACTTTACTTTCCTGAAGAGCCCTCAATACTTTAGCCTGAGCAATAAGGCTCATATCACCAATCTCATCCAAAAAGATGGTACCACCGTTGGCTTGCTCAAATTTTCCTTGCTTATCCTTAATTGCTCCTGTAAATGAACCTTTTACGTGTCCAAATAATTCAGATTCAATAAGTTCAGACGGGATTGCCGCACAGTTCACTTCCACCATTGGACCTCTTGCTCTTTCACTCTGGTTATGGATGGCGTGAGCTACCAGCTCTTTTCCGGCACCGTTAGGTCCTGTGATCAGAACTCTTGCATCTGAAACAGCAACCTTTTCAATCATATCCTGAATTTTCTTAAGGGCAGAAGATTCACCAATCATTTGATATTTTTTGTTGACCTTCTTTTTTAAGGTTTTATTTTCAGTCTGAAGATTTTTGTTCTCTTTCTTTAAAGACTCTTTAGCCAGTGCATTCTTTACGCTGGTGATCAGCCTGTTGATGTCAATGGGCTTGGAGATGAAGTCGTATGCACCTTCCTTCAGACAGGAAACAGCAGAGTCGATATCTGCGTGACCGGAGATCATGATAAAAGTGGTTTCAGGTTTCAGCAGCATACTTTGTTTTAAAAGTTCAGTTCCTGAAAGTTTAGGCATCTTGATATCAGAGATCACCAGTGCGAAATCTTCTTTTTCTATCTGTTTATAACCTTCAAGGCCGTCTTCGGCAATAATGAATTCATAATCAGTAAGTTCATCAGAAAGAATATTATGTAATACTCCTGAGATTGCTTTTTCGTCTTCTACAATAAGGATTTTTTGCATAGTTGCAAATTTAAATTTTTTGATTCAATTATTAGCAAAAACCATACCTAAAAATTTTATTTTAAATAATCTCTTCTGCCGAAAATTGCAGATCCAACCCGTATGGAATTGGCTCCGCATTCAATAGCTGCCGGAAAATCATCGCTCATTCCCATTGATAAGGTTTCCAGTGTTTTTGATTGACTAAATTCATCAAAAAGAGCTTTTAAAATTGAAAATTCTCTCCTGATCTGCTGTTCATCGTCTGTGAATGTAGCCATTCCCATGAGTCCGGTAACCTCAACATTTGGAAAATCACCGTTAAGATATTTTTCAAACAAATTTCTGGCTTCAGGAGTGTCAAGTCCGAATTTGCTTTCTTCCTCAGCAATTTTTACCTGAAGAAGTACTTTGATCTTCCTGTTATGCTTTCCTGATTCTTTGTCGATCTCAGAAAGAAGTTTTTCAGAGTCCACACTTTGAATGGTATCTATAAAAGAAGCGATATACTTCACCTTGTTGGTTTGCAGATGTCCGATCAGATGCCACTGGATATCTTTAGGAAGAAGCGGATACTTTTCCATTAATTCTTGCACCTTGTTCTCTCCAAATACCCTTTGTCCCAGATCGTAAACCTCCTGAACAGCCTCAGCCGGATGTGTTTTTGAAACAGCTACCAGTTGTACTCCTGCCGGGAGCTGCTGTAGTATTGCGTTATAATTTACTTTAATATCCATAAATGCAAATTTCAGAATAATAAAAACAAAAAACTAATGAATCTGCAAAATAGTTGAGAGACATTAGCTGATGATGTACAGGGTAGTTGATGATGAATGCCTAGATTCTAAGGCATCATACTATTAATTCAGAATCTCGTTGATCTTAGGATATTGTGATATTTTTCTGAACACAAACTTGTTGCTCTTCTGTAGTTTTTCAATAAACATATCCAGCTCGTTGATAGAATCTGCGTCTCTGAGGTATTGATCGTGGGTCAGGAAAACAAGATGTCTCGAAGTCTTTTCCAGATCATTCAGGAAGATGCTGTCTACTTTTCTCAGCATGGCTTCATGGCTTCCTTTTAAAGTCATTTGCGGAGACGGTCTCCATTCAAGATCCCATCCAATCACTTTATATCCTGCTTTTTTGAGACCATTGGCAGCCTCAGTAGAACTCTTGATGTCTGTTACATTAATATTGTTAAGCCTCCAGATATTTCTTCCCGGAGTTCTTGCTATTTTATCATAAAGCTTAAGGCTGTCTTTTGCAATGTTAAAATCATGAACTACAGCATCCGCATTTTTATAAAAATCGGTGTATTTATTATGAGCGTGTGTAAAACTGTGATTAGCCAGCTCAATCAATGGATTGCTTTTTAAAAGTTCCATATCATCTTTCTGTTTTTTGCTGCCATAAGCATGTTTTCCAACTAAAAATGCCGTAGCACACACATTTCTTTTATTAAGGATTCTGATGAGATTTTCTGTACCCTGATTGGGACCGTCATCAAAAGTAAGATAAATGACCCTTTTATCCGGATCTATCGTTTCTTCATCAGACCCGGGAACTATTTCTGCGGGGGGATATTCCTGTGAAATGACCTGTTGGGATTCTTTCACATCAGTTTTGTAATTACAGCTGTTTAGTAAAAATGAAGTTGCACTCACCAATGCAAGCATCCCTAGAAAAGTCTTGTTTACTGACTTTTCCGCAAAAATTTTTCTCATAAAGATAATGGAATTTTAAATTGTTAAAAAATCGTTAAAATTAACATGTAAATGTTAACAAAATATATGCCAGTATTTGTTAAAAATCTGCTTTTTAAGGTTATTTTAAGGTGTTTTCTTTTTAATGTTTTTTAACTAAAATGTTAAAATTTAGTTTATGTTTGATTATCTTTATTTTTTAACATTTATTGATGTTGACAATATTTCTATTAATGCTTTTTCTGATGAATAATACATTCTTCTTTTCCTGGTGATTTATTTTAATTGAAAACTTTATACAGGTTTGAAGCTGGGAGCCGGAAGAGGGAGGTTCTGAAGGTCATCAATAATAGATTTCCCTCTTTTTAGCTAATTTGATTTTACAGAGGCTTTCAGTATCTGTAACTAAAAGTAACTTCCAGCGTTATTATTTCTTAAATTCTGCTAGAATAATGCTATTCTTCTTATATTCGGAACTTATTTTGAAATCATGAAACTTAAATACCTACTTCTGCTGTTGGCGGCAGGAAAATTATCTGCTCAACAAATATCAGGAACAATTGTTACTGAAAAGCGTTCTCCGGTTTCCGATGCAAGAATCGGAGTTGAAAATACAGATATTGGAGATGTTACAGATAGGGAAGGAAAGTACATAATCAATCTCGAGGGCATTGAAAAAAATAAAACCTTAAAAATAGCAGTGAATGGTTATGAATCCTTTCAGATGAGTGTTTCGACGTTTGAAGCATTGGAAAACCATACGATTGTTCTTAAAGAAAAGACTATTGAAATAGATAAGGTGGAAATTACCCCTAAAAAATACATTCTGAAAAATTTTGGAACCAGAAATGCAAAGAGAAGTTACTGCGGCTATAACTCGGAAGATCCATCAAAATTATTCAGGGAATACGCTATAAGGGTTAAGAATACTAAAAAAGTTAAGATGAAGGAGATAAATGTTAACCTGGCCTTTTTTACATTGGAACAGCCTGTTACATTGATCTTTGATATTCAAAAATCTGAAAATGGTTTTCCGGGGGAATCTTTGGCCAATGAAACGCTGAAAATGACTGTTACCAAGGACGATATTAAAAATAATACGGTTTCTCTTGATGTGAGTGATAAAGGAATCTGGACTAATGAAGATTTTTTTGTGTCAATGAGAGTTTCTGAAGATTTTAAAGGAAAGCTTTACCTGGCTGGAAATATTTTTGCTTTTTCAAAGAATACTTATTACAGAAACTATTTTGGAGAATGGAAGAAATTTTCAGCGGGTGAACCTTCCATTAATGTGAATGTTCTGGTAGAAAAATGAAAATTCTAAATGTCTTTCTTAGTTTAATCCACTTCTAAAAGCTTTTTTAAATACAAAGCATTATTGATGGCCGCTGTTCCCCAGGTATTATTGAAAAATATAAAGACTTTCTTTTCCGCTTTGAGTATTTCTTCCGCAAGGCCATCAAGGAAGCTATAACTATATTCAGATTTGTAAAGGATAGGTTTTCCGTGAAGCCTGTAATAAAGAATTTCAGGATGATTAATGATGATATCCTGCGGGAGATCGCCCGGAAAGCTGACACCGGAAAAAATAATCTTGTGTTCTTTTAATAAGGTAAAGATATTTTCCTGCCACCAGGAATGATGACGGAACTCAATGACATTAATATATCCGAAATTAATATTGTTGAGGATCAGGTCCAGATTTTCCGGAGAATTTTTAAAAGAAGGCGGGAACTGATATAAAAACCCGGAAAGCTTTTCTTTTAAATGATCAGCAATATGGCTGCAGAATTCTGTAATCTCTTCTTTACATGCTTTCAGACGTTTTTCATGCGAAATGATTTTTGGGATTTTGATGAAAAATCTAAAATGATCAGGGGTTTCATCATGCCATTTCAGAAGAGTTTTAGCAGTTGGCTTACGGTAAAAAGTTGAATTGATCTCCACCGAATTAAAGACTTGTGAATATAAAGTAAGAAAGTCTTTACTTTGGGCATTTTCAGGATATAATGACCCTTTCCAGTCATTATTATAAAATCCCGAACATCCAATGTAAAGACTTTCTTTTTTCATGTGATGTAAAATTGAGGTTAATAAACCGTTTTTATCTCTGCTTAATATCCAGATCTACAGAATTTAATCTTAATGAATTCAGGATCACAGATAAAGAACTGAAACTCATGGCTGCTGCAGCAATCATAGGAGACAGCAGAATTCCAAAGAAAGGATACAATAATCCTGCCGCAACCGGAACTCCCAATACATTATAGATGAATGCAAAGAATAGATTTTCTTTAATGTTTTTAAGAAGTTTTTCACTCAGAAGTTTTGCTTTGGCTACTCCTAAAATATCTCCTTTCAAAAGGGTGATTTCTGCGCTTTCAATGGCTACATCAGTTCCTGTTCCCATAGCGATTCCAACATCAGACTGGGCTAAAGCAGGGGAGTCGTTGATTCCGTCCCCGGTCATGGCTACAATCTTACCTTGCTGCTGTAGTCTTTTTACTTCGTTTAATTTATCTTCAGGAAGGCAGTTGGCTTTGAAATGTTGGATGCCCAGCTCATCGGCAACTGCTTTTGCTGTGTGTTCATTATCTCCGGTCATCATAATGACATCAATTCCTTCATCCATCAGCTGTCTGACTGCTTTTTTGGAGCTTTCTTTAATCTTATCCGTAAAGCTGATGAAGCCCAATACGGTTTGATCCTGTGCAATATAAGAAATGGTGTGCGCCTTTGACTGTACTTCTACCGCTTTTTGCTTTAAATGTTCAGGAATGCTGAGATTATGGCTGGTCAGAAGGCTTTCGTTTCCTAAATAAACTGTTTTTCCATTGATATTTCCTTTTACACCTTTTCCGGAAATATTTTTAAAATGATCCACTTTTTCGGCAGAAATATGCTCTTCTTTTGCTCTTTTGATTACGGCGTTCGATAATGGATGTTCTGAATTCTGATTCAGTGAAAATGCCAGTTTCATCATCTGGTTTTTGTCTTCACTGCCGGTTGTTTCAATATATTCCACAGACGGTTTTCCTTCTGTAAGAGTGCCGGTTTTATCCGTAATTAAAACATTTACTTTATTCATCTGCTCAAGGGCTTCCGCATTTTTGATCAGGATTCCGTTTTTGGCTCCTTTTCCGATCCCTACCATTAAAGACATGGGCGTTGCAAGGCCAAGTGCACACGGACAGGCTACAATTAAGACCGCTACGGCGTTAACAAATGCGAAAAGGCTTCTTTTTCCTTCCGGTCCGAAAAATTGCCATAGAACAAATGTAAGCACCGCAATCAGAATAACTACCGGAACAAAAACTTTGGAAACTTTATCGGTTAGTTTTTGAATAGGAGCCTTACTTCGGCTGGCTTCATTAACCATTTTAATGATTTGTGAAAGAAGGGTTTCATCACCTACTTTTTCAGCTTTCATTATAAAAACCTGATTTCCGTTGATGGTTCCCGATGAAACTTTATCATCAATATTTTTCTCTACAGGAACGGGCTCTCCGGTAATCATACTTTCATCCACTACAGAATTTCCTTCAATGATTTTTCCGTCTACCGGAATTTTTTCTCCCGGCTTTACTTTTAATAAATCACCGATTTTAACCTGGGAAAGAAGAACTTTCTTTTCCTCTCCGTTCACCATAAGATTGGCTTCATCAGGTGAAAGGTTCATCAGCTCTTTAATGGCATTTCCTGTTTTTTTATGCGCTGCTGCTTCCATAAGCTGCCCTAAAATAACCAATGTTAAAATAACACAGACCGCTTCAAAATATAATGGAATCTCATGATTATGTCCACGGATTTCATGCGGGATAATATCCGGAAAAGCAATAGCGGTTATACTGAAAATAAAAGCAGCTGCAACCCCCAATGCAATAAGACTGAACATGTTTAAGTTCCATGTTTTGAAAGAAATCCAGCCTCTTTTCAATAAGAACCATCCTGAATAAAACATAACAGGCAGCGTTAATATAAGTTCTATAATTCCCTGTATCTGATGAGAAAAAGGGAAATTAATAAACATTCCGCCCATCGAAAGAATGAAAACAGGAATGGTAAAAGCAAGGGAAATAAAGAATTTCTTTTTTAAGATATTATAGGTTTCGTCCTCTTCATCGTCTCCGCTGTCAGGCATTCTTACGAGGTCCATTCCACAGATAGGGCAGCTTCCCGGTTCATCGCTGATGATTTCCGGATGCATCGGACAGGTGTATTTTGCGGTTTTTTTTTCGGGGTATTTTACCAGATCCATTCCACAGACGGGACATCCTACATTGGAGTCATAGGTTTTATCCCCTTCACAGTACATCGGACAATAGTATCTTCCTGCCATTTCATCTGTTACTGTCGGTGCTTCATGATGATGGTGTCCGTGATGATGGTCGTGTGAATGCGAATGTGAATGGTTGTGTTGTGAAGCATTCTTTACCAGTTCTTCAGTGATGGGCTCCAGGTGAATATGGCAAACCGGGCAGCCTGTATCTGAATTGTAGGTTTTATCCCCTTCACAGAACATTGGGCAATAGTATTTTCCAATATTATTTTTAAAACTTTCCGGTAGGTTTGATGAAGAGTAAGTAGGTTTGTGATTGGGATCTTTAGCGTGTTTTTCTTCAATAGGTACGAGGTACATACTGCAAACCGGGCATCTTTCACCTTGTTTAAAGTATACTTTATCTTCTTCACATTCCATCGGGCAATAATATACTGAAGAAGGGGAAACTCTGTCCTGAGGCTTTACAAATGCCTTTTCCGGTTTTTCCGGGTCTTCCAGTCTGTATTTTCCTATTTCTGATAAAGCCTGATTTAAAGCTGAAAGCTCAATTTCGTGATCGGAAGTGATGGTTGCTGTACTGTTTTCCAGATTCACATCGGCTTTAACACCGTGAACACTGTTGAGCTTTTCTGAGATTTTTTTCTGACAGCCGGAACACGTCATTCCGAGGATATTATATTGTCTTTCCATGATCCTTGAATTTTATAGTACAAATTTCCAAAAACGGAACTTAAGCCTGTTATAAATTTAAGGATAATAGTTATAGAATTAGGAAAGGTTATTGAGATGAGGGTTTTATAGGTTTAGAAAAGAAAAAGAATTTGAGAGAGTGGGGAAGCCTGTGAGACTGTTTTCCCTTTAAAATAATTATTTTACTCATATTATCTCTCTCAAACGATCTGATTTTAGATTTTCTTTTTACTTAGACGCTGTCCAGCGGTTTCCTGTGATGATCTTTAAGTTTTTTGAATTCAGTAGGAGTAAAGCCTGTAATGGTACGGAATTGTGTAGACAGGTGCTGAACACTTTTGTAACCAAGCTTGCCTGCAATTTCCGTAAGGTTGAACTCATTATACAACAGAAGCTCCTTGACTTTTTCAATTTTCTGCAGGATAAAAAACTGTTCGAGCGTGATATTTTCGTTTTGAGAAAAAGTTTTTGAAAGAGAGCTGTATTCTTTATGAAGTTTTGAACTTAAATATTCAGAGAGGAGAAAGTTTTCGTCAATATCCATCCCGCTGATCTTGATGATGATGATGTTCTTAATCTTATCAACCAGCTGATGGGCAGAATCTTTAATCCTTTCAAAGCCTGTTTCCAGCAGTTTTTCTTCAATCTGATGCATAACTCCATCTGGAATTTCAGCTTCTGTTTCGGCTTCTCCAAGAATAACTGAATGAAGCGGCGTCCCGGCATCGTTAAATATTTTTTCAACGGCAGCAATACATCTGTTGCATACCATGTTCTTGATGAAGATCTTCATGGCTTGCTCAGTCTGTCTTTCACAAATTCAATCTGGGTTTTTCCGTGAGGAGCCGGATTTCCGTCAGCATCAAGGTTTACCATAACAATTTTATCAACGGTGATAATGGTCTGATGGGTCATTTTGTTGCGGACATCACATCTTAAGGTAATGGAAGATGATCCGAAATGTACAGCTTCAATTCCTATTTCAATAATATCTCCCTGTTTGGCAGAGCTTACGAAATTGATCTCTGAGATAAACTTCGTAACTACTTTTGTGTTTTCCAGCTGGATGATGGCGTATAGAGCAGCTTCTTCATCAATCCATTGAAGAAGTCTTCCTCCAAAAAGTGAATGATTGGGATTCAGGTCTTCGGGTTTTACCCATTTTCTGGTATGGTAGTTCATGTCTTTAATAATTTGCACGACAAATTTAGTGTTTAAAACCGGGTTTATCAAGGAAATACTATTTACTGATCTGAAGAAAACCATTCATTTTCTCAATCATTTTCTTTTGGAGCGCATTGCTTTTACTTTAACAACTGAGCTGTCATTTAACAATTGCTGGTATTCCTGGCTTTCTGCGGGATAAACAGCTACTTTTCCTTCCTTATTATGATGAAACCCGAATCCGTAGCGTTTGGCTAACGGAGAAGATCTCAGACATGGCTGCCCTTTTGAGAAAAACCTAATTCTTTCTGATTCTTTTTCACTTTCAGTAATATCATTCTTTAAAGCATAGCATTCAAAAATAATATCATCTGACGAAAACTGATACGGATGTCCGGAAATTATTCCATACTGAAGGCTGGCTAATGTTTTTTCTTTCTTTTCAGGCGGGATTTGTGCCTGAGACACGGGGCAGTCTTCCGCCGTTTCAATAAGAGTATTGAGGTAATTGGTGGTATGCTGTTTCACATCAACGGATTTTTAATGACTCTAATATAATCTAAATTGGGATAAGATTATAGGAGGGAAGTAGTTGGCCTCAGATCACAAGTTCATGCTTCCCTCTTTCAGGGTATGATTTCTTATTCCTTATATTCCAGGATGTCTCCGGGCTGGCATTCGAGGGCTTTGCAGATGGCTTCAAGAGTACTGAATCTTATGGCTTTTGCCTTTCCGGTTTTCAGAATAGAAAGATTGGAGAGTGTAAGATCTACTTTTTCCGAAAGTTCGTTCAGTGACATTTTTCTTTTGGCCATGATGACATCTAAATTTACAATAATCGGCATAACTTATATGGTTAATTCATTTTCAGACTGAAGTTCAATTCCTCTTTTAAATACCTGGGCAATGATAAAGATAATTCCTCCGAAAAACAGATATTCAGATCCGGAACCTATAAATTCATACAGATTGGTAATGGGAGAAATCCCGGTTGTTACAGAATCTTTATCAAAAAAATAAGACTCGGCAATAAGGGAAATAAGACCTATTGAAAGGGCTGCATAGCTAATTTTAGTAATCATTATTCTGATATCCTCACTAAAAGGTGCTGCGAGATTGAGCTTCAGGAAAATTTTCACCACAAAATAGGTAAGGTAGGCTTTGTAGCAGGCAAGGAAAATAATAGTGGTCATTATCTGATAATACAGCTGTGAATTAGATTGATACAGATTGTAGAAACTAATGCCTTTATAGAGCTTTTTTGCTGCTTCGGGATTAACTACAGTGATAATGTATGAACAGGTTAATGCTCCTGCGGTAATACATGCTCCGATAAAAACGATCCATGAAATAACATTCATGATCGAAAGAACTCGTTTAGTGTTGGTTTCCATTGTTTTCATATTTAAGAAAAATTTATGAAAACAAATATCGGTAAATATTTATTGAAAAACAATAAATATTTTTCTTTTTTCAATTAATTATATTTTTGAATTCAACATAATGTGAGAAACACTGTAAAAAAAGCTTTGATTTGAAATTTTTAATTGTATCTTGCATACGTTTATATTTGGAATCAATATTTGTTCATTAATTTATGTTGTTTTTCTTTTATATACCCAAATTTTTATTAATTTTTTAATTTTATTTAAAATGAACATTTTTGTTTCAAACATCAATTACGCAACTAAAGAATATGAGTTGCATGATCTATTTGCAGAATTCGGTGACGTATCATCAGCTAAAATCGTTACTGACAGAGAAACTGGCCGTTCAAGAGGTTTTGGTTTCATCGAAATGGGTGATGAAGAAGGAAAGCAGGCAATTGAGGCTCTTAATCAGAAAGAATTCAACGGAAAAACTTTGAACGTATCTGAGGCTAAGCCAAGAGAAGAAAAGCCAAGAAGAAGCTTCGACAACAACAGAGGCGGAGGTTACGGAAATAACAACAACAGAGGCGGAGGCTATGGTAACAACAACCGTGGCGGAGGCGGAAATCGTTGGTAAAAATATAAGCGGCTTTTTTAAGCCGCTTTTTTTATGTCTGTTTTTAAATGGTTGGATTTAGCTCGGTCAAAAAACTAACTGATTGTCAACACTCCTTCCGCGAACCTACATTATATAGAGAGATTAATCTTTTTTCTTCTTTTTCTTCTTCTCTTTACTATCCTTGCTTTTCTCTTTTTCCTTTCCTTTCTTCCCTTTTTTAGGATTGAGTACTTCTTCAGCAATTTCAAATTTAGGTTCTTCAGCTTTGGCTGGCTTTATTTCTATTTTAAGGTCAAAATAACCCTTCAGGTCATTTTGTGAGATTAAATTTTCGTTAAATAAAAACTCAAGAATTTCCTTTCCGGAATCATTGAAAAAATGATGAGCAAGTTCTTTCAGTAAAAATTTCCTGTATTCTTCCATAGGAACAATCACGGAATATTTGAATATTCTGCCTTCTTTTTCTGTAGTAAGATACCCTTTTTCAACAAGTATTTTTAAATAAGTAGAAGCCGTATTTTGATGAGGTTTAGGCTCAGGATGCTGCTCCATAACGTCTTTCAGGTAAAAAGATTCCAGCTTCCAAAACAGTTTCATAAAGTTCTCTTCCGCAGACGTAAGATGATTAATTTTCATAGATGTTCTTAATGTTGAAATTGTATATCGCAATAAAGATAAACAAAAGATACCAGAAATGCTATTCCGGCCCCCATAAATACTTCTTTTATTGTATGTCTTTTTAATATAATTCTTGTAATTCCTACCAGTGTGGCGATGCCCAGCCAGACAAGGCCCATCTTCCAGTCTAGTGTAAAAAATAAGGCAGCCACAAATATATTGAAAGAAGTATGCATGGAACTTTTAATGAAAAAATTACTGATCTGCATGGTGATGAGAAGGATCAGAATAAACAGCATAACCAGATCGATGTATCCATTCCTTATATAGTGAAAAATAAGATAACTCATTAGACAGCCTGCTACAAATATATATAAAGTTTTCCTTTGTACACGGTCAGATACATCCATATTGGTGTATCTTCCTGTTTTTACATTCCAGATCAGCCAGATAATGACAGGAATAATAGTCATTAAAAGAATAGGAACAAAATAAAACAGAGAATCTTTAAGTGAATATTCTCTTACACTCATATAAAGGTAGAAAATAAACAGAGAAACTAAAGGGTTGAAAAAATCAGAGATGACTTTTGAAATTTTATGTACCAATGACGGCTGTTTTTCTTCCATGTTTAAGTTTAAAATTCAAATATAACACTATAAGCAAAAAAACAATTAGTATGTATACGATAAAAACAAAGTTTTTTTTATAATTTTGCTCAAATATTTCATCATAAATAAGCAAGAGCTATCACATGAAAGAATTTTCTAAAGAGGTATACCTGAAGTGGTATGAAGATATGACTATGTGGAGAAGGTTTGAAGACAAATGCCGTTCTCTTTATCTAAAACAAAAGATCAGAGGTTTTTTACATTTGTATAACGGCCAGGAAGCTATTCCTGCCGGCTTCACGCATGCAATGGATTTAACGAAGGACAGTATGATTACAGCTTACAGATGTCACATCCATCCAATGGCGATGGGCGTAGATCCTAAGAGAATCATGGCTGAACTTTGCGGTAAAGCTACCGGAACATCAGGAGGTATGGGTGGTTCTATGCACATTTTCAGCAAAGAGCACCGTTTCTACGGAGGTCATGGTATTGTAGGTGGACAGATTCCTTTGGGAGCAGGTATTGCTTTTGCAGATAAATATTTTGACAGAAAAGCGGTGAATATCTGTTTCTTCGGAGATGGTGCTGCCAGACAGGGGTCTTTACATGAAACATTTAATATGGCAATGAACTGGAAGCTTCCTGTAGTATTTGTTGTAGAGAACAACCAATATGCAATGGGAACTTCTGTAAAAAGAACAGCCAACCACGAAGATATTTATAAACTGGGTCTTGGATATGAAATGCCTTGTCTTGCAGTAGATGCAATGGATCCTGAAAAAGTGGCTGAAGCTGCTTATGAAGCGATAGAAAGAGCAAGAAGAGGAGACGGACCTACATTCATTGAAGCAAGAACATACCGTTACAGAGGACACTCTATGTCTGATGCTGAACCTTACCGTTCTAAAGAAGAAGTAGCGGTTCATAAGAATGATGATCCTATCGAACTGGTAAAACAGAGAATTTTGGCTAACGGATGGGCTACAGAAGAAGAGTTGGAGACTATGGATAACAAGTCAAGAGATTTTGTTGAAGAATGTATCGAATTTATGGAAAATTCTCCATATCCGGATGCTGAAAAAATCTATGAGTATGTGTATGCTCAGGAAGATTATCCATTCTTAGATAAATTAGAAAATTAATAAATAAAAATTAATTTGAAATTTGAAGTTTGAAATTTCCGAATTCTCAAATCTCAAATCTCGAATCTCAAATCAATATAGATTATGGCAGAAGTAATTACGATGCCCCGCCTTTCCGACACTATGACGGAAGGTAAAGTGGCGAAATGGCATAAAAAAGTAGGTGATAAGGTAAAAGAAGGAGATATTTTAGCTGAAATTGAAACAGATAAAGCTGTTCAGGATTTCGAATCTGAAGTAGAAGGAACTCTTTTATACATAGGAGTAGAAGAAGGCGGTGCAGCTGCTGTAGACTCTGTTTTGGCTATTATCGGAAATGAAGGAGAAGATATTTCAGGATTAACGGGAGGAACAGCTACTCCCAGTGCTGGCTCCGAAGAAAAAAAATCAGAAGAGCCTAAAACAGAAACTCCTGCATCTGCTGAGCAGACTGTAGCAGAAGTTCCGGCTGGGGTAGAAGTGATTACTATGCCAAGACTGTCTGATACAATGACAGAAGGTAAAGTAGCTAAGTGGCATAAAAATGTAGGCGATACTGTAAAAGAAGGTGATCTTCTTGCGGAAATCGAAACTGATAAAGCAGTACAGGATTTTGAATCCGAATTCAACGGAATATTATTGAAGCAAGGTGTAGAAGAAGGCGGAGCAGCTCCGGTTGATTCCGTTTTAGCAATTATCGGTCCTGCAGGAACAGATGTTTCAGGTGTAGGAGCTCCAAAAGCAGCTTCCCAATCATCAGAAAAACCTGCCGAACAAAAAACTGAAGCTAAAGCTGAGGAAAAAGCAGCTCCGGCTGTAAGTTCATCCTCTTCTGACAGGGTAGCAATTTCTCCTTTAGCTAAGAAAATGGCTCAGGATAAAGGAGTGGACATCCACGATATCCAGGGTTCAGGAGAAAACGGAAGAATCGTTAAAAAAGATGTTGAAAATTATCAGCCTGCTGCGAAAACAGCTGCGTCAGCTCCGGCTGCAAGTGCTGCTGCTCAGGTTGCTGTAAGCTTTGTTCAGGGTGAAGATACGGAGACACCAAACTCACAGGTAAGAAGCATTATTGCAAAACGTCTTGCTGAAAGTAAGTTCTCTGCACCTCACTACTATCTGATGGTAGAGATCAATATGGATAAAGCTATTGAGGCGAGAAAAGAGATCAACTCTATTCCTGATACCAAAATTTCTTTCAATGATATGATTATTAAGGCAACTGCAATTGCTTTAAGAAAACATCCGCAGGTAAATTCAAGCTGGGCAGGAGACAAGATCATCCACAGAGGAAATATCAATATCGGTGTAGCTGTAGCTATTCCGGACGGATTAGTGGTTCCTGTATTGAAGAATACAGATCAGATGAACTACACTCAGATCTCTGCAGCAGTAAAAGATATGGCTTCAAGAGCGAAAAGCAAAGGTCTTAAAGCAAATGAAATGGAAGGTTCCACATTCTCTATTTCCAACTTAGGAATGTTCGGAATTGAAACATTTACAAGCATCATCAACCAACCGAACTCTGCAATCCTTTCAGTAGGAGCAATCATTGAAAAACCGATTGTTAAAGACGGTCAGATTGTTGTAGGAAACACCATGAAGCTTTCATTGGCATGTGACCACAGAGTAGTGGACGGTGCTACCGGTGCTCAATTCTTACAGACATTAAGAACATATTTAGAAAGCCCATTAACTTTGTTACTGTAATTTTCTAAACTGAAAATAGTGAAGCCTCCCAATCCGGGAGGCTTTTTTTTATAGTTGCTAAATGATATTTTATTTCCATGTTATTTGAGGAATACTTATTATATTTAGTTATTGAAAAAACAAAAATGAAAAAGTTCATCCTTATTGCATCTCTCCTTCTCAATATGGTTTTATTGGCTCAGGAAATTAAAGTAGGCCAGGTCATTCCTAGTTTTACGATTAAAAGTGAAGAAGGAATGATAAGATCATCTGATCTGAAAGGGAAAGTTGTTCTGATCAATTTTTTTGCAACATGGTGCAAACCCTGTATGCTTGAGCTTCCTCATTTACAGACAGAGATTTGGGAAAAATATAAGAATGATAAAAGGTTCTCCTTACTTATCATTGGACGTGAGCATTCTCAAAGTGAAATAGCAGAATTTAAGGCAAAAAAAGGGTTTCAGCTGCCTATTTATCCGGATGAAGACAGATCTGCTTATTCTCTTTTTGCCAAAGAATATATTCCCAGAAACTATATCATGGATAAAGACGGGAAAGTGGTGTTTAGTTCTGTTGGCTTTAATGAAGCAGAATTTAAAGAAATGATAAAGAAGGTTGATGAATTATTAAGATAATATTCACTTCAATCTCATCAAAAATAAATTAGAATGTTTGCTTTGAAACATTTCGTATATTTATGTTTATTCACTATTTTTGAATCATGATTAGAGCAAGGAATATCCATAAATCATATGGGAATTTAGAAGTACTGAAAGGAGTTGATATCCACATTAAAACAGGTGAAGTGGTGTCTATCGTTGGAGAATCAGGAGCAGGAAAATCTACACTTTTGCAGATTCTTGGAACACTGGATCTTCCAACCAATTCCAATAAATACAATACAGAAATTTCTATTGCAGGAGAATCTTTCATTAATATGAATGATAAGCAGCTTTCTAAATTCAGAAATCAGAACATTGGTTTTGTATTTCAGTTTCACCAGCTTCTTCCGGAATTTACTGCATTAGAAAATGTTCTGCTTCCAACAAAAATAGGAGGAGCAAATGAGAAAGAAGCCCTTGAAAAAGCATACGCCTTATTTGAAGATCTTAGGATAGAGCAAAGGCTTCATCACAAGCCTAATCAGTTATCAGGAGGAGAAGCACAGAGGGTTGCTGTTGCCAGAGCTTTGATCAATTCACCGAAGATTATTTTTGCCGATGAGCCTACCGGAAATCTGGATTCAAAGAATGCCGATGATCTTCACCGGTTATTTTTTGACCTTAGAGATAAATACAACCAGACTTTTGTGATTGTCACCCATAACCCGGGTCTTGCTGAAATTACAGACCGGAAATTGGTGATGAAAGACGGTATGATCATAGAATAAACCTGCTTTTGATAATGAAAAAATTGATATTCCTATTTCTTTTTATCATTTCCTGTGCTAAATTTGAGTCGCAGGGAACTCCCGTTTCCGGAGGTATTCCGAAAGAAAAGATTCTGGAAATTAAAAGTTTTCTGAAGGGCAAAAATTACAATCAGGATATCGCGGTTTTTATCAACTTTAAAACCTATTCAGGACAATACCGTTATTTTGTGTATGACCTGAAAAACAATAAAATACTACAGAAAGCAATCGTTTCTCACGGTTCCGGTTCTGTAGTACGGAATTCAGAGGCTTTAGTATTCAGTAATACGGAAGGATCCTATCAATCTTCCCTTGGAAAATATGAAATTCTGCAGAGCTATAACGGAAAATTCGGTAAAGCTTACAGGATGAACGGTCTCGATGCTTCCAACAGCAGAGCTATGGAACGGGCAATTGTATTACACTCACTGGGATGTGTTCCGGATAAAGAATCATCATCTCCGGCCTGTTTAAGCTTAGGCTGTCCCATGCTCTCGGTAAATGCTTTCAATGAGACTGCAAAATACCTTGATCAATCTAAATATCCGGTTATTTTATACGCTTTCTATTAACAATCTATAACTCATCATTTATACCCTAAAAAAATGCCCATAAAACTTCTTGCCGAAGATGACAGACCCAGAGAGAAATTTTTGCTGAAAGGCCGAAATTCACTTTCTGATTCTGAATTACTGGCTATTATTATGGGAAGCGGAAGTAAAGATGAAACGGCTGTAGAACTGGCAAGAAAGATTCTTTCTTCAGTAAACAACAGCTGGCATCAGCTAAGTCAGCTTTCTACCAAAGAATTGATGAAGTTCAAAGGGATAGGAGAGGCTAAAGCCATTTCTATTATCGCAGCCCTAGAGATCGGGAGAAGAAGAGCTGTTCAGGATATTCCGGAAAGAGCCGTGGTTGTAAATAGTAATGATGCCTATCTTTTATTAAAAAATCAGCTGTCAGATCTGAGAACCGAAGAGTTTTGGGGAATATTTCTTAACCAGAGCAACAAAGTCATTCATATTGCCCAGCTGACTCAAGGAGGCATAAGCCAGTCTATCGTAGATGTAAGAATATTATTCAAGACCGCTCTGGATCATTTTTCAACAGGGATTATTATCGCGCACAATCATCCTTCAGGAAGCCTGAAGCCCAGCAAAGAAGACTTACATATTACACAAAAAATAAAAGAGGCTGGGAAAATACTGAGCATCCAGCTTTTAGACCACATTATTATTACGCAGAACTCATACTTTAGTTTCTCAGATGATGGATTATTATGATTAGAAGAGTGAAATATAACGAGATTGATTTCGTAAAATATACAAAATGCCTGGAAAATTCTGAACAGAGAAACTGGTATGCCAGAAAGGAAATTTTAGATCAGCTTTCAGGCAGCTGGCATGTCCTGGTTTATGGAGATTATGAAGCGGTAATGCCTGTTCATATAGATCGAAAAGTAGGAATTAATTTCGTTAATATGCCACTTTTCTGTCAGCAGCTTGGGGTTTTTTCAAAAGCTGATGATTCAGGAATCAATGATCTGTTTTTACAGTTTTTAAAAAAGAAATATATTCTTTTTCTCTATTCATTTAATCAGCATAATACATTTTCATCGGAGCCGGAAAAAAGAAAAAATTACATTATTCCCATTTCTGACTATGTCCTGTTAAGAAGAAAAAAATACTTTAAAGGAAGAAAATCTACCGCTAAAATGGCTCAGCACCTTCATTATAAGGAAATCGAGCTTAATGACCAGAGCATTCTTTTTTTTCGCAGTAATTTAAAAGGACTTTCCAAAGAATCGGATTGGCAGAAACTTAAAAATTATCTGTTCTTTCTTTCCGAAAATAATTCCCTTAAGCTCTGCGGGGCATTTTTTAATGATATATTAATCAGCCTGGCTGTTTTAGTTTCAGACAAAGAACAGTTTTCTTTGCTAAGTTTGGTCAATGATGAAAAATATAAAAATGAAAATGGGGCTTCTTTTGTAATCGACAGAATTCTGAATCTGTATATTCATGAAAAATCATTCAATTTCATGGGAAGCAATATCCGGGGAATTCAGGTTTTTTTCAAAAGTTTTGGAGCAGAACTTCATGAATATGGTGTTATTGAAAATAAATTTCTTAAAAGGTTTTATTAGACAATTTTGAACGCAGGACGTTACTCAGACCTATAAGCCTGTTTCTGCTCGTTAAATTTTTTCAGTAGAGATAATTTTTTTTAACTCATTGAAAATTAAATGTATATATTTTCTTGTTTAAGAGGGTATCCGAATTTATTATTTCATAGCTTAATCCTCACAAATTTGTGATTTTTTTCTCTTACAAAGTTTTTGTAAGGTAAATAGTTGTATATTCATGGTGTAAAAAAGCTAAATAAACCATAAAACTTAAATTTAATCATCATGAAAAAAACATTCATTTTGGCGGCTATTGCTATGGCTGCATTCTCAAATGCCCAATCAACATGGAATCTACTAGGAAATTTAGGAACCTCTCCGGGTAAAGAATATATCGGAACAAGAGATGAGCAGGATCTGGTTATAAAAACAATGAGTACTGAGCGGATGAGAATTCATGCGAAAGGAAGCATAGGAATCAATACAGCTCCTGATCCTAACTACATTTTTAAGGCAATGGGCAGGTCCCAATTCATTTCCACCACCACTTCTGATACATTTCAGGTACTGAATCACGGAGCCAATGTTGGGAATGGCTCTTCTTTGGTGTGGCTGTCGTACAAGGAATATCAGCCCAATAATCCAGGGATTTTTGATGTCTCAGGAATAACAAGCCTTAACGGTCCTTTTGAAAGTATCTTATCATTGAAAGCAAACGGTAAAATGGTTTTAGGACCTTCAAGTCTTACTTTCAACTGTTCTGACTGTAACGATTACAGATTATTTGTGAAAAACGGAATCAGAACTGAAAAAATAAAGGTTGACATTGCAGCAGACAACGGCTGGGCAGATTATGTCTTCGAAAAAGACTATAAACTGATGCCATTGAATGAATTGGATAAGTTCATCAGTGAAAACGGCCACCTTCCGGAGGTACCTACTACAGAAGAAGCTATCAAAAACGGGGTGGAGCTGAAAGAAATGAATATTCTCCTGCTTAAAAAAGTAGAAGAATTAACACTATATATGATTCAGCAGAGTAAAGAGATCAAGGAATTAAAAAATAAAGTACAGCAATATGAAAAATAAAGTATTAATTGCTGCATTTTCTTTATGGTCCGCCTTATCTTTTGCTCAAAATAAAGCCTACTATATAGAAATTGCAAACAACGATAATGTTCCCAAAATAAAAAGCAATGGTAAAAACCTGTTTTTAGAACATACCGACAGATCTGTTACACAAGTTTTATCGAAATATGAAATCTATAAATTTGAAAAAGCTTTTCCCCTGGCAGTTACCCCATTTCTGCAGAGAATATATCTGCTGGAGGTTAATAAAAGTGAAGTTTTCGAGGATTTAAAGCAATTCAGTAGATATTTTCCTCTGATAGAAGAAACCCGTAAACCGGAAATTTTATATACCCCGAATGATTATCATTATCCCATTGGAAGCTCAGCTCCCCGCAAAAGTCTTGATCTCATCAATATAACAAATGCCTGGGATTACACTCATGGAGATCCTAATATTAAAATAGGAATATGTGATACCCCTATCAGGCTTACCCACGAAGATCTTGTAGGAAAAGTAACCAGCCTGGATACTTATACCTATCCGGATTCTCATGGAACAGCAGTAGCAAGCCACGCTGCGGCAAATACCGATAATGGTAAGGGAATCCCTGGAACCGGGTTTAACTCTACTGTACTTTATAAAATGAACAATAGTGTTAACGGATTATTGGAATTATCAAAAAAAGGAGCAAGAGTAGTTAATGCCAGCTGGCATAACGGATATTGTGCACCAAGTACTATTGAACAAAGCGTTATTGATGAAATATATGCTAATGGAACAGTAGTTATTGCAGCGGCAGGAAATTCATCTACCTGTGGAGGTCCTTTCACTTATGTATATCCTGCAAGTTACAATCATGTGATCAGTGTTTCTACCGTGGGACATGAAGATGTAGGCTTTACTTACAACAATATTCCGATGATCTGGAAAGATCGAGTAGAACATAACATCGGAGATCCTGCAACCATTAACAGAGTGAACGATAAAGTGGATGTGTATGCTTCAGGATATAATGTTCTGGGAGCAACTGCAGAAAGTGACACTTCTTATGGAGGCGCGTGGGGAACTTCTTTATCAGCCCCGCAGATATCAGGTGTTGTGGCCTTATTATTTTCAGCTAATAATTGTTTGAATGCAGATGAAGTAGAGTCTATTCTGAAATTAGGAGCATCCGATCTTGATACCATTCCGGAGAACCTTCCATACGTCGGAAGAATGGGAGCGGGTAGAATTGATGCGGGAAAATCAACTAAACTGGCCTGGCAGATGAATCCGGTAAACGGCGGTGAGATGCTGGTTTCAGGAAGAGATTTTAACCGATATAGTTTTGAGCTGATTAATTCTCCTCAGAAAGTAAGAATAAAAGATCAGTCATTTGTAAACCAATCTGAAATTACCATTAAAGCAAAAGACTATATCCTTCTGGAAAATAATGTTGTATTGGCACCGGATCCTGGGAAATCAAATTACCTTTATATTGGCGATAATTCATGTTATACCTTCGCACCGGTGGCCACTAAAGCTTCTGAAACAGAACGAAACAGCAAATTATCAGATGTGCAGATCGCAGAAAGTAACCTTTTGGCTGTTGAAGTGTATCCTAATCCGTCATCAGGACTTATTTACTTTAAAAACCTGGAAAAGATCAGTGCTGGCGAAAAAATATCTGTAGCAGTTTATGATCTTTCGGGAAGACTGGTCATCAATAAACCGAATCTATCCGTATTAGGTATTGTACGTAACGGGTTTGATATAAGCGAATTAAAACAAGGCTCCTATTTGGTTGAACTGAGTTCAGGTAAAGAAAAAGTCAATAAGAAAATTATTAAAAAATAACTAAACAGACAGTCGGAGCTTTCCGGCTGTTTTTTTTTTTCTCTTTCCCAATTCCTGAAGGTTATTTTCCTGTATAAGGTTTAAAAAATTTCTATTAACGGATATATGCAAAAAATCTTTAGAACCCGGAAAATAATTAGTAATTTTGCGGTCTAAAATTATGACTAGTTTTTCAGGATATTTACCTTATGCTTTTGCATTGATTATTGCAATTCCTTTTCTGGTTTTGCTGAGACAATTTGTACATACCTATATTACCCTTAAAAATCAGGAGATCAAACTTCTTTCCGTAAAATCGAATACAGAAAACAAAACCCATTCTTATGAAAGGATGACTCTCTTTCTGGAAAGAATGAAACCTTCCAATCTTATTCAGAAATTTGATAAAGATCTTGCGGTTCATGAATTTATTTTCCTTACTGAAAAAGCAATCAATGAAGAATTTGAATATAACTCTTCACAGCAGCTTTATCTGACAAAAAATTCATGGAAGAATATCGTGGATTCTAAGAATGCAGTGATTGATCTGCTTCATAAAACGTATGAAGGGTTGAAAGGAAATGCTGATCTGGATGAATTCAAGACCATTTTCATCATGAATTACATGGAAAGTGAAGATTATATTGCCGATACAATAGAAGATCTTCGAAGAGAAATTTTAATAATAACTTAAAAAATAACAGATAAATAATGATTCCAAATTTTAAAGCACATCCATGGCATGGAATTACTGCGGGAGAAGATGCGCCAAATGTTGTAAACGTATTTGTGGAAATCGTTCCTTCAGATACCATTAAATATGAAGTTGACAAAGAAACAGGATTTTTGAAGGTAGACAGGCCTCAGAAATTTTCCAATATTATCCCTGCTTTGTATGGTTTTGTTCCAAGAACATACTGCCATAATGAAGTAATGAAACTTGCTGTAGAAGCAGGAGCAGATGATGTAACCATGGGAGATCATGACCCTCTTGATATTTGTGTATTAAGTTCGCACAACATTCACTCCGGAGGAATATTAATGGAAGCTATTCCAATCGGTGGATTTAAAATGATCGATGGAGGAGAAGCAGATGACAAAATTGTTGCCGTAATGATCGGAGATCATGCTTTCGGACACTTCAGAGATATCTCTGAGCTTCCTGAAGCTGAAGTAAAAAGATTAATGCACTACTTCCTTACGTATAAAAATTTACCGGATGAGCCTGCAAAATGCAGAATCCATGAAATTTACGGAGCGGAGCACGCTAAAAAAGTGATCAAAGCTTCTCAAACAGATTATGCCAATAAATTTGGCGGATAATATTCGCTGATTTTTATTATAGAAAAAGGGTAAACGATTCTTCGTTTATCCTTTTTTATTGGCTGTTTACAGGGATCAGGTCCAACACTTTTCCAACGCCGCAACTTTAAACTGTTGATTTTTTTTGATGTTTTAGTGATAATTATTTATTATATTTAATTTTCTATTATCAAAAAAATATTAAACTATGGATCTATTTGTGTTAGTGCCAATTTTTGGTGTTGTTGCGCTGTTGTATACTTTTTTGCAGAGCAATTGGGTAAGCAGACAGAATGCCGGAAATGAAAAAATGAAAATAATCAGTGGACATATCGCTGATGGTGCAATGGCTTTTCTAAAGGCCGAGTACAAGATTTTAACCTATTTCGTAGTAGTAGTGGCCATCCTTTTGGCTGTAATGGGTTCCAGTAACGCCAATTCTCACTGGAGCATCGGAGTTGCTTTTGCCGTAGGAGCTGTATTTTCAGCCCTGGCAGGATTCATTGGAATGAAGATCGCTACAAAAGCCAATGTAAGAACCGCAGAGGCAGCAAAAACATCCTTATCAAAAGCACTTAAAGTATCTTTTACCGGAGGTTCCGTAATGGGAATGGGTGTTGCCGGACTGGCTGTTTTGGGCTTGGGATCCTTATTTCTGATTATTAAACAGATCTTTGCTCCGGAAGCTACTGTGGATTCCCATGAAATGGAAAGAACCATTGAAATTCTCACCGGATTTTCTTTAGGAGCAGAATCTATTGCTCTTTTTGCCAGAGTGGGAGGCGGTATCTATACAAAAGCAGCAGACGTTGGCGCTGACCTGGTAGGAAAAGTAGAAGCTGGAATTCCAGAAGATGATCCAAGAAACCCGGCTACCATTGCAGATAATGTAGGAGATAACGTGGGAGACGTAGCAGGCATGGGAGCCGATTTATTTGGTTCTTATGTGGCAACTGTATTGGCAACCATGGTTTTAGGAAGAGAAACGATTTCCAATGATGCTTTCGGTGGATTTGCCCCGATTCTTCTGCCGATGCTTATTGCGGGAACAGGAATTATATTTTCTATGATAGGAACTTTATTCGTAAGAATTAATGATAATGAAGGCTCATCTACTTCCTCTGTTCAGAATGCCCTGAATCTGGGAAACTGGGGAAGTATCGTAATCACTGCCATATCATCTTATTTTTTGGTAAATTATACACTTCCAGAAACCATGACCCTCAGAGGGCATGAATTTACAAAAATGGGCGTTTTTGGAGCAATAATGGTAGGTCTGGTTGTGGGTACCCTAATGAGTATTATTACAGAATATTATACTGCCATGGGTAAAAGACCGGTTTCCAGTATTGTGAGACAGTCTTCCACAGGGCATGCAACCAATATTATTGGCGGCCTTTCTGTAGGAATGGAATCAACGCTGCTTCCGATTATTGTGCTTGCAGGAGGAATTTACGGATCTTACTTATGTGCCGGACTATACGGAGTAGCAATTGCTGCCGCCGGAATGATGGCTACAACAGCCATGCAGCTTGCAATTGATGCCTTCGGGCCAATTGCAGATAACGCCGGAGGTATTGCTGAAATGAGTGAGCTTCCGAAAGAAGTCCGTGAAAAAACAGATATTCTTGATGCGGTAGGAAATACAACTGCAGCTACAGGTAAAGGATTTGCAATTGCTTCTGCAGCATTAACAGCACTGGCCTTATTTGCTGCTTTCGTAGGAATTGCAGGAATTGATGGTATTGATATTTACAGAGCAGATGTTCTGGCCGGATTATTTGTAGGAGGAATGATTCCTTTTATATTTTCCTCTCTGGCTATTACAGCAGTAGGACAGGCAGCCATGGCTATGGTGGAAGAAGTAAGAAGACAGTTTCGTGAAATTCCGGGAATCCTGGAAGGAAAAGCACAGCCTGAATATGAAAAATGTGTCGCCATTTCTACCGATGCCTCTATCCGGAAAATGATGCTTCCGGGGGCGATTGCTATTGTATCTCCTTTGTTGATCGGGTTTATTTTCGGACCTGAAGTATTGGGAGGTTTCTTAGCAGGAGCTACCGTTTGCGGAGTTCTTATGGGAATGTTCCAGAATAATGCCGGCGGTGCCTGGGATAATGCTAAAAAATCTTTTGAAAAAGGCGTAGATATTAACGGTCAGACCTACTACAAAGGTTCAGAGCCACATAAAGCTTCTGTAACCGGAGATACCGTGGGAGATCCGTTTAAAGATACTTCCGGACCTTCTATGAACATTCTGATTAAGCTGATGTCCATCGTTTCACTGGTAATTGCTCCAACACTTGCAGTACTGCATAAAGATAAGATTGAAGCTAACAGAAAGGCTAAGCTGGAAAGTCTTATGGGAGCATCGCAGGCACATTCCACTACCGTGAGTGCTGTTCAGGAAGCTATTCCGGGAGAAGTGAAAGGGCATCTTAATGAAAACGGAGACTTTGTATATGAAACCGGAAATGTTCAGGAAATTAAGCTGAAAGGAGGAAAAACAATTGCTATTGGTGAAGGAAGTAAACTATATCAGCTGTATAATGCAGTAGATAAGAAAGATAAATCCATTTTAGATCCCAATATCTGGTATACTATTGAAAACCTTTATTTTGAAACCGGATCAAGCGACCTGAAAGCAGGGTCTGAAGCACAGCTGAATAATCTTGCTGAGATTCTGAATGCGTATCCGGATCTTAAGATCAAATTAGGTGGATATACAGACAATACCGGAAATGAAGAAAGCAATCTGAAATTATCTAATCTGAGAGCTCAGACGGCGAAACTTAAACTTCTGGAATTGGGAATTCCGTCAGATAGGGTAGAAGCAGATGGTTATGGTTCACAGCATCCCGTATGCGCGGCTAATGATACCGATGAATGTAAAGCTAAAAACAGAAGAATTGATGTAAGAGTTCTGGCTCTGTAGCCTTGAAACGATAAAATATATTAAAAGACACCGCATTTGTGGTGTCTTTTTTAGTTTTATAGCATTGAATTAAAAATCTGTTCAATCTGCAACAATTGCGAAAAAAAATATCCAGAAAGGTTTGTGCGAAATAAAAATTAAAGATTCCTTCTCAGGTACTCCATCGCCTGAATAATCACTTCATCCTTTTTAGCAAAACTAAATCGCACATAATCTGAGTTCTGTTTTGAATGATAAAATGCAGAGAGAGGCAAACAGGCTGTTTTCTTTTCAACAGTCAGCCATTTGGAGAACTCTACATCGGTCATTGTTTTGGAAATATTTCTGAAATTAACAATTTGGAAAACACTTCCCTCTGCTTTCTGCAGGGTTTCTAAAGGAGTGTTTTGAGCCATATCATAAAACAGATCTCTCTTTTTCTGCATCAATCTTTGGTTTTCAGACGGATCAAAGACTTCCAAGTATTTTGCCAGTGCATATTGTGCCGGAGCATTGGCACTATAAGAAATATACTGCTGATAGCACCTGAACTTTGAAGTCAGATCTTCGGATGCTGCCAAATAGCTTACTTTCCAGCCGGAGGTATGAAACATTTTTCCGAAAGAAAAAATACAGAACGTTCTGTTTTTAAGTTCCGGATGCAGCAAAGAACTGTAATGCTCGACACCATCATAACAATAAGTATCATAAATCTCTTCTGAAATCAGGTAAATTTCCTGATCTTTAATCAGCTCGTACAACTGCTGCCAGTCGTTTTGTTTCCATATTTTTCCGGTAGGGTTTTGGGGTGAATTAACGATGATTGCTTTTGTCTTTTTAGAAATACATTGTTGAAACTTTTCCCAGTCTATAGTAAAATTTTGGTCGAGATCATAATAGACAGGAATACCTCCGTTGATCACTACAGATGGACCATAGGTATAATAAGAAGGCTGTATAATGATGACTTCATCTTCCTGATTCAAAACGGATTTTAGTGCAGTATGTAAAGCAAAGGTTGCACACGGGATAATCGTGACTTCAGTTTCTTTAAGCTGAATACTGTTTTTTCGCCGCCCATTAAACTGTATGATATTTTTTATAAGAAACGGATTGCCTGCCAAAGGTTCATAATGATGACTGTCATAATCTGCGGCTTCTTTTAAAAATGTTGTCAGGCGCAGATCAATGTCAAAATCGGGAATTCCTAAAGAAAGATCAAAGCTGTTATGCCTGATGGCAAGATCAGACATTTCTGTGAAAAATGAATAATGAGTAAATCCGTAAATTTTTTCCATCTATTCTGTATTTAATTCAAATATAATGAAATTAGTATCATATTTTTATACAAAACAATGTTTTAATGTGATTTGCATTGTTAATTATGTTTTTTATTGGTTATATTTTAAATTTAACTTGTTTTAAACATAGATGAAAATAAGTTTTATGATCATAATTCCCTTAAATAAAGCCAAATTGTAAGCAGTATCGTTCCGGTTAAATAAAATTTGTTATTTTTAGACAAATAATTATTCTAATGAAAAAATTACTTATACCGTTATTTTCCGCTGCTGTACTGGTAAGCTGCGGAACTGCAAAAATAGCTGAAAGAGCACCGGATCAGTCTTCTTCTTCCGCTAAAGGTGATAAAGCTTTTCTTTCTGCATATAAGTTCATTAAAGCAGATGAGTTAAAGAAAAACTTATATGTGATTGCTTCTGATGAAATGGGAGGAAGAGATACAGGAAGCCCGGGGCAGAAAAAAGCGGGTGAGTATATGATCAACTATTATAAAAGTCTAGGAATATCATATCCGAAAGCACTTGGGTCCTATTATCAAAAGGTTCCGGCTGAATTTATGAAAAAAAGAGGCGGTGGAAATCTTCCGGATTCAGAAAATATCCTTGCATTTATTGAAGGAAGTGAAAAACCTGAAGAAATTGTAGTGATTTCGGCACATTATGACCATGTAGGAACCAAGGACGGTGTGGTATATAACGGGGCTGATGATGACGGAAGCGGTACCGTAGCCGTGATGCAGATCGCCAAAGCTTTTCAGGAAGCTAAAAAAGCAGGAAAAGGACCTAAGAGATCTATTTTGTTTCTTCATGTAACAGGAGAAGAGCATGGCCTGTTCGGATCAGATTATTATACCAGCAATCCGGTGTTCCCGTTGGCGAATACCGTTGTAGATCTTAATATAGACATGATTGGGCGTGATGATCCGGATAACAGAGGAAAACAATATGTATACGTAATCGGTTCCGAAATGTTGAGCTCACAGCTTAAAGTGATTAATGAAGAAGCCAATACCAAAACCAATAATCTGGAACTGAACTATAAGTATGATGATCCGAATGATCCTCAGCAGCTGTATTACCGTTCAGATCATTATAACTTTGCTAAAAATAATGTCCCGGTAGCATTCTATTTCGACGGAATTCATGAAGATTACCACCGTCCTACAGATGATCCTGATAAAATCGACTATCCTTTGCTGGAAAAAAGAACCCAGCTTGTTTTTGCTACGGCCTGGGAAATAGCCAACAGAGCAGAAAGAATTGTTGTAGATAAAAAATAACTTTAGATTGAATTATAGAAATGCAGGATTTTATGCTCTGTATTTCTGTATTTATCAAAATACCATCACCTTACATGAAAGTAATAATCCGAGAAGCATTACCAGAGGATATTTTTCAGATTCAGAGAGTCAGAAACTCTGTAAAAGAGAATGTATTGTCAGATCCTGGATTAGTGACTGATCAGGATTGTGAAGAGTTTCTTTTTGAAAGAGGAAGGGGCTGGGTGGCAGAAATTGATTCTGAAATTACAGGATTTTCAATAGTTGATCTGAAAGAACATAATATCTGGGCACTTTTTGTTCATCCTGATTTTGAAGATCAGGGAATCGGAAGACAGCTTCATGATCAAATGATCGACTGGTATTTTAAACAAACCCAACATGATGTCTGGCTGGGAACAGCTCCCAATACCAGAGCAGAAACATTTTACCGAAAATCAGGCTGGAAAGAAAACGGAATGCACGGAAAAGGAGAAATCCGTTTTGAAATGGACTGGTCGACATGGAAAAACAGAAAATAATGAAACAGCAGGTAAAATCCATCCGCCCGTTTATTGGTGCCGAAAATTTTGAAATAAGCCGTCGTTTTTACAAAGATCTCGGATTTGAAGAATTCATTCTCGAACCTAAATTATCTCTGTTTAAAAAAGGAGAAACCGGTTTTTATCTTCAGGATTACTATGCGAAAGATTGGGTAGACAATACCATGATTTTCATGGAAGTGGAAGATACAGATAACTTCTATAAAGAGCTTTTGGCTCTGAATTTCACAGAAAAATATAAAGGAACCAGACTTACTCCGGTGAGAACGATGGAATGGGGAAAAGAATGCTTCGTACATGATCCGTCCGGGATTTTGTGGCATTTTGGTGAGTTTTTTTAAGTTAAGAATACTATGATTTACGCTTTTGATACCTACTATTATGAGGATCACGCCAATACAGTATGTATTGCATTTGAAGACTGGACTTCTGAAAAAGAATCTGAAATTTTTACCGAAAAAACAGAGATCAGCTCTGATTATGAAAGTGGAGCTTTTTACAAAAGAGAACTTCCGTGTATTATTAGCCTGCTAAAGAAAATAACCTTAAAAGAAGGAGATATAATCATTGTAGACGGCTATGTTACCTTAAATAACGATGGAAAGATAGGATTAGGAGGCTATCTTTATGATGCACTTGAACAGAAATATCCCATTATCGGAATCGCAAAAAATGAATTTGCGGCCCCGGATTCTTTACGAAAAAATATATTTCGCGGAGAAAGCAAAACTCCCTTATTTCTTACGGTGAAAGGTGCTGATTCTGATGAAATTCTTAAAAAAGTAGAACAGATGCATGGTCCATACAGAATTCCTACATTACTAAAAAAGCTAGACCAGCTTTCAAGGGCATAAAACAGGCTTTTTTAACCACACAGGCACAAAAGAAATTTAACACTTAAGAATTATTTTAGGTTTAAAACTTTGCGCATAGAAGTTCACAAAGTTTTTAAGCATCTACAATTTTTATTTCCCATAGAATAAAAAATCTGCGTAATCTGCTGGATCAGCGAGAGAAAAAATAGCAGGCAAACATCTTCTGGTATGTAGAATTTATTCAATAGAGGTGGACTTTAGTCCGCCTAAATAAAAAAACAATCCATTGGCTCTAGCCAAAGTCTATACAGCCAGTTTGTAAAATCCACAATAAATAAAAATTCGTGGCAGAAATGTTTTCCCACAAATAGCCCATATTTTCAGGGATGAGAGTGATAATTATTTGTAAATCAAAATGAAAAAGAATGATTAAATCGCAGATCAGGCAGATTCTGTTACAGTCTAATTCTTGATGGATTAAGAGTATTAATTTTATTAATATTCTGATTTTTAGCCTTATATATTGTTGTATTTCATTAATTATCTTGTTAATATTCAAAAAATGACAAATATCATTAGTTTATTATTTTTATTAATTCTAAATAAATATAATTTTGTCTCAAGAAAATTAAGAAATACATGAAAAGATTATCTACTCTTGCAGCTGTGCTGTTTTATATGATGATGGATGCGCAGTACTGCAGTCCGGCATTTCAATACGGAGCAGACAGCAATATGATTACCTTGGTAAGTTTTGGAAATATCAACAATACATCGCCGTTTCAGTCTGGAACTACACCTGTATATGAAGATTTTACCTCAATATCTACAGACCTGCAGGCAGGAAACAGTTATCCAATCTCTGTAAAAGGTCCTTCAAGTACATTTCCGAGTGATGTGGTCGTTTTTATAGATTTCAATCAGAATGGAAATTTTAATGATGCCGGAGAAAGTTTTTATGTCGGAAGACTGGGGGCGGCCAATCCTGCCAATGCCGAAACTGTGAGTGGAACGGTTACTGTACCGGCAAACGCTTCTTCGGGAACAACAAGAATGAGAGTGCTTAAAAATAACAATACAGCAGCTTATTCGGATCCGAATGCACCTAGTTCCATCAGTACAGCCTGTGATACCAATTTAAGATCGGGACAGGCAGAGGACTATACCATTTTTATTGCCGGAAATAATGTTGGTTTCCCGGCACCTTACTGCGGCACTGAAAATATAAGTACCCATACCGTAAGTGAAATAAGCAGAGTAGAATTTGCAGGAAAAAGCAATGACAGCAATATCGACGGGAATTCAGAAGTGCTGGAAAATTTCACAAATATTATATTTGATGTGAACAGAGGTGGTTCTTATCCTATTACAATGACCGGAGGAACCCACGGTCAGACTACTGTTTCAGCGTATGCCTATATAGATTTTAATCACAATAATATATTTGATGCCGATGAAGCGTTTAACCTGGGATATTTAGACAATTCTGATCCTATTGGCCATGAGCAGTCGGGAGTGACTTCAGGAACAATTGTCATCCCTTCCAATGCGTTGCTGGGGGCAACCCGTTTCAGGCTGGTAAAAGCATATGAGTCAAGTTCGTGGATGGGAACGCTGGAAAATCTTCCGTGCCCGTCAGGATGGTTCATAGGACAGGCAGAAGACTATACCATTAATGTACAGGCAGAAAATCTTGCTATCGCAGAAGTATCAAAAAAAGCTGTCGCAAAAATATTCCCGAATCCAACATCAGGTTCTTTAACTATAAGAACGGAAGAGAAATTGGAAAAATATGAGATATATGATCTGACAGGAAGAAAATTATCAGAAGGAAACACTGCTGTTGTAAGCTTGGATGAGTTGGCAGCGGGAACTTACCTGATAAAAATTCAGACTAAAGATCATAAGGTTATCACCGAAAAAATCATAAAAAAATAAACACATATCTAAATCATATCCATATCAATTTTTGTTTTTTAAACCGGCAGGCCATATTCTGTCGGTTTTTTCTTTTTTTCAAAATAAGGAATTGCTGAAAACGCCTGCATTTAAGAGACTTTTAACTAAAATGCTATTCCTGTGGATTATTGTTAAAACATTACTGTTCCTTTTAACATTTTATCCCTGAAATTTATCAAAACTTTATATTTCCGGAGTTTTTATGTGTTGAAAAATTGAACTTATTTTACAGAAATTTAAAAGCCGTGAATTCATGATCAGATCGTTTGTAAAAGGTGTCTTACAAATATTCTGTTTTGTTTTTCAGGCTGCTTTTAATGAAAAATAATAACATGAAAAAAACAGTACTTATGGCAGTTCTGGCTGCCGGCTTTTGGGCTAAATCCCAGACCCACCGATTCATCTATGATGTCATTTACAAAAAAGATGCAGATTCAGAAGTTCTGACCAAAGAGAATTTTCATCTGGACATCCATCCTGAAAAAGTAGAATACTACCAAAGGGATTTCTTTATTGCAGACTCTCTGATCACCAATAACCTTCAGTTTCCTAAAGATAGCAAATTGAATACCTCAACCATTATTTATCATAAAACCGGAAATGAAAATTATGATGAATATGATCTTATGGAAGATACCGTTTTAAAGCTTCAGACCAAAGATTCCCAACAGTGGAAGCTTACTGGGGAAAGTAAAAAAGTGAAAGATATTCAGCTTCAGAAAGCAACAACAAGCTATGGTGGAAGAGAATGGACCGCCTGGTTTGCCAAGGATATTCCGTTTCAGGAAGGACCGTATAAATTTCATGGTCTGCCGGGGCTTATTGTAGAACTTTACGATGATAAGAACAATTACAAGTTTGAGTTGGTAAAGTCTGTGAAATTGGATAAACCCGTTAAAAACATGTTTATTGACATGTCGAGGGAAAGAAGCGTTCCGGTTACCTGGGAAAAATATAAAACAACGAAACTTACATTCTATGAATCTCCGATTAATTTCATCAGGAACGGAGCAGAGGGTGATCAGTTCTTCCTGAATGACGGAACAAAAGTAAATGCAGCCAATAGACGGGAAGTGAATGAAAGAATGAGACAGAATATCAAAAGATTCAACAATCCTGTTGAGCTGGATAAAAAGATTATGTATCCTTAAATTAATAAATTTTCGGGCATTCCGGAACGGAATGCCCGAAAATTTTTATCATGATTTCGAGTCTAAAATTTCCAGCAGATCATGCTTAGATAGTTTCTGAATACCCGCTCCGTCTGTTTTAAGAAGGTTTTGAGCCAGTTCATTCTTTTTCTTCTGTAGAGTCAGTATTTTTTCTTCAACCGTATTGGTACAGATCAGCCGGACAGCAATGACATTTTTGGTCTGCCCGATACGATAACTTCTGTCAATAGCCTGGTTTTCTGCCGCAGGATTCCACCACGGATCTACCAGATAAATATAATCAGCTTCCGTAAGATTAAGCCCGACTCCTCCGGCTTTTAAGCTGATCAGAAAAACACGGATCTCTTCATTTTCCTGGAAATTTTTTACGGCTTTACCGCGGTCCTTAGTCTGCCCGGTAAGGTATTCAAAAGAGATATTCCGGTCTTCAAGTTCAGTTTTCAAAAGATCCAGCATCTCCACAAACTGGGAGAATACAAGGATTTTATGGTCTTTTGATTTACTTTCAATCTGTTCCATCAGTATTTCTGTTTTCACTGAATGTTCACCGGAATAGCCCTCTTTCAAGAGAATAGGTGAATTACAGATCTGGCGGAGTCTGGTCAGCCCAGTCAGAACATGCATGCTGTTCTTGTTCAGATCGTCATCGTCATTGGCTGCAATAAATTCACGAAGTTCTCTTTCATAAGCATCATAAATCTTGCGCTGCTCGCTATTCATTTCACAATAGATTACCATTTCTGTTTTCTCAGGGAGCTCTTTGGCCACCTGTTTCTTGGTTCTGCGGAGGATAAACGGCTGTATTTTCTGCTGAAGTTCCAGAGCGCGTTTGCTGAACTCGAATTTGTCAATAGGAATAGCATAAATATCTTTGAAATACTGTTTGCTGCCCAATAATCCAGGACAGGCAAAGGAAAGCTGGCTGTACAGATCAAATGTGTTGTTTTCAATGGGGGTTCCGGTAAGGACAAACCTGTTTCTTGATTGCAGAAGACGGGCTGCTTTATATCGTTCAGAGTCAGGATTCTTAATCGTCTGTGATTCATCAAGGAAAATACAGCTGAAATGAAAACTCTTCAGAAAACGAATGTCGGAAAGCAGCATTCCATAGCTGGTAAGCACAATGTCGTAATCAGCCATATGGTCTGAAACTTTTGGTCGATCGGAGCCATAATGGACCAGAACTTTTAGAGAAGGAGCAAATTTGCCGATCTCTTCCTGCCAGTTGAAAAGGAGGGAAGTGGGAACTACGACCAGATGGGTTTTCTGACCCCGTTTTTCTTTCTGAGCGAGAATAAAAGCAATAATCTGAATTGTTTTTCCAAGTCCCATATCATCAGCCAGACATCCTCCGAAATTAAATCCGTCCAGGAAGCTCAGCCAGTTCAGTCCGTCATGCTGATAGTCTCTTAATATAGCCTGCAGTCCATCAGGAACCTGAATCTGGGGAATATTTTTAACCGATGAAAACTGAAGTGAATAGGAGGTGATTTCCTGCTGCACTTCTTCACTTAATACTTCTTTTTCAAAAAGTGAAGAGACTTCGGTAAAATTAATCTTAGGGATTCTGAGTAGCTCAGCATCAATCTCTCCTGCCTGAAAATAAGCAGAAATACGGCTGATCCATTCTTCAGGAAGAATTCCCTGTGTGCCGTCATCAAGCTGTACAAATTTGCTTTTGTTCCGGATGGCTCTGTGAAGCTGTTTTAAGGCTGCATCTTTTTCTCCGAAACTTACTTTCAGTTTTGCATTGAACCAATCCAGTCCGCTGGTGATCCGAATGTTGATCTTTGCCCGGTTAGGATTAAGTTTATTGTTTTTTAGTTCATTAAAGCCCAATATCACAATGCCTTCATTCTGCCAGGTTTCAAAGGCGGTAAGAAACCAGTTGTCATCCAGAAATTTATCCCTGTGAAGATAAAAATATTCATATCCGTCCATCTGTTCTTCAAATTCAGGATGCTGTTGCATAACGAGTGAAGTGAAACGTGCTTCAGCATTTTCATTCCTGTTGACTTTAAACGGATTTCCGTTTTGGTCAGTATCAAAAAGTTGTTTTTTTGAATAGACCGGGACTTCTGCCATTCCATACTTCATAACAGGAGTTATGGCAATGTAATTCCCCTGTTCACGAAGATAGATAACCCGTTCGGTCTGATAATTTTTTTCTTCAAGCTGTACCTGAGTTGCTGGGTGTATATAGCTATAATTGATGTGAATGATCTGTTCAATGGAAGAAAGAACAGTCTGCATGAATTCCTCGTACTTTGAAGCATGAACCAGCAGGATCTCATGATTGGCTTTAAAAAATTTAATAACTCTGAGCATATCCGGATTATCCACGAAGCTGAAAGTATTCTTGCTATAAACGAAACATTCATTCCTGAGTATTATGTTTTTAAAAGGTACAGACACATCATTGAACAGAAGTTCTCCTGTAACTTCATAAAAAGGATCTTTTTTAAAGACATTCAGCTGGATTTCGGCTTGAAGTGTCTCAAGCTTTACAGGAACCAGAGATTTTGCCGATAGAGTTTCTGAAAGCTCCCTGTCGTGATAGTAAACGTTCAGGTTCAGAGGATTGTGTACGATCAGACTGAGGGCTTCTAGTTCAGAGGTTGTATAATCTTCACTGTAATTGTTCTGGAAAGAGGAAACTGCCGTATAAAACTTAATATCGGAAGGCTGTTCCGCTTTCCAGATCAGCTGTGTGGTATCCACGGTATTTACCGGATTTTTAATCTTTCCGTTCTGAGTAGTCTCAGCCTCCATTAAAGAGAAATTCAGATGATTATAGTAACGGTGTCTGCCGATGACCAGTATTTTTTTTCGGCCTGTTTCCCGGAGAGCAAGTTCATCGATAACGGAAGAACGCTGTGGCAGCAGATGCTGTTTAAAAGTCTGCTCATCTATTGGCAGCATTTCTTTAATTCTGGGATATACCTCAATTTTTCCGTCAAGATATTCAAGTCTGAAATAAACATCAAGATCAGGTTCACGGTCCAGTCCATAAACTCTCGCTTTAGAAAGGAACTGTTTTTTTCGGATAAAAGAATCAAAAAAGATCTTAAAATTATTGACCTCTAAAATACTATGGATGATTTCTGCCTGATGTTCGCAGAGCTTATTTCTGGTATTACCGCAGCTGCAGGTGCTGACTAGCGAACTTCCAACCTGACTGACAGAGACAGAAGGGAAATCCTGAAGAGTTTTTTTCGTAAATACACCCGCATCATTTTCAATGGCAAGGGGATAAATATGTTGAAAATCCTTGATCTCTATAAACGCACTGCTGTCAGTGTGTTTCAGAAGATCATACACAGAAAGTGTGCTGATGGTGGTGTTTTCAAGAATATAGGCTGCCATAATGATCAGCAAACTTACAAAAAACAGCTGAAAGATAAGAACAGAAATAAGTCCGTTTTGGCTACATGTTTCCCCGTTTTGGCAACTCTTTACTTTTCCCTTTAGCGGAAATTTGTCCTGTAATTTAAATACAGAAAAATAGAATGAAAACAATTTTTATAACAGGTGCTTCCACAGGATTAGGAAAAGCAGCAGCACAGTTATTTCAGAGCAGAGGATGGAAAATTATTGCAACAATGAGAAATCCTGAAGCGGCCGGAGAATTAGCCGGATTAGAAAATGTGACGGTTCTCCCGCTGGATGTAACCAATCTGGAGCAGATCCGGTCTACGGTAAGCAAAGCTATAAACCTTGGTGAAGTGGATGTGGTTTTTAATAATGCAGGATATGGTCTTATCGGTCCTTTGGAGGCATTGACAGATGAACAGATTCTGAAACAGCTGGATACCAATCTTTTGGGAGTGATTCGTGTTACACAGGCTTTTATTCCGTATTTCAGAGAGAAAAAGAACGGGGTGTTTATTTCCACAACGTCTATTGGAGGATTGATTGCATTTCCTTTCGGATCCACTTACCATGCTACCAAATGGGCTTTAGAAGGCTGGAGCGAGAGTATGGCTTTTGAACTTGATCCATTCGGAATAACCATCAAAACGGTTTCTCCGGGCGGTATTAAGACAGATTTTGCAGGACGTTCCTTAGACTCAGCAGTAAGTCCTGCTTATGAAGGAATGCTCAATTCCATGTTTTCCAATATGGAAGGCATGATGGAAACAGCTTCTTCACCGGAACAGATTGCAGAAGTGGTATATGAAGCTGCTACAGATGGAAAGAAAAAACTGAGATATGTAGCAGGAGAGGATGCTAAGGCTTTATATGCCCAACGTCTTGAATTGGGAGATGAGGCATTCAGGGAACAGCTGGGAAAACAGTTTCTTTAAATAAACCTATAAATAACAGCATAGACGCTTGATTTATGCTGTTTTTAAACCTAATAATTTTTTATCTTTATAGTATGGAAAAGAAAGAACACATTCCGCTGAAAATCTCATCCATATCAGAACTGCACAACATGTTACAGCTTGCCAAGCCGCTTCATCCTCTGGTGAGCCTGATAGACAATTCCACAATGAAGATCAATAAGGAATTGCTGAACCGAAGTTTTATTATGAATTTCTATAAGATCTCCTACAAATTTTCGGAGAATGGAAAGATGGGATATGGGCAGGGATATTATGATTTTAATGAAGGAGGTATGATGTTCACATCACCAGGACAGATCCTTTTTACTGATACAGAAGCAGAGTACTGCGGGTATACAATACTGATACATCCTGACTTTATCCGTAACTATCCTTTGGCAAAAAACATTAAAAAATTCGGTTTCTTTTCTTATGATACCAATGAAGCCCTTCATCTGTCTGATCAGGAAAAAACAATTATTACAGGACTTCTGGATAATATAAAAAATGAGCTTAATACTGCCATAGATGAAATCAGTCAGGATGTGATTGTTTCCTATATTGAAGTTTTGCTGAATTACAGCAACCGCTTTTATAAGAGACAGTTTATCACAAGGAAAACCGTGGGAAGTGACTTGTTGTCTAAAATGGAAACGATTCTGGATGATTATTTCAATCAGCAGGAAACCCTTACCAATGGTCTTCCGACAGTGGAATATCTGGCATCCAGTCTTCACCTTTCACCGCATTATCTTAGTGATATGCTTCGTAACCTTACTGGGCAGAATGCTCAGCAGCATATTCATGAAAAGCTTATCGAAAAAGCAAAGGAATACCTTATTTCAACCAGTTTTTCAGTATCAGAGGTGGCCTATGCATTGGGATTTGAGCATCCGCAGTCATTTAATAAGCTGTTCAAAAAGAAAACAGACAAGACACCGTTAAGCTTCAGACAATCGTTCAACTAATCTATAGATTTATCCATAAAAAATGCAAGTAATATGCGAAGGATATTAAATAAAATGATATATTTTTGATTCAGATACAATTTGGAGATAATTTACGTTATATTTATAGACCAATTCAATTCAATGATGAAAAGAATTAAAAAGGAATATAACTTTCATGACAAGCAAAATAATAGGAGTAGGAAACTATATTCCGCCGGAAACCATTACTAATTTATTTTTTGATCAGCATCATTTTATCAATAAAAGCGGCGAATCATTAAAAGAGACTAATGCCGTTATAGCCCAAAAGCTTAAAGAGATCACGGGAATAGAAGAAAGGAGGTATGCCTCCAGCCATCAGGTCACCTCAGATTTAGGATTGATAGCAGCCCAGCAGGCCATAGAAGATTCAAAAATAGATCCTGAAACATTAGATTACATCATTTTTGCCCATAATTTCGGAGATGTCCGTTTCGGGACGGTTCAGTCTGATACAGTTCCCAGTCTGGCTGCCAGGGTAAAACATCTTTTAAAGATTAAAAATAACTTTTGTGTAGCCTATGATGTGCTTTTCGGCTGTCCCGGATGGATAGAAGGCGTAATACAGGCCAATGCTTTTATAAAATCAGGGATTGCCAAGCGCTGTCTGGTTATTGGTGCAGAAACTCTTTCCAGAGTGGTAGATATTCATGACAGAGACAGTATGATTTATGCTGATGGTGCCGGAGCGGTTATTCTGGAAGCATGCAACAATGAAAGCGGTATACAGTCTCACTTGTCCGCATCCTATACCCTTAATGAAAAAGATTATCTGTATTTCGGAAAGTCATACAATAATGAAAGCTGCCCAGATACAAAATATATCAAGATGGATGGCCGGAAAATCTATGAATTTGCTCTGATAAATGTACCTGAAGCCATGAAATTGTGCCTTGAAAAAAGTGGCTTCTCCATTGACAGTGTCAACAAGATTATCATCCATCAGGCTAACGAAAAAATGGATGAAGCCATTGTAAAGCGTTTTTATCAGCTTCATAACCAACCGATGCCGGAAAATATTATGCCGATGGTTATTGAAAAGTTAGGGAACAGCAGTGTTGCCACAATTCCTTCTCTGTTGAAGATGATTTTAAATGGAGAACTTCCTTCCCATCAGATCCGGAGAGATGAGGTTGTTTTATTTGCTTCTGTAGGTGCAGGAATGAATGTTAATGCATTTGTCTATAAGTTCTGATCCTCTAAAAAATATATTTTTGCAATATCCGGGACTGTCTTTTTTAGGCAGTCCCGATACTTTTAGGTCTCCTAAATATTGATGTTGCCTTTTCATAAAATAAGGTTTCCTTTTGACATAAAAAATACCTGATTTCCGGTATAAAAAAATACTTTTTTTTAAGGATTGATGATCGTTGAGGTAAAATATAGATTTGTCATAAAAAACACTTCATTATAAATCACTTCAGTAAACTTAAAAAAATGAAAAAGCTAAACTTTATTTTATTTGCTGTTATCGGGGTAATGGGATACGCCCAGCCTTCGATAACGAGAGCAGGAGTAGATCGTATTAACGTTCCTATTACATTCCGGGCTGATGATTTTACAGCTACTTCTATCAGTGCAGGACCTGCGGGAGCTAATATGACCTGGAACTTTTCTGCATACAACGCAGTGAATGTCACAACATACACTACCAATGCCTGTCCGGGGCAGGCCAATTGTTTCAGGTTTCCCGGAGCTAACAGAATCACTAAGCCGGCACAGGCAGAAGTTTATGAGTTTGTCTCCATGGCAGATACAGAAGCAACGATGCTCGGAACCTATTCTGGACCGACTGTAGGGGAAGGAACCTCAACCTATACTGATCCATTAATCGAATATAAGTTTCCGATTACTTATCAGCAGCAGTTTGATGATACATATCAGTTCAACGGAGTTTCTGCAACAAGCAATATGAGTGAGTCGGGGCAAGTATCCTTTGTTGCGGATGGTTACGGAACAGTGATTACCCCCGTTGGGACTTTTTCCAATGTGATGAGGGTTAAAAGAATAAGATCAGCCACACAAACTATTCCGGGATTACCCCCGGCAACCTATAACCTTGAATCCTATCAATGGATCAGCCAGAATGAAGGAGTTGTGTTGAGTTTTACGATCAATACTGCTACTTTCAATGGAAGTTCCACTACTACAAAATTAATGTCTTACCTTGTTCCAGGGTCTTTATCAACTGCGGAAACAAAAAGCAGATCATCAGATATTGCAGTATATCCAAATCCAAGTGCAGATTTTTTTACCTTAAAATCAAAAGAAGATATTAAAAAGATAACGGTTAATTCTTTGGATGGAAAAGTCATGCTGACAGCTGAAAACAGTAGAAATATTGATATTTCAGGCTTGCCTAAAGGGGTATACATTTTACAGGGAACCTTAAAGAACGGAACTTCAGTATCGAAAAAAGTAATTAAAAAATAAAGAGAATTTCATAGGTCAGAAATTAAACTATATGAATCTGAAAATTTTATATTCGATTGTGGGACTGATCAGGAGAATGTATCCTGGCAGATGAAAACTTGAGTTTAAAAAAACTCCGTTTTCGAAAGTGGTTTTTAAAGGAATGGAGCTGACGGAATTTTCTGACAGCTCTTTCCGTTTTCACAAAGACCGCCTGAAATTCATACAGATAAAAAATAGATGATGTATTGATTCTTATTGTATTTTTGAGAAGAGATTCCTGATTCTCAACATAATAATGATAAAAAATATTGCTAATAAAACTATCCCGGATATGATAAGCAGATTAAAAAACGATGTAACACAGCCGTGCAGGCCCATAAAGTTTCTACAAAAAATCAGTTTTCTGATGATGGTCATTTTTACGGGGCTTTTATGTGAAGCACAGCTGCCTCTTAATCACAAGGCTTACCATGACAGTCTTTATTCAGTATTCCGGACTCAGAAAAATGACAGTGCAAAAGCCAGAACAGCGTTTCAGCTGGCTCATTACTGGGCAGTAAAAAGAGATCAGAAGAAGGCAGAAAAATATCTTGCTGCCGGAAGATCCTGTTTTAAAGATAATCGTTTTCTACTTGGGATGTATTATAGCAGTGTCATTGAAGTATACCTGGATACAGACCCCGTTAAAACCCGTAAAGCTCTTCATAAAGCCGATTCACTGCTTTCTGTATTTCATTCTTCAGATGCTTATTATACGCTGGCAAGATCCTGGTACAGTGAAGCGATCAATGCCCAAAAAGTAAACGATGAGAAGAAAGCCCTGGAAATTATTATCAACAAAGTAATTCCTTTGGTTAAAAAAAGCGGAAAACAAGATTCTCTGGCCATGTTCTATTCACAGGTGGGAATTTTGTTGATGAATTCGGACCAACTGGAGAATGCAGAAGAGTATTTTTCCAGAATCATTGAGATGAAAAGCAGCCTTCCGGCTAACAGCAACATTCTGGTGAGGGCTTATATTTATTCGGCAGAAGCATTTGTGTATGGCAAGAAACTTCCACAAGCCAAATCCAGACTGGATAAAGCCTGGGAAATACTGGCCAAAAATCCGGAATCCACAGATTACGGGGATTATTATAAAGTAACAGGGAACTATTTTGAAAAGACAGGAAAGCATGATGAAGCTATCCGCTATTATGACAAAGGGATAGAATTTGCAAAAAGTATTGAGGATACCTACCTGGAAAGTGATCTTGTGAGATACCGTTTAGGTCTTCTTTTTGAAACCAAACAGTATGATCAGGCTAAGAAAATGCTGAATCAGGTGATGCTTAGCAGCCGGTATATGGTAGATCTGGATAACAGAAAAGAAGTGTATGGACAGATGGCCAAAGTTTCTCATGCATTAGGTCAGGATACTGAAGCCTATCAATGGCAGCTGAAATACAGCTCATTGAGCGACAGCCTGCATGTAGCCCGTTCGGATGAAGATATTGCGGAGATAGAAGCAAAATTTAAAAACTCTGAAAAAGAAAAAACAATAGCCCGGCTTCAGGCTGATAAAAAGCAAAGTGAACTGAACAGTAAAAACCATAAACTAACCAGCTGGATATTAGGAATAACGGTTACCACGCTTCTGATAGGGGTTCTTTTTCTGGCCTATTATTATAAAAGTGCAAAAAAGCTGGCGAAACAGAAAGAAATTAATCATGAACAGCATTTGAAAGAAATGGAAAATCAGCACCGGCTGACTCTTGTTCAGGCGATGCTGGGAGCGGAAGAACGCGAGCGCCAGAGGATAGGACGTGATCTGCATGATGGCTTGGGAGGAATGCTGGCAGGAATTAAAATGAATCTTTCCCAGCAGCCTCAATCAGAATATCATAACCTGAACATAGTCATCAGCAGACTGGATGAATCAGTAACAGAACTCAGACGTATCGCGAGGAATATGATGCCGGAAAGTCTTTTGAAAATCGGGTTGGAAACTGCCTTGCGCGACCTTTGTGAATTACTGCAAAATGATGATACCGAGATTGAATTCCAGGCTATAGACATAGATGAAAATATTCCGGCTGCCACACAGATGCATATTTATCGTATTGTTCAGGAGCTGCTTTCCAATGCCGTACGTCACGGTAAACCTTCGCATATCATCCTTCAATGCAGCCAGAACCATAACAGGTTTTACATTACGGCAGAAGATGACGGAGCCGGATTTGATACCAGCCTGATCGAAAAAAGTCCGGGAATTGGTCTCAGCAATATAAAAAACAGAGTCGCTTATCTCAAAGGAACTATGGAGATTGCATCTGCTGAAAATGAAGGAACGGTCATTAATATCGAGCTTGATGTAGAGGCAGGAAGTCAAAATAGGGTAGTCTGATAATCCGGTTGTTATCCCTGAAAATTCAGCACTGATTTGAAGGTCTCAGTACGCTCTGCCGGACTAACTTTTGTAAGAATGATGGATTCACAGTCATTAAATCTGGCAAAACGTTTCACGGATTCGATAAAAGGTTCAACCCATATATCTATATTGATACGGATATTTTCAATATGCAGATGGATAAGTTCAAGACGTTTGTCTTTTCTGTGAGCTTTACAATCTACACGGCCGATAAAGGTGTCTCCGGACAGGATAGGTAAACAGAAATAACCATACTGTCTTTTTTCCTGTGGAGTGTAGCACTCAAGGCGGAAATCAAAATTAAAAACCTGGCTGATACGGTCCCTGTGAATAATAGAATTGTCAAAGGGGGATAGCAGATGTATTCCCGCAGTTGGTTTTTTGAATGTTTTTTCGAGCAGTGTAGTTTGTATAAAAACAGATGGCATCCCTTCAATAGCTACCTTCTGAATACTTCCTTCCTGAAGCATGGACTGTAAAACTTCATTGATATTTTTCTTCAATATTTCCCCTTTTCTGAGATGGGTAATTTGTTTTAAGGTAGTAAAACCATAAGCCCGGAGGTGTGTTTTTACAAGATATTCTGCCATTTCCATTGGAGAAGGTTCTGTGGTATTAACGGTTGAGGGAAGTACTCTCTCACAGAGGTCATACATTTTCTGCATGCCGTTTCGCCCGCAGATCATCAGGTCTCCCTGCATAAAGAGTCTTTCCAAAGCCAGTTTTGTCGGTTTCCAGTTCCACCAGCTTCCGGGCTTTTTGGTTTCACTTTCAAAATCTCTTGCTCTTTTAGGGCCTTCAATACGGATCACATCAAGAACATGCTGCATTACTTCGGGGTTGGCGTTATAATAATGAGATTCACTGTGCTTAATGCTATTCATCCGGGGTAAAACAAAACGAAAATCCCTCATGGGAAGATAAGAAGCTGCATGAAACCAATATTCAAACACTTTACGTTCTTCTACCAATTCTTCCAGGTAATCCGGCTGATAATCCGGAATTCTTGTCCAGAGTGTATGATGATGGGCACGCTCAACCATTGAGAGCGTATCGATCTGTATGTACCCGAGATGCTCCAAAGCATTAAGTACTGCTTTTTTCCCTTTCCCGAACGGAAGAGGCTTTGTTAATCCCTGACTTTCCAATGTTGCACGTTGTAATTGCTGCAGCGTTAATTCTTTTCTCATAGTTAAAGTAATATACTCATATTTCCTGGTATCAATGGTAAATGTAAAATGAATTATTTTTATCATAATCATTTTGGAAGATGAACAAGTATGAAGCAGCTTATTTTTAAAACGTCTTCATGGATAAACTATATAAATAATGCATCTTCTGCATTATTGAATAATTTACCAGCTTCTTATCGTATTGAGTAGGGCGAAAATGGAGTGTAAGAGATTAATTTTCTTTTTTTAATTGTATAGCCTTGTAAACTGACAAACCTTTGAAAAAACCAATAGATAAAATTATTACTGAACATTGTATAGTAGCCCCACCAGGAATCGAACCTGGATCTAAAGTTTAGGAAACTTCTATTCTATCCATTGAACTATGGGGCCTGTAAATGTTTAAAATTACAAATTATTTGAACAAAGACAATCATATATTTAATACACTAAAGTATATTATTGCCTGCCTTTTTCAGCATTTGTTATTGCATGAAATAAAATAGTCGGAAGACCAATCTTCCGACTATTACTGGATTAATTTTTAGTATTTACTTTTTGATGATTTTTTTTATTGTGGTCCTATTATTGTTGGTTGATATCTTTAAAATATACTCACCTTTTACCAAATTATTTAAATTAATTGTCTTCTCATTAAGAGTACCCTTATTAACTAATTTTCCCGAAATATCATAGAGCTCAAAAGATTTTAAATTTTCGCCTTTGATAGTAATTATACTGGTAAATGGAGAGGAGCTGATCCGCAATTCCCCATAAAAATTAGACCGTTTGCATCTAAAAACTTTCTATTCATTGTGTGTTGTTTTTTAGATTTTTCCATACAAAAGACTATTGTAATTTATAGTATACTTATTTCCGTACCAAAAAAAGAATCCGCTCTTTAGAAGCGGATCCAATAGATAATACATCTCATTTTTTTAATTAGACAACAATAAAAAAGCACAGCCGACAATGCTGTGCTTAAATTTTTATTTCAAATTTAATTGCAATTTCAAAGCTGAAAAAGACAAAAAATGTTTTCACTTCAGTTGTATTACATAGTAAATGTAGTGATATTTTTAATACGATACATGAATTAAATGTTAAAATTTGCAGTCTTTTTTACAGCTCATTTCTAAATCCTGAAAAAATCTGAAAATTTCCTATCTTTAAACCATCAAACTCGCTTTGTAAAATATTACCCCCTATTTCAGATGCATATTGTATTCTGAATACTAAAGGTTCAGATTCCCTGAGCCATTATTATCTATTTTTTAAACGGAAATATCAGAAAACTACTTTCTGCTATTTTAAACTGAACAGCTGGCTGCAATAGATGCTGAAGCTGTCAGCAATATTATTAAAAAAATTATTATGAAATTAAATACAATTGCCGTTATCGGCGGAACCGGAAAATCAGGAAGATTTCTGGTGCAAAGACTTATTAAAGAGGGATACCCGATAAAACTTTTACTTAGAAATCCCGAACTTTTTACCTTAAACCATCCTATGATCGAAACTGTACATGGTGACGCAAGAGACTTTAATTCCATCAGCAGGCTGGTTAAAGGCTGTAGCGCTGTTATCAGTACACTGGGACAACCAAAAGGAGAACGCTCCATATTCAGTGATGCTGCAAGAAATATCATCGGAGCGATGAGTCTTTATCAGGTAAAAAGATATATCGTAACAACAGGCTTAAGCGTAAATACTCCTTTCGACCGGAAAAATGAAAGAGTAAGCATGGCCACAAACTGGATGTATCAGAATTATGCAGAAACCACTCAGGACAAACAAAAAGAATATGAACTTCTTTCAGAAAGCAACCTAGACTGGACTTTGGTAAGACTGCCATTAATAAGCCTGACAGAAGAACATTGTAATACAGAAACAAGTCTTGAGGACTGTAAAGGAGAGGGAATAGGTGCTGCAGATCTGGCGGCATTTCTGGTCTCTCAAATTGAAGGAAAGGACTATATGAAGCAAAGTCCGTTTTTGTATAATGTTTAATAATTGGTTTCAATAAAAAACAGAGAGCTATTTTGGGACTCTCTGTTTGTATTTAGTTTTCAAGTTTTTCTTTGATGTATTTCGCCGTATGGGATTTTTTATTCTTCGCCAGTTCTTCCGGAGTTCCCGCAAAAACAACCTCTCCGCCGTATTTTCCTGCTTCCGGGCCAATATCAATAATATGGTCCGCACATTTAATAATATCCGGTTGGTGCTCAATAACAATAACCGAATGTCCCAGATCAATCAGAGCCTGCAGAGACTTCAGAAGCTTTTGAATATCGTGGAAATGCAGACCTGTAGAAGGTTCATCAAAGATAAACAAGGTTTTATCATTGGTCACTCCTTTTACAAGGAATGAAGCCAGTTTCACACGCTGAGCCTCACCTCCTGAAAGAGTAGATGAACTCTGACCGAGCTGAAGATAACCTAAACCTACATCCTGGAGCGGTCTCAGTTTGGTAACGATCTTTTCTTCATTATTATCTTTAAAGAATTCCAATGCTTCATTTACCGTCATATGAAGAATATCGGAAATACTTTTTTCATCAAATTTTACTTCGAGAATTTCATTTTTGAATCTGGTTCCTTTACATACCTCACATTCCAGCTCAATATCTGCCATAAACTGCATGGATACATTGATGACCCCTTCTCCTTTACACTCATCACATCGTCCGCCATCTACGTTGAAAGAGAAATGTTTCGGCTTATAACCCATCATTTTAGCGACTTTCTGCTTAGCGAAAAGATCTCTTATGTCGTCATAGGCCTTCAGGTAAGTTACAGGATTGGAACGCGAAGATTTTCCGATCGGGTTCTGGTCAATCAGTTCAATATTTTTGATCAGTCTTTTAGGAAACTCTACAGAATCATAATCTCCCTTTTTGCCGCCCATTCCAAGCTGGATCTGGATGTCATTGGTTAAAATTTCCTTCATCAGGGTAGATTTTCCACTTCCGGAAACCCCTGAAATAACGACAAGACTTTCCAGAGGAACATCTACATCTATATTTTTAAGGTTATTCTGTCTTGCCCCTTTAATATGAATCCATTCTTTGGCCTTTCTTCTTTTCTCAGGAACCTCAATTTTCAGTCTTCCAGTGAGGTATTTTGAAGTAAGGGTATCAGCATTTTTCAGATCCGTATAATCTCCGGCAAAAACCAGCTCACCTCCGAGATAACCTGCCTCCGGACCAATATCAATGATATAATCCGCTTCTCTCATAACGTCTTCGTCATGTTCTACCACAATCACTGTATTTCCAAGGTCTCTGAGGTTTTTTAAAACACCGATGAGGTTTTCCGTATCTCTGGAATGAAGTCCGATAGAAGGCTCATCCAGAATATAGATTGATCCAACCAATGAACTTCCAAGGCTTGTTGCCAGATTGATCCTCTGACTTTCACCACCGGATAATGTATTGGAGGTTCTGTTGAGGGTTAAATATCCTAAGCCGACTTTTAATAAGAACTCAATACGGGTGGTAATCTCGTACATCAGTCTTTTAGCAACTTCCTGATCATGTTCGGAAAGTTTAAGGCCTTGTATCAATGGGAATAATTCATCCAACGGAAGTTCAATCATCGATTGAATATTATGTCCGTCTATTTTTACCCAGCTTGTTTCCTCACGCAGCCTCAATCCCTCACAGGTTGGACATAAAGTTTTACCTCTGTATCGGGAAAGCATAACGCGGTATTGTATCTTGTACAGGTTTTCCTCCAGCATTTTAAAGAAATTGTTGATGGAGGGGAAACTGTTTTTTCCGTCACCTTTCCAAAGAAAACTTTTTTGTTCTTTGGTTAATTGATGATAAGGCTTATGAATAGGGAAGTCACCCGCTTTTTTAATGAATTCTTTTTTCCATTCGCTCATCGTTTCGCCTTTCCAGGAAACAACGGCATCTTCATAAACGGATAGGGTCTTATTCGGAACGACAAGATCTTCATCTATTCCGATTACCTTTCCATAACCTTCACAGGCAGGACAGGCTCCATAAGGGTTGTTAAAACTGAAAAAATGAACATTCGGCTCTAGAAATTCTATTCCGTCCAGTTCAAATTTGTTGGAAAATTCTTTTACTTTTCCGGTATCTGTATTTTTCAGGGAACAGTAGCCGCGTCCTTCATAAAATGCCATCTGGATAGAATCTGCAAGACGCTGAAGGAAACTTTCATCTTCTTCATAAGAAAAACGGTCGATCACCAGATTGATCACCATTCCTTTTTCAGGGGCAAATCCAAAACTTTCAAGATCTTCAATTCCGGCCAGATTTCCACTGATCTCCAGTCTGGTAAATCCAGCCAGTTTTAATATATTCAGAGTTTCCTTGAAGTTGGCCGCATCATATTCCAAAGGAGCAGTCAGTAAGAATGAAGTATCTTTTTTAGAAGCTTTGATAAAGTCTACCACATCAGATACCGAATCTTTCTTCACTTCTTCACCAGAAACCGGGGAAAATGTTTTCCCGATCCTCGCGAATAAAAGCTTCATATAATCGTAGATCTCAGTAGAAGTTCCTACAGTAGATCTAGGATTGGAAGAAATAACCTTCTGCTGAATGGCAATAGAAGGCGCAAGCCCTTTAATGTCATCTACTTTCGGCTTTTCTAATTTTCCCAAAAACTGACGGGCATAAGAGCTTAAGCTTTCAACGTATCTTCTTTGTCCTTCGGCATAGATGGTGTCAAAAGCCAGTGAAGATTTTCCGCTTCCCGAAACGCCTGTGATCACAATCAGCTTATTTTTCGGGATCAGTACGTCAATGTGTTTCAGATTGTTAAGATGAGCATTCTTAACGAATATCTGTTTTTTTATATCTATTTCTGTTGTTTTAGCCATGTTTTTTCTTCCTTAAATTTTCTGTAATCCTACTTTCCATTTTATATTCTTTATTTAAAAATGCCTATAAAAAATAAGAAAAGGAAGATTATTTTCATCGTAAAATTAAGACCCACAAAATTACGAATTTTTGGTGAAAATAATAGGCTAAAAATAGGTCCTTCAACAGAATTAAATCAGGTTTAATTTTTATCCCTGGTAAAAACTGTTAAAAAGAGGCTTGGAATAAGTATTTAACAGTCATAAGGTTATATGATTGCTGTGTCGTTATTCTATTTTCAATCTTCTTTACAATTTTAACTATATTTTTCCCAAGTTGCTATTGCTTTGTATTTTAAAATTATTTAAAATTGCATTCATAAATAGGTAATATAGAAATGAGAAAATTTTTCAGAGATCTAGTTACACATTTAATGAGAAAAAGATAATTACTCCCTCACACAAGCTGTCTCTATGAGATAGCTTTTTTGTTTTCGGACTTAATCTGTAGCTTCATCGGTTCAATGTAATTGATTCCATTCTTAACTTCCTAAAAATATGTATACAGAAGTTAAAACCTAGCGTGACAAAAAATAATATTAATACAAACTAAATTTCCTGCTGGTTTTTTAGATTTCACAGATGTTTATTTTTTTAAGCTCACAGATTGAAATGCAATATAATCGCCACGAATAAATGAATAAAAATGATTCATACCTATCCCCATTTATGAAAATATGCATGCTGCATTACGTGATGATACTGATAAAAGATAGAGTCTCATTATCGTTTTTATGATAACTATCATTTGGCTGTCTTGGCGAACTCTCTTACTTTTGAAGCCGTTATTAAAGAAACTGACTTAAGGATAAAAACGGAGAGAGTTATGATCAAAAAGATTGGAAGTATATTTTTACTGGGTTCAATGGTTTGGAGCAATGCACAGGAAAAAACTACAGATATTGAAAATATTGAATTTCAGGGAAAATTTATTTCCACACCCTATAAAAGTGCCAACCAGAATATTGCAGTAATCACCAAAGAAGATATTGCCAGTTCTCCGGCAAAAAGTATTGATGAAATTCTTCAGCAGGTTCCGGGGATGGATATCAGAAGGAGAGGAGCTAATGGAGTGCAAAGTGATATCGGCTTCAGGGGAAGTTCTTTTGAGCAGGTTTTACTGCTTCTGAACGGGATCAGAATGAATGATTCCCAAACGGGGCATAACTCTATGAACGTTCCTGTAGATCTGGAAGATGTAGAAAAGATTGAGATCATCAAAGGCCCGGCTGCGAGGAGATTCGGACAGAATGCGTATGCCGGAGTAATCAATATTATTACAAAAACCAATCCTGGAAAACGGGTGAAAATAAGTGCAGAAGGTGGTGATTACGAGACCTATGGATTCGGATTTAATGCACAGCTGGGAAATGAAAAGTTTTCCAACTCACTTCAGGCTAATTCAGCTTCTTCACAAGGGTATATGTACAATACCGATTACGAGATCAGAAATGTTTTTTACCAGAGCAGACTGAATATCAAAAACGGAGATCTTAAATTACAGGCTGGTTTTTCAGAGAAAAAATTCGGAGCCAACGGGTTTTATGCTTCTAAAGCTGCCACTGAGCAGTATGAAGAAACTCAGGCATCTATTGTAAGTCTTGCTCATCAGCAGAAATTTGGAAATTTAAAGCTCAGCTCAAATGTTTACTGGAGAAGAGGGCAGGATATGTATCTTTATGACAGGAATAAACCAGATGGTTACCGAAATATGCATATCGGAAATAATGTTGGCGGAGAGGTAAACAGCAGCTATCAGTGGGGGCTTGGTACTACCGGTGTAGGGGTTGAACTCAGAAAGGAGCTTCTGGCAAGTAATAATCTGGGAGAAAGAAACCGTTTTGTATCTCAGGTATTCTTTGAGCATCATTTCTCATTATTGGATAAAAAGCTGAACATCAGCCCGGGAATTTCGTGGGCGAATTATTCTAAAGAAGGGAACTTTTTTTACCCGGGACTGGATGTAGGGTATAACTTCAACCTGAATCATAAGATTTACGGAAATATTGCCAAGGTACACCGGGTTCCTACATTTACCGAACTCTATTATGTAAGTAAAACAGAACAGGGAAATCCTGACCTGCTTCCTGAAAATGCGGTTTCCTCAGAAATTGGATATCAGTTCCAGAATAACAAAATTTTGGCTAAAGTAAGTGGGTTCATGAGAAATTCCAACAATTCTATAGACTGGGTTAAAAAAACATTGAAAGATCCGATATGGTATGCCCAGAACGTAGGGAAAATTGATACCAAAGGTTTTGAAGCAGAAATCAACCACAAGGTATTTGACTGGCTTAAATATACAGTTGGCTATACTTATATAGACAGTAAAATAGAAGAATCCAATGATTTTGTTTCAAGATATATTCTCGATAATCTGAAGCATCAGTTCATTGCCAAACTGGAAACTAAATTTCTCAGAAATTTCACCAACGAATTGGTGTACAGATATAATGAACGTCTTGGATTGGGAACCTACAATCTTGTTGATGAAAAGCTGAGCTTTGCCAAAAAAGACTTTTCTGTATATGTTTTGATCAACAACCTGACCAATACAAAATATACCGAAGCGTTTGATGTCGCAATGCCTCAACGATGGTTTCATATAGGCTTTTCATATACGATTAACATTAAGTAAATATTAATCTGATGTGAATGAAAGTTAATATTACTAAATTGTTAAATCCATTATTTTTGCAAAAAATTTTTATGAAACTTTTTTTAAGCCTGAGTTTACTTTTCAGTATGACCTTTTTCAAAGCACAGGAACACATTTCCAGCTTCAATGCAGTGACTCTAACGTATAAGTTTCATCCCAAATTTTTCCTCTATGCGGAAGGTCAGCTTAGAGGAAATGAAGATTATACCTATCCGGACTATTATGAAATTAAGGGAGGAATAGGGTATAATCTTACCAAGAATCATAAACCTTTTGTAGGTCTGGGAAGATATGTCAACTACAAAGATCATAAATTAAGCAGAGAGGAGTTCAGGGTATGGCTTCAGGACGTGATTGATTTCAAAAAAGGAGTCGTGAAGTTTGAAAACCGTTTCCGTGTTGAGAAAAGCTGGTTTTATGAACCTGCTACTGATAAAGCTTCTCAAAGAATGCGTTACAGATACCGTTTGAACATCAGTGTTCCCCTGAATTCAAAAACCATTAAAAAAGGGACTGTTTTTGCGAATGCTTATGACGAAATGTTCCTGGTAAGCCCAATGAAACCGACATTTGCCAGAAACAGGGTATACGGAGGATTCGGATATCAGATCGATGATTACTTCGGAATTCTTACAGGTTATCTGTGGCAGCGTGAGTTTGAAGCAAAAGGAAATAAGAATCTGCATTTTATTTATCTTGCTTTAAACATCAACATCGATGGAACCAACCATCCTACAAAAACATATGACTTCCCGGGAGCGGATTAATATTTTTCAATCAGATAACGATAGGCTTTCAGATATTTATTGAATCTTTTAATGTCTTTAGGTGTAAGCTCCCTGTTTACTCTTCTAAGATCCATATTATCACGAAGATCATTAAGCTTTACAGCAACAGCAAGGGGAGACCTTTCGGTTCTTTTGATAAATTCGTCATAATCTTCTTCAGGATCAAATTTGGTCAGGCAGCTGACTGCGAAAATAATGTATTCCGGGAAACCCTCACTTCTTAAATAATCGAAGCTGAACTCTGCCGGATGATCTTCCACTACATCATGGAGTACCCCTACGATCTTTTCATCCATGGTTTTGCCATATTCCATAACCCGCATGACATGGGCAATATAGGGTGCGTGGTATTTATCTGTCTGTCCTTTATGTGCCTTATCAGCTATTTTAATTGCTTTGTGCAGCAGTTCTTCTTTTGTCATTCTATAGAAAAATATAGACTACAAAAATAAAAAAATGCCTCAAAAAAAATAAGGCATTTATAAAGATTATTTTATATTAAACTGAGTTCAGGCTGGAAGTTACTTTTAGTTATAGGTATTGAAGAGTATTGTAAAATCAAATTACCTTAAAAAAGATAAAAACAGTGTTGCCTTATTATTGATAACTTCCCTCTTTCAGCTTCAAATCTGTATAAATAAGAAATTCTTATCTAGGACTGATGTTGGTTTAATAAAATTGACAAAATAAGTTGAAAGTTAGGGATGGTCTGTTTTCATCATTACCATTTTTTTCAATAGGATAATGAGGGTATTTTTCAAATTGACAACAATATTTGGTTAAAATATTACTTGTTAAAATCTGATTAAGCGCTTATAATATTCGTGTTTAAACTACTTTAAAGTGATTTTTTTGGGCTTGAAAAATGAGGGACTTGTTATTAACATTCTTTATTTTTTAATTTATTTAATTATAGATATTTATGTTTTTTTTAAATAACACTTTTTATTGAAAAAAGTGTACGAAAACGAGTGTTTTTGAGGGGTGATTTTTGTGTATCTATTACTATTGATATAAATTGAAATAAGTTTAATCATAATTATAAAAAGGAAAACTATTTATAATGTATGAACGGAGAATTAATTATCTTTTTCAATTAGTCCAATTAAAAAAATAATGATGAAACAAAAATTATTCCTTAAAATTTCATTGCTTATTGTATTTATTTTAAGTATAAATTCTATAGCAGCCCAAACATTATATTGGACGAATTCCACAGGAAACAATAGATGGAGTATTCCTGCAAACTGGAGTGCGGATAACCCTAGCGTAGTTACCACACCTGCTCCTGCAGTCTCACCTCCTACGGCTTCTACTGACGTTATTTTTAACGCAGGAAGCTTTAAGACTGCTACCAACCATATTATTAATCTTGATCTGGCTGTACAGGCTAAAAGCATATTTGTATTAAGCATTGGTGCTGCCAACCAGGTTACGGTAAACGGTGGTGGTATTTTATCTGTATTTGGTGGCATACAATTGTTACCAGAGACCTCTAAATTCTTTTATAATGGAACAGGAAATTTAATTTTAAAATCAAATAGCATGGGTAATATCCTTGATATGAAAGGACAAAACCTTGAAACAACGGTCCAGTTTGATGGAGTGGGTGGAGGATGGCAGTTTCTCACCCCTGTAAATACAAATTCTTCTAAAGGAATTAACGTTTTAAGAGGAAGTGTTGACTTTCACGGACTAACGTATAATATAGGTAATTTTTCATCCTCAACCGGAGGTACAGCCAGAGCGATAGATTTTGGTAATTCTAATTTTAATATTTCAAGTAACACATGGAATATTTCTAATGCCGGCCTTATATCCCTGGCAGGAAAGCCCAATATTAATTTTTTAAACGCTTCAACTTTCTATCATCAGAATACAGGATTGACCAATTTTCATTATGGCTCTATTACCATGGCGAATGGAGCCGGGATAACCTTTCTTCTGAATAACGGAAATTCAAACGAAAGTGACATTGAAGAATTCAATGGATATGATATTTTACTTTCCGGAGGAACCAATACTGTAATTAAAAATTTAAATCTAAATTATGGCTATACAGGCTCACTCCAGGGCAGGAGAATTGTTGTAGATAAGCTATCATTTATTGGAGGAAATACGTGTGATTTATATCATTTTACTGGTGGAAGTATTGCATTTACCAATTTATCTGCTCAATTACAGCCTATTGACCGTCTGTGGCTGAATTCTACAACTGCACAAATCCCAAACGGAAGTGGAGGCTATATCATAGCGTCACCATTGGTACAGGTTAGTAACGGAAAAGACGATGGAGGTAATGCAGGATGGAATATAAGCAGTATCACAGGAAGAAGTTTATATTGGATTGGTAATTCAGGAGAATGGCATAATCCGCTTAATTGGTCATTAACTTCAGGTGGGGTCTCTTTGGGGGCTTCCGGGTGCCCTCCGAATATTACGGATAACGTCTTTTTTGATGCCAACTCATTCAATGCCAATAATCAGGTTATGACCATTGGGACTAGTACAGACGCTTACTGTAACAATATGACCTGGGCAGGATTGGATCAGACCGGAATAGATTGGCAGGGAACAAAATCCCTGAATTTAGGGGGAGACATCACTTTAGATCCTGGTATGACAGAATTTATCAGCTATAATCAACAAATAAAATTCTATGATAAAGTTGAAGCAAGAGTTGATTTTAAAAATGACAGCCAGAACAGGAAAATGTCCAATGTAACATTTTATGTACAGGATCAGGCAAAGGTTAATCAGGTTTCTAATCTGGTTTATATATCTATTATGACGATGGACCGAAATACAGCTAGGGTGTATAACGTTGGTGGTGCCGGCCATACTCTTCAGGTAAAGGATGGTCTGAGAGAAAACGGAACCATAAGAATGAATGATGCAACGATTATTAATGAAGGAACAGGTTTGGCGGTTTATTATAGTATTAACTTAATTTTTAATGCAAATTCTGTCTGGAAAGCAACGGCGCCGGGTACCATACAATACCGTTTTGTAACCAATAACTTTCCTACATTTATACAAACTGATCCGGCGGGAGTATTGAATTTTCAAAACCAGGGAAGTTCACTTCACGTACAAGGAAATTTAACGGTTAACGGCAAAATCAATGATATAGGATCTGCAACAGTAACCGGAACAATGAAATTGTCTGATAATACGCATCAGTTCTCTGATGGGGCAACTATTACTGTGGGGTATTTGGATGCAGCAGGCGATAACTGTGGTATTGCTCCAAAAATTAAAAGCTTATCCGGAGGTCAGTTTAACCTGAATGTTCCTAACGGAAATGTCCTGGCTAACTATGCTGGTTTTTCAGATATTAAATATACCGGTAATGCTGCTCATTTGAACCTTAATGGGCAAGGTACTTTAAATGTGGGTAATAATACCAATATAGATTTCGGATTGCCTGTAGAAAATATATTTTATTGGCGCCCGAATTCTGATGACAATACATATACCGGAAACTGGACCAATCCACGGTATTGGGCACTGAACCAATCTGATGTATTTGGACAGAGCAGTTCTACCGGTTGTATTCCTACAATAAATGATAAAGTTGTTTTTGATAAGCTATCAGGAAATGGAAGTTCAATGACGGTTACAATCAATGACGGAAGGGGAGCGAAGTCTGTAGAATGGATAGACAGTGGTGCTGATGCTATACCGAACAATATGAACTTTTTAATTACAAGCACAGGAAGTCTTGATATTAAAGAGAAAATATCACTGGGAAGTAATATGACACCGTCTTTTGGAGGTGCTCTTAATTTTTTAGGTACCATAAATGAAGATGTACTGGTGGATCTTAAAAATAAAACTATAGGCGGAATGTTCATTGTAAGTTCAGGAAATGTAAGATTACAAAATGGTTTCCTGGGGGGTGCCAGAATAAAAGTAAATGGCGGAGCATTTATTACCAACGGGAAAAATATAACGGCAGCTACATTATGGTCTGTCAATACCCAAAGCCGTAAAATAGATCTTACGAACAGTTCCGTTACATTAACAGCTACAGAACAATATCCGGGGGCACTTGCTGGTGATCCCAGGTATACCTGGAACATACAAAACTCCGTGGGTAATCTGGATTTTATTTCCACAAATTCTATTATTAATATCAAAGGGAATTTTAACCCTAATGGTAGCGGGGGAAGCTATTTTTTAGGAGACGGGCTTGCCTATAAAGACATTCTGTTTTCGTCTGCAGATGGTACGGATAATTATTCTCTTGAATTTTTAGGTAATAATACCGTTGCGGGAATACTTTCTGTACAGGGAACATTAAATGCCAGGCAAAGTTTTACGGTTAATAATTTAAATCTTAAGACTGATAGGAACCATGTGTTTTCCGCAGGGCAGACCACTACATTTCTGCCAACTGGTAATATAGAGAAAAACGGAGATCTGAGTGCTATTCTTAACCTGAGAAGCTCCAATAGCCCGACGTTACACAATTTTGTGAAACAATCAGGAGGAAATATATTCATCTGTAATATAGGAATTATTGACATTCAGGCAACCGGTGTACCTTTTAAAACAAATTCCGTAAGTACATATAACGGTTTGGCGGGTGCTGCTGCAAATCCTCCGGCAGGAACTTCCTGGGATTTTAATTCCGCGACTGCGCCAGCTCAGATTACCCTTACGGATCCTTCGGATGTTCATATAAATTTAGGGGATGAAGCTAAAATAGGATATGAGATAACATTAAATAATACAGGACCTTATCAGACCGTAATTAATTTATTAGGAGTGGCAACCTCATTTACAACCCTCAGCAGCGGAAATGCCACTACAACCGGCAATTTTATACTAACGCCATCTGCTACGGGTGATGCTGTTGTAAATAATTTCAGCTACTTTGATTGTCCGGGGCAGTATGATCCGGGGACAGTGATAGATGGAATAACACCAATAAAAGTACCTCCTGTAAATATCAATGGACTTGCACTGAATGGAGAAACTGAAACTTATCCTTTTTCTAATTTGCCCAACAAGATTTTTGTAATGAATGAAGCTGATAGACTCACGAATGTTGCTACTTTTGGCAATAGAAAAACACAGGTCAGAATACAGGATAAAGTAGATGCCTCTGATACACAAAGTCTGAATAATGTAAAAGTAACCACTCATATAGATGTGGCTGAGATTAATTTTAGTTCAAAAGTATATGCAAAGAGAAGATGGGAGCTGGCGACTACCGGAGCGGGAGGAGCCATTGTAAGATTTTATATTACACAGGCTGAACTTACATCTCTTAAAACAGCAGTAAACAATACTGGTTCCGATTTAGATTTTCTGGCATCATTATCTGTATTTAGATTCAATTCTGGGGTTACTCCATCCGCAGGACAGGTAAATACAGAACAACAAATGCTTAGTTCAGGAATAGCTGCAGAATTGGTTGACGGGACTAACACTTACTATTATGTGGAAGCTAAGCTCAGTGGATTCTCCGGATCGTATGCATTAGGAGCCGCTTTAAATTTGTGCTACAAACCAGCTGCCTCTACAGGAATAACTCTGAGTACTAAGGCAGGTATCACATCACTTGGAAGAGCCGGAGCAAATGATGAAAACTGGCCAATGGTAAGAAAAGGGGGATGGATAGCTCTGGAATCTAAAACAAAAGCATTGGTTATTAACAGGGTTTCTTTCAATAGCTCTAACAATCCTGTTGGTATTGCTTCCGCTGATTTTGTAGAAGGAATGATGGTCTATGATACTACCAATAACTGCCTGAAGCTATATACTTCTGTAGATAACGGGATTACTTTTGGATGGTATTGCTTAAATACCCAAACATGTCCTGATTAAAATAATTCAATTTTCCGAAGGATAATTTGAAGCTTTGGAATATTTTTTTAACTAAAATCTCATAAAATGAAAAAAATAATTTTAAGTATTATGTTTTTTTCTCAAATCTTTATCAATGCTCAAGTCGCAATAGGGAAAAATACGGTAACTAATCCATCAGTATCATTAGAATTTTCTACTGTTGAAAACAGAGGTTTGATATTGCCTTATGTAGAAAATAAAAATGGGATTACCCAAAATGGAAGTATGATATATGATACCACTGATCATAAAGTTAAGATTCTTAAAAATGGTACTTGGTTTGATCTGAGTGTAGATAATACAGGAAACGCTGATATTACCATACAAACTTCTAAAACGGAAAATTTGAATGCGAAGGTTAATATTGGAATTCTTGGTGCCGCACAGGGAATTTTGGTTTTAGAAGATAATAATAAGGCTATGGTATTGCCAAAAGTAGCGAGTCCTCATTTGAATATCATTAACCCATCTGCAGGAATGGTTGTTTACGATACTACTAAGCGTCAAATGGCTGTATATAACGGTACCGTCTGGACATTCTGGATGCCATAATTTGAATTTATAAGACAATATTATAATAGGTAATGCAGTTTTCAAATTAATTGAAATAGTGGGAAAAGTATTTTCAAACATTAATTTCAGTAATAGTTCTATCATCTTGTAGCGTATATAAGAGAAACAACTTTGAATACAGAAGTAGTGAAAAAGTTAACAAAAATAGCAATAAACATTTTTTTACAAAGCAATTTAAAGATGGTGTTTTTTATAAATGTCTAAAATATGGATATGGTGAGAATTTAAATTTTCAAATAGGTCAGTTGATGGCTCAAAAAGATTTATTTAGTCCATCTGATGATCCTGACTCTAAAATAAATAATATCCAAGATAGTTTAGCAAAGAAAATTATAAATAATTTACCTCCTGTTTACTTGCATGTTGAAGATGAAAGCACAATTAAAGGAAAGAATTTTATAATCTCTACATGTCTCTCTTACTATGAAAGTAAAGAATTAAATTCCCTTGCACAAAAACTTTACAAAGAAAAAGTTAAGCATGAAAAACAAATATGGGGTAATTAGGTTTAAATAAAATATGGGAGTTTCAACCATAAAAATATAGTATGAGATCATTTCTTTGTTTTATTGTTCTATTAAGTTCTTCTTTCCTGTATGCTCAGGAAATCTCAAAAGTTGAAAAATTAAAAATCGGTAATTATGTTTATAGTAATTATCTGTATCCCTTTTTCAACTATGAGCGAAATATAGATGGAATGTCATTTTATATAAGATTAAATGATAAAAAACAGTTTTTAGGAACCGCAATAACTTATAGAAGAACAAATTCTTCTAAAAATTATGAAAAGAAGGGGAGTAAAGAACTGCCCCCAGATGTGAGATCTACCTATAAAGATGGAGTTATTCTGAGTGAAGGAAAAATTGATATCGACGAAAAAAATAAAATGATTACCATTGTTGAAAACACATTCACAAAAGATAATGGATTTGAAAATGAACCAGATTCTGTAAAACGTGTTTACCGACAACGAAAAGATGGTCTTTTCAATTTGATTTTACTTACAGAATATAGAAATGGGCAGGAAACGATTATTGTAAAGAAATAATACTTTAAACAGTCGTTATGGGAATTATAAAAAATAGATACATATACTTTTATTATTGATGAGTATCAATATTTACTCGCAAACAGTAGACGTTAAAAAGAGTGATTCTATTGTATTAAGAAAAGCAAATAGTAAAAATGAATACTACGTTATTTTATTTAATAAAGAAAATATTAAATATAATAAAAGCAACGGATTTAAGTACGATACTATTCCCCATATAAAAACAGTCATAAAATGTAAGGAATGTAAAGAAGAATCTTACGGATTTTTGATAAAAAAAATAAAAAAGAATAAGAAAAGGCAAGGCTCTATTCGTACACTTGAAGATTTTTTTAAAGATAGAACAGGTTTTAACTTTGGAGGTGGTTACTTTCTAATTAATGGTCACTATTGTAAAAATTTAGGGATGCCAATAGAATAAATCGAAATAACTTTTTCTACATCTACCTGAAAAATAGCCGGTTTTTAAAGTCTGTCCCATCATAAAATAAGTTGATTAATTCTCAACTTATTTTGGATTGACTTTGGTTTTAGGTGTTTCAGGAATTTCAGGTTTAACAGGGTTGAGGACTTTATATTTTAAAAGGTCGATTTTAGGTTCTTTTAATGACATATAGAGCGAAGTATCTGGTTTTACAGTTAGGATTTTATACAGGTCTTTATATTCTTTTCTGGAGGCAGCATTTAGTTTTTCAACAGACAGGATCTCCGGCTTCCCCTGTTTTAAGATCTTAAGAGTATCTGTTTTGGGTAGGAGGGGCAGCTTTTCGGTTTTTTGTGCAGAAACGGCTGCTGAAACTAGAATAAGAGGAAATAATAAAGCTTTCATGCGATGTAATTTTAAATTAAAATATTGGAATCTTCTGTTATTCGGAGGTTCCTGATATTATAAGACAACTCATGTCCTCATATTATTACATTGTCTAATGAAAAAAGGCTTATTTGATATGCAGTCTTGTAATGGAATTGATTTTTCTGTCTTTATCTAACCTGAGTTCAAAATAATGATCTTCCTTACTTTTAAGATCCTCAAAAAACAGTTGCTGCAACTGGAGCTGATCTGTAAAATATTTAAAATCTTTGGATAGCTGAAGGCCGGTATCAACTGATGAAACACACTGAACATCGTACATTGCTTCACAATGTTCATTATTCCCGTTAACATCACTTACAGATGCCGTTCCGGTCAAAATTGAAGCACAGCGGAAGGTCAGTATCATATTTTTTGCTTCTTCTTTTAAACGTACATCTGTAGCAAAAACTATAGTATCTGTCTTAATGGTTTTTTCACATACATATAGTTCTTTCCGGAAAGAATTGTCATTTTGAATTCTATGATTTCCATTCTTTTCTTTGTTGCAGGCAGAGAGCATCAAAACGAGTATTGCAGATGTTATTATTTTCATACGTCTTCTTTGGAATGGCACAACAAGATACTGTTTTTTCTGTTGATATTCAATAAAAAAGCGCCTCAGAAAGGTGAGACGCTTTAATCAAATTTATGTATAAAAGACTAATAATTTCCTTTTTCGATATAGTGAGCAGCCACTTTTTCAGTGAGTGCCACTACATTTGGATGGTTGGCATATTTCGTGAATCTTCTTAATCCTGAAAGCATCATTCTCTGCTCATCTCCTTCAGCGAAAGAAACAATTCCTTCTTTAGCTGCAACAATGATCTTTTCAACCGCTTTATAAAGGTTAAGCTGGGCCATAGCTGCTTCTACAGAATCAGGAGCAAAGTGTTTTTCAGCTCTTAATATCGCAGATTCTGCCATATAGATCTGGTTAAGGATCTCCGATGCATTTAATAATAAGTGCTGCTGTTTTTCAATATCCATCATATACTTCTGAAGCGCTGCTCCGGAAACCATAAGGAATACCTTCTTAAGATTAGCGATGATTGATTTTTCTTCACTCATGAATTCAGAATAATCAGGAACTTCAAATGAAGGAATTCCCATTAATTCTTTGCTGATCGCCATTGCAGGAGACAATAAGTCTAGTTCTCCTTTCATTGCTCTCTTAATAAGCATTCCAACCGCTAATAATCTGTTGATTTCATTGGTTCCTTCATAGATTCTGGAAATTCTTGAGTCTCTCCATGCCGCTTCCATTGGAGTATCTTCAGAGAATCCCATACCACCGTAAACCTGGATTCCTTCATCAGCTGTATGCTGAGCAAGATCAGAAACGAAAACTTTAAGGATAGAACACTCTACTGCGAATTCTTCAACTCCTTTAAGCTCTGCTGCCTGATGATCCATTCCTCCTGCTACCAGCTCATCAATTTTATCCTGAATATTTTTTGCCGCTCTGTAAGAACCTGCCTCACTTACGAAAACTCCGGTTGCCATTTCAGCGATTTTCTTTCTGATGGCTCCAAAAGTAGAAATAGAAACGCCAAACTGCTTTCTTTCGTTAGAATACTGGATAGAGTGGTTTAAAATTCTTCTCTGTGCATCAAGACATGCTGCCGCTAATTTAATACGGCCAACATTTAGTGCATTTAATGCGATTTTGAATCCGTTGTTTCTTTCTCCCAATAAGTTCTCAACAGGAACCTTCATATCATTAAAGAAAACCTGGCGGGTAGAAGAGGCACGAATACCTAATTTATGTTCTTCTTCACCGAAAGTAAGGCTTTCAGGGTTTTCAAGCTCAGATCTGTTGATGACGAAACCGGTGATGTTTTTGTCATCATCAATCTTAGCGAACAGAGTGAATGTATCAGCGAAACCTGCATTGGAAATCCACATTTTCTGTCCGTTGATGATATAATGTTTTCCATCCTCGGAAAGTTTAGCTCTTGTTTTTCCAGAGTTCGCATCAGAACCTGCATCCGGTTCAGTTAAGCAGTAAGCCCCGAATTTTGCTCCTGTTGCCAGATCCGGAAGGTATTTGTTTTTCTGCTCTTCAGTTCCGTAAAGAACAATTGGAAGGGTCCCGATTCCGGTGTGCGCGCCATAAGCAGTTGCCAATGAACCTGTAACTCCTGAAATATAATCGCAGGCAAGCATTGTGGTTACAAAGCCCATTCCAAGACCTCCGTATTCTTCAGGAACGGCAATTCCCAACATTCCCATTTCACCAAGCTTACGCATCGTTTCTTCAGTAAGAGCATAATCTTTCTTTTCAAAACGCTCTTTCTGCGGAACTACTTCTCTATCTATAAATTCTTTCGCAGAATCACGAAGCATTTTTTGTTCTTCATTTAATTCTTCAATACTGAAGATTTCGTTTGCAGGAATTTCTTTGATCAGGAATTCTCCGCCCTTAAGTATATTGCTCATTTGTTATTATTTTAAATTTTAGATTATAAATTTTAAATTAGATTTTGTCGTTATAAATTTTCAGATGATGTTTTAATGATTTTAGTCAAAATATTAATAATCATTTCTATTTCTTTTAAATAAGGCTCGATGTCAATTTGAACAAGACTTGAAGAAGGGTAAAGCTTCAGCCAATATTTTGTTTCTCTAGCTTCTTTGTTTGCAATAGAAAGCTTTGATATAAAATCTTTTTTTAGACTGAGCTACAATAGCTTCTTCTACGTTTGCTCCGATAGAAGTTCCGGAACGAAGAATTTGTTTTGATAAAATAAACTCATTTTGAGATTTACATTCAGTATAAAGTTTTATTATTCTTAAAGCAAATTCAAATGTTTTTATTTGGATCAAATTGTCTTGTTTGAAACTCATCTAAAATTTATAATTTAAAATCTATAATTAATTAAAGTAGTTCAAAAATAGAAGCCGCTCCCTGGCCCGTTCCCACACACATGGAAACCATTCCGTACTTGTTGCCGCGTCTTCTCATTTCGTCAAGAAGCTGAACGGTAAGTTTAGTTCCGGTACATCCAAGTGGGTGACCTAAAGCGATGGCACCTCCGTTTACGTTCAGGATATCTGGATTTAAGCCTAATTCTTTCTTAATTGCTACCGATTGAGAGGCAAAAGCTTCGTTAAGCTCAATAAGCTCGATATCTTTTAGTTCTAAACCTGCCTGTTTTAATGCCTTTGGAATAGCGTAGATTGGTCCCATCCCCATGATTCTGGGTTCAAGACCTGCTGCTGCATAAGCCACTAATCTTGCTTCCGGCTGTAATCCTAATTCTTTAACCATTTCCTCGCTCATTACCATTACGAAAGCTGCTCCGTCACTCATTTGCGAAGAGTTTCCGGCTGTAACGCTTCCTCCGTTGGCGAATACAGGTCTTAACTTTGCTAAACCTGCAAGAGACGTATCTGCTCTTGGGCCTTCGTCCACAGAAAAGTCAAACTTTTTGGTCTGCATTTTCTGATTTTCGTCTAAGAAGTTATATTCTACAGGAATAGGAACAATCTGATTGGCAAATTTCCCTTCCTGATTTGCTTTTAAGGCTTTCATATGGGATTCAAAAGCAAACTGATCCTGCTCTTCTCTTGATATATTATATTGTTTAGCTACTTCTTCAGCTGTGTAACCCATTCCCCAGTAATAATCAGGGTTGGTTTTTGCGATATCCGTTTCCGGAACCGGCTTATAACCTCCCATCGGAATATAAGACATAGATTCTGTACCTCCCGCGATAATACAGTCAGCCATTCCTGCCTGGATTTTCGCTGAAGCAATCGCAATGGCCTCACTTCCTGATGCGCAGTATCTGTTTACGGTTACTCCCGGAACTTTATCTGTATTTAATCCCATCAAAGAGATCAGACGGGCAACGTTAAGCCCCTGCTCAGCTTCAGGCATTGCATTCCCCACGATAAGGTCATCAATTCTGTTTTTATCTAATTGCGGAAGCTCTGCCATTAATTTTTCAATAACGGTAGCTGCCATTACATCGGGTCTTGTAAATCTTAAACTTCCCTTTGGAGCTTTTCCAACGGCCGTTCTGAACCCCTTTACTATATATGCTGTTTTCATATTTTTTGTTTAATTAAATTGTTTTTGAGAAATTTTGCCTCGTAGAGGTAAACTGTTCATAGTTGTATTGTATTGCAATTTGGGGAGCTCCGTAGGAGCGACCTGTTAGTCTTCAATCCATTCAAATAAATATTTCGGATCATATTCAATTTCAAATTTTGACATAAAATCCAGATATTCTTCTCTAAAAGTTTTCTTTTTATGATGTTCTTCCTGTTTTAAAATATATTTTACAACAGAATCAACACTGCTTTTAGAATAAGAAAAAGCTCCGTACCCTTCCTGCCAATTGAATTTTCCATTGATCCATCCTTTTTCATTGATGAATTTTGAAGAACCCGCTTTTATATCTCTTACTAAATCTGAAACTGACAATACAGGATTCATGCTTATAAGAATATGAACATGGTCGGGCATTGCAAATACAGCGAATAATTTTTGATTTCTGTTGCTAATGATACCTGTGATGAATTTATGTAATTCCTCCCTGTTTTCTTTTGAAATCAGGTTTTGTCTTCCTTTTACTGCGAAAACAATTTGAATATAAATTTGTGTATAGGTATTAGCCATAAAACTAACAGGTCGCCTCTACGAGGCTCTGCAAAATTGTAAATTATTCATAGTTATTAACAGTTCGCTCCTACGGAGCTCCCTATTAATTTCTCAACGGTTTACCATTTTGTAACATATACTGAATTCTCTCAAGAGTTTTTCTTTCGCCGCAAAGCTGAAGGAAGGTTTCTCTTTCAAGGTTCAATAGGTATTGTTCCGTTACGACAGTTGGTTCAGAAAGATTTCCTCCTACCATTACGTTGGCTAGTTTATCTGCAATTTTCTTATCGTGTGCGGAAATATAATTTCCTGTAAGCATCTGGTCGGTTCCTACGTAGAACATTCCTAATGCATCCTTACCAAGAACTTTAACTTTTTGCTCGATGGGTTGAGTATAGCCTTGTTCTGCCAATAGTTTGGCTACTTTTTTAGCTTCGGCGATTTGTCTGTTTTTGCTTACGGAAACAATGTCTTTACCTTTTTCAAGGATTCCCATATCGTAGGCTTCATAAGCTGAAGTAGCAACTTTACCCATAGCGATATTCATGAAGGCCTCACGGAGTCTGTTGTTTTTAACATCATCGTTGTGGAATTCTCTTGAAGTTCTTAAAGTCAATTCTTTTGTACCGCCACCGCCAGGAATTACACCAACACCTGTTTCTACAAGTCCGATATACGTTTCTGCTGCTGCAACCACTCGGTCTGCGTGCATGGTCATTTCGCATCCGCCTCCTAAAGTCATTCCGTGAGGAGCAACTACAACAGGAATAGAAGAGTAGCGTACCCTCATCATGGATTTCTGGAAGTAAGCGATTGCCATATTCAGATCATCCCAGTCCTGTTCGATAGCCATCATAAGGATCATGGCAAGGTTGGCACCTACAGAGAAATTGGCTCCTTGGTTTCCTACGACTAATCCATCATATTCTTTTTCTGCTAAGTCAATGGCTCTGTTTAATCCATCAAGAACTTCGCCTCCAAGAGAGTTCATTTTTGAACGGATTTCGAAGTTGATGATTCCATCACCAAGATCTTCAATTGCAGCCCCTGAATTGCTCCAAAGGGTTTTGTTTTTTCTAATATTATCAAGGATAATGAAAGCATCCTGTCCTGGAATTTTATTGTATTCTCCAGAGTTTTTATCAACATAAATGCTTTGTCCTTCGTCATTTACTTTATAGAACGTTTCTACATTTTTCACCCAGTCTGAAACTTCATATCCTGCATCTTTAGCCAGTTCAATACCTTTTTGAACCCCTACGGCATCCCAGATTTCAAATGGTCCGTTTTCCCATCCGAAACCGGCTCTCATGGCATCGTCAATTTTATAAACTTCGTCAGAAATTTCAGGAACTTTATGCGAAACATAGGCGAATAGTGCTCCTAAAGATTTTCTGTAAAGTTCACCTGCTTTATCTTTACCGCCGATCAATACTTTGAATCGATCAATTGGTTTATCAATAGCTTTGGTTAATTCCAGGGTAGGGAAAGAAGATTTTCCCTGAAGTTCATATTCTAAGGTATCAAGGTTTAATCCGTGAATTTCAGATTTTCCTTCTGCATTTTTCACTTTTTTATAGAATCCTTGTTCTGTTTTTGAGCCCAGCCATTTGTTATCCATCATTTTCTGGATATAGGCAGGAAGAGCGAATACATCATTGAAGTCGTTCGCTTCAGCACCGCTTTGGCGTACACCATTGGCTACCATTACTAAGGTATCCAGACCAACAACATCAGCCGTTCTGAATGTGGCAGATTTAGGACGGCCAATCACAGGACCTGTTAATTTATCTACGTCAGAAACAGTAAGACCTAATTTCTGTACATTATGAAGAAGATCCATCATAGAAAATACCCCGATTCTGTTAGCGATGAAAGCGGGAGTATCTTTGGCTAAAACGGTTGTTTTACCTAGGAATTTAGCCCCATAGTTCATATAGAAATCTATGATTTCCGGATCTGTATCATTGGTAGGAATAATCTCAAGAAGAGGAAGGTATCTTACCGGATTGAAGAAGTGAGTTCCTGCAAAGTATTTTTTGAAATCTTCGCTTCTTCCTTCTGTTAAGAAATGGATTGGAATTCCGGATGTATTAGAAGAAATTAATGTTCCCGGTTTTCTGAATTGTTCAATTTTTTCGTAAACTGACTTTTTGATGTCAAGTCTTTCAACCACAACTTCAATAATCCAGTCTGTATTTTTGATTTTCGGAAGATCATCGTCAAAGTTTCCTATCTTTATTCTGTCTGCAAATTTAGGCGAATAAAGGAGTGCCGGACTCGCTTTTTTTAGTTTTTCAAAGTTTTCAGCAGCAATTCTGTTTCTTACTGCCTTATCATCTTTGGTCAAACCTTTTTTCTGCTCAGCTTCAGTCAGTTCAAAAGGAACGATATCCAAAAGTGACACTTCCACGCCAATATTGGCAAAGTGTGCTGCAATACCGCTGCCCATAATTCCTGAACCAAGAACCGTTACATGTTTGATTCTTCTTTTCATATGTAAATTTTTATTGTTTCTAAAGGCCATATATACCTTGTGGTGATATGATCGCTTATTTTCTGTTGTTTAATAATTCGTTGGCTATCTTCATGACTTCAGACATGACTTCTTTGAAGGTTTCCAGTTTTTCAGGAGCAATCTTTTCCATCACTTTCTTATTAAAGTTCACAACAACTTCTTTAGACATGTTTCTGGAGTTGAGACCTTTATCTGTAAGCTTGATGATCACTTCTCTTTTATCGGTGGTCGTCTTTTCCTTATAGATATAGCCGTTATCCTCCAGAAGTTTGATGATCCGGGTCAGGGAAGTGGGTTCAATGGCCATTTTGGGGCCAAGATTGGTACTTCTTGTTCCTTCTTTCGGATCAATCTTAAGAAGAGTTAGGGCCTGAACAGCCGTAGAATCATGCTCCTGTGCCAATTCTGTGTACATTTTGGAAACAGCTAACCATGTCTGCTTCAAAATGAGATCTACGTTTTCTATTTTTTCCTTGTTATTATCCATCTTTCGTACTAATGGTGTTACCCAAATTTAGTAAATATTATGCATGCATAGCATTTATTAACGTTAAATTTTGTTAATAATCTGATAATAAGACGGTTAAATTGTATGACAAGCATAATACTATGCATGCATAATATGTGAATTAAATAAAGAAAACTGAGTATTAATGAATGTTTTTAACGAAATCTATTATTTCTTCAAAAGATTCGCATTGGTGCTTAGAGTTGTTATTACGAATCTCCCAAATTTCATTCTGATAGTCAAAATAAAGAGAGGAAAGATCTTTTTCAAAGTTTTTCTGCAGTAAAGAATACAGCATTTCCTTATGAACCTGGGGGGCAGTTATAGATGGAGGAACAAAACGGTCATTGACCTGAAATAAAGAAACATTGGTGAGTTCATCATGCTGCAGGAGAACATCTTCAACCATTCCTGAAAAAAGCTTTTGATCTTTCACATACCAGATCTTGTCAGCAAATTCTTTGGCCAGCCGCCAGTCGTGGGAAGAGAATAAAATGATTTTGTTCTGTTCTTTTGCCAGTTTACGGAGGGTCTTTAAAATAATTATTTTGTTTTTTTCATCCAGATGTGTGGTAGGTTCATCTAGGATAATAACAGGGGAGTTCTGTGTAATGGCACGGCCGATAAAGGCTTTCTGCAGATTTCCGTCTGAAAGATTCTTAAGCGGAGTATGTCTGTACTGAACCAGATCCAGTTCCTCTATAATATGGACAACTTCTTCCCGGTCTTCTTTTTTAAGTTCAAAATAGAAAGGATAGTAGATGTATTTTCCTAATGAAATAAGATCTTCAACGGTATGATGTTGGGGAATATTCGATTTTGAAAAAACCACAGCGATATTCTCTGCGATTTCTTTCACAGAAAGATTCTTTATGTTTTTATTATTGATCAGGATTTCACCACTTAAAAGAGACTGCTGGTGAAGAATAGATTTAATCAGCGTTGTTTTTCCAACCCCGTTATTTCCGATCAGAAGACATATATCACCCAGCTTCAACTCAGCATTTGCATTTGAAATTAAAATTTTTTGATATCCGATGTTGGCTTGTCTGATTTGTAAGTGCATGTTTAAACAGAAATAAAAATTACAAATAAAATAAGAGGGAGAAGGCTAAATAAAAAATATGAGATTTTATTGTTTTTGACTTTCCCCAAGGAATATCCTCCTAATATAATAGAACCCCAGAAAGCAACAGGCATTGCAATAAAAAGCCACCAATTATGCCCGGATGAATAAATCCAGTGGAGCTCTTTATTCATCCTGAACATTTTTGAATATTCCAGAAAAATAACACTAAATACAAACAAAATTATGCTTGCTGAAATTAACTGTTTCTGTGTTATCCTAATACTCATTGAGTTTATTCTAATATCGTCACTTTTCAATTCGACATATCAATATTACAAAATTTATAGATAAGAATCTGCTTTATCCGCGAGACAATAAATAATCTCGGATTAGATGCAAATATTAATCAAATTATAACTTCTTCATAAATTGACCATTCACACTCATTCACTTATTGACTTTTTAAACCCTATTTTGCTTCAAAAGCATCACCAGGATTACCGGTATCCCAAAAACAGAACTGATCACATTCAGTGGAATATGTGTTTTCTCCGAAACAATGGAGAAAAGAAGCATAACCAACATTCCCAGAAACATATTCAGGATCCACTGTTGCCATAATTTTGATGGATTATATACCAGCCTGCAGAAATGGGGAACAATAATTCCTATGAATAGGATAGGCCCTAAAAAAGCAGTAATTGATGCTGAGAGCAAGGAAGAAGCTGCGATGATCAGGATTTTCAGCTGGTTGAGATTTACGCCTAAGCTTTGTGCATAGGAAGCTCCCAGTGAATTACCTATCAATGGTTTTATGGTTTTAAAGCAGAAAAACAATCCAATGAAAACTAGGATAGAAAGTACATAGATCTGGTTTCTGGATACCATATTATTGGCTCCGAATGACCATAAAATATAGTTTTTCAGGCTTTGATTTTCCGCATAGAACTGAAGAAGGGAAACAATAGCTCCTGCAAATGCAGAAACGAGGAATCCGAAAATAATAAGATAAGATTTATCCTGAAATTTATTTGACATGGAGAGCAAAACCAGCATTAAGACTAAGCTGCCCGCAATGGCTGACAGACTGAGGAAACTGTTTTGCAAAAACTCAGGAATCAGGATATTATGGGAGAAGAAAATATAAAAGGCAACAGATAGGCTGGCCACGGAAGTAATTCCCAAAATATCGGGTCCGGCCAGTGGATTTTGAAAATATTCCTGCATCAGAAAACCTGAGGTTGGAATTGATATACCGGCAAGGAGCATTACCAGAACCCTGTTAATCCGGATTTCAGCGATCTGGCTGTTGGAGGAATCCTGAAAGAAATCCTGTAAATTTAAACTGAGAAATCCTGTGTTCAGATTAATCACTGCAGTCAGTATAATGGCAGCTGTTAAAACTAAACACAGGATTTTGAATTTATTTGACATTATTCAGAATGAATTCTGTAAATTTTATTTTAAAAGAGCATCAATTTTTGAGTTCAGAACTTCCTCTGTCATCATTCCTAAATATTCGTCGGTTTTATCACCTTTTCTCATGTAGGTAAAAGGAATAGAGCCGCCGTCCCACTGTTTGAAATTATTGGCAAAGAACGTCTGATCCAGTAGTTGTCCATCCAGAAGAATAATATTTTTAGCCAGGTCATTTTGTTGGGCAAAACTTTTCACGGAACTGTTCCATTCCGATTTATCATCCAAATTGATAAAAGTAAATTTCACAGGTTTATCTTTCAGCTCCTGCATTTTGTTTTTGAAATGAGGAATTTCTCTCATACAGGGGCCGCACCAGGTTGCAAAAAAGTTCGTTACGTAAAGCGTATCATTATTTTGAGCTAAATATTTTCCTACATTTTCAGGAGAAAGTTCTTTTGAAACGTAAGCACTTGTTTCAGTTGCATTCTCTGTTACAGAAAGTGAATCTGTAGCTGCAGTATCACCGGTTTTCGAGCCTTCTTTGTTACAGCTGTAAAGTGCGGAAAGAATAAGCGTGGATAAAATTATCTTCTTCATAAATTATTTTTTGTCTATTTTTGAATTGAAGTATGGAACAACAAATCTATAAAGGGAAACTGATACAGTTTCATCGGTTAAAAGTAACGAAAAAGGTAGAACTGACCAAAAATACTTTCTCTCTGGAGTTTGAGATTCCGGAGAATCTACAGGAGAGTTTCAGATTTGAAGCCGGACAGTTTGTAAGCATAAAATTTATGGCGCATGGAGAGGAAGTCATCAATGATTATTCAATGACCTCTGCGCCGTATGAAAAAAAGATATGTCTGGGTATAAAAGTAAACTCTAATGAAGGAGCTGCCTCTCAGCTGTTTCATCATTACCATGAAGGAGATGAAATGCTGGTAAGTGAGCCTTCAGGAAGATTTACCCTGGTGTCTAAACCCAGTGAATTCCGGACGATAGTTGCTTTTGCTGCCGGTATAGGAATTACTCCCATCCTCAGTCATTTTAAAAATATTCTGCATAATGAGCCTCGAACAAGACTGTTTCTTTTCTTCGGAAATAAAAGTTCGGAAGAAGTGGTATACAGAGATCAGCTGGATAATCTGGCCAGAGTATATGGGGAAAGATTCCAGATCTTTTACTTTTTCTCACAGGAAAAAACACCGGATCAGTTTTTCTACGGAAGACTGGATGAAAAAAAATTACGTCTCATTATCAATCAGATCCTGCATCTGGATGATACAGATGAAGAATCCACAATCTGGGATGCTGTAGATGAAGTACTGATCTGCGGAAAGGGAGAAATGATCAAGACGCTTGCTAATGCCTGCTATCATCACGGTATACCTAAAAAGAACATACATTTTGAGCTGTTTGAAGAGTTTAATGATGATATTTATCCGATAGAAAAAGAATTTCCGCTGATCAGAAATGTTGAAGTGGAATTTACGTCATTGGGTAGAGATTATCTGACTGAACTTCCTGATAATAAAGAAAAAATTCTGCAACAGCTGCTGGTTCAGAATTTTCCGGTTCCCTATTCGTGTAAATCCGGAATCTGTGGAAGCTGCGAGTGTTATCTGGAAGATGGAGAGGTAGAACTTCTGGAAAATGAATATCTGACAGAGAAAGAAGAGGCACAGGGAAAAATATTAGCTTGCATGTCAATAGCAAAAAGTAAGAAAATAAAGCTTAACTTTGATCTTAGTTGAGAATTATTAGGAACATATTTAATTTAACCTTCATATCAATAGAAATGGGAATTCTGTTGATTATTCTTTGTAATGCCTGGGTTTTTGGGCTGACGAACGGACGTACCTATACCAAGATCTCCAAAATTCCTCCCAGAGAAATCGCTTTAGTTCTGGGAACTTCCCCAAAAATGAGATCAGGACTTTCCAATCCTTATTTTACGAAAAGAATGGATGCTGCTGCGCTTCTTTACCATCACGGAAAAATCAGGAAGATCATTGTAAGCGGAGAAAAAAGTAGGGGATATAATGAACCTGCAGCCATGAAGAATTACCTGGTGTATCAGGAAGGAGTTCCCGAAGATATTATTATAGAAGATCCGAAAGGATTTAATACCTATAAAAGTATTTTACGCTGCAAAGATGTTTATAAGAAAACAGACGTGATTATTGTATCTCAGGGATTTCATAATCTTCGGGCGCTGTTTTTTGCCAGAAATAATAATATGAATGCACTGGGATTTGATGCTCAGGATGTAACGAAGCCCGAAAGCTACTACAGAAACCAGTTCCGGGAGATTCTCGCCAGAGTGATTGCTGTAGTATATTTTATATTGGGCATTTCTCCGGATTAGAAAGGATATCCGAATGCAATATTCAATGTAGGTTTAAAAGGCTGGAAGTTCTTGAATCTCCATCGGTCCCCGTCCGGTTTATTCGGATCGTAGATCTTGTAAGCAAGGTCTAATCTTAAAGTAATATAAGCAATATTCAATCTTAATCCAACACCGCTTCCAACTCCAACCTGTCCCAGAAATTTATTGAACCTGAATTCATCGCCATAGCCTCCGCTTCCATCGGGTTTTCTAAGACTCCATGTGTTTCCTATATCCGTAAATAATGCACCTTCATACATTTCATTAAAAGGAATCCTGTATTCTATATTCGTGGTTAGTTTTACATTGTTCGTCATATAAGTACGAACTCTTTCATCAATCTGGGAATCTGAAGGCCCCAGTCCTCCAAAAGCTACCCAAGCCCTGATATCATTGGACCCCCCATTAAAATAAGACTTAATCACGGGCATATCCGTAGAGTTTCCATAAGGGATACCAACACCAATAAACTGTCGCAACACTAAGGTCTGATTGCCATTGAACTTAAAATATTTTCGGGTATCGATATCAAATTTTACGAACTGAGCGTAAGGGAGACCAAAAATTGTTCTCTGAGGGTTCGCTATAACACCTCCTGCATCTCTTTTTTGATTGAATATGCTTAAAATATTACCCGCAAGTTCTACTTTTCCGTTAAAATAGAAGGCATTCGGATAATCTTTTTTACCAATCTCACTATAAACAAAGTTATAAATCATGGAAGAAATGAGGATATCCTGAGTTTGTCTGTCTTTATTCACGAGTGAGCCCATAAATGCCAACAGAAGATCCTGGGTTTTCTTATCCAGTGAGCCTATGTAAGTATTGTCTTTCAGAATCATTTCTGAAACATCATCAATACTAAGTTGTCCTGAAAGGTATCTGTTCTCAATATTCTTAATCTCTGGAATAGTAGAAGTAGAGGTGTAATCAAAATAATTTCTGAACATATCATCCTTGATTCTTTCATCATTCGTGAAATAATCATAATAAGCATCTTTATTTTTGGTAAGACTGACCTGCGTGTTGAACAGGGTAAGCCTGTGTGAAACCTGATCATTAACATTGGCTTGGTAGTTAAGCCCTGTGTTAAAGTTTACCCTTCCCAAACCGATATTATTTTGTACCGATGCTCCCAATAGGATAGAAGAGGTCGGAGTGTATCTTTTAGGAAGAAGTTTATAATAATCAAAAGGTAGCAGCAATCTCGGGAAGTTAAGGGAGGCCTGAGCAGAAATTTCATAAGCCAGTTCTCTTTTGCTGATATCCTTGGTACTTCTTATAGATCCGAAAGCTCCGGAAAGACTGGTAGAAAGGTTTTCTGCACCTCTGAACACATTCCTTGTGGTAAGATCTACGGAAGGGGATATCCCAAGATTCAGAATCTGTGAATAATTGACGTCGGTTCCTACCTTCAGTTCATATTTTGGAAGAGGTTTTAAGATGTAAAGAACATCAATGATGCTGTCATTAGGTGCCATACCGCCACCTCTTCTCAGTGAATCTCTAGCTTTTACAAGGCTGAAGTTATTCATGGCGAGAAGATTTCTCTTCGTAAGATCCAGCTTTTTCTGATCATATGCCTGCTTATTGTCCACAATAATAGACCTCCACAAGGATGATATTTTATAATTATCATTCACTTTATGGAACCTTATTCTGCGCAGACTGTCTTTAACCGTATTTTTAGGGTAGTCGCCGGGCTCATCTATGATAGCTACATCAATATTTCCGATAGTGGAAACCTTGTAAGGACGGTCTGTTGAGTCTCTGTGGATCTCAAGTATAAGCGGAACCTTTTTTTTACTTTTTAAAGAATCTGCTACAAAGGATATTTCTTCATTAGAACTGTTGAATCTATAATATCCGTTTTCTCTCATCAGATCGGTAATTCTGGCGGCTTCCTTTTCAAGGACAGTCTGGTCAAGGATCTGTCCGGATCTTATCAGACTTTTGTCAAGTTTCTGCCAGTAAAGACCTTTAACGGTAGGGTCTGTAATATTATAGTAATAGTCTTTAATATAAGTGGGTTCATTGTGCTTGATGAAATAATTAACAGCTGCCTTTTTTGAAGCAGAATCCAGCACATGTTTAAAGTTTACTTCTGCATCCCAGAACCCTCTGTAAACCATTCTTTTTTCAACAGATTCAGCACTTTTTTCACTTCTTGTCTGATCCAGAATAACAGGCGGGCTTCCCCAGTTGTGAAGAAGGCGGTCAAGAAAGAGTGTTTTTCCGACACTGCTTTTCATGTCATATTTGATGAACAGTGAATCTCTCAGTTTTTGACTTCTCATCTCACTGGGATAAGTCATGTATTCATTAAGCAGCGTATCATATTTAGGATTAGCCATATTGTAAAATCCTAAGCTTAACGGCATGAACAGAAGCTGCTTTTTATTGGGCTTCTGCTGTACATAATCTTTCAGTTCTTCATCAAAAGGTTCTTTCTTATCTTCAAACTCAAAATTGTTTTTGGAAAGCAGATATTCGCCGTCCGGAACCTTTTTGGTGGTACTGCATGCATAAAGGAGACCAACAAATGTTGCAAATGAGATAATTTTATAATATTTTTGAGGAGAATTCTTATAATGCTTACAGCTCATACAATAAAAGTTTTACAGTCTTTAGATAAAAAGAAGTTCAGACAAAAATACAATTTGTTTTTGGTTGAAGGTAATAAAATCATTTGTGAACTTTTCAATTCGAACATTAAAATTAAGGAAATATTCTCTACCGATCCACAAAAATTGGGCCGTACAGACGCACCTGTTATTCAGATCACTGAAAATGAGCTGAAAAAGATCAGTTTTCTTAAAACCCCGAAAGATTCCGTTGCAGTATGCTATCTGGATGAAGAGGAAAAAATGGAAGACAGGGAAGTACAACTTGTACTGGACGGAATCCAGGATCCCGGAAATCTGGGTACGATTATCCGACTGGCAGATTGGTTCGGAATTGAACAGGTTATCTGCAGTGAGGATACGGTAGATGTCTATAACCCGAAGGTGATACAGGCCAGCATGGGGTCTTTCACACGCGTAAATGTTGCTTATACCGATCTTACAGAATATTTGTCCGGAACAGAAAGTGTTAATATCGGAACCGATATGGAAGGGGAAAATATCTATACGTTTGAAAAGCCAAAGAAAATGAACCTTATTCTCGGCAATGAAGGAAACGGAATGCGTCCGGAAACAGAAAAATTACTTCATAAATGTGTAACAATTCCCAGATTTGGAAAATCACAGTCTACAGAAAGCCTGAATGTTTCAATGGCAGCAGGGATTATTTTGGGACAGCTCTTTAGAGGGTAGTTTCAAAATTTCAGAAATTAGATACCAGACATCAGATATCAGATTTTACATTATAAGTGAATATTCTATCACTCATAGATCTGAAATCTGATGTCTTATATTAATTTATCAGCTTTGTTATATCAACTGCTCCATACTTGAAACACTTTTGTTTTTCTGATATTCTTCAAGTTTTTTTCTTACATATTTAAGAGCAATAGGAGCAAGATAGATCATGGCTGCACCCAGTAATTTCTTTTTCCAGTTGGGACTTTTCATATTCTTTTTGGCGTAGTTGCCAACAAGTGCTGTTACTCCCAATTTGATAAGACTGTCCGTAACATTTCCGCCTAGTGCAGTACTGGCAATGCCTACGGCTGTATTTTTATTGATCAGCAGGTCTTTTACCTCTGAAGTAAGCTGTCTGGCAATAACGTCTTTGCGTAGAATTACTTTTTCATCGCCGTCTTCATCTACTTTCTCCTGCAGATACTGGTCGCTAAGTCCATTGGTAAAGGCGCTTAAACTTTCCTTTGTATTTTTAAAGGTAAGAAGGTTTTCCAGGTCGTCTATTTCGCTTTGAAGCAGTTTTTTCTTTCTCCTTAGTTCTTCGATGCTTTCATATTTTCTGCCCATAGTTTAATGATTTAAAAATTTAATAACCTGGTCTGCAACCGTATTGACAATTTTATTCTTGAATGCAATGACAAGCGCCATGACTACAGCATAAAATGCAGCAACAATCAAAAATCCGTAAGAAGTATTATCCAATGCTTTGCCGATAAGAAAGGCAATTCCGAAGTTGAAAAGGATAATAAAAAAAGCAAAAGCAACAAGCAGCACTACAAAGTAGGTAATGAGCCCAGCGGAAAGAGAAGATTTTTCGGTAGCTTCAATTTTCAGAAGATCTATTCTCTTCGAGGCATATTCTTTAATAGTCTCTATCATTGTTTTTTTTTAAAGTTACAAAAAAAGGAACTTTCGCGCAAAAAGTTCCTTCCCATAATTTACTCAAAAAATAAATTACTTATTTTTTAAGATCATTCAATTCAGCTTCTACATCCTTTACTACGTCTGCAGTTTTAGAAACGATCTGATCTTTGTATTTATCATATCCGTCTTTTACCGTATGGGCTACATTATTAGCTGTTTCTTTGAAAGTAGAAGAAATGTTACCGTACTGATCTTTTACTTTTTCAGAAACCTCGCCATATTTGTTTTTAGCCTGATCTTTTAGGTCGTTTGCTTTATTTTTGATTTTCTTTCTTGTTTCTTTACCTTCTTCAGGGGCATAAAGCATTCCTAAGATTACACCTGCTGCAGCACCTGCAAGAAGTCCTGCCAATATACCTGCTGTATTTTTTCCTTTTCTAGACATTTTAAGTTTTTTAATAGTTAATAAATAGTAGTTTTTACTGTGTTAAAATGTACAATTTGCATACCAAAGGAGGTCAATGGCCTATTAAAAATTGTTAAATCTTATGGATGTGGGATAAAATCATGTCTATTGTTTCTTCTTTCGTCAGTGTTGTATTGTCGATAACAATAGCATCCTCAGCCTGCTTCAATGGAGCAATTTCCCGTTCACTGTCGATCTTATCACGTTCAATAAGGTTCTGTTTTACCTGCTCTCTGTCTGCTTTAATTCCAAGGCCTGCCAATTCAAAATATCTTCTGTTGGTTCTTTCATCAATACTGGCCGTGAGGAAGAATTTGTAGTCCGCATTTGGCAGAACTACTGTCCCTATGTCACGTCCGTCCATAATAATACCGCCTTTTTCTGCCAATGAGCGCTGGGACTGAAGAAGAAAATCTCTTACTTCTTTCTGCTTGGCAACAATGCTTACATTATCAGATACCTCATTGGTACGGATCTGCTTGGAAATATCAATATGATTAAGATAAAGAACCAGTTCTCCGTTATTATTTCTGAATTCCAGTTCTATTTCATTGAATGAATTAAACAATTTCTGAAGATCAATGGTACTATCCTTGTTCATACAGTTCTGTAATGCAAACCAGGTTACCCCTCTGTAAAGCGCGCCGGTATCCAGGTGAATAAGACCCAATTTATCGGCAATGACTTTAGAGATTGAACTTTTTCCGGTAGACGAGTACCCATCGATAGCTATTACAGGTTTTTTCATACCGCAAATTTCAAGATTTTTTTTAAAAAACCAAGGCTGTAAAGAAAAAAATCTACATAACAATGTAGATTTATATTGTAGAATTATTCTCCTGCGTGGCTGCTAAGGTCTATAGATACCCCTATCTGGTTCACATTGGAAGAGTTGTGATAGCGCACATGGGCATAATCAATTCGGAATTTTCTTAATTTAATTCCAAATCCTCCGGAAAGTCCCGAAAAGTTTCTCTGATCTGCCACGGCAAGTTCATTACCTCTTTTTACGTTATATCCCAGTCTGATATTAAACCCTTTTTCCGGGAAAAGTTCTGCTCCCACAGAAAAGTGGTCTGCCAGTTTTCTTCCGAAGCCTACTTCCTGTCCGTTCACATTATATTGATCAGAAATATCAAACTGCTGAAGATCGTGAGCGGTAATGGTGATGGCAAGAGGAATCATTTTCAGAATCTTGGTGTAGCCCAGGTCAACCCTGAACGGAAGATTTTCTCTTGTTCCGTTGAATGATTTCAGCTGAAATCCGAAGTTTCTTAATACTAGGGAAAGAGTTTCTTTATTTTTCTTATTATAGTAGGTAACTCCTGCCGTTCCCGAGATGGCAGAAGACGTATAATTGTCAATTTTTGAAGTGATGAAATTAATTCCTCCGCCAATGGTCCAGTCTTCTTCAAACTGGTAGGCATATCCTGCACCAATAGCTACATCTGAAGCTTTGAAATCTCCGTTCTGATAACCGCTTTCATCGGTTCTCGGAATACTTCCGTAGCTCATATACCTTGCATTGATCGTGGCCATATGACCATTATCGAAATCTCTGGCATAGGCAACGGTTCCATATTTTGAGTCGGCAAGATAGGCCGCACCGTTTACAGAAAGCTGTTTATCTGAATCTCTATTAAGAAGGGACGGGTTTGCAATAGCAAAGGAAACATCATGATCTCTTATGGAAATTGCATCACCGCCTAAGGCAGCCTGTCTGGCAGATACAGGTATGTTTAAGAAAGGATAAACATTTGTTCCTGTTTGCGCATAAGAAACAATTCCTGATAGAAATAATGAAAAAATGATAATTTTCTTCAATTCAATTTATAATTAATGCAAAAATAATCCTTTTTCGTACTTATCAAAATATTTCTAACATTATTTGTGTGTAAATATTTTTCTTTTACCAATATTTTTAATGATTATATTTGCAAAATCAAATTTCGGGGAAATTACCTCCAATAAAATTTATTAAAATTAAAGATGAAATATAAAAGAATCCTTCTAAAACTGAGTGGCGAGGCCTTAATGGGGAACAGACAATACGGTATTGACAATGAAAGACTGCAGGAATATGCAGCAGAGATCAAAAAAGTAGTGGATAAAGGATGTGAAGTAGCGATCGTTATTGGAGGAGGAAACATTTTCCGTGGAGTAGCAGGAGCGGCGAAAGGAATGGACAGAGTACAGGGAGATTATATGGGGATGCTGGCGACTGTCATCAACGGAATGGCTCTTCAGGGAGCGCTGGAAGATGCGGGAATCAAAACAAGGCTTCAGTCTGCTATTGAAATGGATAAGGTAGCAGAACCTTTTATTAAAAGAAGAGCAGTAAGACACCTTGAAAAGGGCAGAGTAGTGATCTTCGGAGCAGGAACAGGAAATCCTTATTTTACTACGGATACGGCTGCTACGTTAAGAGCTATTGAAATCGGGGCAGATGTGATCTTAAAAGGAACCAGAGTAGACGGAATCTATGACAGCGATCCTGAGAAAAATGCGGACGCTGTAAAATATAATTCATTATCTTTCGATGAAGTATTTGAGAAAAACCTTAAAGTAATGGATATGACTGCCTTCACTTTAAGCCACGAAAACAAACTTCCGATCATTGTATTCGATATGAATAAAGATGGTAACCTGGAAAAAATTGTGGACGGAGAAAATGTAGGAACTCTGGTTGATTTGTAAGTAAGAGCCAGATTACGGGCAGTGGATAATAGGTAATTGCAGTTAAGTTTTTTTTATAATACTTATCATTTATCACTTATAATTAATGTGTAATTTATCAAACTATAATATAATAATGGAAGAATTAGATCTTATATTAGACTCTGTAAAGCATGACATGGATGCAGCTGTAAAGCACCTGGAACACGCATTTCAAAGAATTAGAGCAGGACGTGCTTCTACGGCGATGGTTCAGGATGTGATGGTGGAATATTACGGAGCAATGACTCCTATCAACCAGGTTGCCAACGTGTCTATTCCAGATGCAATGACAATTTCTATTCAACCTTGGGACAGAACGGCGATCAATGCAATTGAGAAAGCGATTATTAATTCAAACTTAGGTTTTGCACCTTCTAATAATGGAGAAAACATTATCCTTAACGTTCCGCCTTTAACAGAGGAAAGAAGAAGGGAATTGGCAAAACAGGCTAAAGGAGAAGCTGAGCAGACTAAAGTAACGGTAAGAAACGCAAGACAGGACGGGTTGAAAGAACTTAAAAAGCTGGAAGGAGTTTCTGAAGATGTAGTAAAAGGGGTGGAAGAAGAAATCCAGGCTTATACTGACAAATACGTAAAGCTTTGTGACGAACATCTTAAAACAAAAGAAGCTGAAATTATGAAAGTATAATTTTCAGTTTTTTGAAAATAAAAAAGAGGTTTCCCCTGGAAGCCTCTTTTTGTTTTTTAAAGACATTGCTTTTCTTCTTTCTGATCTTTGTTTTTTATGAGCAGTCCATATGTTTTCATAAGATCTTCAATTGTACAATGGATTTCTTTTCCGGGGATTTTAGAGGGATCTGGTTTTTCTGAATCATCTGATCGTATGCTGTATTTCTTTTCAAGGCACCTGATTGGTTTTCCGTTTTGGATATAAATTCTTGTTTCTGTAATGTCGTCTTTAGTAATCGGTTTTTCCGGGGTTCCTCCATCGAAATTCCAGATTGCTTCTTCTCTGAATATAAAGAATGGTTTTCCATTTTTGATAAAATACTGTTCAGTAGCTGAAAAATGGCTGTGTTCAGCATAGGAATGCCGGATCACCTTAATTTCATTCTTATCCGAGTAGAAAGTAACCTCTCCTGAAGGTTCTTCATTGCAGTTGTAGGTAAAGCCTTTCGTTGTAAACTTCTTAGCTTCCAAAAGGGCATGAAGCCTGTTGTATTCTTTTTTGATGTTATCAATAGGATCAGATGAATCTGTTTCTGAAGCTTTTTTAACAGCAGAACTGTCTGCCCCGGAAGACGGTAGGAGAGCCTTTTCCTTGTTGTCTGCTTTTTTACAAGACATAAAGATAGCCAGGAATGCTGTGATGAATATTGTTTTCATATTTTGTAAGGTGGTATTAAAAACGGAGACTTCCGTGGGAAACCTTCGTTCGGGATCTTGATTTCTGGTTTAGAAAGGTTTGAAGCAGGGAGATGGGGGGATGGAAGTTATGAAAGTCATCACTCATAATTGCCATTCTGTTTAAAATAATTTGATTATACAGTGACCTTCAATACCTATAACCAAAAATAACTTCCATCCTCCTTCTTCCATCCATTAATCTTACCTTACTTCTTCCGAATTCAGGTTATTTATTTGCAGTTTTCGTTATAATCAACAATTACTTCTTCCACAATCTCAGGGATGTTTGACATGACGTCATCAATCTGGCTTTTGATCAGTTTTCCAAGCCCGGATCTTTTCTTTTCGTCATTTTTAAGAGAAGCATAAGAACCTGCAGTCAGCTTTCCTTTGGCATAGCTGCAATCTGTAATAACCGTTTTGGCTTTAGCAAATGTAAGCTCTTCCAGTTTGCCACCCCTTTTGGAATAAATATAAGAAGGGAAATTTCTCATTCTTTCATTTTCCTTGTCAGCGGCAGCAATTTGTCCGCCTGCAGAGAATGTAGTAGGATAGCCGTAAAGTTTATATACTTTGATTTTCCCATCCGTAACCACTTCTGCAAACTGTGTACTTTTGGTAAGGTTATTAAATGCTTTAAGATTACCGCTCAGTCCGCCGGTTGCGGTATTAAAACCTTCTTTTGTATTGGTGTACTTTATGGTTTCAAAATGTCTTTCATTATTGTTTTCATCAACAGCGGTATATCCTTTAATATCATCCGCATCAAAACCTTTGAATTTCTGTTTCTTTTTAGATTTGTCAATATCAGTTGCAGCAATGAATTTCACTTTTTTCTGATTGTCCCACGGATTTCTTTCGTCTCCGTTCAGACGTACGATTCCTTCTATTTTTTTTCCGCTTTTATCGATGATATACCCTAATTTTTCATCATTTTTCAGATCATAATCTGTAGCGTTGTCTTCCTGTGCATACACATTTACTGAGACTATAGTGAATAAGCTCAATAGTAGTACTTTTTTCATGTAGTTATTATTTTTAACAATTTTTGTAAATATAATCTTTTATACTTTAGGGCATGACATAATAGAATACCACACTTTCAGGTATAAAAAAGACCCGGATTTCTCCAGGTCTGTATTTATAAGTGCATTTTTAATATCATTACTGGTATCTCGTATGCTCTTTCGTTTTCACGAACAGCTTTGTAATAGGTTTAAAGAACGCCTTGTATTTCTCCGCATCAAACAGTTGTGAGTCGGTAAGGGCTTTATACGTCATCCATACTCCGAAAGGAAGAAGAATGAGATTAGGAAGCCATGCTGCCAGATAAGGACTCATTTTTCCGCCCCATGCCACGTTTTCAATCCCGAGATTCATCACGTAGAAGATGATGAAAATAACGATGGCTATGATCACCGGAAGTCCCATTCCTCCTTTTCTGATGATGGATCCTAAACTGGCCCCAATCAGGAAGAAGATGATACAGGTTACAGAATAGGAAATAATCCTTTGCTGATAAATGACAACTTTACTGAAATATTTGATATTGGAACTGAATTCATTCTTTTTATCTGCTGCAGTTGTTTTCAGGCTCTCCAGATTATTATAGGAATTATAAAGAAGGTCCAGTTTTTTATCTCCTTTTATTGAATCTAATTTGATCTGGGACTTCGGGGCAGCTTTTGATTTTACATTTTTATCCATATAGCTGATCACCGAATTGGTACGGCTCAGGACATCAGTTCCGATATTGGTGAAAAAATCTGCATTGTCTTTTTTGTTTTTAGCTACCGTTTCAATAAGTTGTCCATAGGTCTGGAAACGATAATCGTCCGTAATCTGTTCTTTTTCAATAGCCTTGTTGACGATTTCACTGACATCGAAGTGAGAAACCAGCGTGTCAAACTTAATGGCCTGATCCGGTTGTTTTTTTCTTACATTCTCTCCTTTTCCTGCAAAATTGTCTTCTAATATATAACCATTATACAATTCCAGCTTTAGAAAGTTTTTATTGGCGATCGGTACAAATCGTCCTTTTTCAGCTACAATAGACCGTTGATTTTCATAGGTGCTGGCTTTTTTGTGAACAAAAACCCCTTCAATATGTTCACCGTTATCCCCATAAATTTTATCAAACTTTACCATGTATCCGGGAAGCTGATCAATAAACTGTCCTGGTGTAAAGTTAAGCGCCGGCTTAGTCTGTGCAATATTGAAAAGCATATTCTTAGCCTTTTTCTGGAAATCTGGAATAATATTATTGGAGAAGAAAAAAAGCATGACTGCCAATACGGTTGCCACTCCCAACAGTGGTGCCATTACCCTTGTAAGAGAAATTCCGGCAGCTTTCATGGCGGCAAGTTCATACCGTTCTCCGAATTCTCCAAAAGACATAATGCTTGCCAGAAGTATGGTAAGCGGGAGTACCATACTGATAACGCTTACCCCCAGATAAAAAAGAAGTTTAAGGATCTGCCAGTAGCTTAATCCTTTACCCATAAATTGCCCCAACTGAACCCAGATAATGTTTACAATAAAAATGAAAAACAATACGCTGAATATAAAGAAAAACGGTCCAAAGAAGGTTTTTATGATATATCGGTCTAGTATTTTTAACATGCGCCAAAATTAATCAAAAAGCCACAAATTTTACTTGTGGCTCTTATAATTTTTATATTTTTCTTTTAAGACTAAATAACAAAAAGACGAATTAGCAGCTTTACGATTTAGTTTTTCTATTTTTAAAGTTCTGTGATCACGTAATTTTTGAACTTATTCTTATCAAAAACGAACATATTAGGGTCCAGCTCCTGGTTTTCCTTGTATTCTTTGATGGCGATTACGGCTACATCCTGATTATTTCCGTGCTGCTCAAGTTTTACCATTTGTTTCTTTGCAGAATCTACAAAAAGATAAACATATTTTATTCCGTTGGATTTTACTGGGGTCAGCTTGATGAAATCTGCGTTTACTCCGTTTACTGTTTTTTTACCATTGTAGGTTACGTTGTAATCATTTCTGTAAGTAGAAAGATAATTGATAGGAGAGAACATAGAACTGCTTCCGTTAGGCTTGGCAATGGTTACCTCCATATCATCAGCATTGATGTTGTAAATTTTGTTTCCATCATAGATCTGTTCCGTATCCATGATCTTAAGCTTATATTTTTCCCCTGCAGCATAATAGATCCCCGGTTCTGTTTTCGTCACCTGTCCATTTAGTCCGCTTCCAAAAGAAAATTTGAAGTAAGAATTCTTTTTAGAATTATAGTTGGCTGTAATATCATCCAATATCTTTTTAGCTTTTGCATCAATTTTCTGTGCCTGAGCCATTCCAACTGCACCTACAACAAAACTTCCCAATATAACTTTTGAAATAATATTTTTCATTTTCTTTATTTAATAATCTTTAGATTTTTAATTTTAAGGGTGAAACAATTTGTTTTTCCTTCTAACTACGCAGATCTTCCAAAAACTGTTCCAAAGAGTGTAAATCACTGATCAGTACCTCTCTTGCTTTAGCTCCGTTAAAGCCTCCTACAATACCACTTGCCTCCAGCTGATCCATAATTCTTCCCGCTCTGTTATAGCCCAGTTTAAGCTGTCTCTGAAGCATAGAAGTAGATCCTTGTTGTGTAGAGACAATAATTCTTGCAGCTTCTTCAAATAATGCATCTTTTTCATTCGGGTCAAAAGCGCCTACTGAACTGGATGAGTCATCAGAAACATATTCAGGAAGAAGGAAGGCAGAAGCATATCCTTTCTGTTCACCAATGTATTCTGCGATTCGTTCCACTTCCGGAGTATCAACAAAGGCACACTGAAGTCTTAAAATTTCATTTCCGTTAAAATAAAGCATATCTCCTTTACCAATCAGCTGATCAGCACCCGGAGAATCCAGGATCGTTCTTGAATCTACACTGGAAATTACTCTGAAGGCCGCTCTCGCAGGGAAATTGGCTTTAATCATCCCTGTAATTACGTTAACAGAAGGTCTCTGTGTAGCAACAATCAGGTGAATTCCTACGGCTCTGGCAAGCTGTGCCAGTCTGGCAATCGGTAATTCTACCTCTTTTCCTGCAGTCATAATCAAATCTGCAAATTCGTCTACAACCAATACAATATAAGGAAGGTAACGATGCCCGTTTTCAGGGTTGAGTTTTCTTTCCGTGAACTTCTTATTATATTCTTTCAGGTTTTTACAGAAAGCATTCTTAAGAAGGTCATATCTTGTATCCATCTCAATACAAAGAGAGTTCAGAGTATTGATTACTTTATTGGTGTCTGTGATAATGGCTTCCTCTGCATCCGGAAGTTTAGCCAGATAATGTCTTTCAATTTTTGAATATAAAGAAAGTTCAACCTTTTTAGGATCTACCATTACAAATTTCAGTTCACTTGGATGCTTTTTGTAAAGAAGCGAGGTAAGGATGGCGTTAATACCTACCGATTTACCCTGTCCTGTGGCTCCGGCCATCAGTAAGTGTGGCATTTTTGCCAGATCGGCCATAAATACTTCGTTAGAAATGGTTTTCCCGAATACAACTGGAAGATCCATGTCCGTATTCTGGAATTTATGAGAAGCAATGACAGACCTCATGGATACCATGGTAGGGTTCTTTCTCGGTACCTCAATTCCAATGGTTCCTTTCCCCGGCATTGGAGCAATAATCCTGATTCCAAGAGCGGAAAGGTTCAGCGCAATATCATCCTGCAGTTTTTTGATGGCAGCAACACGGATTCCCGCTTCCGGTACAATTTCATATAACGTAACCGTTGGTCCAATGGTAGCTTTAATTTCAGCAATCCCTACATTGAAATTCTTTAAAAGACCTACAATTTTATTTTTATTTTCTTCCAGTTCTTCTTTGTTGATAGAAATTTCTTCATTTCCGTAATCTTTCAGAAGATCTACAGTCGGCATCTGGAATCCGGCAAGATCCAGTTTATGATCATACAATCCGTGTTTTTCAACCAGTTCCTGAGATTTTCTGTCCGAATCATCAAGGATATCTATTACAGGAGCTACTTCCACATTAAATTTAATGTTGTTTTCTTGGGCCGGTGTTGAAACAGGAATTGGCACCTGAACCGGAGAAACCGGGCTCATGTCAAATGCCTGCTCCGGAGTAGAAGTAGGAACAGCGGGTTTTGTATTCAAATTAAGATTTACAGATTGAGAGAAATCTTTTTTGTCATCTTCAAAAGAAGTATGGTTGGGCGTTACAATAGTTTCTACTCCGGTTACCGGTGAAACTTCAGGGAAGCCTTTCGGAACCTGTACTGGTTCCGGTTCTCTTGTTTTTGGCTTCTCCGGTTGCTCAGAAACGTCGGTTACCGTAACATTGGGTGCCGTATTTTCAGCTTCTTCTTCAAGTTCATCATCAGCTTCAAAATTTTCATCAGAACTAGGCATCATCGATTTTACCTTTCCGATGGTGTTTTCGTTAATGCTATCCAGCTTAGCTTTGATTGAGCTGGGACGAAGATTGAATTCTAAAATAAAATATAAAAGAATACTTGCCACCAGAACAACCCACAGGCCAACCGTTCCGATGATTGCATTAAGATAATCCATGATCTGGTATCCGTAAACACCTCCCATCACGCCTTGCCCTTTGGTGATAGCACCCATAAAAATAGGCAGCCAGCAGATGAAAAACAGAGAGTGGCCGATGGTTTTCCATGGCTTGAATATTTTTTTCTTAAGGATCAGAGTTCCTACCGCCATAAATAAAAAAGCGATAATAAATGAAGCGATCCCTATGCTTTCAAAAATGAAAATATTTCCCAGCCAGTCTCCGGCTTTTCCGAAAATATTGGAGGATTTTATGCTTTTGTCAAGCATGGTGCCTGCCTGGCTCTGATCTGCTTTCCAGTTCATTAAATAAGAGATGAACGAGAATGTCAGAACTACAGAAAAAAGGATGAAAGTAAGCCCGAAAAATATGCGTGGCTTTGATAATATCTTACCTGTATCAGGTGATTCTGTTGGTTTTGTCTGTGTCTTTTTATCCATAATATCAATGTGGGCAAATTTAATGTTTTTTCAACATTAAAAGAATCTTTTTTACTCAAAAAGAGAGCGTAATTTATGGTTATTTTTTTGAATTTACGGTGCTTTACAATGATAATTTTAAGCTAAAATTTTTAAATCTTTTTCTGTGATGCTGAAACGAAGATTCGTTTTTGAACTAGTTCAAAGGTTATGGATTTCTGGTACTGTAATTTTGCATAATTAAGTTAAAAAAGAAATTCATGAACAATGCATTCAACAGAATTCTGGCCCTGAGCCTGATTTTAATTTCGCTACTATCTGTTAACGCACAACAAAAAAGAAACATGGAAAACACAGCATTATTAATTATCGATGTACAGAATGATTATTTCCCAGGAGGGAAAATGACGCTTGAAGGAGCTGAACGGGCTGGCAGAAAAGCACAGGAGATACTGAGGTTCTTCAGAAAAAATCATCTCCAGGTTGTTCATATCAGGCATATTGACGAGAGTAAAGAGGCTACTTTTTTTCTTCCTAATACAGCAGGATCTGAAATCAATACCTTGGTTGCCCCTGAGGCTAATGAAAAAGTGATTATCAAACACTTCCCGAACAGCTTCCGAGAAACAGGTCTTCTGGAACACCTGCAAAAAAGCGGGATCAAAAATCTGGTGATCACCGGAATGATGACGGATGTCTGCGTAGAATCAACGACAAGTGCCGCTTTTGATTTAGGTTTTAATAATACCATTATCGGAGACGCTATAGCAACAAGAGATCGTGAGCTGAACGGAAAAATTGTAAAAGCGGAAGAAATCCAAAGGTCGTTTCTCGCAGGAATTTCAGCATTAGGAGGTTTGTATGCCCGTGTTGCAGATGCTGAAGATTTTATCAACGGAAAATAATCCTGTCTGAAAAAGAGTTTAGTAAAGATACCTGTTTGAAATATAGGTATCTTTATTCCATTATAATTCATCTAATGTCTGACTTGCTGTATAAAAATATCACCAGATACATCCCTCTTTCCGATGAAGAATTCGGGAGGTTTGCTGAACCCTTTAAACTCAGAAAGTATAAAAAGAAAGAGATTGTCCTGAAAGAAGGTGAGTGTTGTCATTTCGAAGGTTTTGTGCTGAATGGCTGTTTCAAAGTGTATTATCTGAATGAGAACGGTACGGAACAAACCCTTTATTTCGCCGTTGAAGGCTGGTGGATCACAGATATAGACAGCCTGATCAACAATGTTCCCAGCACTTTAAATATTGAAGCATTGGAGGACAGTGAAGTTCTGATGATTTCAAAAAAAGATAAGGAGCAGCTGTACGAAACCATGCCGCAGATTGAAAAGCTTTTCAGAATCATGAATCAACAGTCATCTGTAGCACTTCAGAGAAGAATTCTTTCCCTGACGGGCAAAACTGCCGACAAACGATATTCTGAATTTCTGGAGAAGTATCCCGGACTGGAACAGAGGATTACCCAACAGCAGGCAGCCTCTTATCTGGGGATTACTCACGAATTTTTAAGTAAAATCAGAAAAAAACTGCGCTGAAAAAATGAGGAATATATTTTAATTATATACTTTTGGAGGAAACTAAAACCTATATGAAAATTCTAATGCTGCCTTGTCTTTTCCTTTATGAAGACCTTACGCAGGAGGCTTCAAAAAACTTAAAGCGAAAGGTGATATAGAATATTTCAATAGCTTGGATAGGTATTATGTATCTAGGTTATTATGATATTTGAAATTGAATTTTTCTTAATGTTTTTCATGTTATTAAGAATGATTAAAAATAAGTAAAAGCGGCTTTAAAGTGACAAAAAACAGCTTTTTTTAACCTCTTTATAGTTTATCATCCTTATTTTTGCATGTCAAGTATAATAAATCATGAAGAAGCTCCAAGATATTCTTATCTCAACCAGAACAATGGCTGTGTTGTTACTGGTGTACGCAGGCTCGATGGCTTATGCGACGTTCCTGGAAAACGATTATGGAACGCCAACAGCAAAAGCATTAATTTATGAAGCAAAATGGTTCGAACTGATTATGGTTCTGCTCATTCTCAATTTCATAGGAAATATCGGAAGATACAGACTGTGGAAAAGAGAAAAATGGCCGGTTCTGATGTTTCACCTTGCCTTTGTATTCATCTTTATTGGTGGTGCCATTACAAGATACATCAGTTTTGAAGGCACAATGCACATCAGGGAAGGAGAAACTTCCAATGAGATCATAACGGATAAAAATTTCTTAAAAATTCAGATTGAAGAAAAAGGAGATGTTCTTAATTATCAGGATATTCCTTATCTGATGTCTCCTTTGCATAAAGACCTTAAAGCTACCTATGACTACCGTGGAAAAGAAGTAAAGGTTATTGCTAAAGAATATGTACAAAGAAAAAAAGACAGCTTAGTTGCTGAACCTAACGGAGCGGAATATCTTCACCTGGTTTCTACAGGAAATACCGGAAGACAGAATATTTACATCAAACCGGGAGAAACAAAATCCATCAACGGAACCCTGGTAACGTTTAACAGAGCTATTGAAGGTGCTGTAGAGTTTAAAAATGAAGGCGGAAAACTGTTTATCAAAACACCGGTTGACGCTACTTTTATGACCATGGCAACGCAGGCCACCGGAAATACCAAGAAGGATGAATTCCAGCCTTTAGTATTGAGAAGTCTTTACAGCATCAATGAGTTGAAGCTGGTAGTTCCTGAAGGTCTTAAAAAAGGAAAACTGATCGCTTTTGAAGGCGATAAAAAGAAAGACATGAATGTTCCGGATATGCTTAAAGTTGAGCTGCAGGGACCAAAAACAAAGCAGCTGGTTGAACTTTCAGTTGAAAAAGGAAACCCGAATGCCTACAAGCAGATCACAATGGATGGACTGAATATTATGCTAGGTTTCGGGCCTAAAGTATATAACACACCGTTTGCTTTAAAACTGGATGACTTTGTGATGGAAACCTATCCGGGAAGTTCATCTCCGAGTGCTTATGAAAGCCATGTTAAAATCATTGATGGAGGTAAAGAAACGCCTTATAAAATCTATATGAACCACGTTCTTAACCATGGCGGATACCGTTTCTTCCAGGCAAGTTTTGATCCGGACAGAATGGGTACTGTTCTTTCCGTAAACCACGATTACTGGGGAACTTTGATCTCTTACATCGGATATGCTCTTTTATTTTTAGGAATGTTCATCATTTTCTTCTGGAAAGGAACCCATTTCTGGAAACTGAATAAAATGCTGTCTGATGTTAATAAAAAGAAAGCGGCGGCAGTGCTTCTGATCTTCTTAAGCTTAGGATTGAACGCTCAGAAAATTGAAACCCACGGGACGACTGACGGAAGCAGAGAACATGTTCATACAGAAGGAGACGGGCATAACCACGCTCCGGCTCCGGAAACTAGTGTTTCTACACAAAATTCTGCTGCATCACCGATCAATAAAATGAGAATAATCTCTCCAGATGAGATTATTGCAAGAAACAAGATCAGTAAAGAACATGCAGATAAATTCGGATACCTTCTGGTTCAGAATATTGAAGGAAGAATTGTTCCGATGAACACGCAGGCACTGGAAGTTCTGAGAAAACTATACAAGCATGACCGCTTTAAAGGAACCGACGGAAAATCCCTGGATGCCAACCAGTGGTTCCTGTCTATTAATACCGATACAGAAAGCTGGACAGCTGTCCCTTTGATTAGTGTTGGAGCAGTAAAATCACTTCTGGAAAAAGCCAAAGCCAATGAAGACGGATATACTTCTCTGCTTAATCTTTTCCCGATTGATAAAAAAACAGGGATGATGACCTATGTTCTGGAAAGAGACTATAATATTGCATTTGCCAAAAAGCCTGCAGAACAGTCAGAATATGACAAACAGCTGATTAAACTTAACGAACGGGTTCAGATCTTCAATGAGTTTTTCAGTGGCCAGTTCATGAGAATTGTTCCTGTGAAAAATGATGCCAACCATACATGGCATTCATGGCTTGACCAGAAACTGGAGCCGGATATGGAATCTCAACAGGTAATGGGACCATATTTTGCCGAAATCCTACAGGCACAGAAATCAGGAGACTGGAGTAAAGCTGATGCTGAATTGGCGAAACTTTCAGATTATCAGCAGAAATGGGGGAAAGCTGTTGTTCCTTCAAAATCTAAAGTAGATCTTGAAGTGTTCATGAATAAGGTGAATATCAACTTTAAGCTATTGATTTTCTATACCATTATCGGAGGATTATTGATGATTTTAGGATTTGTTGAACTGTTTAAACCTAACAAGAAATTAAATAAGGCAATTAAAGCCATCATCATATTAGGGGCAATAGGATATGTGTTCCATTTCCTTGGGCTTATCGCACGCTGGTATATTTCTGGACACGCACCTTGGAGTAACGGATATGAAGCGATTATCTTTATTTCATGGGTAGGTATCACGGCAGGATTCCTTCTGTACAGAAATGCCAATGCTCTGATTCCGGCAGCTGGATTTATGGTAGCAGTTATCATGATGGGGTTTGCTCATGGCGGTTCAGCACTTGATCCACAGATCACTCCGCTGGTTCCGGTATTGAAATCATACTGGCTGATCGTTCACGTGGCTATTATCGTATCCAGTTATGGATTCTTTGCACTGTCTATGATTATTGCGGTAATCAGTCTGGTATTCTATATTATTTCCGATAAACCTACTTATAAAATACATCATGATACCACGTTGAAAGAACTGGTTATTGTATCTGAAATGTCTCTTACTATAGGTCTTTTTGCCTTAACCGTCGGAAACTTCCTTGGAGGGATCTGGGCCAACGAATCATGGGGGAGATACTGGAGCTGGGACCCGAAGGAAACATGGGCTTTTATCTCCATTATGGTGTATGCGTTTGTACTGCACATGAGACTGGTACCAGGATTGAGAAGCAGATGGGCATTCCACATAGCAACAATGTTCGCATTCTGTTCAATGGTAATGACCTATTTTGGAGTAAACTATTACTTAAGCGGACTTCATTCTTATGCAGCAGGAGACCCTGTTCCGGTTCCGGCCTGGGTATATATTGGAGTAGGAACAATGATTTTACTAGCGGTAGTTTCTTATTTCAAGTTCAAAGCATTGAACAAAAAATAAAACTGTAAAACAATACAATAAAAATCCCGGAATTCATGTTCCGGGATTTTTTATGCAATGAAGCGGGGTGTAGTTGTATATTTTCAAAATAGACTAGATACAATGCTTGCTGATTTTATTATTTCACATTCAAAATTCCTTGCACCAGGCACCTATCCGAACCTATTAAAAAAATCATATTTTGTGATTCATCGTATAGAATTAATTTGTATCTTTATGATATTAAAATAATATCAAATTAAAATTTACTGTTATGGAAAAAATTTTAAAACCGATGTCAGGGTATCTTACCTTAGTGATCTGCCTGGTTCTGTTTGTAGCATCAATCTATCTTTTTATTTCCGGAGTTGATCAAAGCATTCCGCTTGTAGCCATTGCTATGTTGTGTTTTCTGTTGTCCTGTTTTTTCTTAAAAGGTCTGATGATTATTCAGCCGAACCATTCAAGAGTGCTCAACTTCTTTGGCCGCTATGTGGGAACTGTAAAGGATAACGGATTGTTTTTTATCAACCCTTTATATTCATCCCAAAAGATGTCTTTGCGTTCAGAGAACCTACAGGGTCAGACTTTGAAAGTCAATGACAAAATGGGGAATCCTATTGAAATTGCCGTGGTAATGGTCTGGAAAGTAGGAGATACCTATAAAGCTGCATTTGATGTAGAGCGTTATTCAGACTTTGTGAAAATGCAGAGTGAAGCCGCAGTACGTCATCTGGCAATGAGTTTCCCTTATGACAATCTGGAAGATGATCATGCACCAATTACTTTAAGGGAAGGCGGTGATAAGATCAACTCTATTTTGGAGCAGGAACTTACAGACCGTCTTTCAAAAGCGGGAATTATTATTCAGGAAGCGAGGATTTCCCATCTGGCTTATGCTTCGGAAATTGCTGGTGCCATGCTTCAGAGACAACAGGCAACAGCTATCGTAGCCGCAAGAACTAAGATTGTAGAAGGTGCTGTAGGAATGGTAGATCTTGCATTGAAAAAACTTTCTGAAGAAAATATTGTGGAACTTGATGATGAAAGAAAAGCAGCAATGGTAAGCAACTTAATGGTGGTTTTATGTGGTGAAAAAGCAGCAACTCCCATTTTGAATGCAGGTACACTTTACAATTAATGTGAACAATTAATTATTACATTGTAAGACTGATTTTCTCTGCCTTACAATAATTCAGATCATCATCTTAGAGAAATTTAGAAAATGAAATCAGAAAAAACTCACAACTCTTCAGAAAGTAAAAGTAAAAAATCCTTCGTCATAAGGATTGATGATTCTACGTACAAACTTCTGGAGAAATGGGCCAATGATGAGTTCAGGAGCGTAAACGGGCAGATTGAATATCTGCTGCATCAGAGTTTGGTGAATTCAGGAAGAAAGAAAAAGGAAGAGTAAAAGGTTGAATGAAGCCTTATGTTTTCAATAAAATAACCCAATCAATTAACCTTATAACAAAAAAAGCAGAGATCAATTCTCTGCTTTTTTATTTTATACAACTTTGAAGCGTATCGGCTCCAAAATAGAAGATCACGAGCCAGATCAAACCTTTAATGGTAAAAAAAGCAAATCCTGCCCATCCCACACGCTTGAACCACTTCATGAACTTCGAGTTGTTATTATTTTCCTGAGAATTTTCCATTTCTGTTAAAAATTACCTTACAAAGATAAGCATGTTTATAATTAGTCCAAATAAAAAGCCAACTAAAAATTAAAATTTTGAGGTTCGCATAATATTTTTATCTTTAGAGGAACGAAAAGTAACATTTTATGTCTAAAAAAGTAAAGGATTTCGGAATCGAAAAAACACTCAAAAATCTTGGGATCAAAGAAGAGAATAAAGGAACTTCAACAGGAGGGAAATATTTTGCTTCAGGAAAAACAATAGAAAGCTTTTCCCCCGTAGATGGCAGACTGATTGCCAAAGTAAAGACTTCCGGACAAAGTGATTATGACAAAGTAATTGAGACGGCTCAGAAGGCGTTTCAGGAATTCAGAATGATCCCGGCTCCTAAGAGAGGGGAAATCGTAAGGCAGCTAGGCCAGAAATTAAGAGAATATAAAGACGATCTTGGGAAACTTGTTTCTTATGAAATGGGTAAGTCCCTGCAGGAAGGTCTTGGCGAAGTTCAGGAAATGATTGATATCTGTGATTTTGCAGTAGGAGTATCCAGACAGCTTCACGGGTACACCATGCACTCGGAAAGACCGGGGCACAGAATGTACGAACAATACCATCCGCTGGGTGTAGTGGGAATTATTACCGCGTTCAACTTCCCGGTAGCCGTTTGGGCATGGAACACTGCGTTAGCATGGATTTGCGGAAACGTTACCATCTGGAAGCCATCAGAAAAAACACCAATGTGTGCTATTGCATGCCAGAACATTATGGCAGAAGTATTGAAGGAGAACAATCTTCCTGAAGGAATTTCAAGCGTATTGGTGGCAGATCACGAAATAGGACAGAGATTAGTGGATGACAAGAGAGTTTCATTGGTGTCTTTCACCGGTTCTACAAGAGTAGGAAGAATGGTTTCTTCTAAAGTAGCAGAAAGATTCGGAAAATCAATCCTTGAACTAGGAGGAAATAACGCAATCATCATTTCCAAAGATGCGGATATTGATATGTCTATCATCGGAGCCGTTTTCGGAGCGGTAGGAACTGCAGGACAGAGATGTACTACAACCAGAAGACTGATCATCCACGAAAGTGTATATGATGAAGTAAAGAACAGACTGGTAAAAGCATACGGACAGTTAAAGATCGGAAATCCTCTGGATGAAAAGAACCACGTAGGACCGCTTATTGACGTTGATGCTGTTAATCAGTACGAGGAGGCAATCAAGAAATGTAAAAAAGAAGGTGGTAAATTCATCGTTGAAGGGGGTGTGCTGAGCGGAAAAGAATACGAATCAGGATGCTACGTTAAACCATGTATCGCAGAAGTGAAAAACTCTTACGAGATCGTTCAGCACGAAACATTTGCACCGATTTTATATTTAATCAAATACAAGACATTAGAAGAAGCTATTGCTATTCAGAATGATGTTCCACAAGGATTATCTTCTGCTATCATGACTCAGAATTTAAGAGAAGCAGAATTATTCCTTTCCCAGGCAGGTTCAGACTGTGGTATTGCCAACGTAAACATCGGAACATCCGGTGCGGAAATTGGTGGTGCTTTCGGTGGTGAAAAAGAAACAGGAGGCGGAAGAGAATCCGGTTCTGATGTCTGGAAATACTACATGAGAAGACAAACTAATACTATAAATTATACAGCTCAACTTCCTTTAGCACAAGGGATTAAGTTTGATTTTTAAAAGTTTTAATTTAACTATGAAAATTGAAAATTGAGAGATTTGAAAAAATCATTAGGTCTCTCAATTTTTTTAACCCAATCCCCACATTTAAAAATTAATAACCGGGAAATGATGAACCTCATTTTTTGATCTTCTGATTCCCCACTTATTAAATCACACATCAATTTATTATGGAACAAACATTAGATATAAAAGCAAATAAAGTAAAAGAAACAGTAGGAAAACACGTTTTAGCAGACGGTTTTGATTTCGTGATGGACATCGAAAGATCTCATGGATCATGGCTATATGACAAATTAACCGACAGAGAATATCTGGATATGTTCTCTATGTTTGCATCTGCTTCCATTGGCTATAATCACCCATACCTTGTTGAAAGATCAGAATGGTTAGGCAGAATGGCTGTAAACAAACCAACTTTAGCTGACGTTTATTCCGAAGAATACGCCCAATTCCTGGATGTTTTTGAAAGAGTAGTAATTCCTGAAGAATTGCAGTACGCATTCTTTATCGAAGGCGGAACTTTAGGCGTTGAAAATGCAATGAAAGCTTGCTTCGACTGGAAAACACGTAAAAACTTTGACAAAGGAATTCAAACCGAAGCCGGAATCTGTATCCACTTCAAACAGGCATTCCACGGAAGAAGCGGGTATACTTTAAGCTTAACCAATACTTCAGATCCTAGAAAATATCAATATTTCCCAATGTTTGAATGGCCAAGGATCTTAAACCCAAAACTTTCCTTCCCAATTACAGAAGAAAATCTGGAGGAAACCATCAAGAATGAAAACTTAGCTCTTCTTCAGATTGAGGAAGCCATTTTGATGAACCCTGATAAAGTTGCCTGCATCATTATTGAGCCTATTCAGGCTGAAGGCGGCGATAACCATTTCAGAGACGAGTTCCTGATGGGATTAAGAAACTTATGTGACCAGAACGAGATCCTTCTGATCTTTGATGAAGTGCAGACGGGTATTGCAATTACAGGGAAAATGTGGGCATTCCAGCATTTCACTGCTAAGCCGGATATTATTTCTTTCGGTAAAAAAGCGCAGGTTTGCGGGGTTTTAGCCAACAAAGAAAAATTTGATCAAGTACCAAACAACGTTTTCAGAGAAAGTTCAAGAATTAACTCTACTTTCGGAGGAAACTTTATCGATATGCTTCGTTTCCAATTGGTGATGGAAGTAATCGAAAAAGAAAATCTGGTTGAAAATGCCAGAGTAGTTGGTGATTATCTATTAGAAAGATTAAAAGAATTAGCTCAGAAATATCCTGAAAAAATTTCAAATGCAAGAGGAAGAGGGTTGATGTGTGCCATTGATCTACCTTCAGGAGAGCAAAGAAACCATATGATGAATGAATTGTTCAAAGACGGTTTAATCATTCTTCCATGTGGAGATCAGTCGCTTCGTTTCAGACCTCATCTTAATGTTACCAAGGAAGAAATTCAGCTGGCTTTAGATAAAATTGAAAATAATATTAATAAAATTTAAAACCAAAGATTTGTAATTTTAAAAAAAACATTGTACATTTAGATACTCAAACGATATAGAATATGGAAAGAAGTACGAGAGTATCGGTTTTTGAAAGTGATAAACCTTCAGAAATCCAGTTAATTAAGTCTAAATTGGATGATGCACAAATTACAAATACCGTCGAAAATAATTATCTGACCTTTACGACAACGCCTACCGCAACGTCGCTAAAAATTATGGTGGATTTAAAAGACGAGAAGAACGCATTCAATATTATTGATGCTTATCTTCAACAAGTTGAAAATCAATAAAAACAATTTCATAATTTTAAATTTTACTACTTCGAACCGAAAATTAATTTTTAATTAGTTTTCGGTTTTTTAATTCAAACCGGATAATGTATTTAAAAATTGGAAAAAATACAAGCTTATAATCCATTGTAATTAAGGGTGTTATATCCTTTTGTGATACTTAGAAAATTAAAAAAAGAGGAGATTATTTATTCCTGCATTGAATTTTGTAATGATGGATCGTTATTCAATAGAGGCGGGCTTTACCCCGCCTAAATTAAAAAGATTCCATCCATTTTAAATCCGTTTAAAAACTAATAATTAAAAAGATTAATCAATAAGAGATTATGTATCCATGCATTAAGGTTTGTAACATTGAGACATTATTCAATAGAGGTGGGCTTCAGCCCGCCTAAAACAAAAAATCATGCAACCGGCTTTGCCAAAACCTGAAATATACACCAATCTCTTCATTTTAATATAAACCAACAACAATGAGTTCAGAGACACAACTAAGAAAAGCAGAAATTGAAGACAGAAACGTCATTTGGGAAATCATCCAACAGTCTATCGAAAGAAGGAAACAGGACGGAAGCACACAGTGGCAGAATGGATATCCTAATCTTGGAACCGTAGAAAGTGATATTGCAAAAGGATTCGGTTATGTGATGACAGTGGATGGCGATATTGCGGTATATGCAGCCTTAATTCTAAATGATGAACCGGCTTATAGCCAGATTGAAGGAGCATGGTTGAGTAACGGAGAATTTGTGGTTGTACACAGGGTAGCTGTAGATGAAAAATTTGCAGGCCAGGGTATGGTAAAAAAACTCTTTGATCATATTGAAGATTTTACCCGATCTCATGGAATTCAGAGTGTAAAAGTAGATACCAACTACGATAATATTGCTATGCTGAAAATTCTGGAAAGTAAGGGATATTCTTACTGTGGAGAAGTTCTTTTAGCAGACGGAATGAGGAAGGCTTATGAGAAGATTATAATTTAGCGGAAAAGTTAAATCTATCTTCATTGAATTTTTAAAAGACCCTCTATTTATAAACTCTATCATCTTTGTTCGTTTAGTTCTGAACTAATTTCTACTTTTGTTCAAAATTTTTATATTATGCATCAAAGTATAGAAATTGATGAAAAAATTTTTCAGGATGCCGTAAAATTTTATGGCACCATCTTCAACTTACCTCCTTTAGCCTCAAAAATTTATTCCTACCTTCTTTTCGATTATGAGAAAGTAGGAATTACTTTTGACGAGTTCGTTGAAGTGCTTTCCGCAAGCAAAAGTTCTGTTTCCACCAGTATTTCATTATTGTTGAATGCACAGCTCATTGTGGATCACAATAAAATGGATGAAAGGAAACGGTATTTTTTCATCAATGATGATTATAAGCGAATACGATTTGAAAAAATAGTTCAGAAAATGGAAGACGAATTAAAACTACTAGATGATTTAAACAATTTTAAAAAAAATCAGGACGATGGATACAATGAAAGAATAGAAGTTTACAAAGCACTTTTAAATAAAAACATAAAAAATATTCAGGAATCTCTTAATAAACTATAAAATGAATAATAAGCTAGTTATACTTTCTATTGCAGCGCTCTCACTGACAGCCTGCAAAAAAGAAGCTCCGAAGCAGGGGGGCGCCAAGCCTTATCCTGTGGTTTCAGTGGAGACAAAAAATATAGTGGGTTATCAGACATTCCCGGCTACCGTTCAGGGTAGAGTGAACAATGATGTCCGCGCAAAAATACAGGGATATATTACTCAGGTACTGGTAGATGAAGGGCAGTATGTTACACAGGGACAGCCTTTGTTTCGTCTGGAAACCAATATTCTGAATGAAAATGCCGCTGCTTCCAAAGCAGGAATCGGTGCTGCCGAATCTAGTATTGCTGCTGCCCAGGCTTCAGTGAATGCGGCTCAGGTAGAAGTGAATAAACTTAAACCGCTGGTTCAGAAAAACATCATCAGTAATGTACAGTTACAGACTGCACAGGCTAATTTAGCTCAGGCTCAGGCTCAGCTTCAGCAGGCGAATGCAGCAAAAAGACAGGCTGTTGCCAACTATAAAGGTGTAGAAGCGAACATTGAATATTCTATCATCCGTGCCCCTATTTCAGGAGTAATCGGAAAACTTCCGTTAAAAGTAGGAAGTTTGGTAGGACCTACTGATCAAACCGCTCTGACAACTATTTCTGATACGTCTCAGGTATTTGCTTACTTCTCCATGAATGAAAAAGAGTACTTCGACTTCCTGGAAAAGGCACCGGGAGCCTCTATGCCTGAAAAGATCAAAAATCTTCCGATGGTAGAACTGCAGCTTGCTAATGGAAGCCTTTATCCTGAAAAAGGAAGAATTGAAGCCATTACAGGCCAGATTGATCCAGGGACAGGAACTATCCAGTTCAGAGTAGCTTTCACCAATGCACAAAAACTTCTTAGCAACGGAAACAGCGGAACCATCAGATTCCCTCAGCATTATGACAATGTTCTGGTTGTGCCGGAAAGTGCAACTTACGAGCAGCAGGGAATTGTTTACGTCTATAAAGTAGAAAAAGATACCGCTAAAAATGTCGTAGTAAATGTGATCGACAGAATCGACAATATGGCTCTTATCAAATCAGGAGTTAATAAAGGAGAAACCGTAATTGCTGCTGGTATCGGAGGTTTAAAACCAGGTACACCAGTGATTCGTAAGCCTGTAAAAATGGATAGTCTTGTTCAATCAATAAAACCGAAATTCTAATGATAAAAAACTTTATTAACAGACCGGTTTTATCCACCGTAATCTCAATTCTGATTGTGATTCTCGGTGTATTAGGACTTGTCTCGTTACCGGTTACACAGTATCCGGATATTGCACCGCCTACGGTAAGTGTTACGGCCAGCTATACGGGGGCCAACGCAGAAACGGTAATGAAAAGTGTGGTTGTTCCTTTGGAGGAACAGATCAACGGGGTAGAAGGAATGGATTATATTACTTCTTCTGCAGGAAATGACGGTTCTGCCAACATTCAGGTCTTCTTTAAACAGGGAATTGATCCGGACATTGCAGCAGTAAACGTACAGAACCGTGTAGCCAGAGCAACACCTTTGCTGCCTTCCGAGGTAACCCGTTCAGGGGTTGTAACCCAGAAACAGCAGACCAGTGCCCTGATGTATATGTCTTTCTATTCTGAAAATAAGGACCTGGATGATGTGTATCTTCAAAACTTTTTGAATATCAACGTTATTCCAAACCTAAAGAGGGTTAACGGTGTAGGGGATGCCAACGTTTTCGGAGGTAAAAATTACTCAATGAGAATCTGGCTCGATCCTGCAAAGATGGCGGCATACAACGTAACTCCTACAGACGTTACCAATGCAATTAATGAGCAGAGTAGAGAAGCGGCTGCGGGTTCTATAGGGCAAAACAGTGGTAGCTCGTTTGAATATATCATCAAATATGTCGGGAAGTTCAACGATAAAGAACAGTACGATAATATCATCATTAAAGCATTGAATGACGGACAGAATTTAATGCTGAAAGATGTTGCCAAAGTAGAGCTTGCAGGTCAGTCTTACAGTGGAGTCGGGGAAAACGGAAACTATCCTTCCATCAGTATGGGGATCTTCCAGACTCCGGGATCCAATGCTCAGGAGATTATTAAGAACATCAAAACCTATCTGAAATCTGCGGAAAGTACTTTTCCACAGGGAATTAAATATACCTTTAACTTTGATACCAATGAATTCCTTGAAGCTTCTATCGAAAAAGTAGTACATACCCTGATTGAAGCCTTTATCCTGGTATTTATTGTAGTATACATTTTCCTTCAGGACTTCAGATCAACCCTGATTCCGGCTATTGCAGTTCCGGTATCTATCGTGGGGGCTTTCTTCTTCCTGAATTTATTCGGATATTCATTAAACCTTTTAACCTTATTCGCATTGGTACTGGCGATTGGTATTGTGGTGGATGACGCCATTGTCGTCGTCGAGGCTGTCCATGCGAAGATGGAACACGGTATTTCCGATGCTAAAAAAGCAACAGTAGAAGCCATGGATGAAATTACGGGAGCAATCATTTCAATTACCCTTGTAATGGCAGCTGTATTTATTCCGGTAACTTTTATTACAGGACCTACAGGGGTATTCTATCAGCAGTTTGGGGTTACGCTTATCGTAGCGATCATTATTTCTGCGGTTAATGCTTTAACGTTAAGTCCGGTTTTATGTTCATTATTCCTGAAACCTCACGCAGAACATCATGAGGAATATCAAAAAATGAATTTCCTTAAGAAGTTTTTCTATAAATTCAATATTGCCTTTAAAACAGCTACAGAACGTTACGGAAGAGGGTTTGTATTCCTGTTGAGACATAAATGGGTAACCCTGGTTATTTTCGCTGTTACAGGAGGTATTTTATTCTGGGCGAGTAACACTATGAAGAAAGGTTTTGTACCTACTGAAGACAGAGGAATCATCTTTACCGATGTACAGCTTCCTCCGGGAGCTTCCATGGAAAGAACCTACAATGCTCTGAAAACGCTTCAGGCTAACGCGATGAAAGTGCCTGGCGTACAGAATGTAACAATTTCCACCGGTAGAGGATTTTTATCAGGAAACGGTAGCAACAATGGTCTTGCTTTCGTCAAACTGAAACCTTTTGAAGAACGTAAAAAAGATGGTCAGACTTCTGAAGATATTACCAAAAAACTATTTGGAATTACAGGATCTGTACCGGATGCTAAAGTTGTATTCTTCCAGCCGCCAAGTGTACCCGGATTCGGGAGCAGCGCCGGATTTGAAATGGTATTGCTGGATAAATCCGGAGGTGAATATGCCGATCTGGATAATAAAACGAATGAATTCATCGGTAAGCTGATGGAAAGACCGGAAATTGAATTTGCCCAGACTTCATTCAATACAAAATACCCGCAGTATCAGATGGAAATCAATGTTCCTCTGACCAAGCAGCTTGGAGTTTCCGTAAGTGATATCCTGGCAACGATGCAGGGATACATCGGAGGGGTTTATACAGCCGACTTCACAAAATACGGAAAACAGTTCAGAGTAATGGTTCAGGCACTTCCTGAAAACAGAAAGAACATTGAAAATCTGAATGAATTATATGTAAGAACCGGTTCCGGTGTAATGTCTCCGATTTCGCAGTTTGTAACGCTGAAAAAAGCATACGGACCACAGTCGGTAAGCCGTTACAACCTGTTTACTTCGGTGAAGATCACAGGAGCGAACTCTGCCGGATTCAGTTCCGGGGATGCCATTGCTGCTGTACAGCAGGTTGCCGGAGAAACATTGAACCAAAACTACGGAGTAGAATTTACGGGATTATCCAGAGAAGAATTAGCTTCCGGCTCCCAGACGCTTCTGATCTTTGGTTTAAGTTTGATTTTCGTTTACTTTATCCTTTCGGCTCAGTATGAAAGTTATATTCTTCCGCTGATTGTTGTTATCTCTCTTCCTTTAGGGGTAATGGGAGCCTACTTTGGCCAGAAGATCATGGGCTTGGAAAATAACATCTATTTCCAGATCGCTCTGATCATGCTCGTTGGACTATTGGCGAAAAATGCGATCCTTATTGTAGAATTTGCTGTTCAGAGGAGACATCATGGGGAGACCATTGTTATGTCTGCTATCAATGCGGCAAAAGCCAGATTAAGACCGATCCTGATGACATCATTTGCCTTTATCTTCGGATTATTGCCTCTGGTGTTAGCAAGCGGAATTGGTGCAGTGGGGAACAGATCCATTGCAACAGGAGCAGCAATCGGACTATTAATCGGTACGATCTTAGGATTATTTGTAATTCCGGTACTGTATGTGATTTTTGAAACACTGCAGGAAAAAATCAAACCAATCAAAAGAGAAGACATCAATTTAGCAGAATAAAAATTAAAAATTTGAGGCAGTGAAGTTAGATCCCTATAAAAATCTAACTTCCCACCTCTGATTTCTAACTTCTAATTTTATATAATGAAGAGTTTATTAAACATCATAAAAGGAATAACTTTTTCAGCTGTCATACTGGGAGCCATTACTTCCTGTATGGCCCGGAAAGAGTATGAGAGACCGAAGAATGTTGTGGACGAAAAGCTTTTCCGTACAGATATGCTTCCTTCAGACAGTACTACGATCGCGAATGTTTCATGGAAAGAAATTTTCACAGATCCTGTACTTCAGGGACATATTTCCAAGGCTTTAGAAAACAATCTGGACATCAGAATTGCCCTTCAGAGCATTGGTTCCGCGGAAGCTTATTTAAAACAGAGCAAAGCAGCCTATCAGCCGACGCTGTCAGTAGGTCCCAATTATACGTTTCAAACCCAGTCGATCAATACCCAGTTTGGGCAGATCATTGGAGAAAGAAGATATGTCAACCAATTTGACATTACGGCCAGCATTGGTTGGGAAGCCGATCTTTGGGGAAAACTGAAAGCTCAGGAAAAAGCACAGCTTGCCACGTATTTAGGAACTGTAGCAGCTCATAAAGCCGTTAAAAGCGATTTGGTTGCATCTATTGCATCTGCCTATTATCAGCTGCTGACTTTTGATTCTCAAAAAAGAATCATCACAGAAACCATTGCTGTAAGAGAAAGAAATCTTGAAACAACCAAAGCGCTGAAAGCTTCCGGAAATCTTACAGAAGTAGCCGTACAGCAAAGTGAAGCATTGGTTTTAAATGCAAAATCTCTATTGATTGATATTGATACCCAGATCCAGCTTCTTGAAAATACAATGAGCCTTCTGATGGGAGAACCTTCCCATTCTATTGAAAGATCTACCCTGGAAAGCCAGAAACTTCCGATTGATGTGAAATTAGGATATCCTGCACAACTTCTGGCTAACCGTCCGGATGTGATGAGAGCAGAGTACAATCTGATGAATGCTTTTGAACTGACGAATGCCGCAAAAGCACAGTTTTATCCTACTTTAAAACTTACCGGAAGTGGAGGACTTCAGTCTGTAGACCTTGACCACCTGTTCAGTGTAAACTCTCTTTTCGCCAACGTGGTAGCAGGTTTGGCACAGCCTATTCTGAATAAAAGACAGATCAAAACAAACTATGATGTGAGTCTTGCCAATCAGGAAACGGCCTACCTGAATTTTAGGAAAACAGTGCTTACAGCCGGAAAAGAAGTTTCCGATGCTATCAGAGTGTTTTCAGTACAGGATTCTTTTATTGAATTGAAACAGAAAGAAATGGAAGCCTACAAAAAGTCGGTAGACTATTCTCAGGAATTGGTAAACTATGGTATGGCGAATTATCTTGAAGTATTGAATGCCAGTGTAAATTCATTGAATGCAGAATTGAATATTTCAAACGCAGAATACAACAAAATGAAAGCGGGTATTGAACTTTATCAGGCTCTTGGAGGGGGCTGGAAATAACACTTTCTGCTTTTAAATAAATAAAAACGTATGTCAGCAATGGCATGCGTTTTTTTGTTTCCCGCAGAATTCTCAGATTTTATTCAGAAAATAATTGATGCAGCTTATCAACGTTATAGGGTTTCCAAAACCTATAACGTTTAGAAAATCTAACATGAACAACCTGCTCGATGAGCATAAAACGCATCACGGAAATCGTTTAGTTTTTGTTAAAAAATTTATAAAAGCAAAATTTCGTTTGCATATATGTAGTCAACTACGTAGTCAACTACGTAGTTTTGATGTGTAAAAATTGATATAGTATGGCAATAGAAATTCAACAAATAGGAAATTCATATTCTACTCAGGTTATAGATCTGATCCTGAATATCCAGCAGAAGGAATTTAATATTCCGATTACCATAGAAGACCAGCCGGATCTTATGCAGATAGAAGATTTCTACATAAAAACAGGCGGTAACTTTTGGGGAGCTTTTGTGTATGGAGAATTGGTAGGCTCAATCGCTTTGGTTAAATTTGATGAGCGGGCTGGAGCAATAAGGAAGATGTTTGTAAAAAAAGAATTCAGAGGAAAAGAGCTGAATATTGCACAGTATTTACTGGAAGTTCTGATCCGTTTTTGTAAAGAAAATGAAATTAATGACATTTATCTGGGAACCGTTGATGTTCTGAAAGCGGCCATGCGTTTCTATGAGCGTAATCATTTCAGTCAGGTTGAAAAAGAAAAGCTTCCGGCGCGTTTCCCGTTAATGAGTGCGGATAATGCGTTCTATCATTTAAACATCAATACCAGCGTATGAATATAATAGACGAATCAGGTATTCTGGCCATATCTACAAGGCTTCAGAGGCTTAGTGAGCAATTGAGAAAAGACGGAGCTCTGATCTATAAAACCTTCGGTATTGACTTTGAACCTAAATGGTTTCCGGTGATATTCACATTACATCATAAAAAAACACTTAGTGTTGTAGAAATTGCTAATGAAATAGGGTATACTCATCCTTCCACCATCAGTCTTCTCAAAGAGCTGGAGAAACAGAAACTTATCCTCTCCAAAAAAGATAAACAGGACGAACGCAGAAGACTGATTGAGCTGGCTCCAAAAGGAAGCGAACTGATTGAAAAAATGAAGCCGGTATGGGAGCTGATGTCCAAAGTGCTGGGAGAGATTGCAGACAATGAAAATCATCTGCTTACGGCCATCAATGAAGCAGAGGAGAAAATAGCGGAACAGTCATTTTATCAAAGGGCAATGTATAATAAAAACAAACTGTAGTATTGGTTGTTTTTCATCAATAGACGAAACTATTTTACTTTATAATTGTATTAAACTAATAACTATGACAAAAGAAGAATTAATAAGTATTCTTGAAATATGCAATAAAGCTACCCAAGCTCCCTGGACCTCTTGTATTGAGGGAAGAGATTTCGATTCCGGTTCCGGATTTATCATGACAGGAAAAGATGAAAACAGGGATTATGATATTGAATTTGTATCTATAAAATCCGCAGATCAGGATTTTATCGCCATGGCCAGAAACGTCATTCCTAAACTAGTTGATGACATTTTAAGATTAAAAAATATAAATATCTGAATACTGATTCCATTATTCTCTCACTGCTATCGCACGAATCCTTTCGTATAACCGATAATAATACAAAGACCCCTGCTCTCCGAAGTTTGCAGCTTCGGAGTTTTATGCATTTATTTACGAAAAGCTTATAAAAATGCTTCCCTCAATAAATGAATTTTTCTGATTATAATCTGCCCTCAGTTTAAAGCTATATTTTAAATACTACCGTCTTCCCCCAGTTTTCCTTAAATCTGATGGTCTCGACTGTGTAAACTCATGAAAAGTATCACTAAACGAGCTGATAGAGCTGTAACCCACATCATCAGCAATTTCATTAATCGGTTTATCTGTATTGAGAAGCAGCTCAATGGCTTTGATAATCCTTAATGTTTTCAGATACTGAAGAAAAGAAATATCCATATCAGCTTTAAAGAGGCGTGAAAGTGTGCGTTCACTCAGTCCGAATTTTTCACTGATGCTGGCCAGACTGTGTTTTCCTTCTATATTCTGTTCCAGGTACGAGACAATTTTCATCATCTGTTTGTTTTGGGTAGCAGGAAGAATGATCGGTAAAGGTTGTTGATGAGTTTTTGGGAGTATTTTTTTTAAAGCTACTAAAAATTCAAAATTTTCGTTGGCCTTGGTGACATGTCTTTCGTCCCAGATTTCAGTGTATTTGATCATCTGTATAAGCAGTTCGGAAGCAGGATATATTCCCAGCCTGCCAAAGAAAGGATCAGACAGGTCATCATGCGCATAAAAGTAAAGAGATCTCAATACCGTTGCAGAATGCCCGATCTGCAGGATATGTTCCATTCCCTGAGGAATCCAGAAAAAATGTCTCGCAGGAACTACATACGTACGGTTGTCTATCGTAATATAAGCAATCCCGCCTTCCACATAGCTCAGCTGTCCTTTCGTATGTTTGTGAAAAGGAATGAGTTTCTCCGATTTTTCGTGCATAACAAATACACTGTCATCATGTTTATCGATATCCGGAAGTGCCGCAATTAAGCCCATAAAATAATTGAAAATAGAATGAAAAAACAAAGATAATAATTTGGCCGGAATCATGTAAAACTTGACTATTTTAGATAAAAATAATTTCAGGAGAGCCAATAAATTTGCAGTGCAATAATTCGAAAAATCAGATGAAAATCTATCTCACCGGACTGCTGATCCTTGGAAGTTCCCATGTTGCAACAGCACAGACAGGCAGTCCCGCCAATGACACTGTAAGTCTTAGTTTAAGAGACGCATGGCAAAGAGCCGAAGACAACAGCCGCCACATCAGAATCAGAAATATAGAAACAGAAATAGCCGATGCTGAGCTGAAAGACGCCAAAAGAGAACGCCTCCCGGAAATTGAAATCAAAGGTTCCGCAGAAAAAGCTTCCAACATCCCCATTTATGAAAACGGACTGTTTTCCAAACCTACGCAACACGAAGTAATTCACACTCTCTACCGGGCCGGAGCAGATTTTTACCTGAATATCTATAACGGAAACAAGCTGAATCTGAAGATCAAAGAAGAAGGAACCCTGCAAAAGATCAGGGGAATCCAGAAAGAGCAGGCGGTGTCTGATATTCACTATAAAACCTCAGCGCTTTACCTTGAGCTTCAGAAAGCATTCATTTTCAGAGACCTGATCAAACAGAACATTGTTGATCAGAAAGCACAGCTGAAAGAAATAAAATCCCTGTATAAAAACGGAGTAGTCCTGAAAAGTGATCTACTGCGGGTAGAATTGGAACTTTCACGCCGTGAAATGGCCCTTATCTCCATTAAAAATGATATCCTCATCGCTACCCAGAAGCTGAATATTATTTTAGGATTTCCTGATGAGCAGACCGTTGTTCCTGAAGTTCCTTTTAATCAATGGGAAGAAAATATTACGTATGAAGAATATGTGAAAAGAGCTTTAAAACATTCTTTTGATTATCATATTTCAGAACAGCAGACTGAATTAAGTATTATAAAGCTCAAGCAGGTAAAAGCGAATGTGAGCCCGAAAGTAGGCTTATATGGAGAATTTTACTATGCCAATCCACAGATCTTTCTATATCCTTATAATCCTTATTGGTATTCATTAGGGGTTGTGGGAGTAAAAGCTTCATTCTCGCTGTCTTCCCTGTATCATAACCCTCAAAAGGTAAAAGCAGCCAGATTGGAATTCGAAAAAGAAGAGGAAGCGCACAAAGATACAGAGGATAAAGTGCGCCAGAAGGTGAAAGAAGCCTATCTGAGATATGAGGAAGCTCTTGAACAGATTAAAGTAGCAGAAGCCAACGTGGTGCAGGCTAAAGAAAATGCACGGATAATTAAAAATACCTACTTCAGCCAGACCTCACTGGTAACGGATCTTCTTGACGCAGACATTCAGCTACTTCAGACAAAATTCGAGTTGGAAGCCGCTAAAATTACAGCACAGAATAATTATTATTTATTACAGAATATCATAGGGACCTTATAATACAATGAAAAAAAAATACACGCCCACAGACAGACTCATTACCAGAATTACAGGATGGATAGCTACTTTTATAGTCGCAGGACTTGCCATATGGGGCATTATCAGCCTTTTTAGCTTTTACAAATATGAACAAACCAATGATGCACAGGTTCAGGAGTATGTAAATCCTGTTATTTCAAGAGCCGGGGGATTCATTGTTGATGTTAAATTTGAGGAGAACCAGGAAGTCAAAAAAGGCGATACTCTTCTGGTCATCGATAACCGTGAATATAAATTACAGCAGGAGCAGACACAGGCTGCAATCCAAAAAGCCCGCGCAGAGCTAAGGGTGCTGGAAAGCAATACCCACACAACTGAAAAAGAAGCGGCTTCTGCCTTAGCACAGGTTGAAGCCAGTAAAGCCAAGGTCTGGAAACAGGAGCTTGACTATAAGCGATACCAGGATCTTTACAATGAAGAATCTGCAACAAGACAACGCCTTGAAGATATCAAAGCCGGATTGGACGTCAATAAAAGCGATTATAAATCTTCGCAGGATAACTATGCGGCTTCCCGATCTAAAATTAATGATATCCAGGCTGAAAAAACAGTGGTACGGGCAGAAATTGCAAAATTGGAAGCGCTGCTGGACCGTCATAAACTTGACGTAAGCTACACGGTAATTACGGCTCCTTATGACGGAAGAATGGGAAGAAGAACCGTAGAAGCTGGGCAAATGATTGATGCCGGAGAAACGCTTGCTTTCATCGTGAATAATGAAACAGATAAATGGGTGGTTGCCAATTATAAAGAGACACAGATCAGGGATATGCATATCGGGGATCATGTAAAGATTGTAGCGGATTCCTATCCCGATCAGGAATTTCAGGGGACGATCATTTCCCTGTCTCCGGCTACAGGTTCCAGCTTTTCCCTGCTGCCTCCGGATAATTCTACAGGGAATTATGTGAAAATTGTACAGCGTATTCCGGTAAGGATCAGAATAGATGGAAAGAGAAAAGATATAGAGGTTCTTAAAGTGGGAATGAATGTGAATGTATATGCCCAGAAAAAACGTTTCAATGGTTAGAAAAGTTCCGTTTTTTAAAAGCTGGATCCCCGAATGGCTCATTAAGATCATTCTTTTCCTGATGACCCTTCCCGGAATCACCATATTTTTTCTTCCTTTGGCGAATGTCAATGCAGCAGCAGGATATTACGGCTGTGAGCCGGCTGATATTCAGTTTTCTGTAGCTTTGTTTTATGCCGGATATGTCGGATTTTATAGCCTGGAAAGAAGGTTTTTCAGCTTTCTTGCCGCCAAAGAATACTTTCTCTTATTCATGACGCTGCAGATCACAGCATGCCTGATATGTTATTGTACGAAGGAAATTTATGCTCTCTTTCCTGTACGTTTTCTCCAGGGAATGCTGTTTGCCTGTAATGTCAACCTGTCATTAACTTTAATTTTTACAAGGCTGAGCAGTGAAAGAGCTCGGGAGATCAGCTTTTCCGTATTTTTCGGAATTCTCATCTGCGCCTTGCCATTCAATAACCTGATTACGGCAAACCTCATCGATTCCTATAATTTTAATATCATCTACAAGGGAGCGATATTTTTATATGTACCGGGATTTATTTTTCTGGCTGCTGCCATGAGACATTACCGGATCAGTGCAAGATTTCCTTTATACAAACTGGATTGGGAAAGCTTTGCCCTCTACAGTGCGATGCTGGTGCTTATCGGCTATATCATGATTTTCGGACAGGAATATTACTGGCTGGAAGATAAACGCATTTTAGGAAGTGTAATAGCCATTGCGGTTCTGTCGGTTTTATCTATATTTCGTCAGAAAGCCATGAAAAGGCCTTATATTGATCTGCGTGTTTTCAGATACCGTAATTTTAAAGTAGGGCTCGTCATTCTTTTTGTCATGTACATCTGTCGTTTTGCATCGGGAATTACTAATAATTACTTTATTTCCGCACTTCATTTTGACCCGTTTTATCTTTCCTATATCAATATTTTTAATATTCTGGGATTGGTTGCAGGAGTAATCATTGCGTGCTGTATGGTCCTTCAGAAGAAGAACATACGGTATATCTGGGGACCGGGTTTCCTGCTGCTCCTGGTATTTCATGCGGTGATGTATTTTTCATTTGATGTGCAGGCGGATGAGTTCAACTATTATATTCCGCTGTTTATCCAAGGGTTAGGAGTAGGGTTGATTATGGTGCCTACCATTATTTTCATTATTTCTTCAGTTCCTGCATCCATCGGGCCTTCTGCGGCTGCAACAGCGCTTGCCATCAGATATCTGGGATTTTGTGTAAGCATTGCCCTGATCAATTTTTTTGAACTTTTTGAAAAAAGCAGGCATTATAATGCTTTTCAGGACCATCTCAGCGAAATAGATCCTGCCGTTAGGAACTTTATTCACAGCCAGACGGCAAAACTCAGCAGCAAAGGAATGCCTGAAGATTATGCGTTGAAAGGAGCGGATAAGCTTTTAGCTGCAAGGATGAATGTACAGAGCCAGGTTCGCTTTGCCATGGATTATTATGAAATGATGGTCTGGATTCTTTTCGTATCCCTGCTATTGATTCTTCTTTTTCCTTATCTGAACCGTACAGCACTGTATCTGAAATCAAGACGCCTGTCGCCGGCATAAGTTATTACTCTTTCTTTTAAATAAATAATAATGAATAAAATAATCAGAATTTTCTCTCTTATTTCACTGGTATTTCTTCTTTTTTCCTGTGGAAATGATGACCGGACTTTTCAGCTAAAAACGGTGAAACTTACGGAATATGCACGACGTGAATCACTTCCGGAGCAGAACCTCTACATCAAGGTTTTCAAAGATGAAATTCCTACCAGTATTGCCCAGACGGAAACCTATCCAAATAGTCTTCCGCTTCCGGTTGTTCTTAAAGTCCATCCGTCACCGGAGATGAACTTATATGCAGAGTCTTATCATATCGAGCTTTGGGGTGACGTTACCGGATATATCGGAAACTGCTCCGTCAATATGGACAATTATAAGATTGTTTTCCCGATAGATATGGAAGTTAAAAGCGAAAACCTGGAAGTCTCTTTACAGGGAAGCTGGAGGTAATTTTAAAATTGGGAAAACGAAAGAGATTAGGTCAGTGTATGAAGGGGAGTAAATTGTACAGAAAAAGATTGTTCGTATATTTAAGCGTAAATTTTGATTATGAGATTGACTGTATTTTTTATCATGATAGGCAGTGCTCTGTCCAATGCCAGTGCACAGGATCTTATTCCCTATAATAAAAATGAGAAATTTGGATTGTGTGACATTCATGGAAAAATAAAACTGGAACCTCAATATAATGATATTTCCTTTTTTAAGCCTAAACTGAATGGATATTCCATAGAAAAAGATGGAAAATTCGGGCTTATGAATCAGGCATTACAAACGGTGATTTCTCCTCTGGCTGATCAACCTATATTCGGCAGCGGGGAGCATCTGATTGCAAAAAGCGGGAATGAACTGATCTACTATGATAAAAACTACAAAGAGACACAAAGACGGCAGTTAAATACTTCCGCAAAAGAAAGCGGGTTGGTATATCCAGCCGATTATCCTCAGCAGTCTGGCTATAGCAGGGAAGAGGTTCTGAAAATGTTTAAGGAAAAATTCGGAAATAAATACAAAGCTGTAGAACTCAACGTCGTTTCTGCCAATAACACTTATTTTCACATTGAATCCTTTTCAGAAGGAAAGAGAAAAAGTGAAGGACTGTTTCTTCCCAAAACAAAAACATTCATGCTTAATGATGGGCAGATTAGTTACCAGTCTGCGGTCTGGATACCTTCCAAAAAGTGCTATTATATAAAAATAAAACAGGGCAACGATAAAGGAGTAATTACGCATGATGGAAAAACTGTTTTCGAATCCAAACAATACTCATATCTGGCAGTAATGCCGAATTATATTGCTTATACAGAACCGGGAACCACTACCGGAACAATCGCTTTTTATTATATGATCAGCTCCGGAAAATCTATTGAAAATGAATTTTCAAGTTTCAGATATTCCACAACTGTCTCAGATCAAGGAAAAGAATTTGAAGTCTTTTCAGCCGTCGTAGAAAATCCTGATCTGCATAAAAGCGCACAGGTCTTCATTGGAGAAAATGGAATGAAATACTATGACCTTGATTTTGTAAAGTAGTGTGTGATCTCCGGAATTTTCCCTAAGATTAAAAGCTGCGATTTTTATTAGCTATCCAATAAAAGATCTGTGTTGTCTGTAAAATGATTCCGTAAATTGAAAACATAAAATCAAACACCATGAACAAGATATTCCAATTCAACTGCTGTCTTACCAACGGCATGAATTATTTTATTGCAGCAGATCCGTATGCTTTGTTAGCGTTCAAAAAACGGAATCATCTTTCGGATAACCTGCTGACCGAGTTTACGACGAATGAGAGCGGTGACAATGTGGTCCGTGAAGGTATTATGATAGCGCTGGAAGGCTGCGAGATTGTACCACACACCATTTATCTCAATTTGGATGAAACATACAAGGTGTTGGAAGAAGAACAAAACGATTTCCAGTTTAGGGAAAGCGATTATCCCTTAAAAATTGAAAATGGTGTTTTTTGTGCCTTTGCCATAGGATATTTACAGAACTTTACTGAAGAGACCGTTGAGAGACTCTTAGCGCTTCATCGAAATAATGGATATGCCATTGCGGACATAGAAAATGGATGGTATTCGGTTGAGATTTTGGCAGGACTTACACAGCAGAATTTTGAAAAATCTGCCTATCACTGGGGCGAAATAATGGACGATATGGAGCCTACTTTTGAATTTTGCCTGAAAAAAACCGATGCAGCTCCGCAACTGACGGCAAAACTCAACCGGAATTATGCTATAGAAATTAATAAAGAAATGTATAAGGAACGGAGAGTTTTTAAAGAACAGTAAAAAATCATAGCTATACCAATCAGATATTTATGAAAAAGCCTTTAACCGTGTTCCAAAAGATACTGCTCAGCCTTATCACCATAATGCTGCTTATTATGTTTAGTGATTTGCTGCTGCAATATTTTTTTGACATCAGTCTCTCCTGTGGGGAACTCATTATCCCTTAGCGGTTGTGGGATTGATCAGCTTATATGTTTTCTTTCCGAGGAAAAAACTGTTTGTACTGGTACTCTTATACCTCATTACCGGCTTTGTGCTTATCTTTTATAATATCACGAAAGAAGGTATTGTCAGTAGTCGAAGGGCGATAAGCGATAGTAAATACAGCATCGAAGTCAGCCGGCATGGCTATTCTATCATCAGATATTATGATTTTGCGGAAAAAATAGTAGCAACGAAACAATCAGATGCTTTTTTCGACCCAAATTCAAAAACAGCAATAGATCCCGGTTATCAGGTAAAAATACTGAAAGAAACCCCGGACAGTCTTTATATTGAAATCAATTCTCAGCTTCATAAGCTTGATCATTTGAAAAAAAGAAGGCTTTGGGAGAAAGACTGAAACATTTTTAAAATACAGATTCGTTTCGCTTATCTTTGAAATACAGTATTTTATCTGAATTTGATTTTTTGATACCACCAGGTATTTGTATTTTTTAAGAAAATAATTTGATAAAATATTTGCATATACCGTTTAAATACTTACTTTTGTACCGCTTCAAAGCTGGGGGATTGGCGCAGTTGGCTAGCGCGTTTGACTGGCAGTCAAAAGGTCACGGGTTCGAATCCCGTATTCTCCACGTAAAAGGGTTGTAATTTAATTGATTACAGCCCTTTTTGTTTTTTTGACGATTGATGATGTGCAAAACTGATTAGAGATCAGTTGGGGGAGAATACTTTTTTATTAATCGCTATGGTAGACAAAAATGAATAATAGCAAAGCGTTTTTAGGATAAACAAAGGTGCTTCGCTTATTTTTGAAATACAAGGTTGTAGATAATTTACATTTTTGAAAATATCAGATAATACTGTTGAGTTTTTATTAAGGACAAAATGGGGTATACTGCGGCAGATTAATCGACTTAGGAAGCAGGAGCGTTAAAAAAATTGAGATTGAATCCGTTAAAAAATTTCCACTGTCTGAGCATGGCTCGTATTTAGACCCGAAGAAGCACCATCTGAACCATGCGAGTTTGGAAATTTTAGGAGTCAATATCAATTTTTAGCGGATGATTCCAGTCTTGAATTTTGTATACTTTTTTTCAAGAAAAAGTATAATAAAAAAATAATTACCACCTTCTACTGATTCTGATTTCTCTATGTTTCGCAAATGGTCCAGAAAATCCGGTTCTATAAAGCCCGTAGTTCTGCAATAATTTGCAAGCCTTCTTTTTAAGAGGGCTTTTGTTATATTTGATAGAAATAACCATTTATGAGTCAAAATAGACCAGCAATAAAATCATCTATTAAAAGAGAAGTTCGCCAACGATGTGGTTTTGGTTGTGTAATTTGTGGTAATCCAATATATCAATATGATCATTTATTAGGCTGGGCAAAAGTCAGACGTCATAAAGCTGAAGAAATAACTTTACTTTGTAGTGAACATCATTCAGAAAAAACATCAAAGAGGCTTCCAGATTTCATTGTTGAAGAATTTAATAAGAATCCATACAATTTAAGATCAGGCATTACAAAACCTAAAACTTTATACTATTTTGGAGATAGTGCAAATGTAGTATTTGGTTCTATGAGATTTTCAATGACTAAAAATGATCTGTATGATTATCTAATCCCGTTTACAATAGATCATGCTTCGCCAATAAAAATAATATTTAAAGATCAAATGTATTTATTAAATATTGAATTACAAGATCCGTTTGGTAAATTGATACTCAAAATCGTAAATAACGAATTGGTTATGAACATTGGTTTGTGGGATATTCAATATGTAGGACAAAGAATAACCATAAGAGAAAGTTTTTACAAAATTTTTATAGAAATTAGATTCGAAACACCAAATACAATAAATTTTATAAGAGGTAAAATATTCATAAAAGGAAAGATTATTACTATTCATCGTGAAAATGGGCTTAAGTTACCTTGTGGTGGTGGATTTAGTAATTTTACAATAAAGGCTCCCAATGGATTTATTATGTAAATTTCATTAAGGAGATTAGTGTAAAATTTATTTAAATGCCAACCTATTCTTATTAAACAGATCGTTATTAATAATTTCAAAACCCGGCGATCAACTCAGATTGCAAAAAAATCCAAACCACTCCTTATATCACTTCATCAAATCAATGCAGTTGATTCTCTCCTTTGTCATCTAAAATCACCAATGTCAACAATCAAACTTAACATTAAATTATAAAACCATCAAAAAACACCCTCTTCATATAAAATCTCCTTCATCAGCTTCCATTTGAAAAATAATTGTATTTTAGCCAAAATATGCTGCTTATTCATAAAAATATAAACGGCTGATTAAAATTCAGATAATCTGAATGAAAAATTTAGTAGATTTGCACGACATTAAACAATAATAAACATATTAATTCTGTTCTCTGTTTATGAACAATAAATAAGAAAACAATCCAATTTGATTAGGGTATAAAACTATTAGAACTATGAAGAAACTTTTTTTACTTCTTTTGACAGCTTTTTTATTTATCGGATGTAGCTCTGATGATGACACTATTTACGATTTTATCGGAACATGGTCAGGGAAATACGATGGCAATGATAAAGGAACCTGGAACTTTGTGGTAGCAAGTGACGGTAAAGTATCCGGAACCATGCATTCTGAAGTAAATAATGAAAACTATACTATTTCAGGTCATTTAACAGATACCGGAGATTTAACCACTGTAGTGGGTCTTCCTTCAGACGGAGAGTTCAGAGGAGCACTCACAAGAGAAGGTAGTGGAAACGGAAGCTGGTCAAACTCAGTTCCTACTCCAACAAGAACCGGAACCTGGTCAGGAAATAAAAATAAACAATAAAAAAAAGTCTGCAGATCAACCTGCAGACTTTTTTATTTCTTCAATCAAACGACAAAGTCCCGAAGGGACACTTCAAACCAGGACAGGAAAAATTCCTGTCCCCACATTGAAATTCTAAATCTCAACTCAACCTCAAATTTAAAATCTACACAAATCCCATTCGGGAAATGTCCCCATCTTTATTTTTGATAATAAGGAAATAGAGTAGGAGGCCCTCATCCGGAAAATGATTTTTAAAATTAATTTTCCCTTCTTTAGTGTAAACACGAGATTCTTCAATATATTCAACGGTGTATTTCTCAAAATCCGGCTTTATAGTAATGAATGCTATTTCGTGAATGTCATCATTTTTAGGCGTATAAAGTATAGTATGTTGAAGCTCCGTGGAAATCCTGGTTTCTGTGGAAATAATCTCTTTATTTCCAAATTTGAATGCCTTTAACAGTTCTATCCCTTTTTCCGTCATAAGGCCTTTTTCTACGCTTCTTTTTCCTCTTTCTGAAACCATGTCCAGATCTTTTATATCCGTCATCAGCTTTGCGAAACTCTGATAAAGCAGAGGATCACCTGCTTCCTTAATATATCCGTCAATACAGCTCCGGATAAGCTTTCCCGCTTTAGAACAATGCCCAAATTCAGAGCTGTTCTGTCGTACTTTCTCGTATGAAGGACTCTTTTTAAAAGCTTTTTTATTGAATCCGCTTTTCTTACGGACCACATTTTTCCCGTTCAGGCTGTAAAAAACCAGATCGCCCACGGTTCCTGTGATCTTTATTAAACTTTCATACGTTGCCATACTGTAAAATTGGACTCAAATATAGGAATAAATATACAGAATTAAAATTTTAACATATATTTATACTATAGTTGTAGTATAGTTATTATATAATTAAAAGATAAAAATGTATATTTGTGCATGTTTAGTTACTTCATTTAAAATCAGATGACTATGGTACCGGGATTATTTGAAAACTTAAGATTAAAGAAGCTTTCCGTATTACTGATTGCTTCTGCTGTAGCCGTTTCGTGTGGAGCTTCAAAAACGGCTTCATCAAAGAAAAATACAGGTTCAAAAACCGTAACAAGAACGGAGAACCTCAGAAAGCTTGATTCAAAATTTGACGGAAAAGTATCCAGATCCATCAGTGATATCCTGAAAGATGCAGAAAAATATATCGGAACTCCGTATAAATTCGGAGGAAATACCTCTTCCGGTTTCGACTGTTCCGGATTTACCGTAAAAGTGTTTGAGGAAAATGACTTCTCACTTCCCCGAAGATCTACTGATCAGGCTGAGGCCGGAAAAAAAATAGACATTAATGAGGTAAAACCGGGGGACCTTCTCTTCTTTGCAACGGCAGGCGGAAGCAGGGTTTCCCATGTGGGTATTGTTCATGATATCGGAGCCGATGGAGAAGTGAAATTTATTCACGCTTCCACATCAAAAGGAGTTATTATTTCGTCATTAAACGAAAAATACTGGAACAAAGCCTATCTACACGCCCAAAGAATTCTTTAATAACAAAAGCCGTCTGAATGGAGAACCGAAGCTTTGCTTTTATCAAAACAGACAAAAAACTGGTCAAACTTTTTTATAAAGACATTACGGTTATAAAAGGTCTGGGGAATTATGTAGAAATCAATACCACAGACGATAAAAGGCATATCTACTATAAAACCCTTAAGGATCTTATTGAAAGCCTTCCCGATGAATTTATGCGGGTTCATCATTCATACATTGTTAATTTAAGCAATATTGAATATTTTGAGGATAATCAGCTCGTATGCCGGGGACAGAAAATTACAGTTGCCAAAAGCTACAAAGAATGTCTTATCACAGCGCTTCATACCATGCTGCTGTAAATATTGTACATAAAATAAATGTCATTCTGCATAAAATAAATACCCAACTGCATAATAAAATTTCGAGATCCTGTTTTCCATAATAGATTTGTGAAAATTTTAAAAATGAGCAAGAACAAAAACACAGCATTGCACTATATCAATACTCATAACATTACAGGGATAAAAGCAGGAAAAGAAAGAGAAACATTTCTGGAGATCTGGATGGTTGTGGTTAACGAACGGATTTTTGCACGATCATGGGGCCTGGCAGAAAAAAGCTGGTACAATACTTTTCTAAAAGAACCTGAAGGACAGATTAGATGCGGAGATGAAATATTTAACATTAAAGCCGCTGTTCCTGATGATATAACAGATCTGACTTCCGAAATCACTGAGGCTTATTTAACAAAATATAATACAGGCTCAAATATTGAATATTCCAGAGGAATTATCCGGGAAGAGCATATTAGCCGTACTATGGAGTTTGAAATCTACGGTTAGATCCTCTACATCTCATTTGTATACTAAAACAATCTTTTGTACTTTTAACACCTGAAAACTGAGACGTTTTCCAGAGATAATTTATATTAAAAATCAAACAAGAAACATGTCGTTACAACAAACAATTGAAAACATTTGGGATAATAGAGATTTATTACAGAATGAAGACAGCCAGAAGGTGATAAGAGAGGTTATTTCTTTATTGGATACCGGTGAACTTCGTGTTGCTGAACCTGTAGAAAACGGATGGCAGGTGAATGAGTGGGTGAAAAAAGCTGTAGTAATGTATTTCCCGATTCAGAAAATGGAAACCATTGAAGTAGGCCCGTTTGAATTTCATGACAAAATTCCTTTGAAGAAAAATTATGCTGAAAAAGGAGTGAGAGTTGTACCACATGCAATCGCCAGACAAGGTTCTTTCGTTGCTTCAGGAGTAATTATGATGCCTTCTTACGTAAATATCGGGGCGTACGTAGACTCAGGAACGATGGTAGATACCTGGGCAACTGTTGGAAGCTGTGCCCAGATCGGGAAAAATGTACACTTAAGTGGTGGAGTTGGAATTGGAGGAGTATTGGAACCACTTCAGGCTGCTCCGGTAATCATTGAAGACGACTGTTTCATTGGCTCAAGATGTATCGTTGTAGAAGGAGTTCACGTAGAAAGAGAAGCTGTATTGGGTGCAAACGTAGTATTAACCGCTTCTACAAAAATTATCGATGTAACCGGAAGTGAGCCGGTAGAAATCAAAGGAAGAGTTCCTGCCCGTTCAGTAGTAATTCCTGGAAGCTATACCAAACAATATCCGGCTGGAGAATATCAGGTTCCATGTGCTTTGATCATCGGACAGAGAAAAGAATCTACAGATAAAAAGACCTCTCTTAACGATGCTTTGAGAGAAAATAATGTAGCCGTATAAACTGTATTTCTTTAATTTTTTAAAGATTTACTCTTAAAACTCATATTAAAACCCTGAATATACATTTAGGGTTTATTTTATTGATACCTTTGAAAGGTTAAAAAAGCTTATTGAAAAACATGAACATGAAAATTGCCTTCGATGCAAAACGTTTTTTTCATAATACGTCCGGATTGGGCAATTATTCACGGGACCTGGTAAGGATCCTGTCTCAGTATTATCCAGAAAATGAATACCTCCTGTTGAATAAAAACACTTCAGAACGGGGTAAGGATATTCTGGAAAGACCTGATGTCCGTTTTGTGGAAACCTCAAAAGGAAAGTTCTCCCGCCAGTTTAAAATGGGAAAAGATGCCCAGAAGCAGGATGCTGATATTTTTCACGGACTTTCCGGTGAACTGCCCTTGAAATGGGATAAAAAACCGATCAGAAAAGTCGTGACCATTCATGATCTGATCTTCATGAGATATCCTCAGTATTATTCCTTTTTTGACAGAAAAATCCACCTTTGGAAATTTAAAAAAGCCGCTGAAACGGCAGATAAAATCATAGCCATCTCAGAACAGACCAAAAGAGATATCATCCATTACCTGAAAGTTCCGGAAACAAAAATTGAAGTGATCTATCAGGGCTGTCATAAAGCATTCAAAGAACAGCAGACCGATGAGCAGATTCTTGCTGTAAAGGAAAAATTCGGGCTTCCGCAGCATTTTATTCTGAATGTAGGAACCATAGAAGACCGGAAAAACCTTCTGAGCATCGTTAAAGCCATTCAGGGAAAAGAAATACCGCTTGTAGTAGTCGGAAGAAAAACCCAATACTATAAAAAAGTAGCTGATTTCATCCGGAAAAATAAAATGGAAAAACAGATTTATTTCCTCGAAGGAGTTTCAATGGATGAACTGGCTGTCATTTATAAACTGGCTGATATTTTTGTCTATCCAAGTTTCTTTGAAGGCTTCGGAATCCCGGTTATAGAAGCGCTTTTCTCGAAAACTGTTACCATCACAAGTAATACAAGCTGCCTTCCCGAAGCTGGTGGAAAAGATTCGGTTTATGTAGATCCCGGAAACTATCTGGACCTTAAAGCCAAAATACAATTTCTCTGGGATAATGAGTCCGAAAGAAAACGCCGTGCAGAAAAGAGTTTTGAGTTTGTGCAGAAATTTAATGACGAACCGATTGCCACTCAGCTGATGGATCTTTATAAAAAATTAATGTAAAAAAACTTTGAAGTTTAAAAATAAATCCTACATTTGTACCACAATTCAAAATAATGAAACCGAATTTTTTAACAGTACATCATTACTACTATCATCTCTGCAAAGACGGAATTGATTAGTATATACCTACGTTAAAAATCAAAATAATTAAAAACCGTCTGAGTAAATAGACGGTTTTTTTGTTTCCTGAATTCTTCTTCTCAGAAACTTCCAACAGATCAGTTCTCATTTACTCAGATTCAAAAAAGAATACAATGAGTAAATTAAAAATTGCAGTTCAGAAAAGCGGCCGGCTGTATGAAGAGTCCTTACGGCTTCTCAAAGATTGCGGAATTTTTGTGAACAATGGGAAAGATCAGCTTAAAGTATCCATAGACAATTTTCCGATGGAAATCCTCTATCTCAGAAATTCCGATATTCCGCAATATCTGGAAGACGGAGTGGTGGATATTGCCATTGTAGGAGAAAACCTTTTAGCTGAAAAGCAGAAAAATATCCGGATTGTTCAACAACTCGGGTTTTCCAAATGCCGGGTTTCTCTTGCTGTTCCGAAAGACATTGAAACCGATGATCTTTCCTATTTCCAGGGTAAAAAAATTGCAACATCTTATCCAAATACCCTTAACAGTTTTCTGACTGAAAAGGGAATCAATTCAGAGATTCACATCATTTCAGGATCAGTGGAAATAGCTCCTAACATAGGCCTTGCAGACGGGATCTGTGATATTGTAAGTTCCGGAAGCACACTTTTTAAAAATGGGTTAAGAGAAACCGTAACCCTTATGAAATCAGAAGCTGTTCTCGCAAAGACCTCAAACCTCAGTGAAGAGAAAGAAGCCGTTTTGCAAAAATTTCTGTTCAGAATTAAAGCTGTTTTAAAAGCAAAAAATTCAAAATATATCCTCATGAACGTTCCCAATGAAAAAATTCAGGACATTGCTTCTGTACTTCCGGTATTGAAAAGTCCGACTGTTATTCCGCTGGCAGAGAAAGGCTGGAGCAGCATTCATTCAGTAATTGATGAAGAAAGGTTCTGGGATGTTATTGACGAGCTGAAGGAAAACGGAGCCCAGGACATATTAATTATTCCAATCGATAAAATGGTGATATAAAGATGAAAATATACAGATATCCAGAAAAGAAAACATGGCCGGAGCTTACCAAACGCCCTGTCATTGAACGGGAAGAGATTTCCGGGCTGATTGCTGAAATATTTGAAGCTGTGGAAAAAAATGGTGACCAGGCTCTTATTAAGTTTAATAAGAAATTTGATAAAGCCGAGACACCCCAAATTGCAGTAACAGAAGCAGAAATTGAAAATGCTGCAGGACAGATCAGTGAAAATTTAAAAAAAGCAATTGGGCAGGCAAAAGAGAATATCTCAAAATTCCACACTTCACAGATACAGGAAACTGAAAAGATAGAGACCACATCCGGAGTGGTCTGCTGGAGAGAAAACAGAGCTATAGAAAAAGTCGGAATTTATATTCCGGGAGGAACTGCTCCTTTATTCTCAACCGTTCTGATGCTCGCCATACCTGCCAATATTGCAGGCTGTCAGGAAATTATTCTTTGTACACCTCCCGATCAGAATGGCTGTATCAATCCGGCTATACTGTACACCGCACAGCTTTGCGGAATTTCTAAAATTTATAAAACAGGGGGTGCACAGGCAGTGGCGGCAATGGCTTTAGGAACCGAAAGTATTCCGAAAGTCTATAAGATCTTTGGCCCCGGAAACCAGTTTGTAGTTGCAGGAAAAGAATATGTTCAGCGTTACGGGGTTGCTGTGGATATGCCGGCCGGACCAAGCGAAGTTCTGGTCATCGCAGATCATAAAGCCGTTCCTGAATTCTGTGCAGCAGATCTGCTTTCCCAGGCAGAACACGGAAGTGACAGCCAGGTGGTCTTTATCACTACCGATTTTAAAGTATTCAATGAAACGATAGAAGCTGTAGGAAAACAACTTAAGAAACTTCCGAGAAGTGAAACCGCACGCCAGGCATTACAGCACAGTTGTTTTATCCTGACAGAAAGCCTTGAAAATGCCGTTGAATTCAGCAATCTGTATGCTCCGGAACACCTTATCCTGGCTATGGAAGATTTTGAAAAGTATATTCCGATAGTAGAAAATGCAGGCTCAGTCTTCCTGGGTAACTATTCCTGCGAAAGTGCCGGAGATTATGCAAGCGGTACCAATCACACATTGCCTACCAATGCTTTTGCAAAGAATTACAGCGGTGTTTCACTTGATAGTTTTGTCAAAAAAATCACCTTCCAGCATCTGACTAAAAAAGGGCTCCAGAATATTGGAAGAACAATAGAAATTATGGCAGAGGCAGAAGGCCTTCTCGCTCACAAAAATGCAGTATCCATCAGATTAAAATAATAAAAATGAAAGATTTTAACCTCAATAATTTAGTAAGAAAAAACATTATAGCACTACAGCCTTATATCAGTTTCAGAGATCATAATGAGTTTAATGCTCCGGTTATGCTGGATGCCAATGAATGTCCGTTCGGAGAATTCAACAGATACCCGGATTCAACTCAGAAAAAGCTTAAAAATAAGCTGGCAGAAATAAAAGGGGTACAACCAGCACAGATTGCGGTAGGCAACGGAAGCGATGAACTTATCGATCTGATTGTCAAAGTATTCTGTGAACCTAAAAAAGATGCCATTCTTATGATGAATCCGTCATTTGCGATGTATGGTTTTTATGCCATGGTGAATGAGAATGAAGTCCTGAAGCTCGATCTGGATGAGAATTTTGAAATGGTAAAAGATGAGTTTTTAAAAAAGACCCGGGAAAGAGATATCAAGATTTTCTTTTTGTGTTCCCCTAATAATCCAACCGGAAACAGTGTGGAAGACATTGAGTTTTTTGTTAAAAATTTTGACGGAATTGTAGTGATTGATGAAGCTTATATTGAATTTTCCGGGAAACGGTCAGGCATAGAACTGTTGTCACAATATCCTAATCTGATTATTCTTCAGACCTTCTCAAAAGCCTGGGGAACAGCCGGTGCAAGGGTAGGTGTTGCCTATGCTTCAGAAGAGATCATCCGGTTTATCAACACCGTAAAAGCTCCTTATAACATCAATGTATTGAGCCAGGAACTGATTCTGAATCTTTTAAATGATGAAAACAGACTTAAAGAGAACGTTGAAAATACTCTTCAGGAAAGAGAGTGGCTGATCGGGGAGTTTCAGAATATTGAATGTATTGAAAAGGTTTTCCCTACCGATGCCAATTTCTTCCTGATTAAAATGAAAAATGCAGAACAGGTGTATGAAAAAATGCTTTCAGAGGAAATTTTAACCAGTAAAAGAGCTCCTGCTATTCCGGAATGCATCAGGATCAATGTGGGAAACCGTGAAGAAAATATAAAATTAATTGATACCCTGAAAAAAATCAACTCATGAAAAAAGTCCTTTTTATAGACCGTGACGGTACGCTGATCATTGAACCGCCGGAAGATTTTCAGGTCGATTCACTGGATAAGCTGGAATTCTATCCCGGTGTTTTTCAGAATCTTTCAAAAATAGCCAGAGAGCTGGATTATGAACTGGTCATGGTTACTAATCAGGACGGCTTGGGAACAGATAGCTTTCCCTATGAGAATTTTATAAAACCTCACGAAAAGATGCTGAAGGCCTTTGAAAATGAAGGGATTTTTTTCAGCGATATCCTGATTGACAGCAGTTTTGAACATGAAAATAAACCAACCCGAAAACCGGGAACGGCAATGCTTGAAAAATATAGATACGGACAGTATGATCTGGAAAATTCCTATGTAATTGGAGATAGAATTACCGATATTCAATTAGCTGAAAATATGGGGTCTAAAGCTATTTTTATAAATGAAAACTTTAATGAAGGGGCCACACTAACCACTACAAAATGGGAAGAGATCTACAGGTTTTTAAAACACGGATCAAGAAAAGCTATAGTCCGCAGAAAGACCAATGAAACAGATATAGAAATAGAAATAAACCTTGATGGAAAAGGCCGTTCAGAAATTTCAACAGGACTGCATTTTTTTGATCATATGCTGGATCAGATCGCCAGACACGGTGGTCTTGATCTGAAAATTACCACAAAAGGAGATCTGGAAATCGATGAACACCACACGATTGAAGATACGGGAATTGTCTTGGGAGAAGCATTTTTGAAAGCATTGGGTAATAAAAAAGGAATTGAACGATACGGGTTTCTGCTTCCGATGGACGACTGCCTGGCGCAGGCGGCAATAGATTTCGGAGGACGCCCGTGGCTGGTCTGGAATGCTGAATTTACAAGAGAAAAAATAGGAGACGTACCCACTGAAATGTTTTTTCATTTTTTTAAATCATTCACAGACTCCTCAAAGTCTAATCTGAACCTTAAAGCAGAAGGAAACAACGAGCACCACAAGATAGAATCCTTGTTCAAAGCATTTGCAAAAGCCCTGAAGATGGCAGTGAAACAATCTGATGATTCCTATAATTTACCCTCAACCAAAGGAAGTTTATGATCGCCATAATAAAATATAACGGAGGTAATGTAAGTTCCGTCCAAAATGCATTACTGCGATTGAATACAGATTCTGTAGTAACCGATGATCCTGAATTGATCTTGCAGGCTGATAAAGTCATTTTTCCGGGGGTAGGAGAAGCCTCTTCCACCATGAAAAACCTTCAGGAAAAAGGCCTTGATAAGCTTATTCCCACATTAAAACAGCCTGTTCTGGGAATTTGCCTTGGAATGCAGCTGATGTGCGCAGAGAATGAAGAAGGAAGAACCGAAGGAATGGGAATCTTTGATACTCAGGTTAAAAGGTTTCCGCCTGAAGATCTTGTTCCTCACATGGGCTGGAATACGGTTTCAGATCTGAAATCACCTCTTTTTTCGGGAGTTGATGAAAACACTGATGTTTATTTTGTACACAGCTATTACTGCAGCCTGTCGGAGTTTACAGTGGCAACATGCGATTATATTCTGCCGTTCAGTGCAGCGCTGCAGAAAGATAACTTTTATGCTGTTCAGTTTCACCCGGAAAAATCAGGGATTGTGGGACGCAGGATTTTAGAAAACTTTTTAAACCTTTAGAAATGAAAATTATACCAGCTATTGATATTATTGACGGAAAATGTGTACGACTGTCAAAAGGTGATTACAGCACAAAAAAAGTATACCGTGAAGATCCGGTGGAAATGGCTAAGGAATTTGAAAGTTACGGAATCCGGTTTCTTCATCTTGTTGATCTTGATGGGGCCCAATCCAAACATATCGTCAATCAGAAAGTCCTGGAAAATATAGCAAAAGAAACTTCGCTGCACATTGATTTCGGAGGCGGCTTGAAAACACAAAAAGATATAGAAACTGCTTTTGATTCGGGAGCAAAGCAGGTAACCCTTGGAAGTATCGCGGTTCAGAATCCTGAATTCAGTGTTGAAATGATTAGAAAATACGGAAGTGAAAAGATCATCTTAGGGGCAGACTGCCACCACCGGAAAATAAAGATCTCCGGCTGGCAGGAAGAAAGCAGTGATGACATTATTGATTTTCTCCTGCGGTATCAGGAACTGGGAATTCAGCAGGTCATCTGTACCGATATTGCTAAGGACGGAATGTTGGAAGGCCCGTCTGAGGAACTCTATAAAGAAATTCTGAAGAAAACTTCGGTAAGTCTTACAGCAAGCGGAGGCATTTCATGCATTGAGGATGTGTACAGGATGAAAGAGATCGGATGTTCAGGAACGATTATCGGAAAAGCGCTTTATGAAGGAAAAATAACATTCACAGAACTTCAGAAACTGATTGATAATGCTTAAAAAAAGAATAATCCCATGTCTGGATATCAAAGACGGAACCACAGTAAAAGGAATCAATTTTGAAGGGCTCCGCAATGCAGGAGATCCTGTAGAACTTGCCATAAAATACGAACAGGATGGAGCCGATGAGTTGGTTTTCCTAGATATTACGGCTACCATAGAGAAAAGGAAGACCTTTGTAAGTCTGGTAAAAGATATTGCTGAAAAACTGAGCATACCCTTTACGGTAGGAGGCGGAATTTCCTCTGTAGAAGATGTCAGAAAGCTTCTGGAGGCCGGAGCAGATAAAATCAGTGTCAATTCCTCAGCGGTAAAAGATCCACAGCTTGTTTACAGGCTGGCGAAGGAATTCGGAAGTCAGTGTGTAGTTGTAGCTATTGATACCCGGTTTTCTGCGGGTAAAGATCTGGTTTACATCAGCGGGGGGCGTGTGCCTACCAGTCTGGATACCATCAATTGGGCTAAAGAAACCGCAGCTTTGGGAGCTGGAGAGCTTCTTTTGACTTCTATGGACGGAGACGGAACAAAAGCCGGATTTGACCTGCGGATCACTCAACTGGTATCAGAAAGTGTGCAGATTCCTGTAATTGCATCCGGTGGAGCCGGAAAAGCAGAGGACTTTGCTAAGGTTTTTCAGGAAACAAAAGCCACAGGAGCGTTGGCGGCCAGTATTTTCCATTTCAATGAAGTACCCATATCAGAATTAAAACAAATATTAAAATCCCAAAAAATTGCAATACGATGAAAATTAATTTCAATAAAGGCAATGGTCTTGTACCGGTTGTCATTCAGGACAGCAGAACACTTCAGATGCTTATGCTTGGCTATATGAATGAAGAAGCATTTGAAAAAACAAAAAGAGAAGGGAAGGTTACCTTTTTCAGTCGTTCCAAAAACAGACTTTGGACGAAAGGAGAAGAATCCGGAAATTTTTTGAAAGTAGAAAGCATAAAATTAGATTGTGATCAGGATACCATTCTGATTAAAGCAGTTCCCGCAGGTCCGGTTTGCCACACCGGAAGTTTCAGCTGCTTTGGTGAAAAGAATTCAAAAGGATTCCTATATCAACTGGAAGCTAAAATCTCTGATAAAATTGATAGCCAGGAAGATGGTTCATACACCTATTCTCTTTATCAGAAGGGTATTAATAAAGTCGCTCAGAAAGTAGGAGAGGAAGCTGTAGAACTGGTCATTGAAGCCAAAGATAATAATCAGGATTTATTCAAAAACGAAGCGGCCGATCTTCTGTATCATTTTCTGATTTTACTCAAAGCTAAAGGTCATACATTGGAAGAGATTGAAGATATTCTTCAGAGCAGAGACAGATAAGTAAAGACCTTTAGTGTTTTATGGATTGTTAAAAAACAGGTATATTTACAGCTATACAATCTAAAAACTAATGCCAAAATGTATAAATTCCTTTATATAGCAACTCTTCTCCTGCTCATCAACTCTTGTGAGAAAAAGGGGAGTACTACTTTCAAAACAGAAAAAATAGGTAACGTAAGCTTTAAAATACCGTCCTCTTTTTCACTGGTGAAAGCAAAAAGTACAGACACAGAAGTTTATGATATTCTCTCAGGCCAAAAGATAGTAGGCTCCGTTTATAGAGGTACTTACTACCAGCCTTTTGTGGAGGACTATTCTCTTACTGAAGAAAAAGAAATATATGATAAAGTAAAGTCTAAGGAAACCCGGATTTATTATTCTGAGAATTTTGAAAAAGATTATAAAAATGGGATTTACAACGATAATTACTATTACTACGATACCATCAACAAAAATATAGGACAGGTTATGCTTCCTAAAAAAGAGAATAAAGGTTCAATAGGAATTTATTTTGACAGTATAGACCGTCACAAAAATAAATTTGCCATCATAAGCAGTGATCTGAGTAAGGCTAATCAAAAAACTTTTTTAGAGATTTTTAAAACAATAGAAGTGAAATAACTGAAAGGAATAAGAGATTTTCAGATTATTACTTCTTTATATTTTTCACAAAAATAACGATTGTAGATACTAAAAAAGCAGGAAAATAATCCCTGCTTTTTTAGTTATTTTATACTTTATATTAGCGTTTTCAATTATCTGTCTATTAATATTTTACGCACTGCTGTTTGATCTCCAGATTTAATAATGCCAATATAAGCTCCGTTGGCAAGTTCTGAAACATTAATTTCAGTTTCATTATTTCTCTTAAGGAGTGATTTCCCGGAAAGATCAGTGATTTCAAAGCTCAGATCTTTGGTCTTCACATCAGGAAGCTGAATTGAAATCACATCTTTGGAAGGGTTAGGATAAATCACGACAGATTCAATCGATTTTGAATTATTTTCCTTTGTTCCCATTAATGAACTGACAGTAGTAGCAACGGCAAAATGTTGAAGGGCTCCCACAGTTGCCTTTCCTATTTTGTAGATATACACCGGATCTGTATTGGCAAATGTATCAGCTGTAGTGTGAGGGTAAGAACTTCTTATTCTTTCAAAGAAACCGGTAATGACTTCCCCTTTTCTTTCAAACGGAATATAATCTGTATCTGCAGCCGGATCTACGGCAGTCTGAAGAGGAGAGTATAGTGTGGTGCAATTTCTAAGCTGTTGGGTTACAGCAGCTGAAGCAGCATTGTTACTTGTTGTCCCACCCTGATCCTGATCACAGTAGACCACATTGTTATTATTGCCCATAACACCTCCTACCTGATCCAGGTTAAAGACCAGCTTGATATCCAATACCCGGGTATTCCCTTGATAGGCAATGTTGTTGGCGTAATGATAGCTGCCCTTCAATCCCTGTTCTTCCCCTGAGAAATGAATGAATTTAATAGAGTATTCTGTAGGGATATTTCTGAGAATTCTTGCGGCTTCCAGAATAATAGAAGTTCCGCTGCCATTGTCATTGACACCAGGGCCGTTAAGACTGTCAAAATGCCCGCAGATGATCACATATTTGTTAGGGTAGACCGTTCCGGTTTTAGTGATGACTAAATTTTTGGAACTTGTCCCGCTGAATGTAAAAGGATCTTCTACGATCTGAGATGCGGAATAACCGTAAGAAAGATACTTGTTTTTGATCCAGGTAAGTGCATTGGCATTATTTACCGAACCTGTTGTTTTAATACCTAAATTGGCAAATTCCTGAAGGCTGGTGGTGATATTGGTTTGGGAAACCATATCAGCTCTGTTTTTGTAAGCCTGAATAAGGCTTTGGGCACCGATGCAGTGAAATGCAAATGATGCCAGTGCGATGGTGGTGAGTTTTTTCATATATATAATTTGTTGGTGGTGTCTATTTCTCAATAATGACCTTTCGGGTCACTGTGTTTTGGTCAGATTTTACCGTTACCATATAGGTTCCGTTAATAAGGTTAGAAGTTAGTATTCTGTCCTCATTTTCTGAATTCAACAGTAAACGGCCATTCATATCACTAAGTTCTACATTGAAGTTTTTAACGCTTTCCGGCAGCTCAATATGAATAATATCCTTAGCCGGGTTAGGGTAGATTTTGATGGCTGCCAGCTCGTTTTCTGCATGAACTTCATCGGTTCCCAACACACTGGATGCAGAGGCAAAATGCTGAAGCGCTCCTACAGCAGCTTTTCCTATTTTATAAACATAAACAGGATCTACATTGGCAAAAGTATCATTGGCGGTATGAGGGCGGGAGCTTTGAATATTCTCATAAAACCCGGTAATAATCTCGTTTTTCTGCTCAAAAGGGATATAGTCTGATGAATAAGCATTGGTAATCACGGTCTGTAGTGGTGAATATAAAGTGGTGCAGGTCGCTAGCTCCTGAGTGATCTGGTTAGACATCGCATTGTTAGTAGATAGTCCGCCTACGTCTCTTTCACATTTGATGATAGTATTATTATTACCCAGCTGGCCGCCTACCTGATCTATATTGAATACCAGCTTTACGTCAATATTACGGCTATTATTCTGGTAAACAACATCATTGGCATAATGCTTACTTCCGTAAAGTCCCTGTTCTTCTCCTGAAAAATGAATGAATTTTATAGAATAATCAGTGGGAACATCTTTTAAAATCCTTGCCGCTTCCAGAAGGATAGAAGTGCCGCTTCCATTATCATTTACACCAGGCCCGTTAATCGTGTCATAATGAGCACAGATAATTACATACGTATTGGGATAAAGTGTTCCGGTTTTCGTAATAACAAGGTTTTTAGAACTTATTGTTGTATTAGCTGTATAATCAAAAGTGAAAGGATCTTCCACAATTTGTCCGGCAGTATAACCATACGAAAGATATTTATTTTTAATCCAGTTGAAAGCACTCGTATTAACAGGTGAGCCTGTCGTTTTTACGCCTAAATCTCCGAAAGCCTGAAGGTTAGAAGTTATATTAGTTTGAGAAACCTTGTTGGCCCTGTCTTGATAAGCTTGGATAAAAGTTTGCCCATTAAGGTGGTAAGCTGTTAAAGAAAGAAGGATAATAGTCGTTATTTTTTTCACTTTTAGATAAAATTTTACAGATTCAATAATTCAGCAAATTTAGATAATAAAAACGAATTTTATTTATAAAAACTCAAAGATTCTCCCTTATAATTCTTATTTAGTAAAACATTGATTGTGTGATAGGTATATAATTAATTACATTGCTGTATAGTAATTGAATTATTCATTATTATTATTATTGTATTTATTGATTTTTTACATTAAAAATATAATTTAAAAGAAAATAATGATTTAGAATCATAAATCCACTTCCGCATTACTATGAATACAGCAATAGTGAATAGATCAGTTTCAAAAGTTAGAGAGTATTTTTATTAATCGCGAAGGCAGACAAAGGATGAATAAAGTGCGGCTGTTTTTAAGATAAACAAAGGCGCTTCGCTTATTTTTGAAATACAAGGTTATATCTAAATTTACTTTTTTGAAATTATCAGATAATATTGTTGACATGGGGTACTGGAGCTGATTAATTGACCTGGGAAGCAGGAGCGTTTAAAAAAAGTTATAATTGGAGAAGCGTAATTTTCCGGAACAAAAAAATCCCGGACCAAAGCCCGGGATTTATATTGATAACAAAAGTTCTACATTATTTTACTTGATCTACAACAGCTTTGAAAGCTTCAGGGTGATTCATTGCTAAATCTGCTAAAACTTTTCTGTTAAGCTCAATGTTGTTCTTTTTAAGAGCTCCCATAAACTGAGAGTAAGACATTCCGTGCTCTCTTGTTCCCGCGTTGATACGAGTGATCCAAAGTGATCTGAAATTTCTCTTTTTCTCTTTTCTTCCGCGGTAAGCATATTGCATTGCTTTTTCAACCGCATTTTTAGCTACAGTCCAAACGTTCTTTCTTCTACCGAAAAAACCTTTAGCTTGCTTAAAAATTTTCTTTCTGCGAGCTCTTGAAGCTACGGCATTTACTGATCTAGGCATAATTTAAATTGTTTTTTTGAAAAGGGCGGAATATAAAATTCTCTTAGTGGCACCGTTTCAGGGTTAAAATGTTGAATTTGTTTTGAATTCTTATAAACCGAATATAGATTTATAAAAACTACTTAATGGCTAATTGACGTAGAACGCTCTTTGTATCCACAGCAGCAACGTAAGAAGTCTGCGTAAGATTTCTCTTCTGCTTAGTTTCTTTCTTAGTTAAGATGTGGCTTTTGAAAGCATTTTTTCTTTTGATCTTACCAGATCCGGTAAGAGCAAAACGTTTCTTAGCACCTGATTTCGTTTTTAATTTTGGCATTGTCTTGCTTTTTTATTGTTTTTGTTATCAATATCTTGTCCATGGTTCCTAAATTACTTAGGAATAACAGTTTGCAAAGATACAAAAAAAGATTTAATCTTCTGCCTCTACTACCAGAGATTCTAATAAAATGTTGTGGGTAGGAATAACGGATATCTTCATCACCCCGCCATTCTGTACAACTGTGCTCTGAAGCTTATTATTATCTTTCTGATGATTGACTGATTTTACAGCCCATTTTTTAGACGGAATAGATTTCAGAACCACGGTATAGGTATTTCCTTTGATCATATTCTTTACCAGTTTGTTCTGTTTGAAAACACTTAGAGTATCAGTCGTATTTTTAAAGAAATAACCAGGAACGGTTAGTTCATTTTTGACCAGATTAATTCCCGTATTCTTACTGTATTTATTAAAATAGAGGATGTAATCTTCATTTTTTAACCGGAGATCAACACGGCTAAAGCCATCAGTAAATCTTTGATCTCTAGTCATCTGTTCTCCAAAAGAGAAAAAAGGAATACTGCCGGTATTGAAAATAATGATATCCGGATTTCTTTCAAGAACATAATTGGCATCACCTAGTTCATGCCCTAAAGCTCCGTTTCCAAAATTAGCAGGTGGATGTCTCGGAAGATAATAGTCATTTAATCCCAGCATATCTACTGTCGGAAGTTCTGATGAATAGGGAATACATCCGGCCGCAGTAACCGCAATCAGGGTATTATCAGGAAAGGTATTTTTGAGTTCTTGGCCTAATTCCATTCCACGGAACTCCCATCTTTCTTTGGCGGCTCTGTAATTCTGTGGAATAAAAAGCTGTATAATGGCATTAATAATCAGTGCAGGGATCAGTACAGACTGTATTTTTTTTTGTTTAAAATTGAATTGAGGGGAAACGTTCAGCCCTAAAATAATAGCAAACGTAAAGAAAATAAGCAAAACATAATAATGTCTGTTGGCCGGGAAAATATCACCTCCGACTGATGTTACATAACCTGCCCATGCAGCGATATTTAACAAAAAATAGAAACCAGTGATATTTTTTTTCCTGAAGACAAGAATATATAGAAAATAGAGTCCCAGAGAAGAAATAATCAGAGTTCCGACAAATGCTCTAAGCTGATAATATCCACCTCTCAGAATATGATGAAGAGTAACTTTTACTTTAACTAACGCTGTATTGGGAACAATTTCACCATAATAAGTATATCTGAAAGCCAATTGTCCCAAAAGAAATAAAGAAGGGATGATAAAGCTGAACAACACTATTTTAGCTAATTGGGTCCTGTTTTTCAGATTTGTAGCTAACAGGAAAAATGAAGCCAGAAGGGTAAATAAAAATCCATCCGGCCTGGTAAGGGCAAGAAGTCCCAGCCATACAGAAAGGTAAAGCCCTCTTTTCAGGCTTCCGGTATTGACAATTTTCAATACTTCAATGATAACCAGGGTAACCAAGAGAGCATACATAGGTTGTTCCAGACCTCCGACTGCCCACACGGCAAGGGTAGGAGTCGTTACCAGCAATCCCACACCAAAAAATACAAATTCCTTTTTTACAGGCTGTTGGCTGAAGTACCGGAGAATAGTGCCTATCATCCCAACAGTACACAGAATACCCAGTATCCTTGCCGAAAAAATAAGGTCAATACCCAGTTTGCCAAACAAGGAAACCCCAAGAACCCAAAGAAGGTTGGAGTAGCCTTCCACAGGATGCCCGTCATTCCAGGTCAGTCCTTTACCTTCTAAAAAGCGCTGTGCATATCGGAGAGAGATCAGGCTGTCATCGGAGAAAAAAGGGTAGTAGAAGTAACAGGTCAGGAAGAATACAATAAGGGAAAGAATGAAAAAAAGTCGATATCCAAATTTCATGAATGTGTCAGTTTTTAGCGCATAGTTTCCCAAACCTTTCAGGAATTCCGATTGCAAAATAACAAAAAAACTGCCTCCCAAAAAAGAAAAACTGCAGACGGACTGCCTGCAGTTAGATTATTTTATGAACTAAAGTCTATGAATTGAAAAATTCCAGCAGATCTTTATTGATCGTTTCCGCTTCTGTGGTTGGCATACCATGAGGGAATCCTGGATAAGTGATTAACTTTCCATTCTTAAGAAGCTGTGCAGATTTAACGCCTGAATCCTGATAAGGTACAATCTGGTCATCTTCGCCATGCATTACCAGAACAGGAAAATCTACACTTTTAAGGTCTTCTGTAAAATCTGTTTCGGAAAAAACTTTAACGCAATCGTAATGAGCTTTGATAGATCCCATCATTCCCTGTCTCCACCAGTTTCTGCGGATTCCTTCAGATACATTGGCTCCTTCTCTGTTAAATCCATAGAAAGGAAGGGTAATATCGATATAAAACTGAGATCTGTTGTTAGCAGTATTGTAGCGGATATCATCAAATACCGAGATAGGAGTTCCTTCAGGATTACTGTCACTTTGTACCATGATAGGAGGTACTGCACTGATTAATACCACTTTTGAAACTCTTCCGTTTCCTCCGTATTTTGCAGCATATCGGATTGCTTCTCCACCTCCTGTAGAATGGCCGACATGAATAGCGTCCTTCAGATCCAAAAACGCCGTAAGTTCTGCCACATCTGAGGCGTAGGTATCCATATCATGGCCTGTTTCTACCTGGGTAGATCTGCCGTGTCCCCTACGGTCGTGGGCAATGACACGAAATCCTTTTTCAAGGAAGAAAAACATCTGTTTATCCCAATCGTCTCCCGATAATGGCCATCCGTGATGAAAGAATACAGGCTGTCCTTTTCCCCAGTCTTTGTAATAGATCTCTGTTCCGTCTTTTAATTGAAATGTGCTCATTGTTCTACTTTTTTTGTGATTAATAATGTGCTCAATGTTTTAGTTTATCATGATGATAACAAATGTAGGACAAAATATTTTACAGAAAATTAATATAGGATAATGATTAACAATAATGTAATAAAAAAAGCCGCATATTAGAAATTAGAGAAAAATTAAATTAATCTTTGTTCGGGATAAGAGTATCTGATTGATGCAGGTTTGAAGCTGGGAGATGGAAGTTATGAATGCCATCAATAATAAGTATCATTTTTGTTTTATCTTTTTTTAAGATAGTTTGATTTTAAGTGAACTCTAATACCTATACTAAAATTAACTTCCATCTTTCAGTCATTAATCTTCACTTCGCTTATTTTAGAAATGCGAAGTCTTGTTTGATGTATCAGCCGGATACTGATTATAAAAAAGAAAGCTACCTCATTTGAGATAGCTTTTATATTTTATTTAGCTGGTTTTTTAGGACTCATCATCATGATCATTCTTTTTCCCTCAAGCTTTGGAAGCTGGTCTACTTTTCCAACATGCTCCAATTCCTGAGCAAGTTTCAGAAGTAAGATTTCTCCCTGGTCTTTAAAGATAATAGAACGTCCTTTAAAAAATACGTAGGTCTTTAATTTTGAACCTTCTTCAAGGAATTTTTCAGCATGCTTTTTCTTGAATTCATAATCGTGGTCATCAGTCTGAGGTCCGAAACGGATCTCCTTTACCACCACTTTTACCTGCTTGGCCTTAAGTTCCTTCTGCTTTTTCTTTTGCTCGTATAAAAACTTTTTATAGTCTAATATCCTTGCAATAAAAGGCTCAGCCTTATCGGAGATTACTACCAGATCAAGCTCCTGCTCTGTGGCGAGCTGTCTTGCTTTATCAATTGGATAAACTCCCGGCTCTACGTTATCGCCCACTAAACGAAGCTCTCTCACACGAATTTTATCGTTGATCAAGTGTGCGTCCTCCTGTACCGGACGTCTCTGTGGGCCCCTGTTGTTAAATCTTTGTGCTATTGTATTATAATTTTATTGGTTAATTGCTATTTTATCAAAAGATTGAGAGATTCAGCAATGATTAATCTCTCAATACTTTATTTTTTAATCTTATTAAATGGCAGATTCCTTTTTAAAGTAAGAAACAAAATCTTCCATATTCATTACTCCAAGGTCTCCTTCACCACGTCTTCTTACAGAAATCGTACCGTCTTTCTCTTCATTTTCACCCACTACAAGCATGAATGGGATCTTGTTCAATTCAGCATCACGGATCTTTTTTCCGGTTTTCTCGTTTCTGTCGTCAATCTGACCGCTAATATCGTGATTTTCCAAAAATTGTGAAACTTTTTTTGCATAATCTACATATTTTTCACTGATTGGAAGAATAATAAACTGATCAGGGCTCAGCCACAACGGGAAATCTCCTGCCGTATTCTCCAAAAGGATCGCGATAAAACGTTCCATAGAACCGAATGGTGCTCTGTGAATCATTACCGGTCTGTGCTTCTCATTATCGTTTCCAATGTAGTGAAGATCAAATCTTTCCGGTAAGTTATAGTCAACCTGGATCGTTCCAAGCTGCCATCTTCTTCCTAAAGCGTCTTTCACCATGAAATCCAGCTTCGGTCCGTAGAATGCAGCTTCACCATATTCTATTACCGTTTTAAGATTCTTATTTTTAGCAGCAGTAATGATGGCACTTTCTGCTTTTTCCCAGTTCTCATCAGAACCGATATATTTTTCTCTGTTTTCAGGATCTCTTAAAGAAACCTGCGTTACAAAATCTTCAAAACCTAAAGATCTGAAAACATAAAGAACAAGATCAATTACCGCTTCAAATTCTCCTAAAAGCTGATCCGGAGTACAGAAAAGGTGAGCATCATCCTGAGTAAATCCACGAACCCTAGTCAGCCCGTGAAGCTCTCCACTTTGCTCATATCTGTATACCGTACCGAATTCTGCATATCTTTTCGGAAGATCTCTGTAGCTCCATTGCGAAGTTTTATAGATTTCACAGTGGTGAGGGCAGTTCATTGGTTTCAGCATGAATTCTTCACCTTCATTCGGTGTTTTGATCGGCTGGAAGCTGTCTGCTCCGTATTTATCCCAGTGTCCGGAAGTTACATACAATTCTTTCGCCCCGATATGTGGAGACATTACAAATTCATAACCTCCTTTTTTCTGAGCTGCAGAAAGGAAATTTTCCAGTTTTCTTCTCAAAGCAGTCCCTTTTGGCAGCCATAACGGAAGCCCGGCACCTACTTTCTCAGAAAATGCAAAAATTCCAAGTTCTTTACCTAATTTTCTGTGGTCTCTTCTTTTGGCCTCTTCCAGTCTTTCAAGATATTCAGTAAGATCTTTCTGTTTAGGGAAAGAAATACCGTAAACTCTTGTCAATTGAGGGTTTTTCTCATTTCCTCTCCAGTAAGCTCCTGCAGCATTTAAAATCTTAACGGCTTTTACGATATTGGTGTTAGGAATATGACCTCCACGGCATAAATCTGTGAAATCATCATGAGTTACAAAAGTGATCTCTCCGTCATTAAGATTAGAGATCAGCTCTACTTTATAAGGATTATCTGCATAAACTTTCAATGCTTCTTCTTTAGAAACAGGGTATAATGAGAATGTTGAACCTTTTTTAGCATTTTCCAATACTTTCTTTTCAATTTTCTCAAAGTCTTTTTCAGATAAGCTTTCGTCTCCGAAATCTACATCATAATAGAATCCGCTTTCAATAGCAGGACCAATGGTCAGCTTAGCATTAGGATAAAACTCAAGGATTGCCTGCGCCAGAAGGTGGGCAGAAGAATGCCAGAACGCTTTCTTTCCAAGATCATCATTCCAGGTCAGCAGCTGTACCGTTGAATCCGTCGTTATAGGTGTGGTGGTTTCTACTTGTTTACCGTTTACAACTGCGGAAATGGTATTTCTAGCCAATCCCTCACTGATAGATTTTGCCACATCTAAAGGAGTAACTTCTCCTTCGAATTCTTTGACACTATTGTCTGGAAGTGTAATTTTTATCATTGTTTACTAAGAAATTTTAAGATGCAAAAATACGCATTTTTTAGATAATATACTATATTAGCATCTATTTAGAATGAGATTTAATATAAAAATAGAAAAGATATTTGTGCTTTTTGTATCATTGGGTTTTATAAGTAGCTTTTCATAGAAAAATTATTCAAATTCCTTTGTTTACAGGAGAAGTAAAAAGCCTGAAGTACGCTTTGTCTATTGAACTGTATTTCTTCTCAAAAACATCAGAAATCAAACAAAAAATAAACTTTTTAAATATGGATACTTTCAATATAGATCTGCATTGTGACCTTTTATATTATCTGTTAAGATCAGAGGCCAAAATAAATGATGGTGAGTTCGGAGCTTCACTGCCTTTTTTAAGAGAAGGAAATGTAAAGCTTCAGATTATGGCGATCTATTCATCCACAGGTAAGGGAAGTACAGAATATGGGCTTCAACAGAGCAGTCTGTTTTCAGAACTGATAAAAAGTGACGATTTTTTCCTGTTTGAAAATGAAAGCTATAAAGACACCGAAAATGAAGGAAAAACAGGAATTCTGGCTTCCATTGAAAATGCTTCTTCTTTCTGTGATGAAAATGAAAGTCTTGATTCCGGTTTTAAAAAGTTGGAAAGTATCATTGAAAATACAAAAAAAGTCTTTTATATAGGAATTACCCATCACACGGAAAATCGTTTTGGAGGCGGAAACAATGCTTCAGCAGGATTGAAAGAAGACGGAAAAGTATTGATTGATTATCTTTCAGACACAAAAATAGCCATCGACCTTGCTCATGCAAGTGACTAGCTGGCTCATGATATTTTTAATTATATCGATCAGAAAAATTATTCAGTTCCCATTCTGGCAAGTCATTCCAATTACAGAACGATTTATAAGAACAACCGGAATCTTCCTGATGAGCTGGCTAAAGAAGTGATCCACAGAAAAGGTTTAATTGGATTGAATTTCATTAAAGATTATATTGATCTGGAGCATCCGGAACGGCTTTATGAACATATTCAGTACGGATTAGATCTGGGTGGAGAAAACAGTATCGCTTATGGAGCTGATTATTTCTACTGGAAAGACCATCCGGACAAATCCCGTCATCCGTTTTTCTTCCCTGAACATTCCGATGCTTCAGTGTATCCGGCAATCAATAAAGAAATATCGGAGAGATTTTCTCCTGAACTGATGAGAAAAATAAGCCATGAAAATGCCCTGAAATTTATAACGGGAATATATCAGCCGTAATTCTGATTTTTAGAGTGCAAGTTTGTTTTAAAATCAGAGGGAAAATATTTTAATTCTCGCAGATCATGCAGATTTGGCAGATTTATGAAGTCTTTTAAAAAAACAGAAATAGATTTAAAAACGTTTGCCTATAACGTTCACTTCATCGGATAACGAAGTTGATTCTATACTTTGCTTCCTTTAAAATCATTATTGCCTATTCATGAAACTTTGTGTTTTCAAAAAAATAATAATTAATGCTTGTCCGGGAGATTTATTTAGGTTTGCAGATCATGCCGTTTTTTGTTGGTTTAACGCAAAAGGCGCAAAAGTTTTAAATTATTATGCAGCTTTTAAGGCGCAAGAAAATCCATGATTTTCAGCAAGTTTTTAGAATTGCAATCCTTCGTTTCATCGAATCAACGGAGTTGATTCTTTCTTTTGCTCCCTAAAATCAATAGTATCAATAACCTTTAGTTTTCAAAAAAATAATAATTAATTTCAGTTACTCAATTAAAAAGATAAAAAGGGTCATGAAATCTGTGTAATCAGCGAGATCTGTGGGAAATAAAAGCCAGCTACAGTTTACAGCTGACTTTTTCTTTTATATTTTACCTTCTGCTTGATGATTTCAATCACATCCACATTCTGCACTTTAGACTTTACCCAGCCATGAATGTCAATATAAAGAAGGGATCTTCTGTAATATTCATTTTGTGAAAATGTTTCCAACTTTTCATCAAATGCTTTAAATGCCTCTTGCTGTTTGTTTAAAACCAGATTGTTAATCTCTTTGAAAAACTGGATGCTTTCATAATGAAATTCCTCAGGCTTTTTCATTTTCCGGGCAAACTTTAAGGTAGAGGCAATAAATTCATCATAATCTTCATCATTTCCCGATTCATATTTCGCCATCAGAATCAGGATTCTTGTATGAAAGAGAAGGTCTTCCTGTACATTTCCGCGGCATTCTACGACCTTCATTGCGTACTCAATTGACCTATCATACATTTTACTTCCGAAAAACATGGCAGCCATTTTCAGATAGAGAATCATAAAGTGATGTTCATCAATCTTTTCTTTCAGGCGTTCCATTTTCAATTCAATTTCCGGGATCAGCTTTGTACCTGCAAAAAATTCACCCTTTACAAAATGAATGTTCATCAGGGTATTATAATGGGTCAGAAAAATCAGCGACTGTAGGTTCTCGTTCTGAGCAAAGTTTTCAGCGTTCACTGTAGTGTTGAAGCTTTCAAAATGTTCTTCCAGAATATCAATGTTTCCGTATAAGAACAGGATTTTGAGGAGGTAAGTATTTCCTTTAATATACCAGACCGGATGGCTGAAGATCATTTCAGGCTTTTTATGAAACAGATCTACCCACTGATACGCGTATTTCAGGGTGTATTTATACTCCTGCAACAGTTGGTTTTTCCAGACATGAGCTTTGAAATACCAGAGTTTTTCTGTGAAGTTCAGTTGATCCGGATTTATATTTTGGATCTGTGCATTGAAGATGTCCAGTATTTCTTCCCGATCCTTATCATTTTTTGCATAGCCATGGGTAAGCATTTCGCTATACAGTTTCAATGAAAGATTAGAGAGTTCGGTAGCATAATGATTTTGTATGCTTACTTCCTGTGATTGTCTGATCAGTTCATCGGCACGGCCTTCAATACTTCTTGTAATGAATTGTGATTCAATAACTTTTTCAAGATCAATAATTTCAGAAGCAATGCTTTTTTCGTCCAGTTCTAAAGCAGTTTGCTTCGTTTTATCTAATATTTTTAAAGCTTGCTTATAAAGACCTTTCTGATATAAAATATTGGCAAAGTCAAGCTGTTCACGAAGCTGTATCCTGTAATTCTGATGGCTGGGATTCATCCGCAGGCTGACTAAGATCTGCTTATAAAGATGAGCCTTAAGATTGGATAATTGTTGTTTCGTGGATATTTTTTTCTCAATAACGATATTCTCATCATATTCTTTCATTTTATCCATTTCTGAAAACAGCAGCAGAAATTTGGCATCTGTGTTTATTCCGAGACGATTCACATAAAGTTTGAACTGGCGTTTTTCTGAAGTGGTCAATGACTTGACAAGGACGAACAAAAAATCTTTCTGCAATTCTGCCATTGTAAATTAATGAAATATAATTAATTGATTTTTAATTGAATATGGTTATTTTATTGGCTGTTGGATATTGTAATTTTCAGAATTAATGAAAATAAAAAAATATAGTAAGCTGTAGTTTTGAATCAAAATTAAGTAAAAATTTAATTATGAGTTCTGAAAAGATTGAAATTTTTGACACCACATTAAGAGATGGAGAACAGGTTCCCGGATGTAAGCTGAATACCCAGCAAAAGCTGATTATCGCTGAAAGCCTTGATGAGCTAGGGATTGATGTAATAGAAGCCGGTTTCCCGATTTCAAGCCCCGGAGATTTTGAATCGGTTTCAGAAATTTCAAAGCTGATGCGAAATGCTAAAGTATGCGGACTGACAAGAGCGAATAAAAAAGATATTGATACCGCTGCGGAAGCTCTTAAATATGCAAAGAAACCACGTATCCATACCGGAATAGGGACTTCAGATTCTCATATCCGATACAAATTCAATTCAACAAGAGAAGCTGTTCTGGAGCGGGCTGTAGAAGCTGTAAAATATGCCAAAAGCTATGTGGAAGATGTAGAATTCTATGCGGAAGATGCCGGAAGAACAGATAATGCCTATCTGGCAAAGGTTTGTGAGGAAGTCATTAAAGCAGGCGCTACGGTTCTTAATATTCCGGATACCACAGGATATTGTCTTCCTGAAGAATACGGCCGGAAAATAAAATACCTGAAAGAAAACGTAAAAGGTATTGAAAAAGCAATTTTATCCTGCCATTGCCATAATGATCTGGGGCTGGCTACGGCCAATTCCATTGCAGGAGCGGCTAACGGTGCACGTCAGATTGAATGTACAATCAACGGATTGGGAGAAAGGGCTGGAAATACAGCTTTGGAAGAAGTGGTTATGATCTTAAAACAGCATAAACACTTAAATCTGCACACCGATGTGAATTCCAGGATGCTTAATGAAATGAGCCTTATGGTTTCAGATCTGATGGGAATGCCGGTACAGCCTAATAAAGCGATTGTAGGAGCCAACGCATTCGCTCACAGTTCCGGAATCCACCAGGACGGTGTCATCAAGAACAGGGAAACCTATGAAATCATTGATCCTGAGGAAGTAGGAGTGAACGCATCTTCTATCATCCTTACAGCAAGAAGCGGGCGTTCAGCTTTGGCCTACCGTTTTAAACACATTGGATATGATATTACCAAAAATGAATTAGACTTTCTGTATCAGGAATTTTTGAAGATAGCAGATCTAAAAAAGGAAGTTAAAAATGATGATCTGTATCTGATGATGGAAACTTTCAGCAGAAAAATAGGATAGATGAAGATGAATAATCAAGACCATATGACAATGAATAAAAAAACTCTTTTTGACAAAGTATGGGATGCCCATGTTGTGGAGACTGTTCCGGACGGACCACAGATTATCTATATTGATAAACATCTGATTCACGAAGTAACCAGCCCTCAGGCCTTTGCAGAGCTTGAAACCAGAAACCTGAAAATATTCAGACCGGAGCAGATTGTTGCCACCGCTGATCATAATGTCCCAACATTGGATCAGGAACTGCCGATCAGGGACGACCTTTCCCGGAATCAGGTAGAGCAGCTGGAAGAAAACTGCGCAAAAAATAATATTGAACTTTTTGGCCTTGGACATCCGTATCAGGGAATCGTACATATCATTGCCCCGGAGCTGGGAATTACCCGTCCCGGAATGAGTATTGTATGCGGAGATAGCCACACTTCCACACATGGTGCTTTCGGAGCGATTGCTTTCGGGATAGGAACCAGCCAGGTCGCACAGGTTTTTGCCAGTCAGTGCCTGCTGCTGAACAAGCCTAAATCGATGAGGATTACCGTGAGCGGAAAACTGAATAAAAATGTCCAGCCTAAAGATGTGATCCTTTATATTATCTCCAAAATAGGGACAGACGGTGGAACCGGTTACTTCTGCGAATATGCAGGGAATGTATTTGAAGAAATGTCGATGGAAGGAAGAATGACCGTCTGCAATATGAGTATTGAAATGGGCGCAAGAGGCGGTATGATCGCTCCTGATGAAACGACTTTTGACTATGTGAAGGGAAAACCTTTTGCCCCTCAGGGTGAAGAATGGGAGGCTGAACTGGCGTACTGGAAAACACTAAAAACGGATGAAGGAGCCGTATTTGATCAGGAACTGAGTTTTGAAGCTTCAGAAATTCATCCTATGATCACTTATGGAACCAATCCGGGAATGGGTATTTCTGTGAATGAAGTAATTCCTGCCCCACAGAATGAATCTGAAGAAAAAGCCCTCCGATATATGGGATTAAATGCAGGACAGACGGTTTCAGACATCAAAGTGAATTATGTATTTATAGGGAGCTGTACCAATGCCAGGATAGAAGATTTCAGATCGGCAGCACAATATATTAAAGGAAAGAGTAAAGCGGACAATGTTAAAGCTTTGATTGTTCCCGGATCTCAGCAGGTGGTAAAACAGATTTACGAGGAAGGTCTTGACCGGATTTTTAACGAAGCAGGGTTTCAGATTCGCCAGCCCGGATGCTCCGCGTGTCTTGCGATGAATGATGATAAGATTCCGGAAAGTGAATACTGTGTTTCCACTTCCAACAGAAATTTTGAAGGAAGACAGGGACAGGGAGCCAGAACAATACTGGCCAGTCCGCTTACAGCAGCCAAAGCAGCCATTGAAGGCAGAATTTCAGCTTTTGAAAATTTAAATTAAAAAGGTTTTAAAATATATTTTTTAACAACACATGCAACAATTAAAGCGAATACAATCCCGCGCAGTTCCGCTGCCGGCAGAAAATATAGATACAGATCAGATTATTCCTGCAAGATTTCTTAAAAGTATAGAAAGGCAAGGTTTTGGCGAAAATCTGTTCAGAGACTGGAGATTCAATATCCATACGGGGGAGCCCAATCCGGATTTTGTCCTGAACAACCCCAGATATAAAGGGGAGATTCTTGTAGCAGGTAATAATTTCGGGTGTGGAAGCAGCAGGGAACATGCAGCATGGTCATTAACGGATTATGGTTTTAAAGTGATCATCTCCAGTTATTTTGCAGACATTTTTAAGGGAAATGCCTTGAATAACGGCCTTCTTCCGGTAAAAGTCTCCGAAGAATTCCTGAAAGATATTTTAAAAATAAGCACAGAAAATCCTGAAACTGAAATCACGGTGGATGTGGAACAGCAAACCATCAGCTGTAATGGAAAAACCGAAACTTTTGAACTCGATTCTTATAAAAAGATATGCCTTCTTAACGGCTATGACGATATTGATTTTTTAATCAGCAAAAAACAGGCGATAGAGCAATTTGAACTAAAAACACAAAAGTATGAGCAAAAAACAGTTTAAAATAGCAGTGCTTCCCGGTGATGGTATTGGTCCTGAAGTAGTTGGAGAAAGTATTAAAGTACTTGAAGCTGTTGGTGAGGTTTTTCAGTGTGAATTTCACACGGAATACGGACTGATTGGTGCGGAAGCTATTTTTAAAACAGGAGATCCATTACCAGAAGAAACCTTGCAGATCTGCAGAAATTCAGATGCAGTGCTGTTTGGAGCGATAGGGGATCCTGTTTTTGATAACGATCCTGATGCGAAGGTGAGGCCGGAACAAGGACTGTTGAAACTCCGTAAGGAATTAGGTCTTTTTGCCAATATAAGACCTTTGAAAACGTATGCTTCTCTGATTGAAAAAAGTCCTTTAAAAAGAGAAATCATTGAAGGAACAGATATTCAGATCTTCAGAGAGCTGGTGAGCGGAATCTATTTCGGAGAAAAATTTACCGATCCGGAAGGTGCTTACGCTTATGATATCTGCAAATACAGCCGTGAAGATATTGTTCCTATCGTTCATATGGCTTTTAAAGAAGCGGAAAAGAGAAATAAAAAGCTTACCCTTATTGACAAAGCCAACGTTCTGGATACTTCAAGGCTTTGGAGAAAGATTTGTAAGCAAATTGCGTCTCAGTATCCGGGCGTTCAGCTGGATTATCTGTTTGTTGACAATGCGGCCATGCAAATGATCCTTAATCCCAGACAGTTTGATGTGATCCTGACTGAAAATATGTTCGGAGATATTATCTCAGATGAAGCAAGTGTGATTGGCGGGTCCATAGGGCTTCTTCCTTCAGCTTCTATTGGTGAGGAAAATGCCCTGTTTGAACCTATACACGGTTCTTATCCCCAGGCAAAAGGGAAAGGCATTGCCAATCCTGTGGCTTCTATTCTGAGTACAGCCATGATGCTTGATCATCTTGAACTTTATGATGCTGCAGATAAATTGAAAAGAGCTGTAGAACACGCCCTAGAAAATAAATATGTTACGGTGGATCTTAATGCGGAACAGCATTATTCCACACAGGAAGTGGGAAGCTTTATTTCCGATTACATCCGGTATTCTGAAAAATCCTATTATAATTTTGAAAATATCAAGATCGGAAAATCCACCATTGTATAGACACCACAGCCCATATAATAATAGATTAGAAAGAAAGGTTCTGCTCCGGCGGAACCTTTTGATTTTGGATAAGTACTATTGGCCTACATGTTGGCTTACGCAAAGATTTCTATGTTAATAAACAAATATTATTAGAATTTTTTATTGATAAAAATTCTTCCTTTGGTAAAAATGGCTGTTTTCGTTTGATTACGGCCATTATTCGGTGTACTAATTTATTTCTTACGGCATTGAGAACACTCATTTTATTTTTACCCTGCTCTACTTTTCTCTGGTAATACGTTAATAGCTTAAACACATACACATCGTGGCTCTTAGCTTCCCGCAATTGATTTTCCAGTGCTGTCTTCTGCAATAGCAGTGTATCACGGGATTTGGCCAGTACATTCATTTGTTGTATAACTTCCTCTGGTTCTTCATAAGGCATTATTTTATCATGATAACGCACAGCATATTCTGCAATTTTTCTGGCATCTTTCCGGTTATAAATCCCCGTATTTTCGCAACAAATCAAAAGATCTTCTTTTGTTATTTTTAGCATTTTTAAAAGATCTTTTAAAAAAATAGTAATTCCTTTCTCTGTATTGGGGATAATCAGCTCACATTGAACTTTGTATTCAAAATTCATTACTGTACAATCTAGTTTTAATTTGGAAATATCGATGCCAATAACATACTTTTGTCTCATAACTTTTGAGTTTATCATTCACATTGAGAGTTTTGTCTAAGCCCTTGATAATAGGTCCTAAACCTAAATTTCTATTATGACCTTGCTCTCAAAGAAACAGGGTTCATAATCTTTGCATAGGTCTAAGAATCCTCTGACGCAATATGGTTCACCCTGTTTCTTGTGAATGGTTTAATTCTGTAAACTTAATTTCTTTTTACAAACTAAAGGACGCTATTTTTCTTTTACATGCTGTGGTATAAGGCGCCAGGATTTTATCTTCGATAAAATTGGGATCATGTATATTTTGCCTGGAACTTTTTTAGACTTAGTTTTAGCACACATCAAAAATTTCATTCTTGAATTTGTGGTACATAAAACACGGAAATTTTTATCCCCAGATTTTACAGATATATAAACCTGCTTAATCTGCTAGATCTGCCGAGAGAAAATAAAAACAGAAATCTTTACAATTCTCTATAAATTTTCAAGGTGATAAAATAAAAAAGGCTCTGCTATTGAGACAGAACCTTTGGGTTTTATTTTTCAGTGTTATCCGTTTTTCCCGACTTGTTTTTGGAAGACTTTTGAACATCTTCCTTGTCAATATCAGGCGGATTGGTCTTTTCTGATGATGCAGGAATATTCTGAAAATCCTGATTTTGCTTTTTCGTTTCTGCTGAATTCGCAGATTCTTTCTTTTTGTGATTGTCTTCTGAATTCATAGCTTCTATATTTTTAGAGTCCTAAAATACCGAGTTTGCCGGTTTTATCTTCTATAGTATAATTCAAAGCTTTTGCCAAAACGAAAATATTATTCAGATTTTCCATTAATTGTTTACGACCTTCAGTCCGAAGCTGATTCTGATCAATAGATTTCATAGCAGTTTCCTTGGCTTTCTGAGTTACATTCTTAATGTCTTTTTCAGAAATCCTGTTGAAGAACGAATCATCCAGAGACTGGATTTCAACACTTGGTGTAATTCTTATATCCGCATCGGGAAGTTCTGTGATCACCAGCTTTTTGTTGATGGAGTCCACTTCTATCTTCATTTTGTTCAGATCATAAGAAACCTGGGCATTGGTTTTCGTGTAAGTGATGATACTATTGCTTGAAACTTCCTTTCCAAACACCTCGTAACCCATTTTGGTTTTCTGCATACTGGAGGTATTTTGTTCCATCACCACCATTTTATTCATCCTGGAAATCTGGTTGGTCAGGATATAATAATCTGACTGTTCCGTTTTTCCGCCAAGATTCAGACATGATTTAAGGCCGAAGAATAGAATCAGCATAGCAAGAACTCCTGCTGCAAACGATATGATTACTTTATAATTTCTCAACTTATTTGCCAAAAATTTCTTTAATTACAGAACCGTCATCTTTTTTCAGGATTTCAACCAGGTCTCTTTCGATATAGCCGGTTTTAGGCATTTCAATAATCCTTCCGATTTCTTTTCCATATTTTTCTACAATAATGGTAGGAACCTTTTGAATGTTGTAGCGCACTTCATCTCCGTTTGGAGATTCTTTTTTCCTGTTGACAGCAATAATCGTTAGTTTATTGTCCGGGTATTTCAATTCTTCCAGAATTCTCATCAGTCTTGGAAAATCCCTGTGGCTGTCTTCACACCATGTTCCCATGAAAACGACAAGTGAATACGTGTTTAGTTTTCCTTTTCTCAGTTCGCTGATCGCTTTCTGGTCAAGGGCATATTCATCATATTCCTTCACATACCAGTCTGCATACGGAGCCTTTAAAAACTGTTCTTTCAGCTGATTTCCCAAAAGCATTTTACCGTCATTCTGAGTCTCTACCTCACGGTTTACTACCACTTTTTGAGCGCTGAACTGTTGGGCAGCCAGAACAATACATGAAACGGCAACAATCTTTGTAATAAATTTCTTCATATTATTTTTCGATAATTGTTTTCAGATCTGCAGGGGAGTAGTATTTGTTTTTTAATACTTTATGATCTGCCTGTCTGTAAACATTGAATTTTTCTCCAGACTTTTCATAAAAAGATTCTACTTCCTTTGCTTTATAAAACTCAACAGTTTCCTGTGCCTGTTCTTCATTGTCACAAGCTTTCGACATATTGGAACGCTGAACTTCGTTGAATAGCTCTACAAATTTACTGCCAAGTCCGAATTCAAGCACAGCTCCGCTTAAAACATACTGAAGATCACACAGTGCATCAGCAATTTCTACAATATTATTGTCGGCAATGGCCTGTTTTAATTCATTAAGTTCTTCCTGTAAAAGTTCTACTCTAAGGTTGCATCTTTCGGGAGAAGGGATTTGCGGAGTATCTAAAATAGGGGCTTTGAAAGTAGTATGGAATTCTGCTACTTGGTTCAGACTGTCAATTTTATCCATGAAATTTTTTATTTACGCAAAGATAGAAAACGATTTGTAAATGGGGAAATTCTAAAGATATAATCCTTTTGTAAATAAGCAGTGTGCTGTATTTTAATAATTTGATGAGACTTTAAATGTTAAAAATAACTTGTGAATGATGAAAGGCATATGTTTATTGCTAAACCTATAAGGTTTGAACGTAATTCAGCCATAACTTCCTCACAGATCAGCAGGTTACTACGGTTAATATCAACAAAAATCTGCTCCATCTGCGAGCAATAAAAAATCCACAACCTAAAATTGTGGACCTTGTTTTTATTATTCGTAAATATATTCAATATCAATTATTTAAGTTCTTTATATTTCCATATACCTGAAATCTGTAATGCCGTTAGTCCCGGCTGCTTTTCTCCATAACTAAATATACCGATATACTTTGCAGGGCAGGTTTTACAGCTGGTTCCGAAATATAAAGTGGGCAAATTATTGACAGTCAATTCCCCGAAATGAATCATTCCTTTTGAGGTTTCAGCAGCCATCCCGTTTTGAAGCAATTCGTTTTTAGATAGTATTTTATCTTCGTGGTACACCTGAAAAATAGGAAATCCGGATTGATAAGGAATGATTTCAACCATATTTTCATGGCTGCAGTCACAGCAGATGAATTTTGTAATGGCTGAAGGGTTTATTTCACCATTGGTGAAGATGCTTTTTTCAATGAGGGCTTTTTTGCTGATGCTTATTTTTGTTGATATTGAATACATTTGAATGGTTTTATTGCTGAATAACTGTACCTGCTAAGTTATTATATTTTCCGCTTGGACTTTTCTTAATCGTGATTTTTACATATCCTTCAGCTGCCAGCTTATTCCACGTTTTCTGATAACCTGTAGCTGGGTCAATCGGGATCTTCCACATGGTCTGCTTACCATTTCCTGCCTGATTAAACCATGGAATAATATCTGCCGTCTGAGACTGGAAAGGTAATGAATTCAGGACATCTATTTCATAATAAAAATCATATTTGTTTTCAGGCTGGTTAAGGGCTCTCTGTGTAAAGGTGTAAGTGTATCCGTTAATGATAGGACTTGTGAAGCTTCCTCCCAGAGTAGGGTTTCCGGTTCCGTCATAGTTTCCGATGGCCCCACTGTATCGGTCGAATTTTTGTCCTGCCAGAATGGGAACATCATCCACAATATTATAGCCGCCGTTTGCAGGAGGCCATCCTCCGTTTAGGTTATTACCCGTGAAAAAGTATTCCATTTCAGTCCATCTGCCTTTTTTGTAGAGGTCAAAGACATAATTTCTGGCTTCAGATCCTACTGTTCCGGTGGGATCATAGGTGACTGCAAGTTCATCCGCATTTTTATAGAATACATGCGTAACGTTTCCTGTGTTTTCATCTTCTCTGTCTGAGCTGCAGGCCATTGAAAAAAAGGCCATTGAGAAAAATAAAATGTACTTAAATAAATGTTTCATATAAATAATTTAAACTATTAATGATTTAATCAAGTATTTAAGAGAGGAGAATGTCCGCAGATTCCGCAGATTTTATGATGATGTTTTTTAACCGTTTACAGATGTACTTCAGATTACCGGCAGTTAATTTTCAGGAAAACAGTAATGCCATAGAAAACAGGTTCAAGGTTCCCTTAAATACCTTTGGGTAAAACAGTACAATGAATAAGCGTTTGAGTTATAAATTTAAATCAAAAAAGTAAATTATGTTGAATTTTATTAAAATAAATTATTATTAATAAATTCATTGTGTTAATAGTATGGTTTTTAACATATTTATATTAAAATTAATTTGATTTTATATAAAAAAGACCGCTCAATAATTGAACGGTCAGTCACATCGCATTAAAAAATGAATATTAATTCTTGATGAATCTCTTGGCGCTTTCTCCAATCTGGATCATATAAGCTCCTTTAATAAGTCCGCTTACATTTATGCTGCCTCTTTCTAGTTTTCCTGAATTGATTAGTTTTCCACCCATATCGAAGATTTTATAATCTTCAGATTCCGTATTTGAAATATATAATACATCTTTTACAGGATTTGGATATAGTCTGAATCCGGTGATTAAATCTTTGGTATCAGAAAGCTCTCCTCTGCCTGAAGAAACGATATTAAGGGTATAGTCTTCAACCTGGCCGTATGTGAATGCTTCACAAGAAGAAGTTGGGATAGAGCTGTACTTCATCATTACTCTCATTCTTGTAGAACCAATGGCTGCGGTTGCAGGAATGGTAATGCTTCCCGTTACAGGAGTTGTTGTAGAGCCTGCCTTAGACCATGCTAATTCTCCGCTGTCGGTAAAGTCACCGTCTCCGTTATAATCAATATAAACGGCATAAGCTTCGCTGTATTTAGTTGAGGTCCATACAGGGGTTATAGAGATGGTATAAGCGCTTCCTCTGGTAACATTGGTAGAAACAGATGTGAAGTTTTCATAACCTGCAGTTCCTGTTGAGGTATTGTTGATGGTTCCGAATTTTACATTTCCAATTCTTTCATCTGCGGTATTGCTGGCTGATGAAGAACAGTAGGTTACCGTACCTCCTGAAAGTGTTGTTACACTTACGGTATTGCTGGAAGGGGAAATATTTCCGGCGGCATCTTTAGCTTTTATACTGAAGCTGTAAGTTGTTGCAGGGCTTAAACCTGTTACGGTATAAGTGGTAGACGCTGTATTTCCGATCACTGAACCGTTCATGTATACATCATATCCTGTTACGGCTACATTATCAGTAGCTCCGCTCCATGAAAGATTGGTGCTTGTGGCTGTTGTTCCTGAAGCTGCAAGAGTAGGGGCTGTAGGTGCAACAGTATCTGTTCCGCCTGAGCCTGCATTTACAGTAATGTTGGCATTGTTCACATCAAAGAAAATGTGATTTGAACCTTTTACCATCAATCTTCCGCTTGTTGTAGATGAATTAGGGATGGTTACAGCCTGAGATCCGTCGTTTGGCGTTCCTGCCAGAAGAGTAGTCCAGGTGTTTCCGTTATCTGTAGACCAAAGAATATCTACGTTAGCGGCATTTACTCCGTTGGAGGTAGTCCCTGCTTCGTTCCATGTTACCGTTTGAGAGCTTCCGCCTGCGTAAGTAGTGGCTGAGTTTTGCGAAGTGATACTGAAAGGTCCCGCTGTTCCGTTAACAGTAATTACTGCATCGTCTGAATTATTTCCTGCACCGCCGGCTCTGTTATCCCGAACGGTAAATCTGAAATTGAGTGCTCTGGCTACATTAGATAAAGCTTCTACTGTGATTTCTGACCCCGCGGTAGTGGTTGCTCCGGTAAGAATGGAGGCCATTCTAGGGAAATATCTTACAGGGGAAGTAGTAGGTGCCCATGATCTGAAAGTAGGTCCGGATGCTTTTGTGGCACTTGCTGCTGAGCTGGCTCCTGTTTGTGAGGAGGAAGCATTATCCATCTGCTCCCAGATATAGGTTAGTGAATCTCCGTTCGCATCTGTTCCTGTTCCGGTCAGCATGAAAGGAGTTCCTTTCGGAATTGTATAATCAAGGCCGGCGTTTGCTGTTGGAATTGAATTTCCTGTAGAAGTGCTTACCGGGCATGTTTTAGCTTTAATATTATTGGTAATCTGCTGAATACTTACCGCATGGAAAAATGCATCTGAGTGTGGCTGTACATCCTGTGCTGTAATTCCTGCGTAGCCCATAATGGTTGATCCGGAACCTGGTTCCATATTTACACCTGTTCCTTCATTTCCGTGAGAGAAGGTATGATTTCCTCCAAACTGGTGCCCCATTTCGTGAGCTACATAATCAATGTCAAAATTATCTCCTGAAGGAATAGCATCTGCCGGAGAGGTGTAGCCACTACCTTTTGACCCGTTGGTACAGATACAGCCGATACAGCCTGCATTTCCGCCTCCTCCGGAAGCTCCGAACAGGTGTCCTATATCATAATTGGCTTCACCAATTACTGAAGTCAGGGTGCTTTGAAGCTGGGAATTCCAGCTGCTCATTCCTGAAGCTGCAGAATAAGGATCTGTAGAAGCGTTGGTATAGATAACGGCATCGTTATTGGCAATAAGAACCATTCTGGCGGCAAAGTCTTTTTCGAAAACACCGTTTACGCGGGTCATGGTTGTGTTCATGGCGGCCAGCGCATTTGCTTTAGTTCCTCCGAAATAACTAGTGTATTCTCCTGTGCATGATAATGCAAGCCTGAATGTTCTTAATTTGGCATCATCTGCATTAGGTCTTGCAGCGAGGCTGGCATTGGAAGCACCTTTCTGGGCTACATCAATCACCGTACATTCGAATTTGTTGAGGTTGTCTTTTTTATCAGACTTTTTGTAAACCACATACGTAGAAAGATCTTTGGTATACGGTTCAATAAAAACGGCAGATTTGTCGCCGTAAATTTCCATGGAAGACAGGCCTAGCGGGGAAACACTGAAGTAAACGGTAGAGTTGGGGTCGCTTAAACCTTCTCCAACGTAAGATTTGATGTCGGGATATTTTGCAGCAAGCTGAGGGTCAAAATTGGATTGCTCTCTTACTTTAAAATTTTCCATCTTTCCTTCAGAATTAGGGAAAGAAATAATGATTTCTGATTTTTCTCCCTGAGCAAGCCTTTTAGGTGCTTTGGCCAGTACGTTTTTCAATCCGTTAATGTCAAGGCTGTAAACTTTAGGGTTGCTGATGTTGGTTTTGTTTTCAAAAACCTCTGAAGATGCTTTTTTAGAGCCTTCAGTCCATAGACGATCTGTCTGCGCGAATGAGATACCTGTAATAAGCAGCATCCCAATCATGGAGAATTGTTTTTTCATATTAATTATTTGTTTTGATTGTGGAATATCAAAGCTAATAAATTTTATATTACGAAAAACAAGTTTTTTTAAGAAAATTTTAGATAATTCATTTAAAATACTATGCGATACATTAAATGTAATGAAAGACGTATTATCCCGAAAAAAGAAAATAGCATACGCAAAATACGTATGCTATTGATTTATTGATGAAATATTTCTAATTATTTGGTAATATCTCTTCCGATCACTAATCTCTGGATTTCTGAAGTACCTTCACCAATGGTGCAAAGTTTAGAGTCTCTGTAGAATTTCTCAGCAGGGAAGTCCTTAGTATATCCATAACCTCCGAAGATCTGAACAGCATTGTTGGAAATTCTTACACACGCCTCAGAAGCATATAATTTAGCCATTGCACCTTCCTTCGTCATTTTTTGCTTTGCATTTTTAAGCGTTGAAGCTCTTTGAATAAGAAGTTCTGCTGCGTCAATTTCTGTTGCCATATCAGCAAGCATAAAGTTAACCGCCTGGAATTCAGAGATTGATTTTCCGAACTGGTGTCTTTCTTTAGCATATTTTAAAGCCGCTTTGTAAGCTCCTCTTGCAGTTCCTAAACTTAAAGCTGCGATAGAAATTCTTCCGCCATCAAGAATTTTCATGGCTTGTTTGAATCCTTCACCTACTTCTCCAAGACGGTGTGAATCTGGTACACGTACATTGTCGAAGATAAGTTCTGCCGTTTCAGAAGCACGCATTCCTAATTTATTCTCCTTTTTTCCGGAAGTAAACCCCGGCATTCCTTTTTCTAATACAAAAGCTGTAGAGTTATTTTTTGCTCCTTTTTCACCAGTTCTGGTCATCACTACGGCAATATCACCGGAAATAGCATGGGTGATGAAGTTCTTAGCCCCGTTAATGATCCATTCATCACCGTCTTTCACCGCTGTGGTTGACATCCCTCCGGAATCTGAACCTGTATTGTGTTCTGTAAGTCCCCAGGCGCCAATTACCTTTCCGGAAGCCAGCTGAGGAAGCCATTTGTTTCTTTGCTCTTCATTTCCGAACTCATAAATATGGTTGGTGCAAAGTGAGTTGTGTGCAGCTACAGAAAGACCAATAGAAGGGTCTACCTGAGAGATTTCATCCAGGATAGCAACATATTCATGATAGCCCAAGCCGGAGCCTCCGTACTGCTCAGGAACTACAATTCCCATAAAACCCATTTCTCCTAACTGGTGAAAAAGATCTTTTGGAAATGTCTGGCTCTCGTCCCACTCCATAATATTCGGTCTGATATTTTTCTCAGCGAATTCTCTTGCTGTTTCAGCTATCATTTTGATGTTGTCAATAGTCTCTGTATTCATATAGATAATAGTTAGTTCCCAAAGATAAATAAATTGAACGAATGCTAAAAAAAATTATTTCTTCCATAGCAGTTTATTTGCAAAATAGTAGTTTTCAATTTTTTATATTTTACGAATTAATGTTTTTTTAATAAAATTTTCAGAACTTTAAGTGTTTTAATTTACTACTTTAGCCTCCCAATTTTTAAGGTATGAAAAAACTTCTATTTCCTGTTATTTTAATTTCGTCACTTCTATCCGCCCAGGCGCCGGCAGGATACTACGACGGAACAGCCGGACTTACAGGCTATGCTCTGAAGTCTAAGCTGCATGATATTATTGCAGCGAAGAATATTAACTGGCATTATGGTGATCTTCAGAATTACTATAACCAGACGGATCTTGATAAATATTATGATCACAATGCTTCCAATACGACATTACTGCTGGATATTTATTCTGAAATACCGTCAGGGCCGGATGCATATGAATATACAAGCGCCCAGATGATCGGGAGCTCCGGAGGTGAAGGTGAAGGATGGAACAGAGAGCATATGATGCCTCAGAGTACATTTTATAGTAATTATCCAATGTATTCGGATTTATTTTATGTTATTCCTACGGATGCCAAAATTAATCAGCTGAGAAGTAATTATCCTTATGGAGTTATTAACTCTACCATCCATTATACTTTCACTAATTCGTCAAAAATAGGTAATAGTGCCATCCCTAACTGGGTTTATACCGGCAGGGTATATGAACCTATTCCTGAATTCAGGGGAGATATTGCAAGAAGTCTGCTTTATTTCGCTGTAAGATATGAGGGAAAATTAGGAACATTCAATTTTAATAACAGTACTAATCCTGCTTCGGACACCAATCCGCTGGACGGAACGGAAGAAAGGGCTTTTGAGCCTGCTTATATTGCGATGCTGCTGCAATGGCATGCTGCCGATCCTGTTTCAGACAGGGAGAGAGACCGTAATAATGCAGTGTATGCCATTCAGAATAATAGGAATCCTTTTATAGATAATCCTTCCCTGGTAACAGCCATATGGGGGCAGAATCCTGATACTGTGGCACCTCAGACTCCGTCTAATCTTACGGCGGTTCAGACCAGTGCTTATTTTACTACATTGAGCTGGTCTCCCAGCGCAGATGCAGATGTAATCGGGTATAAGGTTTACCAGAACGGAACATTGGTTGCCACAACAAAAGGCACTACGGTAAGCATTGACCACCTGACTCCCTCCACAACCTACAATTTTACAGTAAAAGCATATGATAACGGGTATCTGTCGTCTGCTGACAGTAATACACTGCCGGTAACAACACTGGCTACAGATGTGTATGCAAAAGATTTGTATATTTCCAAATACCTGGAGGGGACAGGTAATAATAAAGCTCTTGAGATAACCAACAAAACAGGCCATCCTGTTAATTTAAATAACTACAGAATTTCTATCCAGCTGCCAAGCGGGGCAAACTATTATTTCCCTGCTCCTTATGAATTGGAAGGTACTGTTCAGAATAATGAAACATTTGTGGTTTTAAATCCAGCAGCTAATTTTTCCTGCTATACTATTAATCAGGCCCGGTTTGTAACAGCAGCTCCGCAGATGACATTTAATGGTAGAAACTATGTGGAATTAAGATATAAGTCATCCAGTGTTGATGCCATTGGAGTGGTAGGACAGGACAATTCATCAACGTTGCAGGATAGATCTTTATACAGAAAGATTACGGTAGACCAGCCGGTGACTACATTCAATATTAATGAATGGGATACTCATCCTATGAATTATTGCCAGAATCTTGGAGGAACCTTATCTGTTACAGATTTAATGACTGATACCAAAGAATTTAAAATCTATCCGAATCCGGTTTCTGAAAATTTATTTGTAGCCGGAGAAACAGAAAAAGTAAAAACAGCCCAGATTATTGATCTTTCCGGTAAGGTAATTTATACAGAGAAAGAACCGTTCAGAAGTAAAAAGAATATTTCCGTTCAGAATCTTTCTGCCGGTTCTTACTTCCTGAAACTGGATGATAAAGCTTACCAGTTTATTAAAAAATAACAAAGTAAGGTTAGAAGGACAGTTCCATAGCCCTGATAGCAGCGGTTACCCCGCAGCATGAATCTGGAAAGCTGATGGCGTGAGGAGTATGAGCGGATAGCAGGAAACAGCTCCTTATCATAAGAGTGGTAAAAAAGTTTTACTAATCTTCTTTAAACCTTATTTTCCCTGCATAATCGATATAAGCAGATTCACTAATAATTAATATCTATAAGTGTTTCTGCTTATATTTTTTATTTATAAGTAATTATGCTTATATTTGCATTATGATAGCGGTTATTACCGGAGATATTATAAATTCACAGCATGCAGACACGGAAGCCTGGTTAACCAGACTCAAAAATCTTCTGGAAACTTGGGGGAGCTCACCGCTTGTATGGGAAATCTACAGAGGAGACGAATTTCAATTCAAGTGTAGCATTGATGATGCATTCTGGCATTTTCTAGCCATTAAATCACTGATAAAAAGCCAGGAAAATCTGGATATAAGACTTGCCATAGGCATTGGAGAGGAAAGTTTTTCATCTGAAAAGATCACCGAATCTAATGGTACAGCGTACGTACATTCCGGCAGACTTCTGAAAGATTTGAAAAGCGACGGGCATACTGTGGCCATAAAAACCTCCAACGAATCTGTAGACCGGGATCTTAATATCCTTCTGAAATGGTCTACCAAAGATTTTGATAACTGGACCGTAGCAACGGCAGAAATCATTCACGAAATGATTATGAACCAGGATATCACACAGGAAGACCTTGCTAAAAAGTTTGCTATATCACAGTCCTCGGTAAGTCAGAGGCTGAAACGCGCCAACTACGAACTGATCGTAGAAACCAATCAATATTTTAGAAAGAAAATCTCGGAACTGTAAGCATGATCTTTACTCAACTCATATTGGCACATCTACTCGGAGATTTTATTCTTCAGCCAAATTCATGGGTTGCTGATAGAGAGCACCGTAAGCTGAAAAAGTTCCGGCTTGTATCTGTGTGTTCTGATTCCAGGCGAAGCAGAGCGTATGCGATTGGTCTATCATTGAGTTCAGGAATGGCGGCTTTAACAGGAATTTTAATAAAATAATTTAAATAAATCTAACTAATAAGAATTTTTAGAAATGGAAAAGAAAGAAATGTTGTACGAAGGTAAAGCAAAACAGGTATTTGCAACCGATAATCCTGAGGAAGTAGTAGTACGTTTCAAGGACGATGCTACCGCATTTAACGCTCAAAAGAAAGGACAGGTGGACCTTAAAGGTGAAATGAACAACGCCATCACCACTTTGATCTTTGAATACTTAAATGAAAAAGGGATTAAAACTCATTTCATTAAACAATTAAACGAAAGAGAGCAGCTGGTAAGAAAAGTATCCATCATTCCTTTGGAAATGGTAGTAAGAAACTATTCTGCAGGAAGCATGGCTCAGAGATTAGGGGTTGAAGAAGGAATTAAATCTCCGGTAACCATCTTCGATATCTGCTATAAAAAAGACGAATTGGGAGATCCGCTTATCAACGATCACCATGCTGTTTTCTTAGGAGCAGCTACTTATGAAGAACTTGATGAAATGTATGAACTGACTTCAGATATCAACGAAATCCTGATCGATCTTTTCGATAAAATGAACATCATCCTGGTAGATTTCAAAATTGAGTTAGGAAAGACTTCTGATGGTGAGATCATCCTTGCAGACGAAATTTCTCCGGATACGTGCAGACTTTGGGATAAAGATACGATGAAGAAACTGGATAAAGACAGATTCAGAAGAGATCTTGGAGAAGTTACAGAAGCGTATGTAGAGATCTATAACAGACTGAAAAACCTACTTGGAAAGTAGTTTAAAAATGATCATTGAAGTTAACTTATTCTGATTATCAATATCTAACGGTTAACTTCTAAATTAGAAAAAATAGAAATGAAAAGTTTAGACATTCATAAAAGTGAATATTTAAAACAGTTTAAAGACCAGACCTACGGACGCAATCTTTTCAGAACGCAGGAGGAGGAAAGACTGGATGCTCCCAATGAGGAGTGCGGTATTTTCGGACTGTATTCCGACAATGATCTGGATACGTTTTCTTTGTCTCAGTTCGGTCTTTTTGCCCTTCAGCACAGAGGGCAGGAAGCCTGTGGTATTTCCGTTCTGAAAAATGGAAAGATCACCAATATGAAAGATGAAGGACTGGTTTTGGATGTTTATAAAGAAATCCAGGAGCCGGAAGCCTTTATGGGGAATTCTGCGATTGGGCATACGAGATATACAACAGCAGGGGATAAAAAGAAATATAATTTCCAGCCGTTCTTTGCGAAAAACGAGTACGACCAGATTATCCTTTCCATTGCCCATAACGGAAACCTTACCAATGCAAAAGAGCTGAAAAAAGAATTGGAAGCTGAAGGAGTGGTTTTCAGAGCTACATCAGATTCTGAAGTTATTCTGAGACTGATCCAGAAGAACCTTGATTTAGGTCTTCGCGGAGCCATTAAAGCTACAATGGAAAAAATTGAGGGAGCGTATTCTGTAGTAGGAATGACGAGAAATAAATTCTTTGCCTTCAGAGATTTTAACGGAATCAGACCTTTGGTTCTGGGGGCTATTGACGAGAAGTCTTATGTGGTAGCTTCTGAATCAGTAGCTTTGGATGCCGTAGGTGCTCAGTATGTAAGAGACATCCTTCCCGGAGAAATCATTTACACCAATGAAAATGAGCCTGGAAAACTGCACTCTTATATGGTAGATGAAAAGAGAGGAAAACAGAGAATCTGCTCATTTGAGTATATTTATTTTGCAAGACCTGACTCTTCTCTAGAAAACATCAACGTATATGAGATCAGAGAAAAATCCGGTGAGAAAATCTGGGAACAGGCTCCGGTAGAAGCTGATGTGGTGATAGGAGTTCCTGATTCAGGAGTTCCGGCAGCAATTGGTTTCTCAAAAGCTTCAGGAATACCATTCCGTCCCGTACTGATTAAAAACAGATATATTGGAAGAAGTTTCATCGTTCCTACACAGGAGATGAGAGAAAGGGTTGTCAATCTTAAGCTAAACCCGATTATCTCTGAAATCAAGGATAAAAGAGTAGTCATTATTGATGATTCTATTGTAAGAGGAACAACTTCCAAAAGACTGGTGAAAATTCTGAAAGATGCAGGGGTAAAAGAAATTCACTTCAGAAGTGTTTCTCCGCCCATTATTGCACCTTGCTATCTTGGAATTGATACCCCATCCAAAGATGATCTGATTTCAGCTAACATGACTACAGAACAGCTTAGAGACTATCTTGGAGTAGATTCTTTAGAGTTTTTAAGCACAGATAATCTGAAAGAGATCTTAGGATCTTCCAATCACTGCTTCGGATGCTTTACAGAAGAATATCCGGTAGGAAAAGGAGAGGAGGTAGAATTATTTAATTAATTTACTTTAAATACAATGAAAGGCCTGATTTAATACATTAAATCAGGCCTTTGCTATTGGAGTTAAAAAATTGGTTTTCTTTGATTAGAATTTGTAGTTTACCCCTAACTGGAAAACTCTGTTGTTGTTTTCAGCGGCAGGTACACTTTTATCAATCTTGGTAAGACTGTTTACATATCTCGCATTAATTCCGATGTTGGAAGTAATATCATACCCTAAACCTAAGCCTAAACCGAAGTTGAATCTGTTGATGTTATCCTTATTAAGGTCTTCAGAATGAGACTGCGTCTGAGTGGTTGTGATTCCTCCTGTAGTACTGGCTACAGTAGCTTCTCCTTTATTCTTTCCGTTGATGAAATAACTGAATTCCGGTCCGGCTTCCACATAGAACTTTTCCATAGGTCTCATCTGAACCATTAACGGAACGGAAATATAGTTCATTGTTACTTTATCCTGTCCTTTGGTTTTTATCGTAGTTGCTCCTACTGTCTGTTCTGTGGAGTAAGCTACATCTCTCGCACCCATTTGGTTGTATAAAACCTCTGGCTGGAAGCTAAATTGCTTTGAAATGGGAATGTTAACAAATGCTCCTGCATGAAAACCTAGTTTCTGGCTGTTCAAACCAAAGCTTTGCTGGCTAAACTGAGCTGAGTTTCCTCCTGCCTTGATCCCGAATCTGATGGGTTGTGTTTCCTTTTTGATGGGTTCCTGAGTTACAGTTTTTGTTTCCTGCGCAAAAGTCAGAGTGCCAGCAGCGGCTGCCAGCCCTAGAAATAACTTCTTCATAATTTTATTTTTTAATTTTACTATTTTACTTCTTATCCAATTTTTCAATCAGACTTCATGTATTTTGCAAAATGCTTGCCAAACTTCGAAAACCCTTATCCGTAGGCCTTTGGCGATGGTTTTGGTTATTGTTTTTTGTAGCTTTTTCTTTCGTTTTTGTAAAATATTGATGGCCGTAACCTGAATTTTTTAAAGAATTTTCTGCTTTCAAAAGGATTCGGTTGGTTTATTTTAATGGCGGAATTCCGTAAATAAAAATGCCGGAACTTTTATAAAAGTTCCGGCATTGATTCCTAAAACAGGATTTTAATTGAATTTATATAGGTGCCAACTCTGAAATACATCATTGTTTTTAATCAGATTGACCATATTTTCTTTGCTTTTTCATACAGAAACTGTGCTCTGTCTTCAATAGTCTGTTCATTCCATTGATCAAGAGTTAAGTATTGGCTGATTGTTTCAAGCCCGGCTGAATAAGTATTTAATCCTTGTTTATCTCCTTTTCCTTTTCTTTTAATATTCCAGTTGGCATCCCGGATTACTGAGTTTAGATTTTGTGTAATGATGGTTAAATTCCCTAAAGTCAGAAGCTTTCTGTTACGCTTCATTTTATCTTCCTGACTGGTCAGTTTTCCCCAATGATTCTCCCATTTTTTAGGCATGAGATGCTCCAGGCTGTATTTGCTGATCCCCAGAAGCTGTGTAGACTGTAAACTTCTATTACGTATTTTAGATTCAATAAAATATAAAATTCCTGCGGATTGTTTATTGATCAGATAGGAATTTCCGAAACCGTCTTTAAGTTCTTTATCGGATGGAAGGAAGTTAACTTTATCGGCCTGGCCTTCCAAAAATTCAAGGAACTGTTTTTTAGATAGAATTTCATGGCTAATCAGTCTGTCTGTAAAAAGCTGATTATAATTCTTTGTGGTAGCATGAACAGCCATTCGCCGCATAATGTAGGTTTCAAGGAAATCAAATAATTCATTACGGTCCCTATCATTTGTAACATTTTTAAGAATGTAAAGTACATAAGGGATCAGGGTAGAAGTATCTAATCCAAAAATAATAGCATTGATTCTTTCTATTCCGGATTGGTTAGTAAGTTCATTCTCTATAATATCGAAATCAAAGTTTTCCTGAAAGATCAGTGCATAGTCTTTTATTTCAGCAAGTATAGTTTTCTTGTCATTGTTCAGATAATTTTTGATAAAGCTTTTATAGGATTCAAACAAATGTTCAACTTTTGAAAATTCTATTTTGTCTTCTGTTTTTACATTAAGTGTTTTATCCTGAATTTTAATCTGAAGATATGAAAAGAAGAACAGGTCAATGAATGTTCTTTTTGATCTTCCGGTTGTAATTTCTTTATCCCAATAGTTTTTGGCTTCATCATCCTTTTCAAAAATATTTTTCCAGTAGGTATGATAAGCTGAGATTTCATCTCTGTTAAAGAAATGATTTTTCAGAAGTTCAGCAGTCGTCAGTTTAACGCCTAGTGAATTGATGGTGTCAAAAATCTGCTGTTCATCTTCATTTTCGTCGAGGTCAATACCCACAAATAAAATTTTTGAGAGAATATTGTTGATATCTAATTTGTCCGCATTCATATTCTGCTTAAAATAGAGATAGGCTTTGGTGATATTATCAGTGCCGGTCAGATCTTTCAATTCCATTAAGTTCATTACTTGTTCGTAAGCATCAATATCGTTATGATTGTGCTGAATGGCAATTAAATCTCTCAGTTTAAACATCCTGTTATACTCATAATCATCACCCGTATTTAACGAAAGTACTTTGAAAAATATGGATAGGGTAGTCAGTCGCTGCTGCCCGTCAATAAGAGTTCTTTTATCTCCAACTCTGCTGCCGGTTGCCGTGGGTTGCTGCTTTAAAATGACAGAACCTAAAAAATAAGGCTTATTGGCAAAACTTATGTTTTCCATGTCTTCTAAAAGTCTTTCCCATTGTTCTTCTCCCCAAACATAAGCTCTTTGAAAAAAAGGAACTTCCAGAATCCTGTTTCCGTTAAAAATGTCGTTGATGGTTCTTTTTCCTGCGTCCATAGTTGATTTTATATTCAAATCTAAGACGCTTAAGGTCGGCTGCCTTACGGATTCCCGTAATGAATGATTATTTTACTCAGTTCGGAATATTTGATGGATGCAGGTTTTAAGCTGGATGATGGAAGTTATGAAAGTCATTAACAGTAAATATTGATTTTTTTATTCAATTTGATTTTCTGATAGCTTTCAATAGGTATCACTAAAAGTAACTTCCAGCCTTTACATTTAAACTCCTTAACCCGAACGCAGGTTAATTTGCTATATGTTGTAAAGCAAAAAAAGCCGGACTTCTGAGAGAAGCCCGGCATTTTTTTGAAAATATATGTTCTTATTTGAATTTATAAGCTACACCCACCTGGAATGCATTGTTTCTGATAGCATCTCCTGAGTTTTCTTTAAATATATCAGTAACTCCTGCTGTAAATCTGGCAGTAACTCCAAAATTCTCAGTGAAATAGTATCCAGCACCAACTCCAATTCCGAAATTGAACTTATTATAAAGCTCTGTAGGGATTTTATCGGAGAACTTTTCTGTTTTTGTTGTGGTTGTATTACCCATTGTTTCGGTCAATGTTCTGTCTCCTTTTGATTTTCCGCCTAATAACAATCCGAATTCCGGACCTGCTTCTACATAAAGCTGAGGAAGGATATTATACTGTACCATTACAGGCATTGTGATATAATTTAAATTTAATTTATAATCATATTCCTGCTTAAATCTATAATTGTCTGAATAATACGTGTAGCTGTCTTCTGTTTTTGAACCTAGCTGACTGAAAAGAAGTTCAGGCTGGATACTGAATTTTTCAGCAATAGGAATATTGGCGAATACCCCTGCATAGACTCCTGCCTTTAGCTTCTGGTCATTGTCATAGTTGTCAGATTTACTTAAAGTAGCTGCGCTAAGTCCGGCTTTAACACCAAAAGTAACAGGAGAGGTTGATTTTCCTTTTTCTTGAGCATACGTGAAAAGGCTTCCCGCAAGAGCTAGTCCTAAAAATAGTTTTTTCATGATTTTTAATTTAATACTTGTTCACCATTTTGCAGCAAATGTCTTACCAAAACAAAGAAAATGATAAAAGTCATATAAAAATGAAAAGGTCAGATTTAAATACATAAACCTGACCTTTTCTATTGAAATCAAAATTTGTTAAAAATGAAAATACATCTGTGAAACTCAGAAATAAGTTAAATTTCACAGATGATCTTTTATAGGCAAACTTCTTGCCAAAAGGAGAAACAGGTAAAAAGAACAATCAACTTTTTTAATATTGTGCTAAACAAAGCTGATCAATTGTTGAATAAAAAAGAGCCGGACTGAAAACAGCCCGGCCTTTCTATTGAATATAAAAATTTGTTACTTGAATGAATGTTAAGCCTATTATTTGAATTTATAAGCTAAACCTACCTGGAATACATTGTTTCTAATAGCGTCTCCAGAGTTGTTTTTTACAACGTCAGTTACCCCGGCGATATATCTTGCTGTAAGTCCTAAGTTTTGTGTAAAATAGTATCCAGCACCAATACCGATACCTAAGTTGAATGTACTTAAGTTATCTTTATAGTTATCTGTTGTGGAAGACTGTCCTGTAGACTCGTTTTTGAATTTGTTTTTAGCGCTTACCATAAATCCGAATTCCGGACCTGCCTCTAAATAAAGGTTTGGAAGTGCGTTATACTGGAACATTACCGGTACTGTAATATAGTCTAATTTAGTAGAGTTAGAGAACTTTGTATTACCTACTCTATAATCAGACTTCTCACCATATTGCGAGTATAATACCTCAGGCTGGATGCTGAATGAGCTCGCGATTGGGATATTAGCGAATGCACCTGCATTGAATCCGATTTTAGATTTTTGGTCATCTAAACCTTCAGTCTTTGAAAGTGAAGAAACGTTCATACCTCCTTTTACACCAAATGTAATTGGGTTAGAAGATGAAGTGGTTTGAGCGAATGCTAATGATCCTGCAGTTACTGCTAATCCTAAAATTAACTTTTTCATAACTTTAATTTTTTAGTATTTTACTATTTCTAATTTTAAATTTTACTACTGTCAACCGTTTACTACTCCGTTTGACGCAGAGTATCTTTCAAATTGCTTGCCAAAAATATTTTTCATGATGAAAGTCAGTAAAAAAACTGCTTACATTGTAAGTAGTTTTAAATTTAAATTGTTGATTATAAGTGTGTTATTAATTTAATTAAACGGTTGTTTAGAAGAGGTCTAAATTATTATTCTGCAATAAAATGAATAAAAAAGAACAATTCTATTCCTAAAAATAGTTAAGCATTATTCAGATTTCTATAAAAATGTAACGATTTTAGAATATTTTGTTGGCTGCACTGGTGGTCGTAGGTACATGATCCGATTCCGGAAAGAAGGGAGAAGTTAATTTTACTATCCGTATTCTTCTTATCATTAAGTAAAAGTGTTGTAATATCTTCATCGGTGAAGTCACTGATGTCCATATAAGGATAATAACGCTGAATATTCTCAATAATGGTTTGTGAGTCCTCTTCAGGGATAAGACCTTCAAGGTAGGAGAGATGAGCTTCAGAGATCATTCCCATCGCTACAGCTTCCCCGTGAAGGATAGGATTTCCCTGGTTCAGGCACAGACTTTCAACGGCATGACCGATTGTATGGCCGAAATTCAGCGTTTTTCTGATATTTTTCTCATGAAAATCTTTTTCTACTACATCCTGTTTGATGTCCATAGAAGTCTGGATATGCGGAACGACTGCTTCTATATCCAATTTATGAATCTGGATCAGCTGCTCCCAATGCAATTTATCTGCAATTAATCCATGCTTCAGCATTTCAGCGAATCCGCTTCTCAGTTCTTTAAATGGAAGAGTTTCTAAAAATTTAGGATAAACAAAGATCTGGTCCGGAAATGCAAATGTTCCTACCATATTTTTATAATGCATCAGGTCTATACCTGTTTTCCCGCCAATGGAAGCATCACACATGGATAAAAGGGTTGTAGGAATATTAATAAACTGAATTCCTCTTTTATAAGTAGAAGCAACAAACCCGCCCATATCGGTAATTACCCCGCCGCCAAGATTAATAACCAGAGCTTTTCGGTCTGCCTGCATTTCTGTCAGGATTTCCCAAAGCTGGTTGGCCGTCTGAATGTTTTTCATTTCCTCACCAGCCTCAATTTCCAGGATTTCAAATCCAAGATCGGTTTCCATATTGCCTAACAATACCGGAAGACAGTATTCATGTGTATTTTCATCTACAAGAATAAAAATCTTACTGAACGTTTTTTCGTGAAGGAAATCGTTGAGCTGGGAAAAATTATCATCTAATATTGTTATCATGAGTTGCTTTTCTATAAAATTAAATTAAAACTATATTGCAAAGTTATGATTCTTAATTTTTAACTCGTAACTAAATTACTATCTTTGCAGAAATTTTTAGAATGAGCAGAGATAACAATAATTCAGAAAGACCAAAGAGACCAAGAATTTCAAATAGAAAAAATTCTGATGATTCTCGTGCTTCCAGATCTGGAAATTCTTCAGGATCAAAACCTTTTAAAAAGCCTTTCCCGAAAGCAGGTGAAAGAAACTTTGAGCATAAAGGTACTAATTCCAAATTCAATAAAAGCCCTTTCAGAAGTGAAAGTGGTTCTGACGGCAGAGACGAAGATCACGGTTCGAAATCTGAACGTAAGCCTTATATCACTAATTCAAGCGAAAACCGTGAGAAAAGATCTTTCGGAAAATCGGCTCCTAAAAGAGGCGGAAAGAATTTTGATACAAGAGACAAGTATGAAAGAGGCAGCCTGAAATATGGCAGAAGACCTTCTAACGGAGAGGAAAGAAATGATGACAGAGCAAAATCTTTTGTACAGAAAAGAAGGTTAAACAAAATTGAAAAGGACGTACATAAAGATACCATCCGTCTTAATAAGTATATTGCCAACTCAGGGATCTGCAGCAGAAGAGAAGCGGACGAATTGATTACGCAGGGGCTTGTAGAGGTAAACGGAACCGTAGTAACGGAAATGGGATATCAGGTTCAGAAAACAGATAAAGTGGTTTTCGACGGACAGAGTATTACCCCTGAAAAACCGGTATATGTACTTCTAAACAAACCTAAAGGTTATATTTCAACAACAAAAGATGATAAAGCAAGAAAAACCGTAATGGATCTTGTTGCCAATGCATCGCCATACCGTTTGTTTCCGGTAGGAAGACTTGACCGTTCCACAACGGGAGTTATTCTTTTAACCAATGACGGACACATGACGAAAAAGCTGACGCACCCATCTTTTGATGCCAAGAAAATCTATCACGTAACATTGGATAAGAAACTAACACATGAAGACATGAAGCTGATTGTAGAAGGGATTCGTCTTGATGAAGGGGTAGCCGTAGTAGATCAGATTTCATTCATTGAAGGAAAACCGAAAAATGAAATAGGAATTGAGATCCATATCGGATGGAACAGAGTGATCAGAAGAATTTTCCAAAGATTAGGATACGAAGTAGAAGCTTTAGACAGAGTGATGTTTGCCGGAATGACGAAGAAAAATATCAAAAGAGGACACTGGAGAATCCTTACAGAACAGGAAGTGAACAACCTTAAAATGCTTTAAGAGCTATATAATATAAGGTATGTCAAATAAAAAGACCGCAGATTTTTCTACGGTCTTTCTTATTTTTAATAACAACCCTGAATATTATTCATTACTAATTACTAATTATTTACCCCAATACCGTAACTCCCTTCTGGATCATTTCATAAATAGCATCTTTACCATTATCAGGTTTTACATTAACGGCTCTGGTTCCGTTGAAGTGCAGGCAGGTAACATATCCGGCAGTTACAGCATCAAGACAAGTGTATTTTACACAGTAGTCCATGGCTAAACCTACAATTTCCACCAATTGAATATCGTGGTATTTAAGGAAATCATCAAGACCGGTCTTCATAAAATGGTTATTATCCTGAAAGCCGCTGTAGCTGTCTATTTCCATATTTTTTCCTTTCTGGATAATGTGGGTTACTTTATCTCTGTTCAGATCTTTGTGGAATTCTGCTCCAAAAGTTCCCTGAACACAGTGATCAGGCCACATAAACTGTGGAATGGAGTTCAGAATAATACTTTCACCTACCTTTCTTCCGTTGTTGCTGGCAAAACTTTTGTGATTGGCAGGATGCCAGTCCTGGGTAAGAACAATCTGGTCATATTCATTTTCCTCCATTAAAAGATTAATATAAGGAATGATCTCATTAGCTCCCGGAACCGCAAGTGAACCCCCTTCACAGAAATCATTCTGTACATCTACGATTATTAACGCTTTTTTCATATTTAGATTTCTCGAATTTTTGATAAATTTACTCAAAAAACTGTCCAAAACGGAATTATCGGACAAATCGGCAATATAAATTTTTAACATTAATAGAATGAGCAGTTTAGAACAAAAGAAATTTCCCATCGGTCCGTTTCAGCAGCCGGAGAACATCTGTGATACCAGGCTGGATGAGCATATCAGGGTCATTAAAAGCTTTCCCGGGAAATTAAAAGATTTAATTGAAAACTTTACAGAGGGTCAGCTGGATACACCTTACAGAGAGGGAGGATGGACGGTTAGACAGCTGGTTAATCATATTGCCGACAGCCATATTAACAGCTTTATCCGTTTCAAACTGGCTCTTACGGAAGAAAATCCTGTCATCAAACCTTATGATGAAGCCAAATGGGCAGAGCTTCAGGACAGTGTGCATATGCCGGTAAGGCCTGCAATGAGAATGATCAAAGGAACACACCAGCGATGGACCGTTTTGCTGAATACCCTTACCAATAAACAATTCGAAAGAACTTTTCATCACCCGGAACAGAACAAAGATTATAATCTCAGACATTATCTTGCTTTTTATGTATGGCATTGCAACCATCATTACGCTCATATTGAAAATCTGAAGAAAGAAAAAGGTTGGTAAAGAAGAGTCTTCATAATCCTGTTCATTTTGAGGAAATCATCGAAAGAATTTCCTGTCTTACAAGAAACTCCATTGCAAAATGGGGGAAGATGGATGTATGTCAGATGCTGAAACACTGCGATCTTGTTCTTCAGGTACCTTTAAGAAAAATTGAACTTCCTGCCATTAATCCGTTCTTTGAAGCCATAGGAGTCATAACGAAATGGGAAATGTGGGTTTTTAACAATGGAATTCCCCAAAATATGCCGACTTTTCAAAAACTAATCGTTAATTTTGAATGTGATTTTGATGAATCCAAAACCAATCTGCTGAATACACTAAAGGATTTTCGGAAAGTATCTATAAATAAGGAACTTCCAGACCGGCACAGGCTATTCGGTAAAATGACTGAAAAAGACTGGGGATTTTTAGAATATAAGCATCTGAATCACCACCTTAAACAATTTAATGTATGAGTTTTTTTGATAAAATATTCGGAGGAAAAGAAAACGACCCTGAACGTAAATCCTTCTGGACAAAAATAGAATCTGAAGAAGATCTTGCTAAAGCCATAGAGAATTCCTATCATCATAGAGTTGCCATCTTCAAGCATTCAACACGCTGCTTTATAAGTAAGACAGTATTGAAAAATTTTGAAAGAGATATAGACAATTTAGATCGTGATCTGGATTTATATTACTTAGATTTGCTGCTGTATAGGCCCATCTCCAACAAAATATCTGAGGATTTCGGAATCAGGCATGAAAGCCCGCAGCTGATCGTAATAGAAAACGGAAAAGTAGTCAATACAGCTTCACATGAAGACATCTCTATAAGTCAGATCGCATAATGAAGAATATTAATAATTATCTAGCTAAAGTATTAAATGTTCCCATTGAAAAAGTGAACACGTGCAGCCTGCACTATGAAGTAAAGAAAATTCCCAAAAATCAGTTTCTTTTACAGTATGGTGAGATCTGCCGTCATATATTCTTTGTTGAAAAAGGGCTTTTAAAAATGTATTCCATTGATAAGAACGGAAAAGAACACATTATACAGTTTGCCCCTGAAAGCTGGCTGATTTCTGACCGAAGCAGTCTCTACTTCAACGAAAAATCCATTTATTACATAGAAGCCGTTGAGGATGCGGAAGTTCTGTTTTTGCACCCTGACTTCTTTAATAAACTGGTAGAACAGTTTCCAAACAGTATTGAGCGAAGTGATTTTCTGCTTCAGAAACATATCAGAAGTCTTCAGAACAGGATCAATTCCCTCTTAGGCGAGACTGCCGAAGAAAGGTATATGAAATTCATTAAAATGTATCCTGATCTTCTTTTGAGAGTTCCGCAATGGATGATCGCTTCTTATCTGGGAATCACGCCTGAGAGCCTGAGCCGGGTAAGAAAAGAGCTGGCAAGGAAAAACTTCGTTCCGGATAAATAATCAGATCTTTTTGGCAAGACTGCCTACCTGCTGTAATTGTAAGCGGGTTTCATCCGACCAGGGAAGCCCGATACACAAACGCATGCAATTCTGAAACTGATCCTGAAGGGTAAACATTCTTCCGGGAGCAATACTTATGTTCTGCTTGATGGCTAAATCATACAACTCGGTAGTACGGATTTTTTTATCAAATTCTACCCACAGAGAAAGTCCTCCCTGCGGACGGCTTGTTTTTGTTCCTTCCGGGAAAGATTCTGCAATGGTCTGAGCGTAGTTCTGGTAATTATTCTGAAGGGCCTTCCGCATCTGTTGAAGATGTTTTTCATACCTTCCGGACTTAAGAAAATTAGCCACAGCCTCATTCACGATAGATATAGATGAAGTGGAATGAAGAAGCTTAAGCTTTAAAATTTTGTCTTTATACCTGCCGGGAGCAATCCATCCTACACGGTAGCCCGGAGCCAGTGTTTTTGAAATTGAGCTGCAATAAAGCACATTTCCATCTTTATCGAAAGATTTACAGCATTTCGGGCGGCTGGCACCAAAATACAGGTCGCCGTATACATCGTCTTCAATGAGTGGTATTCCGTTTTCTGACAGGAGTTTAACAATCTCTTTCTTATTTTCGTCCGGCATACAGCTGCCCAGCGGAGAATTAAAATTAGGAATCAGCAGGCACAGATTGATTTGTGGAATTACTTTTTTCAGGGCTTCAATTTCTATTCCGGTTGTAGGATGGGTAGGAAGTTCAAGGACTTTTAAACCGAGACCGTTAGCCAATTGAAGAATACCAGGATAGCAAGGGCTTTCAATCGCAATCGTATCGCCGGGTTTTCCCAGAGCCATCAGGCAGAATGACAATGCATTCATCCCTCCGTTGGTGGTAACCAGGTCATTTTCATTAAGATTCCCTCCCCATTGAAGCGATCGGATGGCAATCATTCTGCGCAGTTTTAAATTTCCCTGAAGCTCTTCATATTCAGTTCCGCCGTCTTTTAATTCGCGGGTAGCATTAATGATTTCTTTTTTTAGCTTGGCCTGTGGTAAAAGGTCTCCCGAAGGAATTCCTATGGAAAAAAAAGTAATCCCTTTCTTGCCCATATTTTCATAAACTTTGCTGATGAGCTCATCAGGTTCATCATTATTAGCAATTAGAGACGGACGGCTTACTTCCGGGAGAGGAAGCTTTATTGACATTAGTTTGCTTACAAAGTACCCAGATTGCGGCTTTGATTCTACTAACGACTGTGATTCCAGTTCCAGAAAGACACGTTTAGCCGTGTTCATGCTTACCTGATGTTCATGGCATAACATTCGTACAGACGGCAGTTTGTCTCCGGCCTTCAATACTCCGTTTCTGATTTGCGCAGCTATTCTGTCTGCAATTTCTGTGTATAAAAATTCTTTACTCATTTTTTCTAACTGTGCTCATGCAAATATACAAAACTGATACTGTGTTTATCTGTTTTACCTTTCTAATTTTGAATCATTAAAATAGAGTTACAATCATGAGCAACACAATATCAAAAAATGAACACATCAACGGCTGGATTAACGGCTTTATAGGCGTTTTACTATTCAGCGGATCAATGCCGGCTACTAAGCTGGCCGTAATGGAAATGAGTCCTATATTTGCAACCATAGCCCGTGCAGGTATTGCCGGGATTCTCGCTCTCTCTGTGTTATTGATCTATAAAGAAAAGCGTCCGGATAAAAAACAAATTTTTCCATTATTGCTGGTCTCGCTAGGTTGTGTAATCGGTTTCCCTTTACTTTCTGCTTTAGCTCTTCAGTATGTCAGTTCGGCACATTCCATTGTATTTCTTGGAATGCTTCCCATGGCTACTGCCATATTTGGAGTTCTCCGTGGAGGGGAAAGGCCTCATCCTGTATTCTGGTTGTTTTCCGTGATAGGAAGCCTATTAGTAGTAGGATATGCATTTTCGCAGGGAATTTCTGCATCGCCTGTCGGTGATATTCTGATGCTTGTAGCGGTTATTTTATGTGGTCTGGGGTATGCAGAAGGGGCCAAACTTTCGAAAACATTAGGCGGATGGCAGGTAATATCATGGGCATTGGTACTTGCGCTTCCTGTGATGATTCCGTTATTTTTTATTTATTTCCCTGATCACATAGAAACGATCAGCTTCCGCGGATGGTTCGGGCTTGCTTATATTTCCCTGTTCAGTATGTTTATTGGGTTTATCTTCTGGTACAAAGGGCTTGCTCAGGGTGGAATTACCACAGTAGGTCAGCTTCAGCTATTGCAGCCATTCTTTGGATTGGCCCTGGCGGCTTATTTTCTTCACGAACCGGTAAGTATGGGAATGTTGGGGATAACAATAGGGGTTATTCTTTGTGTTGCAGGGACTAAAAAGTTTGCGAAATAGTTAATAATAAAAGATTATGATTGTAATCATAAAAGATACGGTTTGTCGTGGTATATATTTGAAAGCCCACAAAATTTATGATTATGAAACTTACCTGCTCAGTTATTTTTAAAATTAGCTTCCTGAATTTGACACATCAGTTCCAATAATAATTATCAGAAATTAAATTCATCCATTCATAGAATTACAGATCCCGTTTTGCCTGGCGAAGCGGGGTTTCTAAATCAATTCATTGATGTAATTCAGCTCACAGATTTTCTGTTGGGCTGAATTTTGTTTGTCGTAAAATTAATTGTTATTTTAATGTAAATTATAATCAATAAACTATAAATATTGAATATTAAAGATGTTTTTTTAACTTATTTTAACGTTTTGTGTAATTGTTAAGGTTTGATTTTTGCATTCATAATCCAGTAACTTCCCAATGCATTTTTACTAAGAGATTTAACGAAACAGGTGAAACCACTAAACATAGTTATTTATGGTTATTGATGAAAATATTTTGCATTCAGCGGGAGCAGAGATCAGACAGTATAAACCTTCAGAACTTCTGTTTTGTGAAGGAGACAGCCCCAATTATTATTACCAGATCATTCAAGGACAGGTAAAACTCAACAACTATAATGAAGAAGGAAAGGAATTTATACAGAATATCCTATCAGACGGACAAAGCTGCGGAGAATCTATTCTTTTTATTGACAAACCATATCCTATGAATGCAGAAGCACTTACTGAATGTGTAGTTTTGAGGCTTCCTAAATCTGCATTTCTGAGTTTGCTGGATCAGTCTCCAAAATTATATATGGACATCAGCAGGTTTCTTTCACAGAGGCTTTATTATAAATTCATTATGATGCAGAATCTTTCATCCCAGAATCCCACAATACGATTGAAAGGGCTGATGGATTATTTAAAAAGCTTCCATGAAGATGAAAGCCCGTATTCTTTTATGATTCCATTTACAAGACAGCAGATGGCTAATCTTACAGGGCTTTGTGTGGAAACTGCAATCAGGACTATCAAACATATGGAAAGAAATAAGATTGTCAGGATTAAAGACCGCAAAATTTTGTATTAAAAGAATTGAATCAATATAAATTGCTATTTTAACGGAAATATTAAAAATAAAATATAATGAAGACTATAAGCTGCATGAATATTGATGAAAAGCTTTTGCTGGCATCAGGAGGAGAAATGAAAAGGTATAAAAAAGGAGAGCTCATCTACAGGGAAGGTCATCATGCACTTTATTTTTTTCAGATAGCAGAGGGGAAGATTAAACTCAACAATTATGATGATGAAGGAAAGGAATTTATTCAGAATATTTTAGGAGGAGGACAGAGTTTTGGGGATTCCATGCTTTTCTTAGATAAGTTTTATCCGATGAATGCTGTTTCCTTGGTTCCCTCGGAAGTTATAAGAGTTCCTAAAGACCAGTTTTTAAAGCTGATTCAGATACACCCTCATCTTTCCATGGAAATGAATGCTTGTCTGTCTCAAAGATTATACTTCAAAGCAATAATGCTTCAGAATTTGGCTTCACTGAATCCTATTTCAAGACTCACCGGCCTTCTGGACTATCTTAAAAGTTATCATGATGATAGCTGCGGCTCGTGCTTTCATGTAGAACTGACAAGGCAGGAAATTGCCAATCTGGTAGGATTGCGTGTGGAAACCGTGATCCGAGCTTTGAAAAAAATGGAAAAAGAGGGAAAGGTCACGCTGGAAAACAGAAAAATAGTATATTGATATGATCCAGGTCATAAAAATGTGAATTATTTAATCCTATATTTGATCTAGAAGGTTTTCAATTTTTATTGCAAACACCATTTTCAGGATGTGAGTTATAAAAGGACGGGAATGAAGGTCCAAAGACCGCCTGTCTGTGAAAATGAATCAGATTTAAACCACGAATACTCAAATATATGGACTGTCAGAAGATTGTAAAAAACCTAAAACATAAAGACTTCAAAAAAGTTCCTAATAAAGGAGAATGGTTTGAAGAAGGAGCAGCTGTCTATGCTAAGGAGATCAAAGAGAATATTTTTTTATTATTTATTATTCTGAAAGATATTCAGATAGAGAATATTCAGGCGCTTATTGCCCATTTTGACTGCTTCAGCAGCATCGGACTGAAAGAACCGGAGCAGGTGATGTTTTATCTTTCTATCAAAGACAAGGAAGACCTGCATTATTTTGAAAAATATTTACAAGTAACCGATAACTGATAACCTGCGGATATGATATTTGAAAATGATACTTTAAGACTTTCCGGATTGAATGACAAAAACAATATGATAGAGAATGAGTCTTTATTCCCTAGCGTTATTAATTCATACGGAGTAACAGCTTTTCTCATTAAATCATTGGAAAAGATAAAGAATAATGCGCAGTGTGAGATCCTTAAAAAAGTGATCAATACTTATATTGAAGAATATCTTCTGCATATCCGGGAATATCACAGTGAAAGTACGTTAAATGTTACTGAACAAACTGAAATAAAGATTGAAAATCCCTCTTTCACATTGTATGCAAAAACGGCATATTATAAAGTGTTAAAGGAAGAAGAATACCTCAACAGACTGTTAAATACGTTGAGTAAAGACAGGAACAGCACAGAATAAATATACTTTATCAGTTCTGCCAATAGACCCGTATCTACACAAAACAGAAAGACATAAAGACACCTTTCACACCACTCACTTAATATTTAATTTATGGACTTTCAGAAAAATCTTTTAGACTACATAAGCCAGTCATTAATGACTGCAGGTGAAACCATTGCTATAGCAGAAAGTGTTACATCAGGCTGTTTGCAGCTGGCTTTTTCACAAATGCATAATGCTTCCCTGTTTTATAAAGGAGGAATAACGGCTTATACACTGCCGCAGAAAGTAAAACTGCTGAATGTAAACAGAAAAGAAGCGGAGGAATGCGACTGTGTCTCAGAAAATATAGCTTCGGTTATGGCTCTTAATGCCGCCCGGCTTTTTGAATCCGACTGGTCTATTGCTACTACGGGATACTGTACTCCTATAAGAAACTCTGCCTATAAAATTTTCGCTTATTTTTCCTTTTCTTATAAAGGAGAGATTGTTCTTGCTAAAAAGCTGGAGCTTCACCATAAAACACAGGCTTTAAATGCACAGATGTATTATACGGAATTTATTCTGGGTTGTTTTAAAAGTGAAATCAATCAGCTGCTTATTCTGAGATCGGATGGGTAGCCATTAAGAACTGGTTTATTTTTATTCCACTTTCAATAATCTTTAGTATCTTAATTCAGAATTTCTTCAAAATTGAACATATACCTTTGCTGAATGAAAATTCTGATCATAGAAGACGAACCTGAATTGGCCCGGAGTATTGCCACATATCTTTCGGAAGAAAATTATTTATGTGAATTTGCGTCTAGTTTCGGAGAAGCTTTTGACAAGATCAAAAGTTTCAGCTATGATTGTATTCTGCTGGATATTTCACTTCCGGACGGAAGCGGTATGAAAATTCTGGAAGAACTTAAAAAAGATAATAAACAGGAGGGGGTAATCATTATTTCAGCAAAAAATTCATTGGAAGACAAAATAGAAGGTCTTCAGACAGGGGCTGATGATTATCTTACCAAACCGTTTCATTTATCTGAACTTTCAGCGAGAATTTACTCTGTTATCAGGAGGAAACATTTTGGGAGTACAAACATAATAACTCAGGATGAGTTACAGATTGATATTCTGGCAAAGACGGTTACTGTAAATAATACCCCGGTGGTTCTCACGAAAAAAGAATTTGATCTTCTGCTGTATTTTATCAGTAATAAAAATAAAGTAATCTCTAAAAGTGCTCTGGCGGAACATCTTTCCGGAGATTTTGCAGATATGCTGGACAATCATGATTTTGTATATGCTCACGTAAAAAATCTTAAGAAAAAACTCTATGATGCAGGCAGCAGGCATTATCTGAAGACGGTGTACGGAACAGGATATAAATGGAGCGGGGAATAGAGGAACATCAGAATATGAATAGTCAATTTTACTTTGTAAGTGAATGGTAATGGTGAATCGCGTCAGATGACTTATTCACAAGAATCATTACAATTTTAAACCCAGAACAGAACTTTTGAAACCTCTATTAGCCAAAACCACCAAACCGTTTCTGATCTATGTGCTGATTATTTTAGCCGTTAGCATTCCTGTATACTACTGGGTGGTAGACGGTATCTGGATCAGTGAACTGGATGAACACAATAAAGTTATTGCAGAAAAATCAGCGTATGAGCTGAACCAGTTGCATCTTTCTGATGAAGAACTGGAAAAAAGCATTGCTTTGTGGAATACAATCCAACCGGGTACTGATATCCAAAAAATTTCTTTCAACTCACTGAAAAAAGATGTAATTTTTACCATAGAGAAAAAATCTTATACTTCAGAACCGGAATTTGACCGTTTCAGATGTCTTGAAACAGTAGTCTATATTAAAAACAAACCTTATCTTTTTACAGTAGAAACCAACGTGGAAGAAAGTCATGAAACCGTTACAGTCATCGCCTTTACCACACTTTTTTTCTTTATTGTGATTGTCATCGGGCTTCTGATCTTGAACAGAAGACTTTCCAACACGGTATGGAAACCTTTCCATGATACACTCAACCGGCTTAAATCTTTTGATCTCAGCAGCGGAAAGAAAATCAGTTTTGAGAAAACAGATATCAAAGAATTTGAAGAACTCAGCCAGGCTCTTTCAAAGCTTATTGATCATAATATTTCTGTCTATAAAACTCAGAAAGAATTTACAGAAAATGCTTCCCATGAGTTGCAAACTCCTTTGGCTATCCTCCAGAATAAACTTGATGTACTTATCCAGGATGAACATATGACAGAACAGCAATATCAGGTCATTGAAGATCTTAATAAAACGCTGGCAAGAAGCTCCAGAATCAATAAAAACCTGCTGCTGCTTGCCAAAATTGAAAACCAGCAGTTTGCAGGAAATGAAAAGCTGTTAATCAGTGAAATCACAACACAGTATTCTGCTGTATTCCATGAGCACTTTGAGCAAAAAAATATTTCTTTACATGAAGAAATCGAAAACGGAATAGAAGTTTCCGGAAACAGGACTCTTACCGAAACCATGATCAGCAATCTTCTGGTAAATGCTGTAAGACATACAGAGGCAGGAGGAAATGTTCATGTAACATTATCAGAAAAATCACTGGAAATTTCAAATTCCGGAACAGCTGAACTTAATAAAAATACCCTTTTCAAAAGATTTTCGAGATCTTCAACAGACAATTTAGGAAGCGGGCTGGGACTTGCCATTATCAAAGAGATCTGTGTCCGCCAGAACTGGATCATTTCTTATGATTTTAAAAATAATTTCCACATTTTCAGCATTACCTTTTAAAATTCAAAATTTCTTCTAAATTGAAATGGAACTTTGCGGTATCATTAATACAAAAGATACTGCACACTTATGAAAGGTTTCATTTCAAGCTTACTATTTATATGGGTAAGTTTTCAGCAGATTCACGCACAGGACAGTTTAGCCGTTGAAAAAATTCAGGACAGCGTTATCATTCAGGATGAGGTTCCCGCAGATAAAACCCATCAGTTCAGATATAAAAAGCTTATTATTCCGGCTGTATTTATTTCCTACGGATTTGCAAGTCTGGGAATCAGCAGCTTAAAGCAGCTTAATTCTTCTACTCAGTATGAGATCAGTGAACATAAACCGGACCATATCAGACTGGATAATTATACCCAGTTTGCTCCGGCAGTATTGGTGTATGGGCTAAATGCATTCGGAGTGGAAGGAAAACATAATTTCCGGGACAGAAGTATTATTTACGGAACTTCTCTGCTCATCTCTTCAGCATTTATGCTTCCTTTAAAACATATTACCAAAGAAGAAAGACCGGATGGTTCCAATCGGCTGTCATTTCCTTCCGGACATACGGCGATGGCATTTGCTTCTGCACAGTTTATGTTCCGGGAATATAAGGACACCAATTTCTGGATAGGGATTTCCGGGTATTCACTTGCTGTATTTACCGGAGTTTACCGAATGTTGAATAATAAACACTGGTTTGGAGATGTTGTAGGCGGAGCCGGGTTCGGAATTTTGTCTACCGAGCTGGCATATTGGCTGTATCCTAAGATCAATACTCTTTTAGATGGGAAAAAGGAAAAGTCCCAAATGATGATTTTGCCTTATTACCAGAAAGGAAATGTTGGAATAGGATTGGTGAAAAACTTTTAAAAATAAGACCATGGCCATTTATATCACACTGCTTTTCTTTGCTACCATCGCTGCTTTTTGGATCAGTACAATCTGTGGAGGAGGTGCCAGCCTGATTCTTATCCCGATCCTGAATATGATGCTTCCTGGTTCTTTAGTCCCGTTTTCACTGACGGTAGGAACTTTTACAAGTTCTTTGTCCCGTATTGCTGTTTTTAAAAAGCATATCAGATGGAGGATTTTTTTGTGGTTTGTCCCTTTTTCTATTCCTGCTGTTTTAGTAGGGGCGTGGCTCATCAAATATGTCAATCCGAACTATTTGCAGTTAATTGTTGCCTTTTTCCTGATGGCCAATGTTCCGGAATTGTTCAAAGCAAAAAAAACGGAACAGGAACCTCAAAAGCTTTATCCTTCGGCAGCCCTGGCACTTATAGGATTTTGTGCAGGATTTGTTTCCGGTATTACAGGAGCTATTGGGTTGCTGTTTAATCGTTTTTATCTGCGATTTGGGCTGAAAAAAGAAGAAATTGTGGCAACAAGAGCGGCCAATGAAGTATTCCTCCATTTCATCAAGCTGATGATCTATCTTTCACTCGGTTTATACTCAGGAAAAGCATTGTGGTTTGGGCTGGCTATTGCTGTAGCGGCCATTATTTCATCATATACTATAAAATATATTCTTCCGTATTTAAGCGAAATGATGTTTAAAAAGATAGGATATGGTGCAATGGTAGTCTCCGGAATAATGCTTCTGGTGGGAACTTCAGATAAAATAATAAAAGAAGATAAAATTGCTTTTTCATCCACCCTGCACAGCGGAGAGACGGAATCTGTGATCTCATGGCGGAAAACCGATTTTGTTGTTGAATTCGCATTTGATGATGGTTTTGAAGTGGAAAGACCTATAAAACCAGAGGAACTGCCAGATCCCCTTAAAGAAAAATATCTACAGCTGGAACCGTATTATGACTGCATTCATCTTGAAAAGGTCTTTATGTTCAGAAAAGAACCTGCTTATGAATTTTACTGCTATAAAGACGGAAAACTTACAAAATTTGAAATTTAATGTTTATGGATCTCCGGCCTGGATTTCATAATTGCTTTGTAAGAAGAAGTAAATGCAGACAGACTTTGATATCCGACCTTATAAGCAATCTGGCTTAAAGTATATTGCCCGGTGTCCAGCAGTTCAATACTTTTTAAGATGCGTACCAGCTGATGGTATTTCTGAAGCGTAATTCCTGTTTCATTTTTAAAATTTCTCTGAAGGGAACGAACAGACATTTGCGCCTTTTCTGCAAGCAACTCTGTATCCAGACTATATCTAAAATTTAAATTGATATGCTCACATACAGGAATAAGCCTTATATCCGCAGGAACGGGGATTTCAAGGTATGAACTTTCCTTACAGAAGTTAGGAAGGCTTTTTAGAATTGCTTTAAAAAACAGATCCTGCTCTTCATCTTCAGTAAGCAGCTGATTCCATTTAGAAGCATACAAAAGCATTTCCTTCAAAACCGGAGGGACGGCAAAAACATGAACATTCTTATAAAAATCTTCCTTGAAAACCGACTTAAATAAAAAGACCATTAAATTCACCGTTTTTGCTTCTGAAGTGATCCGGTGGGCCTTTTCTGAAGGAATCCAGATGACATGATGCTGAGGTACCAGATAGATCTTCTGATCGATATGAAAGTATTGATATCCTTCTTCTACAAATGTAAGCTGTGCCCGGCTGTGGGTATGGTCATAATCATCATGTTTCCAGTCTTTTTCACACCAGACATACGCTTCCTTTTCAATGCTGTCTACAAAACTGCTTTGGGTATATTCTGTTAAACCGCATTTGGTATTGTCGTTCTGCATATATTTTTTGGCAAATTTAATAAAAACGACAGTATTAATTTTGTATTATCAATTATAGTATTCAAAATGAAAAAATTAAGTACACTTTTTGTATTCATTCTATTATTAAAAACTACCACCATTATGGCGCAAAATCAAAAAGCCAGCATATTGGTTCTTATTCATTCAGACAATGGAGGAACATATGAACTGGCAAAAGAAATAGCATCCGGTATTGAAAGCAATGGCAGTGCTTCGGCTGTCATTAAGCAGGTTAAAGAATCTCCGAATGCCAAATTAAAAAATATCCCTGTGGCTTCAGTGGATGAGCTGCCTTCCTATGACGGAATTGTTTTCGGATCTCCGGTCTATTTTGGGAATATAAGTACAGGAATGAGCGAGTTTTTGTCTAAAACCGTTAATTTATGGACGAATAATGCTCTTGAAGGGATGCCTGCCTCTGTATTTATGTCTGCCGGAAGCGGTGCCGGAAAAGAACTGGCATTACAGGCCTTCTGGAACAGTCTTGCTGTTCACGGAATGGTATTGGTTTCTAATGGCATCAGAGGGTATGAAAATATGAATAAAACCATACCACAGGGGAACAGCGTGCTTGGAATTACCAGTATGGCTTCTCTAAAAGACGTGGAAAGACCTACAAAAGACGAACGTATTCTGGCAGAACTGCAGGGAAGAAATTTTGCTAAAACGGCTTTGGCCCTAAAGGGAACTTTTAATAAAAAGCTAACCACCACAGTAAAACCTGCATCAGAAGATATCAATGCCACAATGAAGATTAAAAATATTATGCTGCCTCAGGTTCCTAAGCCAGCCGGAAATTACAAACCTTTCGTACGTTCCGGAAATCTGGTATTCATTAATCAGGTAGCCTTAAAAGAAGGAAAAATTCTTTATCCAGGAAAATTAGGAGCTGACGTGAATGAAGAACAGGTAAAAGAAGCCACAAAAACTACTATGTTGAATGTAATTGCTGTGCTGAAAGAAGCTGTTGGCGGAGACCTGAATAAAGTAAAACAATGTGTACAGCTGACCGGAATTTTCAATACCAAAGACAATTATACCAAACATGCCGATCTTATGAATGTCGCTTCCGATCTTACAGTGGAAGTATTCGGTGAAAAAGGAAAACATGCAAGAGCTACGCTGGGAGCTTCTTCTATTCCTGTCAATTCTTCGGTAGAAATACAGGCTGTTTTTGAAGTGGAATAAGCTCTTTCAACAATTTACAATCAACTGCAGATTTGTGAGAATTTCAATCTCATGGATTTGCAGTTTTTTATTTCCCACAAACCCCACTGAGATTTGTGGAAATTTCTCTCTCAGCTTATTTTATTTGAAAAAATTGCTGAAAAACTCTGGTTTTGTGCCTTAAAGCAGCATAATGATTCAAAACCTTTCGCCATACGTATCCCAGGAAATATCTGATTAAAAAAATAATACAGTCTATTTCGATAAAATTAAAAGTATAAGTAAGATAACACGCAGTGAAAATAACCATCTTCATCCGTGCAATCTGCGCGATTTGTGGGAAATATTTTTGTCGCTAATTCACGAATTAATCTGTACCTCCATGCAAAATATAATTAAGTGTAAAATATCTATATCTCTTGAGCCAGTACGTCACCGATTATCTTTATACTCTGTTCCAGCTGTTCTTCAGAAAGGGAACCATAGCTCAGTCTAAAACCGTTGATTGTCTGATCAAAGCTGTATTGTTCAGGATGGATGATATTGATGTTTCTTTCAATAAGTAAATCTGTTACGGTATTCCAGTTCAATTTTGCTTTGGGTACAATCCAGAAGGCCAGTCCGCCATCCGGAAGTATAAAATCAGAAGAATTCTTTATGTATTTTTCCAGAAGCCCGGCTACAAAATCTCTTTTGTTCCTGTAATGTAATGTGGCTTTTTTAATATGTTTTTTTACAGCTCCATCTTTAATCAGCTGTAGTACGGCCTGTTCCATAATCACATCACCCTGAACATCAATTATTTTTCTGAGATCTCCGATTCTTTGAAGCAGTTTCTGATCTTTGGATACCAGATAACCAATTCTTAAAGCTGGTGCAACTACTTTACTTAGTGTTCCGATATATACGTAATGGTTAAGATCCGGGAAACTGGAAACGGGAAGAATAGGGCGGTACCCAAAATGGAACTCATTATCATAATCGTCTTCAATGATGGTAAAACCATACTTGTTTGATAATGCAATGAGCTGAAGCCTTCTTGCCAGGCTTAAGGTAACGGTTGTAGGGTATTGCCTGTGAGGGGTGATATAGATCGCTTTGATATTTTTATAGATGGTTAAAAGTTTCTCAATATTTTCAATAATGATCCCTTCATGATCCACTGCTACAGGTAGAAGCTCTGTTCCTGCGTATTCAAAAGCTTTCCAGGCGGGCTGGTATCCCGGGTTTTCTATGATCACCTGATCTCCCGGCTGTAAAAGCGCCTGAGCAGTCAGAAACATGGCCATCTGGCTGCCTCTTGTGATAGATATTTCATTCTCATTGATATTCATTCCTCTTTGATGATTCAGCATCTGGGCAATACTTTTGCGGAATTCAGGATCTCCGTGCTCACTGCTGTAACCCATCATCTGCCACTTGGCTTTTCTGCTGAAAATCTGCCTGTATGCTCTGGCCAGCTCTGTTACAGGGGCAATTTTACTGTCAGGATGTCCGTCGTCAAAATTAATCATCATAGGATTGTCCTGTCGTTTTTCCTCTTCCGGTCCGGATTCTTTTTGAGATGATCTCCGTTGTGAAACCGGCAGTACATCTGAGACAAAAATTCCTTTTCTTTCCTTTGAAATTACCCATTCTTCATTAATGAGTACCTGATAAGCTTCTACTACTGTGTTCCTGTTAATATTCAGCAGCTGGGCCAGATTTCTGCTTCCCGGAAGGGCATCTCCTGCTTTTAATCTTGCTGAACGAATATCTGCAATGATGGTATCAGCGATCTGTAAATAGACTGCTTTATCAAGTTTTTTATCGATTTCCAATTCTAATTTCCAAGGTCTGAGCATCTGGACTATCTATTTATATGAAAACTGTATCAGTTAAACAGTCCAAATATAAAATAATTTTGTCATGCAATAATGCAAAGAACATTTAATTTTTTTAAATCATGGACAAGAAACAATTCAGTTCAAAAGACTTTCATGAAACTTTTGCAAGACCTAAATACGTAAAACCAGGCCATCTGATTCATAAAAACGTAGAAAATGCGGGGGAACACAACCAGTTTTCAACGGAAAGAAAACATCCTGTTTTTTTTGTAGATCTTCCCAGTAAAAATGTAAGTATGACAATAGGAGGTATTCTCCCGGGCCAGCAGACCAACAGACACAGACATACCTATGAAACGGTATTGTATGTGATTGAAGGCAAAGGATGGACAGAAGTGGAAGATGAAAGAGTGCATTGGGAAGCGGGAGATGCTGTTTACATTCCTTCATGGGCCTGGCATAAACATCAGAATATGAGCGATACTGAACCTGCCAAATATATTGCCTGTGAAAACGCACCGCAGCTACAAAACCTGGGTGTTGCCTTAAGGGAAGAAGAAGGCAGAGATCTTTAGTTACCAGCCATTAAGAAATACTGAAAGTTTAAGCTTCGTTAAGAAAGTCATTCTGATTTTAAAGAAAACCTGCCGTAAACAATCTTAACTGCTTAAACTTTCTTAATGGAAATCATTTAATTTTTAAAATCAATAAACAATGAAAAATGTTCCATTTAAAGGAGTGATTGCTTATCCTATTACCCCTTTCGACGAGAATGAAAAAGTAGACATCCCTCTCTTTAAAAAACTGACTGAAAGGCTGATCGTTTCCGGAAGCCACGGAATAGCTCCGTTAGGAAGTACCGGAGTAATGCCTTATCTGTCCGATGAGGAAAAAGAAGCCGTAACAGAAGCAACAATAGAACAGACCCAGGGGAGAGTCCCGACACTTGTAGGAGTATCTAATCTTACCACAGATAAGACCGTTCATCATGCAAAATTTGCTGAGAAAGCAGGGGCTGATGCTGTAATGATCATTCCTATGAGCTACTGGAAGCTTACGGATGATGAAATTGTATCTCATTATGATACAGTAGCCAGCAAGATTTCTATTCCTATCATGGCTTATAACAATCCGGCCACCAGTGGAGTAGATATGTCTCCAGCTCTTCTTAAAAGACTGTTGGAGATTCCTAATGTAACGATGATCAAAGAGAGTTCCGGAGATATCCAGAGAATGCATTATCTGCGAAAAGAACTGGGAGAGGATGTTGCTTTTTATAACGGATCCAATCCGCTGGCCCTGGCTGCATTTACTGCCGGAGCAAGAGGCTGGTGTACCGCGGCACCGAATCTGATCCCCGAACTGAATGTTGCTTTATACAACGCGGTGGAAGAAGGCAATATAGAAAAAGCCCAAGAGGTTTTCTACAAGCAGTTCGACCTGTTGAAATTTATCGTTAATAAAGGACTCCCAAGAGCTGTAAAAGCTGGTTTAAACATTCTGGGAGAAGAAGGCGGAAACCTGAGAAATCCGTTAAAGCCTCTAACGGCTGAAGAAACGCAGGAACTGAAAAATATTATTAAAATCCTTAATTAATTTAATCTTATGAAAAAGTCAATTTTTTATCATGCCGGATGTCCGGTTTGTGTAAGTGCAGAGCACGATATTGTTAACCTTATTGGTGCAGAAAATGTAGAAATTATTCATTTAGGAAATGACAGAAGTAAAATTACAGACGCTGAAAAGGCGGGGATACAATCTGTCCCTGCTTTGGTAACACCTAATGGAAATGTCCTTCATATCAATTTTGGAGCATCTATGGAAGATGTAAAAAAATAAAAATTCCCGGTGGCTGAATTTTTCAGGGTCACCGGGGTTTTCTGTTCTTTTACAAAAGGCAGCCTGAGTTTTCGGCTGTTTTTTCTTTATACAGTGGCATTGCCTTCAACACCGTCTGAATTATTCGTTTTAATTCCAGTTATTGCAGAAGCTACAAAACTGAACAGGCTGACCAGTTTTCCTGCTTTTGTATCCCAATAATACGTTTCTTCAGGCTCTACACGAATGATGGTAACATCCGGATCATTTTTACCGTCAAACCATGCTTTGGCCATCGGAGACCATTTCTCATCAATCGTTGCTTTATCTTTATAAACAGAAGCTTGTCCATATACAGAAAGATATTGAGAGTCACTATTGTTCATGAAAAAAAGCTGTACCCTCCGGTCTTCTTTTATTTCAAAATTCTTGTTGCTTACGGCACTACTGATAAACCATAGGTTCCCGCTGTCATCTGTTTCCTGAAGAGTCATAGGCCGTGAATTGACCGGTACGGTTTCCAGTTCTGTACAGAACATGCATATTCTTGCTTTTTCTGACAGTTCTTTGATCTTTTTAATGGCTTCGAGGTGGGTTAAATTCTGTGTTGACATATTATTATATTTTAAAGTTTGGTATTACTGGGAAAATAAAAATAAGTGGATTTCTGAAACTGAATTTCAGTAATATTCACTATTAAATATTCAAATACCTGACCAAACAGAATGATTATTGCAAGGAATATCCTGAGTTTATGTATTATTGATCTGAAATCATTTTCTGAAGATCACTCCATGCACCGCCATTGTATACATATTTAAAGCCTTTTTCCTTTAAAATATGCTCAGCTTTTACGCTCCGTAATCCATGAGAACAGACTGTGATGTAGGTTTTATTCTGGTGAAGTTCAGTATATCTTTCGCGGATGCTTCCTAAAGAAATATTAACAGATCCTTCAATATGCCCTGTTTTATATTCTTGTTCCGTTCTTACATCCAGAATAATGGCTCCTTTTTTAATATGGGTTTCAAGATTGTTACCTAATGTCTGGTATTTGTAAACCCGGTAAATAATATACACTGTAAGAGCTATTCCGCAGAGGATTAAGGCATTTTTCATAGTCTGCTTAAAATTTTACGGTCAATATAAAAGGTGCCAAAAGGAATAAAGCACGCCAGGATTACTTTCCAGGTCGTTTCTTTAAATTTCCATTGCTGTTCAACCCCTACACTTAAGGTATTAAACAGGAAAAGAAGAAATAATGTTCCATGAACCGGACCCATTAGTTTTACAAGTCCCGGGTTTCCCAACCCATATTTCAATGGTACCGCAATGAATACCAGAATGAGCAGGGAGATTCCTTCCAGAATGGCCAGAATCCTGAGACGGCCGGCTTTTGTTTTTAATAAATTCATCATAATTATCTAAAATAAGGTCTGTTGGTAAGAGGGGAGAATGGCCATGGGATAGCCATAAAAATAAGTACTAACGCAATGAAATACCAGATAAGCATTGTTCTGAATTTTTCCCGGTCTGTTTCTTTTCTCTTAGCCAAAGCAGAACCTATGGTGATCAGCACAACTGAAGTAATCATTAGTAAAATATGAATCAGCCCGAAGAAAAGCAGATCCAGAGAGGCTTTAGATTCACTGAAGTTCTTCCAGAAATATTTTACGATTGGACTCCTGGAATAAAGGACAATTCCCAAAACCAGCTGAATATGGGCAATGGTTGCTGTCCAGTGCCGTACCGAATCTTCCTTTTTTCCAAATGTTTTTTGATAAAAATATCCTCTGAAGGCTATCCATATGCTGTAAATAAGGCTTAATAAAACGATCCACCGGAACAGGGAATGAAGAAATGTAAGCGTCTGGTACATGATTAATTTTTAGAACACTTCAAAGATAGAATAAAAACATACTAATTAGTATGTTTTTTGGTAAAAAATTATTCCAAAGATTTGAAATAAGATTTAAGTCCTTTTAAATAAATGAGATACACGGATTTTGAGTTTTCCAGTTTCCCTAAATTCCGCACTCCCCAATAGCCGGACATTACAAAAACGGCAATTTCTTTTGCGTTGACATTCTCTTTTAACGAGTTATTTTTCTTTCCGTTTTCAATACACGAAATAATGGCATCCTCCCATTGTACAGAAAGTTTATTCAGAGCCTTGGTAAAATCTACATGCCATGGAGCCATTTCCTGCGTGAAATTGGAAGCCGGGCAGCCGTATGCAACCTTTAACAAATCATTTTCCATTAAAACGTTATACAGCAGGTTGTAAATACTTTCTAAAGGCTGATCGCTGTTTTGCAGAGGTTCAATGAAGATGCTTTTGAAATTATTGATCAGAAGTTCATTAATGATGGCCAGACCCATTTCATCTTTTGTTTTAAAATGATAATAGAAAGCCCCTTTTGTTACCTGGGTGGTTGCAATGATTTCATCGATGCTTGTGGTCTGATAACCTTTCACGTAAATCAGTTCAAAGGCTTTCTGAAGAATATTTAAACGGGTTGCTTCTGATTTTTTCATAGGGAGGCACTGTCTTTACTGCAAAGAAACGGAATTTCTAAAAACTTAACTATCATTATTCTGATAATAAACTACAATTTAAATAATTTTTATAATATAATTTTTCGTCAGAACTTTGTCTGGTCAAAATCAATAAAATCTGAATACGATGAATAATCAGAAAGAAATACAGATTCAGGCACAGGGAGTGAAAAGCAAAGGCCTTCCTGCTGCATTATGGGCACTTACAATAAGTGCATTCGGAATAGGAACCACCGAGTTTGTCATTGTAGGGCTTCTTCCTACAGTAGCATCAGACCTTGGCATCAGCATTCCTTCAGCGGGACTTTTAGTAAGTCTTTACGCAATAGGGGTTGCCATAGGAGCACCTATACTGACAGCCCTAACCGGGAAAGTTCCGCGAAAGATTCTTCTAATTTCGATTATGCTGTTATTTGTTATTGGCAATGGATTGGCTTCAGTAGCTCCGGGATTTTTTACACTGGTTTTGGCCAGAATTCTGACCGGATTTGCCCATGGAGTTTACTTTTCTATAGGCTCCACAATTGCCGCGTCGTTAGTCACTGAAGAAAGACGGGCAACGGCTATTTCAATTATGTTTTCAGGGCTTACCCTGGCGATCGTGACAGGAGTTCCACTGGGAACTTTTATCGGGCAGCATTTCGGGTGGAGAGCCACTTTTATCGGCGTTTCCATTCTGGGAATCATAGGACTGATCGCAAGTATGCTGTTGGTTCCGAAAAACCTTAAAAGCGATCAGACAGCCTCTTTAAAAAGCCTGCCCAAAGTATTGGGAAACAGACGTCTGATCTTTGCATTTTTAATGACAGCCATGGGATACGGAGGAACATTTGTTGTGTTTACCTACTTATCACCGATTTTACAGCAGATCACAGGATTTCAGGAATCCACCGTAACATTCATCCTTCTGGTATATGGAATTGCGATTGCCCTGGGAAATCTTTTCGGAGGAAAAATGGCCAATAAAAAACCGTTAAAAGCTCTTTTATGGATGTTTGCAGCACAAGGTCTGGTATTACTGGCATTTTATTTTACAGCTGCCAGTCCGGTACTGAGTATTATCACGCTCTTTCTTTTAGGAGGCTTATCTTTTGCCACCGTGCCCGGATTGCAGCTCTTGGTAGTACAAATCGCAGAAAAAGAAGTTTCCGGCACAGAAGATGTGGCATCAGGAATCAATATTGCAGCATTTAATATCGGGATTGCGATAGGATCTTATACTGGTGGGCTTATTGTAAACTCTTCTTTAGGATTGAACAGTACACCCTGGATCGGAGCGGTATTTCTATTAGCAACAGTATTAATCACATGGTACAGCATCCATTTGAGCAAAAAGAAATAAGAAAGGGAGAAGGAAGAGATTATTTATTATTTTTTTCTCTCGCTGATTTTGAAGATAACGCAGATCTTAAAATAACGGTATGTATATGAATAAAGTTATAGGTGATTGACAATTCTCGTTATACTGCCTTGCTTTTAGTTGACTCAAATGTAATATTGTTTAAAGCCTGAATATTCAAAAAATCTGCAAGAAATTTTTTAATTTTAATATTTTCCCTTATATTAAAGAGTCTCTAAGCTTTTTTTCAGAACAAAATAATTTCCAACCTCTCTCTTCCACCTTAGATTTCATGAATTTCAGAATCTGTAAATACAAAAAACTTTCCGCTTTTGGGAATATTTTTGGTATCAAGTCCTGTAAATTCACTGAAGGCAGGTAGAAGAAGCTGTCCGGAAGTCTGTACAAAACAAGGAAGTCTGAAGCTTTCCACTGAAGAATTCAGGATAACGCCCGGATGAATATGCCCGGTGATCTGAAATCCGGAGCGTGTTTTATCAAAATCATGAATGAAGATAAAATCGTCGATCTGCAGAAGTTCAGCCCTGAAATTCAGGCATAATTTACGTTCCAGGGCTTCTGTAATCCGATCGTGGTTACCTTCGATAAGATAAAATAAGAGATCAGGATACTGATTTCTCCATCGGCAAAACTCATCCACGTCAGAATTATCTCCGGCATGGAGCAAATCACCAACAATAATGAATTTATCAGGGTTAAAATAGGCTATGAGAGCAGATAATCTTTCCAGATCGCTTTTCATAATATGATTGGCCAGAGCAATCCCGTTTTTCCGGAAATGAGCTGTTTTCCCGATATGAAGGTCAGACAGGATTAATGCTTTCTCTCTTTTCCAGAATGCGGCGCGCTGATTGGTTAACGTGAAAACTTCGTTGCTGATCGTGATATTTTTTACGGCAATATTCAAGACTGTAAATGATTAAAAATGTCAATGGTGAATTATACTTCGTAAGTCAATTGTCAATTAGCTTCGCTGTGAATTTTACCAAATGAAAAGCATTGACGATGACTTATCTATAACAAAATATTTTTTCCGGCCTGTTCCACCATTTTCCTGATCCTGGCATCAAGGCTTTCACTGGATAAGGTCTGCCTCAGGCTATCTACTTTGATCGGGAAGCTGAGCGGGGTAAAGGTATTGGAATATTTTAAAATAATTTTTGATTTTTCTATTCTTTTAAAGGCTTCCACCAATCGCTGTTCCTGAAGCTGTATATTGAAAACCTCTGTATACGCCTGTCTTACAAGAAAATGATTGGGGTCGTGATCTTCTAAAACCTTAAAGATTAGTCCGGCTGAACTCTGCAACGACTTATTGGAGCGCTGTTTTCCTGCATAATTCTGGATCACCATTCCGGAGATCACAGCAATATCCCTGAATTTTCTTCTGGCCATTTCCGCTGAATTAATGCTGGCGATTACATCATTCATCAGGTTTTCCCGGGTTAGAACAGCATGCAGATTTTCTTCATTCAGAGGAATTTCCTTGTCACTGAACAGTTCAAAACCGTAATCATTCATCGCCATGGAAAAAGAGATCGGGGCCAGCTTTGAAATACGGTAAGCCATCAGGGCTGCCATCACTTCATGCACAAGACGCCCTTCAAAAGGGTACATAAACAGATGATAACCTTCTCTGTTTTTGATCATTTCGACCAAAAACTCATCTTCTTTGGGAATATGCGAGTTCTTTTCCTGCCGTACCAGAAGCGGATGCAGGAATTTCAGTTCTTTTTCCGAAGTTTTGGGATTCAGGGCATGGGAAAGTTTTTCTCTTAAAAAATGTCCCAGATCAGAGCTTAGAGGAAGCCTTCCGCCCAGATAACTAGGAGTTATTGCCTTTCCTTTGGCTGATCTTACATAGACGATCATATCTTTTATCATGGCCACTTCAAGAGTACGTCCTGCCAGAATAAATTTTTCTTCTTTTTTGAGTTTTGAAATAAAATATTCCTCCACCATACCGATATAACCACCTGAAATAAATTTTACTTTCAGCATAGCATCACTTACAATAACGCCCATATTCATACGGTGGAGCATAGCGATTTTTCTTGAGGTCACTTTAAATAAACCGTTTTCCATAATGATAATCTTATGAAATTCCTCATAGCTTTTTAAGACACTTCCCCCGATGGTCAGAAAATCAAGACAGCTTTTCCATTCATCATCCGTCATTTCCCGGAAAGCATATGTTTTTTTGATCCTTTCATAAGTTTCTTCGGGATAAAAGCCATCTCCAACGGCTAAAGTCATCAGAAACTGAACCAGCACATCAAAGCATAATACCTGAGGCTCGCGGGGTTCTGTTACTTTTTGTTTGACCGCTTCTTTTAATGCTGAAACCTCGATCAGTTCCAGGGAATGAGTAGGGACGCAGTAAATTTTAGAGGTTTCAAAAGGGGAGTGGCCACTCCGTCCGGCACGCTGAAGAAACCGGGCAACCCCTTTGGCTGAGCCAATCTGGATGACTGTATCAACAGGCTTAAAATCTATGCCGAGATCCAGAGAGGAAGTAGAAACCACCGCTTTCAGTTTCCCACTGCTTAAGTTCTCTTCAATCCAGATCCGGAGGTGAGCATCAATAGAGCTGTGATGAATGGCGATCTGACCTGCAAAATCAGGATAGGCGTTCAGCAGAAGCTGATACCACATTTCACTCTGGCTTCTTGTATTGGTAAAAACAATGGTAGAAGTAGATTCAAGAATAACCGGAACGATTTTATCTGCCAGTTTCGCGCCCAGATGTCCCGCCCATGGAAGAACCTCCACTTCATCAGGGAAAACAGGAAGGATTTCAATTTTTTTATATTCTTTGGCGGTAATTTTTGTTTTTTTGATGTCGTAAGGAATCAAAACCTCTATAGCTTCATCCAGATTTCCTATGGTTGCGGTAATTCCCCAGATTTTCATAGCTGGAGCATATTTTCTCAATTGGGAGATGGCCAGTTCTACCATAACTCCGCGTTTAGAGCCCAGCAGTTCATGCCATTCATCCACTGCGGCACATTTCAGATCCTGAAAAAACCTGCTGTGATTTTTCTGCCCCAGAAGCAGATGAAGACTTTCCGGAGTAACAACAAGAATTTCAGGCATGTTTCTTACCTGTTGCTGCCTTACTTTGGGGTCGGTATCGCCATTTCTTACTCCTACGGTCCAGTCCAGACCAATCTCATTCATGGCTTCTTCCATGGCTTTGGCAATATCTTTTGCCAGAGACCGGAGCGGAGTGATCCAGATCATTTTTAGCCCTTTTTTATACTTTTCTGGATGGTTCATAAAATCTAAAACCAATGCCAGAAATACAGAAAACGTTTTTCCGAACCCTGTGGGAGCTATCACCATACCGCTGTAGCCGTTTCCGAATTTGCGCCAGGTCTCGGTCTGGAATTTAAATGGAGCAATACCTTTTCCGGTCATCCACTGCTGAATGACTTTAAAGCCGTTGGTATTTTCAAATGTATTCAATTTACTGGATCAGTTTTTTTATTTCTTCAAGATCATCAATTTCATCAACGGTTTTATCTCTCCGCCATCGTACAATCCGGGGGAACCTCAAGGCAACCCCGCTTTTGTGCCTGCTGCTGAATCCTATGCCCTCAAAAGCTATTTCAAAGACCAGCTCTGCTTTTACCGTCCGTACAGGTCCGAATTTTTCAATGGCATTTTTATTGACAAATTTGCTCACTTCCATGATTTCTTTATCCGTAAGCCCCGAATACGCTTTAGCGATGGTTACCAGAGAATCTCTGTTTTTTACGGCAAAAGTATAATCCGTGTAATAAGCGCTCCGTCTGCCACTTCCTTTTTGGGCATAAATGAGCACTGCATCAATGGTCAGCGGGCTTACTTTCCATTTCCACCAGTCACCTTTTTTTCTTCCGGCATGATAGGGTGAATTCTTTTGTTTCAGCATCAGTCCTTCACTGTTGATCTCTCTGGATTTTTCCTGGATGCTGTTCAGTTCGTCCCAGTTTTCGAATGTTATAGTCTGCGAAATTCTGATTTTTTCAGGATGTTCATTCAGTAACAATTCTTCCAGCATAGCTCTTCTTGCCTCCATAGGTTTTTCGCGGAGATCGGTTCCTTCCAGTTCAAGAAGGTCATACACAAAAACTTCAATCGGAATATCTGCCAACATTTTTTTAGTTAAAGTTTTCCTGTTTAATCTTTTTTGTAACTCATTAAAATTTAAAATATTACCATCCTTTACCGCAAGTATTTCTCCATCTAAAACAAAACTTCCTTTCATCATTTTTACAGCATCCCTGATCTCAGGAAACTGTTCAGTGACCAGCTCTTCACCCCGTGACCAGATGAAAACTTCATCATTTCTTTTGATGATCTGTCCACGGATGCCATCCCATTTATATTCAATCTGCCATTCTTCAGGGGCTCCCAGCTCATCCAGTCCTTTTTCAAGAGGGTAGGCCAGACAGAAGGGGTACGGCTTTGAATTATCAGGATTAATTTTTTCTGCAGAAATCAGCTCTTGAAATGATATTTCACCGGGTTGCCATTTTCCTGTGAGGCTATGTGTAAGGGTACTGGCTTCCTGTCCGGAAAATTTCGTCAGGGCATTGATCAGTGTTTTGTCTGAAACCCCGATGCGGAAACTTCCACCTAAAAGTTTGTTGAATATCAGTCTTTCCGTATAATCCAGTCCGTTCCAGGATTGCAGGACAAATGCTTTTTTTTCTGCTTCGGTTTTATCTTTTAAATGAAGAATATCGGTCATCCATTCAGATAAAGTACGTTCAATTTTCTGTTCAGGAGGGGGGAGAATAAGAGAAAGTGTTTCTCCGAGATCCCCTACAGAAGAATACGATTCCTGGAAGAGCCAGAAAGGCAGCTGTGTAATTTCCAGTGCCCATTCTTTCATATAATTGGTATTGACGTTCCGTTTTGGTCTTTTTCCGGTAAATAAAGCGATAAACCATACTTTATCTTCATCCGGGGCACGTTCCAGATAATCAATGATGGCATCAATTTTCGCATTGGTCTTATTGGTGGTTTCCAATGCATTGATCAGATCTGCAAAGTGTTTCATAATTCCGGAGTTTCAATGATTTCTTTTTCAGATTCTTCTTCATCTTCGCCGAAAAGAGTTTCTATCACATCCGCCTTAATCCCGATTTCGTTGAGATATTTTGAGAAAATATCGGTCTGTCCATGTGTTACATGTACTTTTTCTGCCTCTGTAGCTTTTACGGCCTGAAGAAGCCCTTTCCAGTCTGCATGGTCGCTTATAGGAAATCCTGCATCCGCACTTCGCCATCTTCTGGCTCCCCGTACCTGCATCCATCCTGAGCATATAGCAGTGGCTGCATCCGGTATTTTTCTGATGATACTGCTGTCCAATAAAGCAGGCGGAACAATCACAATCTCATGCTGAAGTTCTTTGATATTTTCTCTGAAGTCTGCAATCTTATAATCAGGAAGCAGAATACCCGATTCTTCAAAAGCTTTATTCAGTTTCCCGATAGAATAATGCACATATGTTTTTCCCAGACCTTCGACGGCTTTCATGATTCGCTGGGCTTTACCTAAAGAATATCCTATGAATACAGAAGTTTTTGAGTTTTCCTGATTTTTCAGTACCCAGCTTTGAAGTTTTTTATTAAGGTCATTAACTTCCAGCCAGTTGTAAATGGGAAGCCCGAAAGTACTTTCTGTAACAAATTCATTGCAGCGAACCAATTCAAAAGGAGTGCTCAAACCATCATCCTGTATTTTATAATCCCCTGAAACAACGGTTACAAATCCTTTGTATTCAAGCCTGATCTGAGCCGAGCCGATAATGTGGCCTGCCGGATGGAGGGATACTTTTACCCCGTTGATGTGTACTATTTCACCATATTCCACGCTCTGGCATTCAATATCCGGTCCTATTCTCTGGTAAAGAACGGGTTTGGTAAAATGATGACACAGGTATTTTTTCATTCCCCAGCGGGCATGATCAGCATGTCCGTGTGTAATGACAGCCAGGTCTACAGGTCTCCAGGGATCAATATAAAATTTCCCCTGAGGACAGTAGATTCCTTTTTTGGTGAATGTGATTAGTTTCAATGGTGTGATCGGTTTATATTTTACATTCAAAAATCCCACCAAATTAAGATAAATCATGGATATCAATATTTCTTATTTCGGGACTTTCATATTTCCTGATCTCCGGAAGCTATTTCAAAGGACTTTCATCCGGATGTGTGGTTTTATTTATTCCACTGTTTATTACGGATTCCTGCTTTCATTCAAGGCTGAAAACTTATAGAGCAGCTTTAGAAACTCAGTGAAATTTTTCAGAAGTCAAGAGATTATCTTTCAAAATCATAGAAATTAATTCCCACGTCTTCATTTTTGATTTTTACTACTCTCATATTTAACGGATAAAATATAAATTCTCCTGCACCGGATATTCTGGCGTCCAGAAGATGCCCTGCCACTGCGGTATAATCTTCTCTTCCCAGTGTAATATGAAGATGAAGACTTGGTTTTCCTTCAATTTCTGAGACATTTCCGGATATATTGGTGATTTCCATCTGTTCTCTAAATGTTCTGTCAACATATTTTTTTTCGGAAGGTCTGAAAAAACGCAATGTTGCCTCATCCACCGCACCTATGCCAGTCACTTCTCCTGCATGGATATTGTGAGCGGTAATAAAATCAGTGAGGGCTTCTACAATTCCGGCTCTGTTTTCTATGCTTACGATGTAGATTCCGTCAACTTTTCTTGCTGACCAGTGTTTTCCTTTATAATTTTGTATTTCCATAATATGAATTTTAATCTGTTCTTATGAATTCTGATTTTCAATTTTAGACGTCCAACGGACAAAATAAATGCAATAATTGTGCTTTAATGTTTATTACCAGATTACGCAGATTTTTTTGTTGTGTAGGGCTGTTTCGAAAAATAAAAATTAAGGCAAAGACTATTTTTGAAATTACTGATTCTGAGTAACCAAAGGAATGCGGTTTTGTCACTGATGAAGCTGTAGGGCTACAGGTATGCTTCATCGAATAAACGGAGTTGATTCTAAGATTAGCGAGAAAAATTTTCAGCTTTTTCAGATGTATATCATTAATTTCATTTCCTGCAAGTTTTAAAAGTTCCAAAACATGACGAAATTTGCAAAAAATCATTCAATGAAGATCATCGATATAGAAAACTGGAACCGTAAAGAGCATTTTGAATTTTTCTCAAAAATGGCAAGCCCGTATTTTGGCTTTACAACAGAAGTAGACTGTACCAATGCTTACAGACATGCCAAAGAAAACGGGTATTCTTTTTTCGCTTCTTATCTTCATAAATCAATGAAAGCCGTAAATGCAGTTGACGAACTGAAACTCCGGATCCTTGACGGAAAAGTGGTTTTGTATGACACGATTCATGCAGGAACGACCATAGGCAGGGCAGACGGGACTTTTGGTTTTGCATTTATGAATTTTTCAGAAGATTTTAAAACTTTCAATGCAGCGATGCAGGAAGAAATTGCTGAGGTACAGGAAACATCAGGAATCAGGCTTAATAATGGGGAGCTGGGAAAAGATCTGATTAGGCATACAACTATTCCGTGGAACTCTTTCAGTGCATTGCTTCATCCGACAAATCTTGACCGCACGGAATCTGTTCCGAAGATTACTTTCGGTAAATTCAATATCCGGGATGACCGAAAATATCTTCCGGTCTCCATAGAAGCTCACCACGGGCTGGCAGACGGAATCCATATCGCGAAATATCTTGAGGAATTTCAGAAGCAGCTGAATAATGGTGAATGAATAGTCAATTAGCTTTGCAGTGAATGTAATTGTGAAAAAATAGTTTACATAATTGATTATCAGGTATTTTTAAGGCCTAATGGGTTGTGTTTGGAGGGCCATTTTTTCATTAAAAAGATAATGTGGATTTTTATATTTCTTCAGACTCTTAGAAAATAAAATGGGTCGTTCATTTTTAATTCTTACGGGAAACCGTAATAGATTTTTCTCTATTTCACCTAGTTTTGAATCTGGAATTATTATACTATATTAGAAGTTTAATTCATTCAATATAGATTAATACACAACAGACCCTCAAAATACTGACGAAACCATGCAGAACGATCCTTTTATGTCTCATGACGAATCCATCATTGATGTTTCCGGAAATGCTGATGTTCCTATCCATTACGGAACAGCTGTTCCTGAAAACAGCCTGGCTTCAGAAGAATCCTCATCTGATTCTGAAAGCTGGAAAACAGGAAGAAAATATTCCAGAAAGCTTAATCTGACGGCTGAACAGGCTGTTGTAATGGATAAGCTATGGTTCACAACCAATGTTTTTAACGAAATTGAATATTGCAGAATACAGATCCTGAAACAGTTTTTAAGAGCTTTTGAATTTCTTCAGAATAACTGTATTCCGGTCAACAGGGCTTATGCTTCGGTGATTGAAGAGCTGTCGGAAATTATCGTCTGCCTTCAGTATAATTACAAAAAAGACAGCTTAAACTACCAGTATACTTACGATTCTGTGCAGGGAGAGATCCTGAATCATATCTTAAAATTATGTGAGAATAATGTTCGTGAGGCTTACGGAATTAAAAGAAAAATTAATACCGATTTTCCTTACGCCAATCCGGACATACAGCATCAGTATAACAGAAAAATTGTTTCTAAGCTGGAGATTTTTCTTGCTGAAAACCGGAATCAGATTCTGGATGCCGATTATAAAACCAATATCATCCTTAATGAAAATAATACAAGCCGCTGGAAAACAAAGTTTGATGAAATTAAGGGAGATTATTCCAACCCGGCGGCTTTTGAAAGGGAAATTTTCAGGCTAGCAGATGTTAATATTAAGAATCCTTCAATAGATCTGATCTTTTTTGAAGCTTCAAAATTTGTTGCCAGCCATGATAAAAACTGTGCACTGAGACTGTATATCCATTACCTGGATAAAGATATGAATTCTCCGAAGCTTGACAGAAAACAGCTGACTAAGAGCATTCAGAAAAGCCTTTTTTCCACTACAGAACAGGTACATGATTTTGAAAGAATTCTAAGTACATTTATCAGAGACCGAAATCTTGAGGAAGCTATTGAAAAGGCCAATCAGCTTTATCTTCCAAAGCGGAAGAAAATCGTTATTGATCCTGATGCCGTTGAGGATGTCAAAAGACAACATTCAGGAACGGTGGCTCTGCTGGAAGAATATCTTAGCGATGAACCGGAAACCACATCAATAAAAACTGAAGATTCTGCCGGCAGTGAAGAATTAACGATCAATATTGCTCAGACAGACGCAGAACCTCAGATCATAAAATACCGTGAAGAACTGAATTTAACAGATATTCAGCAGGAAGTTCTAACCCTTTTTGAAAAGCAGAGCTTTAATATTCCACAGAGTGAAATGAGTACATTTCTAAGAGCTAAAAACCTTTTCATGGGGGCTGTGATTGACTCTATCAACGATCTCTGTTATGAAATCCTGGACGACATCCTTATTGAGGAAGAGGATGATTATTTTACGATGAATACAGATTATTATAAAAAACTTTTGAACAATGATTGAAAATATTAAGCCCAAAGAAGCCACATCCATTATCAATTCCCTGGTGAGCGGTGTTGTGCCGAAGATTGGTGTACAGCATATAACCGTTGGAAGATCAGAAGAGATCAATGCATTTATCAATTCTCTGGATGATGTAAAAAACGGTCACAGCATGGCCAAATTCTGGATCGGAGATTTTGGAAGCGGAAAATCCTTTATGCTTCATTTACTGAATACGGTTGCCCTGAAACAGAAATTTGTAGTAGCCAATGCAGATTTTACCCCGGATAACAGGATCTATTCCAATGACGGGAAAAGTGTGATCCTTTATTCTGCCATCATGGATAATATTGCCATTCAGACTAAACCGGAAGGAGGCGCGCTCCAGACTTTGCTTGAAAAATGGATCGAGCAGGTGATTACCAAAACAGCTGAAGAAAACAGGATTTCAATTACAGATATCCGTCATGACCAACATACAGATCTGATCAGAAGCGCTATTATGAAAACAGTCAACGAAATTACTGAAGTTGGGGGTTTTGATTTTGGTTCGGTGATCATAAAATATTATGAAGGCTATATTTCAGGAGACGACCAGCTACGAAGAAATGCTCTGAAATGGCTGAAAGGGGAATATTCTACAAAAACAGAGGCAAGACAAGATCTTGGGGTGAGGGAAATCATCAATGATTCCAATTATTACGACATGCTTAAAAATTTCTGTAAGTTCTTTGTGAGTATGGGTTACAGCGGTTTTATGATCAATCTGGATGAAGCGGTTAATCTGTATAAAATTTCCACGGCTGCTGCCCGTGAAAAAAATTATGAAAAGATCTTATCAATTTATAACGACTGTTTTCAGGGGAAAGTTTCCAATCTGTTCATCAATTTTGCCGGAACAAAAGAATTTCTGGAAAATGAAAGGCGGGGACTTTTCAGTTATCAGGCTTTAAAAACAAGACTGGAAACCAATAAATTTGAAACTGCGGAGATCAGAGATTTTGCTCAACCGGTTATTAAATTAACCCCACTGGATCACAACGAAATATTTGTGCTGCTGAAAAAATTAAAGCTGATTTTCGATTTCAATTATAAAACAGAACTGAACGTCACAGATGAGGATATTTCTGCATTTATGGAAGAAATGTTTAATAAACCGGGGGCTTCGGAATTCCTGACGCCTAGAGAAGTGATCAGAGATTTCTTAAACATCCTGAATATCATCAGACAAAACCCAGGTGCGGATAAAAAAAGACTATTCGGAGAAATTGAAATTTCTGATGAAAGACCGAATGATCTGGTACTTTTAGACAGTATTGAAGAGATATGACGGCTTTCGACATACTCTCTGAGCCGATCAGAAAATACATCAGGGATCAGAAATGGGAGAGTTTAAGACCTATCCAGGAGGCTGCGATTCAAAAAATTATCTCAACGGACCGTAATTATATTCTTATTTCCAGAACGGCTTCAGGTAAAACCGAAGCCGCTTTTCTGCCTATTCTGTCAAAAGTAAATTTTAAGGAACCAGGCGTGAAAGTGCTCTATATCTCACCGTTGATTGCATTGATCAATGACCAGTTTATGAGGGTAGAAAAGCTGTGTGAATATCTGGATGTACCGGTAACCAAATGGCATGGCGAAGCTTCAAAAGGAGCCAAAGACCGACTGATTAAAGATCCTGGCGGAATTGTACTGATTACTCCCGAATCCATTGAGGCTATGTTTGTCAACAAACCCTATAACGTCCAGCATTTATTTTCCTCGCTGGAATATGTGGTTATTGATGAAATTCATTCTTTTCTGGGTTCTGACCGGGGAATTCATCTTCAGTCATTGCTGCAGCGTTTGCAGAGGATTAATAAAAGTACGTTTAAGATTGTAGGTCTTTCTGCAACAGTTAACGGCGATAATCAATATATTGAGCTGAAAGAGTTTTTGGGTAACCCAGAGAACACAACAGTTATTAAGGATACCAATCCTAAGCCTATCAATGCTGTTTTCAAATATTTTCAGGGAACGGTTGAAGAACTGCCGATTGAACTGCTGAAAGATCTTTATATAAGAACCCGCGACCGTAAAGTGCTGGTTTTTCCCAATGCCAGAGGGAGAGTGGAGGAAGTGGCTGTAAAGCTGAAAAAGATCTCAGAAAAAGTAGGTGGCCATCCCAATTATTTTGCCCACCATTCATCTGTAGACAAAGAAGTTCGGGAATATGTTGAGTTCTTTGCCAAGAAAAGCAAAACGGAAAACTTCTGCATCTCCTGTACTTCTACCCTGGAACTGGGAATAGATATCGGAAATGTAGACGAAGTAGCCCAGATTGATGCCACCCACAGCATTGCTTCTCTCATCCAGAGAGTAGGCAGAAGCGGGAGAAGAGAAGGAAGATCCAGCAATCTGCTTTTATATGCTACGGAAAAATGGAGTCATCTTCAGTCCTTAGCCTGCTGGCTTCTCTTTACAGAACAGTATATAGAACCGGTCAATGTTCATCAGAGACCTTATGATGTGCTTGTTCACCAGATTCTTTCTATGGTTAAAGGAAGTTCAGGAATTACCCTTACCAAATTACTGGAAGAGCTTGCTGTCAACTCAGCCTTTAAAAATATTAAATCAGAAGAAATTACGGAAATTATTAATCATCTTACCCTTATTGATTTCCTTGAAAAACTTGGAAGAGAATATATTATCGGAGTGGAAGGAGAGAAGGTGGTGAATGCAAGAGATTTTTATACGCTATTTCACACTCCGGTTTACTTCAAGGTTTCCAGTCAGGGAATAAAGATCGGGGAGCTGCCGCTTTCTCCACAAATCCGGGTTGATGAGAATATTTATCTTTCTGCCAGGATCTGGAAAATAAAAGATATTGATTTTGAATCTAAAAAAATAGAAGTAATCCCAACAAAAGATGGCAAAAAACCGATGTTTTTAGGAGATTCTGCGGATACGGCTACCAGAATCAGGCAAAAAATGCTTGAGATCCTTATTTCTGAAGATCACTATGATTTTATGGATGATGCGGGAAAAGAAATTATCAGGCAGATGCGTGAAGAGTTTAAAGTTTTCGATATTGCCGATCCAAAAACAGAAAGGCCTCTTTTATCCGGCACAGAGAAGGAAAACTTTGAATTCTATTCGTTTGCCGGGTCAAAAATTAACAGAACACTGAGTTTTATCCTTAACAAAATGGGTATTGGGAACACTCTTGATGACAGAGAGACCTTGTTTGAAATTGAACTTCAGAAAAAACCAGAGTTTATGTCGTTGCTGAAGGATCCTGTTTTATGTAATACCGATTTTGAACCGTTTCTGACTGAGCTGCTGGAAACCCTGCCCGAAATCCTGAGTTTTTCCAAATGGGGAACTTATCTCCCCTTACAGTATCAGGCAGCCATAGTAAAGGAACGCTATTTTGATTTTGACGGATGTTTTAAGTTTGTTGAAAAACTGAATTTCATCGAAAACAAACTATTACATTCTTAACATATCAGCCGGAACTTGTAAAAAAGATCCGGCTGTTTCATTCATTAGTAAAATATTTTTCCTCTTTCAATTTTTACTATTTTGTCTTTTTCCATATTTTTTATGGCCCTTATTACCGTTTCTACACGGAGCCCTGTGAGTGAAGCAAGCTGCTGGCGGGTAAGAGGAATCCGGAATGAATAAGAGCTTTTATCTTCATAATAGCTTTTGAGATAATCCATCAACTGTTTCAGCTTAAGAATGGGATTCTGAAATGAAAGGTTATACAGCATGACATACTTGTAGTACATCCTTTCAGCTAGGCATTAATAAATTTTCAGTGAAATTTCAGGATTTTCCCGGATGATATCCAGAAAACCGGATTTTGGCAATTTTAGAATATGAGATTCCTCCATTGCTACAGCATTCATTGGATAGGGTCTCTCCACAAACAGCAGGGACTCACCAATGCTGTGCCCGTCAGAAAATATATTCTGGAGAAATTCTTTCCCGTCTTCCGTATAATTATTCAGTTTTACCTGGCCGCTTCTGATCTGATAATAATACAACGGAGAGTCTCCTTCCCGAAAAATAATATCTCCAGTTTTATAATATTTGACAGTAGCTCCGTATGAAAGTAATAAATCTTCAGTGATCATAGGTGATCTGTTTTTTTAAATTAAAATTTTAAACTGCTGTTTAACCTGAGTGTTCTGGTTAAGGAGTTTAAATATAAAAGGCTAGAAGTCACTTTTGGTTATAAATACTGAAAACCTCTGTAAAATCAAATTTGCTAAAAAAAATGGTAATCTATTATTGATGTCCTTCAGAACCTAACTCTTCCATCCCCCAGCTTCCAAGCTCTATAAATCAAAAATTCTTATCCTGAACTGAGGTTGTTTAATAATTTTTTCATCATCTGAATAAATACATTGATTGAGATCATAAAAAATAAGCCTGGTAATCCTTTAGATTTGCTGTAAATAATAAACAGGAAGGCTTAATTTCCTAGACTGAGTTTAAATTAGAAAAATTATATGGGCCGGAGAGATGACGTGGTATGTATGTGGTATTTCAATTGCGGAAAAATTTAATCATTTTTTCTTTCTTTGTTTTTGTTTTAAAATATCCGGCAGGATTTTCTTTCCCGGAAACTTTTAGAACGAAGCTGAAACCAGGATACGCCATTTGACCCTTATGAAATTTTAAAAAAACAAATTAAAGCTTCTATGGAAAGAAGCTGAAAACAGCTGTTAAAGCATAGTGAAACTGAAGCATTGTACTGCCGGAATATTATAAATAGGCAGGAAATAAGTAGAGATGAGAAAACAATTATGAAAAACAAAAAACCTGAACCCAATTTAGAAAATTTGAGTCAAAAAATTTTAGTACAGGATGAAATTATAGCACTGGCCAAGGAAAACTCTCCCCGGCTGCTGAATAAATTCAGATTGGTATATCCGGATTTCTTTGGTAAAATTGGAGCCATACAGCCCAATCTCAAAAATTCTGAACAGATTTTCTGCATCTATCTAAAGCTCAACTTTACCACTAAAGAAATTGCGACGTATACTTTTGTGACACCAAAGGCCATCCAGAACAGGAAAAACAGGCTCAGGAAAAAGCTTAACATTCTGTCTGAGGTTGATATTTACAAATGGTTTAACGACCTTTAAAGTTTGTTTGGGATTACATTTGGATTACTGCTTTATCCAGATCATGATAAAGTAGTATTTTCCATCGGTTTTCAATGGCTTCTTTCTGCCATTTCAGCCTTAATTTCATCGCTTTTCTGCCATCAAAATCAGTTTTGTACGCAAGGTGGTATTTCAGATAAGATTCCTGCGGAAGATCATCGGCTCCGTAAAATACAGTTTCATGATTTTCCCTGATCCAGAATACCTGCATAAAAGGCGTATGTCCTCCCACAACCTCAAAAGAAATTTCATCCGTGATCTGACCTTTATCTTCATTCATCCAGATGATGTTGGGTAGTGAAATCAGTTTTTCCAGTATTTCAAAATCGAAAGAAGGGTTACCCTTGTTTTCCATGGCATAGTTCAGTTCCCGCTTCTGGATAAATATTTCCGCATTGGGAAATACCGGCTCAAAACCGTTCTTTGTTAGACGTATACTGCCATCAATATGATCTTTGTGAAGATGGGATAGTAGCAGTTTGGTGATCTGTTCAGGTTTTACATTTTCTTTTTCCAGGATTTCGGAGATTACAGTTTTTCCTTCAGATGTTTTCCATCCGATACCGGTATCAAGAAGGATATGATCATGTTCTGTAATGATCAGAAAAGGCTGTACTGACATTCTGATCCCTTTAACGGTATCAAAATTTTCAGAGGTTAAAAGGGTAAAATCTTTCGTTCTGCTGGCTGAAAAATTGCCTTCTTTAAGCGGAATAATTCTCATGATGCAAATTTCCCTAATATTTTCAAAATCTGAAAGCCTTTTTCTCAATACAGTTCATTGGCAAAAACAATCATGATGTAATCAGTAGAAAATAATAACAATCTTTTCTCCGTTAAAAAATAATACAACCTTGCCAGGTATTCTGCTGAGGCTGTACAGATGAAAAATTATACCTTCTCGTTACTTGAATAATTTTAAAAATGCAATAGAATCAGGGACTGTTTTCCGGAGCAGTCTCTTTTTTATTGATTATCTTTGCCCGTCAAAAAGAAACTGTATTTCCTGTTGGTATTAACGGTTCTGAACTACTTTTTCCATATGTCTTAGTAATTCAATTTGATGTAAAATTTAAATCTATGATGCAGGTAAATTCATCAAACGGTATTTCCCGTACTGTGATCTGGCTGATGGCGGTTATTTCAGGGCTTGTAGTAGCCAATAATTATTATAACCAGCCGCTTCTGGCTCTTATTTCAGATGATCTTAAGGTTTCAGAAAGTGCCGCAAGCAGGATTTCTGTTCTTACCCAGATTGGGTATGCCCTGGGATTGCTGCTAATTGTACCGCTGGGAGATAAATTTTACCGTAAAAAACTAATTTTATTTGACCTGTTTCTGGTATTCGGATCTTTGCTATGGATGACTTTTGCCAATGAATTGTGGATGCTGTATGCGGCCAGCCTTCTGATAGGAGCTACTTCCGTGATTCCGCAGTTGTTTGTTCCTATTGCCGCTGAACTTTCATCAGACCAGGAAAAATCTTCCAATATCGGAACGGTAATGTCCGGATTGCTTCTGGGAATACTTCTTTCCCGTTTCATTGGCGGGATTGTAGGAGAGGTCTGGGGCTGGAGAGCCATGTTCGGGATTGCTGCAGGACTTATGATTCTGGTCTGGATTGCTGTTTACAAAATGCTTCCGGAACTGCATCCTAACTTCAAAGGAACCTATAAAGAGCTCATGGGCTCAGTTGTCCATCTTGCCAAAACGCAACCGATTCTGCAGCTGGCCTCATTCAGAGGAGCAATGGCATTCGGATCTATGTGTGCTTTGTTTACCACACTGGTTTTCCATATGGAAAAACCGCCATTCAATGCCGGTTCTTCAGTCGTGGGAAGTTTCGGACTTGCCGGTGCTGTAGGAGCTTTGGCAGCAGCTAAAGTAGGTAAGCTTCAGAAATATTTGGATATTAACCGGATTATTCTGTACTCACTTCTTATTGTTTTGGGAAGCTGGGGCTTCACTTATTTTGCAGGAGAAACCTATTGGGGGCTGATTGTTGGCGTTATCCTTGTCGATTTGGGTGTACAATCAAGTCACATTATGAACCAGACCAACTATTTCCTGATAAAATCCAATGCCGTGAACAGATTAAATACTGTTTATATGGTTTCCTATTTCATCGGCGGATCATTGGGAACATGGCTGGCGTCTGTTGCATGGCAGTATGCAGAATGGAGCGGTGTATGTTTTGTAGGAGCTTCTTTTGGCTTGCTGGCCATCATTGCTCATGTTCTTTTCTGTAACAGGGTGGGAGTTTCAGAAAGTTAACTTTCAATAGAGAATATCAGTTTCAGTAGTCGATAATATATATTGTAATAAATTTTGTTACAATGACAGGATAGGTTAAATTTGGGAACGTAAAACTTTATCAAGAATAAAAATAAAAAATGAAAATAGAAATATGGTCGGATGTAATGTGTCCGTTTTGTTATATCGGTAAGCACAACTTTGAGCAGGCATTGGAGAAACTGCCGTTTAAAGATGAAGTAGAAGTAGAGTGGAAGAGTTTTCAGCTTGATCCCTCCCTTGATCCTGCGTCTACCCAAAATACGATTGAATATTTTAAGGAGAAAAAAGGATTTCCTGAAGCACAGGCTTCACAAATGATCAGCCACGTTGCAGAAGCAGGAAAAGGAGCGGGAATTAATTTTGATTTTGAAAAAGCTCTGATCACCAATACTTTTAAGGCACACCGACTCCTTCATCTGTCCAAAAAACATGGGGTTTCTTCTGAAATGGAAGAAGCGTTGTTCAAAGCTCACTTTATAGATGGTAAGAATGTTGGAGATGTAGATACTTTAATTGCTCTGGCTGAAGATTTAGGCATTAATCATCTGGAAGCAAGATCAGCTTTAACTTCCGATGAATTTGATTATGAAGTGAATCAGGATATTATGGAAGCGAGAAATAATGGTATTTCCAGTGTTCCTTTCTTTGTCCTGAACGGGAAATATGCCGTATCCGGGGCACAGCCGCCTCAGGTTTTTGAAGATGCTCTTCAGCAGACTTATAAAGAAACGGTAACTCCTTTTAAAGATCTTTCACAAGGAGGTGCTTCATGTGATGCGGATGGCTGCAGTATTTAATATTCTGAATTTCCAATGATAAAAATTAACGACAAACTTCATTTTCCGATATCAGAAACACTTTTTGTATTTGCTCTGGATTCAGAAGCAGGAAAGGCCTTCGATGGGAAGAATAAATTAATAACAGGGATAGGAAAGGTAAATGCTGCTATAGAGCTTACACGTGAGGTTCATTTACGAAAGCCTAAACTAATCGTTAACCTTGGTTCGGCAGGAAGCCAAAGCTTTGGGAAAGGAGAAGTGGTCTGCTGCACGAAATTTATCCAGCGCGATATGGATGTAAGAGGACTTGGCTTCAGTTTGTATGAAACCCCTCTGTCCGGAATTCCGCCGGTACTGGAATATGGAATGCAGATGAACGGTTTGAAAGAAGGTATCTGCGGCAGCGGTGATAGTTTTGAAATGAATCATTTTGAAACAGACTACAATATCGTAGACATGGAAGCTTATCCATTAGCCCTTATCGCTAAAAAAGAAAATATTCCGTTTTTGTGTCTGAAGTATATTTCGGATGATGCAGGAAGTGATGCGGCAGACGATTGGAGCGTACAGGTACATCTGGCAGCGGAAGCGTTTAAGAAAATATTATTTTAATCTTAAACCTGTTTAAGCCTCTTATACGATTGATTATCCTATTTTTATTGATAAAATTCGATACATCAAGCTTGAAATTTTTTTTAAAAGGTCATGCAAATTTGGATTTCTTCAAGTCTGCAAAAAAGGTTAACGCAAAGTTGATGAATAATTCCGCTTTATTTTAAGCAGGCAAAGTGAGGCCACTTCACCGCTCATGAAACGGTATGTTTATTCATACGCTTCGACGAATCAACGAAGTTGATCTCATCCTTTGCCCCCTTAAAATCAGCAGCTTCAAAAATGAAATCCTTTGCGTCAGGAAAAAGCACTATAAGAACATTATCTTTTTAATCAAAAAATACTCAAAGAATGTGATTGATATTAAGATTTGAATGGTACAAAAAATCAAATTAGAAATTTAAACAGGCTCTTAAAACTTAAAAATGATCCCAATTATAATCAATAAGGCAACCGCAGAAGATCTTGAAGTAGTACAAAATCTTGGCAGACAGACTTTTTCTGAAACTTTTTCAGACAGCAATTCTGAAGAAATGATGAAACAATATCTGGAAGAAAGCTTTAGCACAGAAAAGATGATATCCGAACTGAATAATCCGGATTCCTATTTCTTCATTGTTTGTGAAGATGATGATCCTGTAGGCTATCTTAAACTGAATTCAGGACCGGCACAAACAGAGCTTCAGGATGATGCTTCTCTGGAAATAGAACGGATTTATGTCAAAAAAAGCCACCATGGTAAAAAAATAGGACAATTACTGTATGAGAAAGCTCTCGAAATGGCGGAAAATCTTCAGAAAGAATATTTGTGGCTAGGCGTTTGGGAGGAGAACCATAGAGCTCTTGATTTTTACAGAAAAAATGGCTTTGAAACATTCGGAACCCATACTTTCAGGCTGGGAGATGATGAACAGACTGATCTGATGATGAAAAAAGTTCTGAATCCGTAATTTAGAGATTTGAAAGAGTTTATAGAACAGATTAAGCAGTATTATCCGCTGTCTGACAAAACAATTGCAGCGCTGATCAATATTTGTACTGAAGAAAGATACTCTAAAAATGAGCTTTTGCAGGAGGCAGGAGCAGCAGCCAGGTATTATTATTTTATAAAATCGGGGCTGGTGGGGTATTATACAATAGATGAACAGGGTGATTCCGTCTATAAGATTTTTTTTGAAGAGCATAGTTTTGCTGTCTCTACAGCGGCTATTGTGGAAAACCGGGCGAGTGATTTTACGATTATTGCCCTGGAAGACAGTACCGTGATCCGATATCCTGTCCGTGAATATAGAGAACTGCTTTTAAAGTACCATGATCTGGCCCTGTTTCAAATTCATTACCTGGAAAAAAACTGGGTGGTGAAAAAAGAACCGTTGGAAATATCTTTAAAACATGAAACCGCTAAAGAACGTTATCTGAAACTTCTGGAGAACAAATCACTATACAGCCGTCTGAAACAGCATCATATTGCTTCTTATCTGGGAATTACACCCACTCAGCTCAGCCGTATAAAAAAAGAAATACTATAACAAAAGCTTCAACATATGTTGAGGCTTTTTCATGAGATCATGAGCATCTTTGTGTTAGGAAATTATTCCGTAATTAATTATTTTATCGTATGAAAAAGCTAATGAGTCTTATAATCCTGACAGCAGTATGCATTCCTATGTCTGCTCAGAAGATCATTCATCAGGAGATCTTCAGTTCAAAAATGAACAAAAAAATAAAAGCGGTGATCATTACTCCTGACGCACAGCAGGGAACAACATACCCATCAGTCTATATTCTTCACGGATACAGCGGAAATCCGGACCGAATTCTGAAACAGGATATTCCGGATCTGGCTAAGAAAGCGCAGGAATATAAAACTATTTATGTTCTGCCGGACGGAAATTTTAATTCCTGGTATGTCGACAGCCCGATTGTTAAAGATTCTCAGTATCAGACTTTCATTGGAAAAGAACTGGTAGAGTTTATTGATAAAAATTATCCGGTAAAGGCTGAAAAAAAATTCCGGGGCATTCTGGGCTGGAGTATGGGCGGCTATGGAGCAGTTACTATCGGAACCGTTTATAATAAAACTTTCGGTATTGTGGGAAGTTCCTGCGGAGCACTGGATCTGGCTGCATTTGGACCTGGATATACTAAATATAACGTAGATAAAGTGCTGGGACCTGTGGCTTCGTTAAACAAAAACTTCCTGACTGACAGTAAAACCAAACTCATGGTTTCTGCCGGACAGCAATACATTTTTGACTGTGGTACAGAAGATATTCAGATGATTGAAATGAACAGGAATTTTCATAAAAAACTTACAGACCTCAAAATTCAGCACCTCTACACTGAATCTTTAGGCGGTCATGATGATCAATACTGGAGCCGGTCACTATCTGAACAGCTGGTTTTGTTTGATAACTTTTTTAAACATTAACAACATAAAAAAACAGCCTTCCAAAATCGGAAGCCTGTTTTTTTAACTATTTAACCTCAGTTCTTAACTCGAACTCTTAGGTTAGTTATTATTCTTTGTCTTTCGTGAATTTTAATTTCAAAGATTTTCCCTGATTGAAATCAATGGTTTTCAGCTCTGGATTAAAAGTCATTTTGATCTCGTCCTCTTCATTGGTAAAGATATGATTTTCATAGGCAGTCAGTTTTACGGGTTCTTGTCCTTCTGCTATTGCCTGTATATAAAGAACATGATCCTGCACAAATACCTTTAGTTTCATTGGAAAATTAGGAGCACTATAAACTCCTGTATAAGAATTCAACTGTGTATCGGTTGGTGTAGCTGCTTTTAATGGCTTTTCAACGTCCAGCTTTTCGTTATACAAAACTTTGCGGATTTCGTCTATCGGAACAACTGTTTTCCGGGTCATATTATTCTGAAGCAGAATGAACGTTTTATCGTTATCCATATGCCGTTCTATATAAGTAACGTATCCTGACCAGCCACCTGAATGATTGGCTATTTTTCCATATTTTGGGCTGTTTTTCACTTTCCATCCGAAACCATAGCCGCTTTGTTTTCCGTCACCCGTTGTAACATCGTTAAATATTAACTTTTTATCATCGTCATTTACAAGCTTGTTCGTGTATAAAGCTCTGTCCCATTTCAAAAGGTCTTCAACGGTAGAGTTCACCATTCCGTCACCTACAACTCCATCCAGATAATAGGTATAAAACTCCTTTCCATAGCTGTCCAGAAGAACCTTTTTTCCGGAATTATCTTCTTCATAGCCTAAGGCATAATTGGCGATGGTCTGCGGTTTGTAACGGCTTCTGTATACAAGGGTATGATCCATGCCCAGAGGTTTAAAGATATTGGCTTTCAGAAAATCTCCAAAAGATTGTTTGGAAACCCGTTCAATAATACTGCCCAACAAAGCATAGCCAGTATTGCTATATTCATATTTCTGACTGGGTTCAAATTCAAGAGCCGGTTTGTATTTTGCAAATTCTTTGACGATGTCGTCATTGACCGCAAATTTGCTTTTGTCCCAGTTTTTTTCGAATAATTCCATATAATCAGGAAGTCCGCTCGTGTGGTTCAGGAGATTTCTTACCGTTATTTTATCATAGAAAGACAGTTCAGGGATATATTTTGAGATCTTATCATCATAGTTGAGTTTTCCTTGTTTGTGTAACAGAACAATTCCCATTGCGGTAAACTGTTTAGAGACAGAAGCCAGTTCAAACGTCGTTTTAGGATCCAGTTTGCGCTGTGTTGCTTCATCCGCTATTCCGTAGCTTTTTTCGAAGACAGGTTTGCCCTTTTCAGCGATCAGTACATTGCCGTTGAATTTTTTCTTGTTGTACAGGGAAGTAAAAATACTGTCCAGAACCTTAGTTTTGTCCTGCGCAAATGATCCGATGGAAAATAGCACAAGATTAACGCATACTGCTTTTCTTACAGTTGATGCCATGATTGATTTTGTCATGAGATATGAGTTATTAGTTTTGGTGAGGTTAAAATAGTTTTGATCAAATATAGTCTAAAAAAGCCTTAATTACAGAGGAAATACAAAAATCCCTTTTAAGCACAGAACTTAAAAGAGATTTTGATGGTTGAATTTCAAAATGTTAACTAAACATTTTGAAGTTGCTGAAAGTTTTTACCCAAATGTTCTTCGATTACAAAAAATGGATCGTCTGTAAGAGTATGGGCTCTCATATCAATCAGGCTTACTTTACTCATCATTCTAAGCATGATTCTTCTTTGGCACTGATGTTCTACACCATCAATATTCCTTACTCCGGCACGAAAAGCTGACCTTCCATGAGCACATAAATGATTGTTGACCAGAATAACATCGCCAGCCTGTGGCGTAAAATCCGAATAGATCAGATGCCGTGCCTCTTCCCAGAATTCACTTAAACAATGATGCGCTTCTTCCGACTGCTGAATGTCCGGATTGAACAATTGTTCTGCCGCATCAAACCTCATAAAAGGAAGACGAAAGTTACCATAGAGAACAGAATCTAAAGTCTCTTCCTCATTCACATCTGTCTCCAGATTAGCATCCTTGGGAATTTTATAGATCCGTTCAAAAAGAGGTTTGAAGTTTTCCCCGATAGATTCATGAGAACGAATGGAGTATAGGGTAGATGGTACCTGCTCTTCATTCCGGATATACATGAAGCTGAGGAAATCTGCCTGATGTTTTAAGAAAGCATCTTCGGTATGAACATAGAGATCTGTTGCAGATCCTGATCCTGTCTGAGTTTCACGCATTTTTTCATCAGGAATAATGGCATGGATCAATCCTCCGCCTTTACGCTGTGAATAATATTGTACAGGTTTTGACGGAAGAGCACCGTGAACCAATGCGCAGGCAAATCCATAAAGATTAAATTTAGAGGAATCGGCAGACTGCCAGTTGGATGGAGTAATACCAATTTCCTCCTGATCGATGTCCATAAGACCTTTAAATATCAATGCTCCGTATTGGTCTTTTGAAAAATCGCTTGCAAAATCAGCTGCTATATTCAGAATTCTTTCGGGCAGAAAATAGGACGCAAGCTGGTGGACATGTCTTATAAAATCTCTGTTTTCATAGCTGCCATATTTTCTATGAAGATGCACAGCTGCATCTTTTATCATTCTTCGCTCCTGAGAAGTGATCTCAATAGCTGCAGGAAGCAGTTTTACGGCAGTAATACTGTCTTTATCTAAAATTTCTATAGAATTCATTAAAAATAAATTTGGTGTTAAGTAATAATTTTTATATTTGTTTTTAATTATTCTAAATAACAATAGCGAGTTCAAATTTATGAATAATTTATAAATCACCAAATAAAAAGTAAAAAAATGTAGAAAATTAAAAACCTGACTGTCAGATACATATGTAATTGTATCAAAATAATACTCACAATTTATTGATTTAAAAATCACCTTACAAATACTTATATGAACCACAACCAAATGCCTGCGGGTGATGTCCTCAGTGCTACCTCTCCTCACTTTTTGGGGAATTTTAAAAATATTTTTCATTCTGATAATTATGATCACTACCGTACCGCTGTTGGCGATACTTTAGATCTTGTAGGAAAATTTTTACACAGAAATGAAAAGCCTTTCAGCGGTATTGAAGCCAAAGAAATGAAAACCATGGTACAGCAGATAGACCTTAATCAGAAACTGTCTTCTTACCAGGAACTTCTTCAGGAAGTAGACCATATTTATGTAAAACATGCTACCGCATTTCACCTGCCGCAGTATGTAGCCCATCTTAACTGTCCGGTTGTTATCCCCGCATTAGCCGGAGAAATTCTTGTCAGCGCAATTAATTCTTCACAGGATACTTATGACCAGAGTGCCGGAGGGACCTTTATGGAAAGAAAACTAATTGACTGGACCGCAGAACAGCTGGGCTATCATCCTGAAAACAGTGACGGAGTCTTCACAGCCGGAGGCTCACAGAGTAACTTAATGGGCCTGGTAATGATGCGTGACTGTTTTTCACAGAAAAGATATCATCATAATATCAAACTGGACGGGCTTCCGCGTGAAGCATCGAAGTTCAGAATATTCGTTTCAGATAAATCCCATTTCAGCAATCTGAAAAATGCTTCCATCATGGGACTGGGCGAAAAAGCGATCGTAAAAGTTCCTACTGATGAAAGATTCAGAATGGATATTGCTCTTTTGAAAAAATACATCAAAAGGGAAGAACAATTGGGAAATATCCCGATAGGAATTGTCGCTACGGCAGGAACAACCGATTTCGGAAATGTAGATCCTATGGAAGATATTGCCAATATCGCAGAACAATATAATATATGGATGCACGTAGATGCAGCTTACGGATGCGCGCTCTTATTAAGCGAGAAATACCGCCATCTTCTGAATGGAATTGAAAGAGCAGACTCAGTGACCATTGATTATCACAAATCATTCTTCCAGCCTATAAGCAGCAGTGCTTTTATCGTTAAAGACAAAAAAGAATTGCTTATTCTTAAACACCATGCAGACTATCTGAATCCCAAAGAAATGGATGAAGAAGAGATTCCTGCACAGATCAATAAATCCATTACGCAAAGTACCCGGAGATTTGATGCTCTGAAACTCTGGTTTACCTTAAGAATGATGGGTAAAGAACAGCTTTCCGAATATACTGACACGGTAATAGATCTTACCAAAGATGTTGCGGAAATGCTTACTGAAGATCCGGATTTCGACCTGCTTACAGATACAGACCTGAGTGTTCTTGTGTTTCGGTATATAAGGCCTGAAATCACAGATCTGAACGCCCTGAATCAGTATATAAAAATGAAACTGTTCTACAGCGGAGAAGTTCTGGTAGCAAGCACAAGGGTAAATGGGAATTTCTATTTGAAATTTACCTTCCTGAATCCGATCACCACCACTGAAGACGTACATGAAATTCTCAACAAAATCAAAATGCATGGAAAAGACTTTGATACAGCAGCCCACTCAATATAAAGAAAAAGCACAGGAAATTACTGTACGGATCCTGCTGAACGGAATGCTTCGCGAACTCGCAAACGGGAAATTCTACCAAGGAGTTCCGAAATATGATCTTCTTACAGCCCAGGCACTTCAAAACAGTATTTATCCTTTACATATAAGATTCGATCTGAAAAAAAGTGAGGTCTTTTTATTCGCCCCCGTTTCTTACCGTTCCGAAAGTACTTTTCATCATTACGGGCAGGAGTTATGGGTGGTTGACCATAAAAATCAGCAATTTTTTCAACCGGATACTGATCAGTTGACAGAATTGGTTTATAAAGAACTTTCTGAACAGTCTACCCAACAGGGACTAGAACTTTTTACCAAAAGAATCCACAGCAGCCTTAGAAACCTGGAACTGATCATGGATGCCGGATTACAGGGTAAAAATGAATTAACTTATTCCTTCCTTGAATCTGAACAGCAGCTTCCCGTAGGGCATAATCTTCATCCGTTTACCAAGGCCAGAATGGGCTTTTCCAGAGAGGAGCAGCTTCTGTACGGCCCGGAATTCAACAGGGAAATTCAGCTTGAATATTTCCTTGTCCATAAAAGCTGTGTGAAAGAAAACTCTGTATTGGATATTCCTTACAGTCGGTTTCTGGAAAGCATCATTTCATTACCAGAAGATCTGGTAGAAAACCACCTCAGCGGAGAAGAACGGCTTTCAGATTTTTATGCGGTTCCATGCCACCCGTGGGAGGCCAGCTATCTTTTATCAACAAAAGAGGGTTCGGAAATGCTTACTAACCGTACTTTGGTTTATATCGGAAAATCAGGTGAAGGATTTTACTCAACCTCATCCATCAGAAGTATGTACAGCCCGGATATTCCGTGGATGCCCAAGTTCTCTTTAAATGTTCTGTTGACGGGCTCAATACGAATTAATACTGAAAAAGATCTGGCAAGAGGATACGCATCAGCTTTATGGAGGAAACATGCGGGCGAAAATTTTGACAAAAAGTTCAGTCACTTCAGATTACTGCTGGAACCTGTTACATTAGGAGTGTATCATGCCGGTAAAAACATTGAGAGCCTGAATCTCCTGATCCGTGAAAACCCTTTCCAGGCGGAAGACAAAATATTGCTTCTGGCCAGATTATGCCAGGATGAACCTTCTGATGGGAAATCCTTTATACAGCAGTTTTTTGATGATGTTTCAGAAAAGCTGGGAACAAAGCCTGAAGAGTCGGTGATGATCTGGTTTGAAAAATACATTCAGTTATTCATTGAGCCTTTAAATTACTTGTTCAGCCGGTATGGAATGGCTCCTGAAGCCCACCAGCAGAATCTCCTGATCAGCCTTGATGAGAATCTGATGCCGGAAACCCTTTGGATAAGAGATGCTCAGGGATATCTTCTGAGAGAAAGTGCACGGGAACAGTATGTTGAACTTGCAAAATCTTATCCTGAAATTGAAGACCTTTTTATCAGGGATGAGCGTCTTTTAGATATTGTTTCCTATCATGTGCTGGTCAGCAATCTTTCCGCATTGATTGCTTCATTAGGAAAGACAGGATGGGTAAAAGAAAGAGCCCTGATAGATATTCTTTACAGGGAGTTTGAGAGAGTACATTCCGAAGAACCTTCAGACTTCACCCGTTATGCTCTTGAAAACCATTATTGGGGAACAAAAACCAATTTTAAGGCAGTAGCCAATGAAATTGACGGAATTACAAGTGCGTCAGCGATTTCTTATGCAACAGTTCCCAATCTTCTTCACCAGTATTTCTTTTCAGACCAGCTGATCCATCCGAAAGGAAAAGACGTTTTCTTCAAACGCTATTTCGAAAAAGAAGAGGTGACCATCACCATGCGTCCAATTGATCTTGATCAGGATCTTGAAATGCTTCATGAGTGGTTCAACCGCGAACATGCCGTTAAAATCTGGCAGATGAACTGGCCCATTGATGAGCTGGAAACCTATTACCGTCTTATGCTTCCCGGCGATGAAGCCCAAAGTTACATTGTCATAAGCAACGGCGAACCTTCCTGTAATATTGAAGTCTATTGGCCATGCAGGGATATTGTAGGCGATTATTATGATGTTCTTCCGACAGATTACGGAACCCATCAGTTTATTGCTCCAACCGATCCTAAAAAGAAATATGTTTCTCCTTCCACACAATCTATGGTAGATTACGTATTTGCCCAGCCTGAAGTTGGGAAAATGGTGGGTGAAGGTTCTGTAGATTCTCTGGCATCCATGATGAATAAAGCACATGTAGGCTTTAAAGTGGAAAAGGTCATTGAAATGCCTCATAAAAAAGCCAACCTTAACTTCTGCTACCGGGAATGGTATTGGGAAAAGTTTCCACAGAACAAATACGTACAATTTACCGTAAAAACCACTGAACATGAATAATGAAACCCCATATAACGTGATCGGAATTGGAATCGGGCCTTTTAATTTGGGACTGGCCGCATTATCCAATCCGATTTCTGAATTAAAAACTCTTTTCCTGGACCAGAGAGACAGTTTCGACTGGCATCCGGGATTAATGATTGATCATGTAACCCTGCAGACGCCGTTTTTGTGTGACTGTGTATCCATGGCTGATCCAACCAATCCTTTGAGTCTTCTGAATTATTTAAAAGTAACCAACAGGCTTTATAAATTCTTTATCCGGGAAGGTTTTTTCATTCCTCGTAAAGAATATAACCGGTATTGTCAATGGGTAGTAAGCCAATTGCCGCAGTGCAGGTTTTCAACACAGGTTGTGGATATTGTGTATGAAGACGGATTGTATGTAGTAACGACCATTCACACCAAAACTAAAGAAGCCGAAGTTTTCAGGACAGAAAGGTTAATCCTCGGAACAGGTACACAGCCCCATATCCCTTCATTTATTCCAAAAGATGATTCCAGGATTCTTCATACCAGTTCCTATTTGTACCGTAAGGAAGAGCTTTTGTCCCAGGGTAAAAAAATTGCGGTGATTGGTTCAGGACAGAGTGCGGCAGAGGTTTTCTATGATCTGTTGCAGAGCCGGAATGAAAATACTCAGTTAGGCTGGTATTCCCGCCCGGACCGTTTCTTCCCGATGGAATATTCAAAACTGACCTTAGAGCTTACTTCTCCTGATTATGTAGACTATTTCTACAGCAGAAGCGAAAGCGCAAGGAAGGCCATTTTAAGCAAGCAGCAAGCTCAGTTCAAAGGGATTAACTATGATCTCATCAACCAGATCTATGATTTTATTTATGATCTGAATATTGACAATGCTGATACGAAACTTACCATTATTCCGAACAGCCAGCTGGACAGGGTAGACAACAGTAGTACAGACCAGCTGATTATTGAATTTACTCAGCTGGAACAGGATGTTCAGTATGATCAGGAAGCCGATTATCTGGTGATTGGAACAGGATACCGCTACCATGAACCTTCATTCCTTAAAAATATTCAATCCAGAATTAAAAGGGATTCAGGCGGATTATTTGCGGTTAACCGGAACTATTCAATAGATCATAATGGCGGTGAAATCTATGTATTGCACGCAGAAGTTCATACCCATAGCTATATTTCAACGGATCTGGGAATGGCAGCTTACCGTAATTCTTATATCATCAACGATATTCTGGGAAGAGAATATTATAAGATTGAAAATAAAATTGCATTCCAGGATTTTGATGTTGAAAAATATGCCGCCATACCAACAACTGCCAAAATATAATGTTAAAAATGAACACCACTTTAAATAATACACCCATCAGTCAGGAAATCTGGCTGATGGCCAACCGCGATCTGATGGCTAAAACCTTTGCGGAGTTAATGCATGAAGAGCGCCTGAAACCTATTCCTGTTTTCCAGGATGAAGCAGGATTCACCGTTTTCAGACTTGAAACCGGATTGGAAAATATTGAATACAGCTTCCGCGGACAGGAAAGAATGATGGATTACTGGCATATCGACAAAGACAGTATTGCTAAGATTGAAAATGAGGTAAAAAGTCAGACCCTGAATGTTCCTCAATTCTTTCTTGAAATGCAGACCGTATTTGACTTAGATTCTAATACGTTAGCAAAATATACAGAAGAACTGCTTCATACTTTATATTGTGATGCGCTGATCTTATCCAGAGGAATTATTTCTTCAAAAGATCTTGCCTCCAGCAATTATCAGACGGTAGAGCATCAGATGACAGGCCATCCCTGGGTAATCGTCAATAAAAGCCGGCTGGGATTTTCTCCCTCTGATCTTGAAGTTTACGCGCCGGAAGCAGGGCAGGACATAAAAGTTCTGTGGCTGGCTGCCCATAAAGACAGATCAGCCTTTCAGGCGCTGGAGCATATTGATCAGGAAAACTTTTACCGTTCGGAAATTGGAGACAAATTGTATCAGGTATTTCAGCAGCAACTGATTGATTTAGGAAAATCTGTTCAGGATTACAATTTAATTCCTGTACATCCATGGCAGTGGGAACATAAGCTGAAGATTCATTTTGCGGGAGATATAGCTTCCGGAATTTTAATAAAGTTAGGGGGAGGAAATGATTTTTACAGCCCACAGCAGAGCATCCGGACTTTATTCAACACAGAGCATCCGGAAAAAAGATACTTGAAAACCGCAGTTTCTATTCTGAGTACAGGAAATATCAGAGGACTTTCTCCTAAGCAGATGAGAATTGCTCCATTGATTACAGACTGGGTAAAAGGTCTGATTAAAGATGATGAATATCTGGAGACAAAAGGAACCATTTTCCTGGGTGAGGAAGCTTCAGTTGCCTATCTGCATCCTCAATACAATGCTATAACCGCTGTACCTTATCAGTACAATGAGTTTTTAGGGGCTCTATGGCGTGAAAGTGCCATATCTTCCCTGAAAGAAGGTGAAGAAATGTTTACCATGGCTTCCCTGCTGTACGTTGATCAGAACGGAATTCCTTTGGTACAGGCTTTTGCCGAAAAAGCAGGAGTCAGCATCAAAGAATGGATCACGGAGTATCTGGCTGCCTATCTTACTCCGCTGCTTCACATCTATTATACTCATTCTCTTTGTGTGACTCCTCACGGAGAAAACATTATGGTTGTGCTGAAGAATGGTCTTCCTCAGAGGATTGTCATTAAAGACTTTGTAGATGATATTGTACTGACTCCTGAAGCCAGGGAAAAGCTGCCTGACCATCTTGCAGACGGGCTGATCCAGTCTTCAAACAAAGAAAACGTACCACTTTCTATTCTGCTGGGGATTTTTGATGCGTTTTTCAGATATCTTTCCAATGTTTTGCATACGTATTCAAACTTCCAGGAAGAAACATTCTGGACTCTTGTTCATGAATGTATAAAAGAGTACAAAAATCAGAATCCGCATCTGAAGGAACGGTACGAAAAGTATGATCTGTATGTTCCGGCATTCAAAAGGTTCTATATCAACAGTGTCCGTCTGAAGAATAACGGCTATAGCGAAAATAAAGCTTTTGCTATTCCTAAGAAAGATGGCGCCCTTCTTAATCCGCTGTACCAGATCATCAATAAAAATTCTGTAGCGGAAGTATGAGAAAAGCGCTGCATATCATAAAAGAAGGCTCTGTATTTGCGTACGGAGCTTTGGCAGGAAAAAAAACAGAATTGACTTCAGGAAGTATTAATCGCTCTATCTTCAGCCTTGCCATTCCTATGGTATTAGAATTATTGATGGAATCTGTCTTTGTCAGTATCAATTTACTGATCATTGCCCGATTGGGAGATCAGGTTCTAGGGCTTGTGGGGATCACAGACAACTATATCAATTTTGCTAACGCCATTGCAATAGGTCTGGGAATAGCTGCGGCAACACTCACTGCAAGGAGAGCCGGGGAAAAGGACAAAGATGGAATGAGCCGAACTGCCCATTATATCATATTGCTGGCCTCTGCCTTTGCCCTACTTGTTGGAGGTTTGTCATTTCTTTTTGCAGGAGAGATCATCAGCTTTCTTGGCTTTAGCCCGGAAGCAATGACGCAGGCTTTACCATTCTCACAGCTGGTTTTCCTTAGTATCGGGCTGGTTATTCTGAGACTTTCCGTTAATGGATTATTCAGGGGAGCTGGGGATGCTGATCTTGCCATGAAATCCCTGTGGCTCTGCCATATCTCGAGTATGGTCTTTGCCGTTGTACTTGTTTTCGGGCTTGGACCTGTTCCTGCCTATGGACTTATGGGACTGGCTTATGCTACCGTGTTATCAAGGCTGCTGGCCGTTTTGTACCAGTTCTTTATTCTCCTTTCCGGTAAGACCAGTATCAATATTGTGGTGAAATTTCGTTTCGATCTTCCTTTACTCAAAAAGATGATGAAGATCGCGTTGGGAGGACTTGTGCAATATATTATACCTGCTTCCAGCTGGCTGATTATGGTTAAGATCATCGCGACGTTCGGAACTACAGCTCTTGCAGGATATATCATTGCTCAAAGGGTTGCCTCTGTGGCTACAATGCCTGCCTGGGGAATAGGAAATGCCGCAGGAGTACTGACAGGACAGAATTTAGGAGCTGGAAATCCGGACCGGGCGGAAAAAACAGTCTGGAGGGCCGGAGGAATCAACATGACCTATCTGGTAGCTGTCGCCCTGCTCTGGCAGGTCGCTGCAAAATATGTGGTTACTTTTTTTACTCAGGAGCCAGAAGTGGCAGGATATGCCGTACAGTACATTCATGTAGTGTCTATAGCTTATTTGCTGCTGGGCTTTACAATGGTAATCAGCCGGGCTCTTAACGCTGCCGGGAACATTATGCAGGTAACCCTGCTTTATATGATCATGTTTTATGTTATTCAGCTTCCTTTAGCCTATCTGCTTGGGGTACGCCTTCAATGGGAGCTGAAAGGGATCTTTACGGCCATTGTTTCCTCGGAAATAGTGCTTGCTGTACTGTTCTTACTGATCTTCAAAAATGGAAAATGGAAAACTATAAAAATTTAAAATGAACACAACAGAAGAGTTTTATGAAATTATTGCATCAGCTATTGCTGTTAAAAAAGAGTTGGTTGATGAAAACCTTACCTATCAGGAAATTCCCGAATGGGATTCTATGTCCCATCTGCTCATTGTAGAAGCATTGGAGCAGTTTTATCAGATCAAATTTGATTTTAATGATATTCTTGAAATGGGAACGGTAGGAAAAATCCGTGAGAAAATGAAAAAATACGATGTACTCGTAGAAAACTAAGTATATGAAAATTTTAGAAAATGTAATTGACAACAAAAGCCTGCTGTTTACAGATGCTTCGTCCGGTACCACCATACCGGCCGGGGCCCTGTGCAGGTCTTTGGGTTTAGATCCTTCAGAGCAAGGACTGATCTTTCTGTACAATGACAATCAGCTGCCCGGTATTGAGGTGCTCCTCAATTTTTACGGAACAGCTCATGCCATTGCTGTACTGGGACAGAAACTGCATCCTGAATTTAAGGAACGCCTGGAAGCAGAGTATCGCCCGAAATACATCTTTGATCCGTCAAGAGATGAGGTTTGGGGATATTCTTTAAAGGAATTCTCAGAAACCATTAAAATCTTTGCAAAAGAAGATCAAACGCCCGAAGCCTCTATTCACCCGGACATCAAAATCCTTCTGAGCACTTCAGGAACAACAGGGGTCCCGAAACTGGTGAAACTGTCGGATGAAAACCTTTATCAGAATGCAGTAAGCATCCTTCAGTACATGCCTATCCTGGAATCTGATGTGGTTCCGCTGAACGTACCGATTAATTTCGTGTACGGATTTTCTATTTTCACCACCAACTGTATGCGTGCTGGGAGAATTGTATGTACCGACAAAGACATTATGCAGAAAGCTTTCTGGGATGAAATGGAAGAATATGGCTATAGTACACTGGGAGGAGTCCCGTATTTGTATGAAAACCTGAACAGAATTGGCTTTTTCAGAAAAGACAGCCCCAGTTTAAGGTATATGACCCATACAGGAGGTGTTATTAACAGTGAACTGAGAAAAACAATCTTCTCTTACTGTCATGAATTTGAGAAACAGTTCTTTGCCCAATACGGGCAGACAGAGGCTGGAGGAAGAATGGCTTATCTTACCACAGACGGGCTTCTGGAAGAAGAAACCTCTATCGGGACTCCTGTACATGGAGGCAGTTTTACAATAGATCCTGAATCGGAAGAACTGCTTTTTTCACATCCGGGAATTTCCGGTGGATATGCCAACCGACTTGAGGATCTGTCTATATATGAACAGCCCGAAATTCTCCATACCGGAGATATGGGCAGAAGAGGCCAGAACGGGTTGTACTACATCACAGGAAGAATCAAAAGGATTATGAAGCTTTTCGGAATCCGTCTTAACCTGGATGAGGTAGAAGTTATCCTGAAGAACGAACTGGAAGGAAATACACTGGTATGCCTGAATTCCAATGACAAAAAGATCATTGTACTTTACGACAATCAGGGTATTGATCCCCAAAATATCACAGAAATTATTAAAAATAAGCTGCGCATCAATCCGCAGTACGTACGCACCGAACACATAGAATCATTTCCATTATCACAAAACGGCAAAATAAACTATCCTATGTTACAAAACTTACAGCATGAAAACATTTAAAACCCTTATATTACTTTTACTTCTTGTCAGCTTTCCGTTAATCCTTTCTGCCCAGCAGAATGATCGTGTTCACGGTAAAGTCATGCTGTCTGAGAAAGAACCTGTTAAAAACGCCCTTTTAAGGTTAGTGAATACACCTTATCAGGCAAAAACCAATAATTTAGGAGAATATTACTTTGATAATGTGCCGCCCGGAGAATATACCCTTCAGGTGGTTTTAAATGATATCGAACTGATGCGGGAACCAATCCGTATTGAGAAAGAGGTGTTTGAAATCCCTGTTGTTTATACTACAGCAGATAATAATGTCATTGAAGGAATCACAGTATATGCCGTAAGCAGAAACAAATTTCTGGATAAGGACAGTACTTCCATCTCTAAAATGCCTCTGAGAAACCTTGAAAATCCTCAGATGTATACCAGCATCAACCGACAGATCCTTAAGGAACAGCTCGTGTATGATGTGTCAGACGCTTTGAAGAACGTTCCGGGTATTGTTAAGATGCAGGGAAGTGCGGGTAGAGCAGGAGACGGAAGTTTTTATTACAACTTAAGAGGATTTCCGACCAGAGTTTCTATGGTAGATGGTGTTCCGGCAACAACCAACTCCGAAATTGATCCTGCAGACATTGAACGTATCGATGTAATCAAAGGACCTTCCGGAACATTATACGGTGGAGCTGTTAATTCTTTTGGAGGATTGATTAATGTAGTGACGAAAAAACCGAAGGATTATTTTGGAGGTGAAGTTTCTTATCTGATGGGAAGCTACAATTTAAACCGTGTAACTGCTGATGTATACGGCCCGATCACGGATTCAAGGAAAACCTTATTCCGTTTGAATGCAGCCTATCAGTATCAGAATGGTTTCAGAGATTCTGAATTCAGAAAATCAATGTTTGTGGCTCCTACATTCAGCTATGAGGTAAATGATCGCTTAAAATTCAATCTGGGGGCACAGATTTATACATATGAAGGAACCAATACTCCGATCATCTTCCTGTCCAGAACAAGAAAGTTTTTCGCAACAACTCCTGATGAACTTGGATTCGACTGGAAAAGATCTTATTCCAATAATGATATGAGTTTAAAAGCGCCTTCCATCAACGTAAAAGCTGAGGTGAATTACAAAATTTCTGATCACTGGACTTCACAGACTCTAATTTCAAGAAACTACAGAAAAACGGAAGGGTTATACCAATATCAGTTTATCAGAGGAAATGACAGCGATGCCATGCTGGAACGTAATGTACAGTGGCAGAATTCTGAAGGGGCTTCTACCAGTATTCAGCAGAATTTTAACGGTGAGTTCAAAATCGGGAAAATCAAAAATAAAGTTCTTATCGGGTTGGACTATTTAAATCAGTCATTGAACTATAATAATTCCCCGATCGTTAAATACGATACGATCAACGGAAGAAATCTGACTCCAAAATATGGTGCAATTTCAAGAGATCTGGCGCTTCAAAAAATACAGCTGTCAAAAGCTGCCTTGGAAAGAACTACCACATCGTCTAACATATACGGGGCCTATATTTCCGATGCTGTTTACATTACTGACCGTTTGATTACTTTGTTAAGTTTACGTTTTGATCATTATGAAAGTAAAGGACAGCTTAATCTGAACAACTATACTAATTCAGGAGCGTTCAATCAAAATGCATGGTCTCCGAAAGTCGGGATCTTGTATCAGATCTTTAAAGACCGTCTGTCAGCTTATGCCAACTATATGAACGGTTTCAGCTACACCGCTCCGGCATCCCAGCCGCTTCCGGACTACAGCGGAGACTTCAAGCCACAGAAATCTAATCAGTGGGAAGTTGGAGTAAAAGGAAATCTCTGGAGAAATAAGGTAAACTTCACCGTAGGATATTATGATATTCTGGTTAACAATATGTTAAGAGGAGTTGATGTAGTTCGTGACGGAAAAAGCTATAGTGTAACCATTCAGGATGGCGAGCAGAGAAGCAAGGGGATTGAAATTGAAACGATTCTGAACCCTATTCACGGATTGAATATTATGACCGGATATTCTTACAACGACAGTAAATTTGTAAAAGCGGCTGCTAATGTTGATGGACGCCGTCCTTCATCTGCGGGACCTGCTAACGTATTCAATTCATGGATCAGCTACATATTGCCAATCAAAGGACTTCAGGGACTAGGGTTAGGTTTTGGAGTGAACCGTGTAGGTAAACAGATAACTGTTGATAATGCAACTACCGGACAGTTTGTTTTCCCGGCGTATACTTTAATTAATGCCTCTGTGTCCCTTGAAAAAGAAAGATACAGATTAGGATTTAAGATGAATAATTTAGGAAATGCACAGTATTTTGCAGGGCAGGGGGTTGTAGTAGCCCAGATGCCTCGTAACTTTGTTGCTGAGGTCAGCCTTAAATTTTAAGAATGAAGTTGACATTTAGAAAAATTATACATCAGATACATCTATGGCTCGGACTAACGTCCGGGCTTATAGTTGTTATCATGGCAGCTACCGGCTGCATCCTTGCCTTTGAAAAAGAACTGAAACATGCATTACATCCTGAAAAATATTATGTAAAAACCATAAAAAAAGAAAAGCTGAAATTTTCTGAACTCAAACTGAAAGCAGAACAGGCATTACCAGACAGTCTGAAGGTAAGCAGGGTAGAAATTTCCTCAGATCCTTCCCGAAGTTATGCTTTCCGTACTTTGAAAATGGATAAAGAGGCCCTGACTTATTGGGGGTCTTATATTTATTATTACAGAGTTTATGTAGACCCTTACACCGGAAAAGTTCTGGAAGTAGAAAATGCAAAAACCGATTTTTTTGAAATCGTGATGGATCTTCACAGAAGATTACTGCTTGGAGAGAAAATCGGGAAAGCCATTACCGGATATGCTACCATCATATTTGCAGTAATGCTTTTTTCAGGTCTGGTGATCTGGGTTCCGAAAAAAATAAACAAGAATGCTCTGAAAGGAATGTTTTTCATCAAAACATCCGCAAAATGGAAAAGGATCAATTATGATGTTCACAATGTACTGGGTTTTTATTCCGTTATCCTTCTGCTTTTGATTTCATATGCCGCATTGATATGGAATTTTGAAGAAATGGATCAATGGGTAAAAAAAACGCTTAACGGAAAGGCAAAGACTGAACAGAAAGCCAAAAGTACAGTACCAACTACAGAAACTCCGGATTCAAAAAATATTCTGGATATGGTTGGAAACAGAGTAGAGCAAAGTCTTGCAGATAAAAAATCAGCGCTGATCAGCTTTCCGAAAACAGAAGAAGGGACCTATTATGCCGAAGTAACCTATGGTAACAGACAGTATCAGAATGAACAGTTCAATTTCGACCGGTATTCAGGAAAAATACTGAAATATCAATCTTATAAAAACGAAAATATCGGATATGGAACAGCATTAAGAGAAAGAAATTATGATCTTCACACCGGAAGTATCTTAGGAATGACAGGAAGGTTTTTATATCTTTTTGCAGGAATCATTGCCGCCTCGCTTCCAATCACAGGTTTTATCATCTATTTAAACAAGAAAAAGAAAAAACCTAAGAAAAAGAAAGGATCATAAAATTTCTGTTTCTTTTAATCTTTACCAAACAGGAGAGTATAATCATTGTATTATGCTCTCTTTTTATTCTCCGATTCAGCAGATCTATAGAAAGATGTTAGAAAATGCAAAGGGCGCAAGGCTTTGAACCATTATGCTGTTTTTAAGGCGCAAGAAAACCAAAGGTTTTCAGCTATTTTTTTCAAATAAAATATATCAGTAATCTGTGTATTCTGTGGGAAATTATTTTAGCCACAAAAAGTTTTTACACTTAAGATTAAAGTGACAAGCTTTATGTTGAGAAGAACACTTAAGCTTAAAAATCAAAGATTTTTATGAATTTTGCAGTGTGAAATTTTATCGCAGATAAAATCATTGCGACCTTTTTATTTATACAGCTTTTATTTATACAGCTTGTAAATAACTCTTGCGACCTCGCGTATTCCAAAAAATCTGTGATATCAAAACTCAGATCAATTTCTTTACATTCTCTGAAAGAATTTCAATACTCCGTTCCATTTCTTCAAAGTTGAAATTTCCAAAGCCTATTCTCATAGCCGTAAGATCTCTGTTCTGATAAAGCAGTGTTTTAGGAATAAAAAGATTGTGCTGGGCACAGTTCCGGCTTAGCTGCATTAGATTAACAGGAACCTTCCATTCCATCCAGAATGCAAGCCCTCCGGAAGGTTTCTGAAACCCAATAAACCCCTTCAGATGTTCATCGAGTAATAAAGCAAAATGATCTCTTCTTTCCTGATAAACTTTTAAAGACTTTTTCAGATAGCGGTGGATTTCCCCTTCTTCAATCATTTCTCCCAAAGCTCTTTCCATGAGAATATCTCCCTGACGGTCTATAATCCCGAGGTATTTTCTCATTTCTGCCATCAGATTTTCCGGAGCCACAATAAACCCGGTTCTGAATCCCGGAGCCAGCGATTTTCCGAAAGAACCAATATAAATAACCATTCCGTTGGTATCAGCACTGGCAAGCGGAAGAATCGGACTTTTGTCATAATGAAATTCATAATCATAATCATCTTCCAATATGATAAACCCGTATTCATTAGCGAGTTCCAGTAATTCCAATCTTCTTTGTGCACTTAAAGCAACAGTGGTAGGATAGTGGTGGTGTGGCGTAAGGTAAAGCATTCTTATGCGTTGTTTTTTACAGGCTTCCCTTACACTTTCAACCCTGATTCCTTCATCATCTATTGGTATTGATACAATATTAACTCTCGATTTCTGAAAGATCATATTCACAGAAAAGTAACTTAAAGCACCAATCAGGACTGTATCACCTTCGGAAAGTAATATTTGCGAAACAATGTAAATACTCATTTCCGTACTTCGGGTAATGAGCAGGTTGTTTTTGGAGATAGGAAGGCCGCGGGAAAGATTCAGGTAATGGGATAAATGCTGTTTAAAAAATTCACTTCCGTCGTGATTATAATGTCCCAGCATTTTCTGATTGGATTTCCGTTTAAGAATAGAGCTGTAAAACCGTGAATGCTGGCCGATTTGTGTCAGTCTGATATCCGGAACACCATCATTGAAAATATATTCACAGTCTGAATGCTCAAAAGGATTGTCTAAAATATTGGATGTTTTAAAAGAAAATCCTGTGGTTTCCGGGTAATTCTGAAGGTTGTTTTTTTCAAAATCCTTGACTTTAATAGGTTTTTCCTGATTCTCTCCGATAATGAAAGTTCCTTTATTCGGAAGGCTTTCCACCCATCCCTGTGCAGAAAGTTCATCATAAACGGCAACAGCTGTATTGCGGTGAACCTCTAAAATTTCACTGAACAGTCTGGTTCCCGGCAGTTTGGTTCCAAAAGGAAGAAAGCCTCTCTGTATAGCATTGATCAGCTGATTGGCCACTTGCAGATAGATTGCTGTTTCTGAATTTCTGTCAATTTCTATAAAACTTTGATAAGGAATCTTAACCGGACTATCCATAATATTAAAACTGGCACCTTTTAATGGTCCGGCAATATACTACTTTTGGCTCAAAATAAAAATCTATGGAATTTCATCGTATGCTTGAAAAGATCGTACAGGACGGCAAAACGCATGCCCAATGGCTGAATACACTTTCTTTTATGGAAAATGCGGGAGCCCGGAAGATCTCAAAGTGTGAACATCCTGTTTCCGTTAGCCTGATCCAGCTGAAACACGCTGCAGAAGAGCACCGTCATGCTTACTATCTGAAAAAGCAGATTGGAAAAATTGATGCTGAATACTGCCTGACTTATGAAGATCATGAACTGCTCGCTGCCATCGCTACAAGACAATATCTTCATTCTTTAGATGTTAAAGCGTGCAGATATCTTAAGAATGCCTTTCAGCTGACTAAAGAAGAGTTAAAGTATGCGGCCTACCTTTTTGTGACGTATGCTATAGAAGTTCGTGCTGATGAGCTTTATCCCGTTTATCAGGATGTTCTTACCAAAGAGTCCTCCAGGATTATGGTTAAATCTATTATCTTGGAAGAAGAAGGCCATCTGGAAGAAATGATTAACCAGCTGAACGAATTTTCTGAAGACTGGAAGCTCCACGCGGAAAATATTCTGGCTATAGAAAAAGAACTTCATGACCAATGGATTAACGCAATACTTGAAGAAGTGTCAAAAGTGAATTATGCTTAACAGACTTCAGGAACATCTTAATAAAAGAAAGGAGTCGGGAATAGTAAGAACTCTGAAATCCAAAAGGCCCGGAATCGACTTTTATTCTAATGATTATCTTGGACTTGCCGGAAACAGAGAACTTCAGAACATACTTCTGAAACAGGTTATTGAAAAGCCGAAGCTCCTCTCAGGAAGTACAGGTTCCAGACTGATTAGCGGAAATAGCTGTACAGCATTAGAAACGGAGGAATATATTGCGCAAGAACACAAATTTCCTGCTGCATTGCTTTTTCCTTCAGGATACAATGCCAACCTTGCTTTATTCTCTGCGCTTCCGGGTCGTCATGATACCATTATTGTTGACGAGCAGATTCACCGCTCCGTTCATGACGCCTGCAGAATGTCTCATGTCCGAAAACTGAAATTTAAACATAATGATCTGAATGATCTGGAACATTTGCTGAAAAGACAAAACGGACATTGTTTTATCGCCGCGGAAAGCCTGTATTCAATGGAAGGAGATTTTGCTCCGTTAAAGGAAATGGCAGATTTAGCTGAAAGATACCATGCATCCCTGATTGTAGATGAAGCCCATGCCTTTGGAGTTTTTGGATATGGTTTGATTCAGCAATATCAGCTTCAGGACAAGGTTTGTGCAGCAGTAGTTACTTATGGAAAGGCTTTAGGAGCTCATGGTGCAGCGATATTATGCAATGATTTGGTGAAATCTTATCTGATTAATTTCGCATCCCCTTTTATTTACAGTACTGCAGCTCAGGATTTCCAGTGGGCTGCTATAAAAACGGGATATGAATTTTTAAAACAGTATCCTGAACTATCAGAAAAGCTTCAGCAAAATATTCAACTGTTCAGAAAACAGGTTATTCCAACACCTTCTTCGGAAAAGAGTCCTGTTCAGGCGGTATTAATTCCTGATAATAAACGATTAAAAATGATGCAGAATACTTTGTCAGAAAATGGATTTTTAACCTACGCAGTATACAGCCCTACCGTAAAAGAAGGGACGGAAAGGCTAAGGATATGCCTGCACAGTTTCAATACAGAAGAGGAAATTGTAACCCTTTCAGAAATTATTAAAGAATTTATTTAAAAAACATAAACAGTCGCAAGTTTGAAGCTTGTTTTTACCTGATTAACATGAAATTATTCATCACCGGGATCGGAACAGAAGTAGGAAAAACCATTTGTTCCGCCATTTTAACCCAATATTTTAAAGCCGATTACTGGAAGCCCGTTCAAGCCGGGGATTTGGCGTATACAGACAGTCATAAAATAGCAGACTGGACAGACTGCACAAAATGTCATCCGGAAACTTTTCGTCTCAAACTGGCAGCTTCTCCGCATCAATCCGCACGGGAGGAAAATATACACATCCGGATTGAGGATTTTAAGCTTCCGGAAACAGATCAGCCATTGATTGTAGAAGGAGCGGGAGGACTAATGGTTCCCCTTTCAGACGATGAATTTATGATTGATCTGATTGAAAAACTGGCAATCCCTGTTGCTCTGGTAGTTAGAAATTATTTGGGATGCATTAATCACACCTTACTTTCTATTATGGCGCTTCAACAGAAAAAAATAAAAGTGGAATACCTGATTTTCAACGGACTTTTTCCTCCTGATACAGAACGGGTGATTTCCGGATTCATTCAAAAGGAAACAAGGATCATCAGGATTCCTGAAATCAATCAGCCTACAAAAGACAGCATTAAAGCTATTGCAGAACAATTAACAAAAACAAATTTATGATAATGGATAAAAAAACTGAAATCAGAAACAACTGGACCAAAAAAGAAATAGAAGATATCTACCATCTGCCTTTATTGGAACTTATCTACAAAGCGGCAACCGTACACAGGGAATGGCACAACCCTGCGGAAGTACAGGTTTCAACCTTATTATCGATTAAAACTGGGGGATGCCCGGAAGACTGCTCTTATTGCGGACAGGCAGCCCGCTATCACACCAATATCAAAGTACAGGCACTATTGCCGACTGAAACTGTAATCGCCCACGCTCAGAAAGCAAAAGACAGCGGATCTTCCCGTTTCTGCATGGCAGCAGCATGGCGTGAAGTACGAAATAATAGGGATTTCGACAGGGTTATAGATATGGTAAAAGGAGTGAATGAGCTCGGAATGGAGGTGTGCTGTACGCTGGGTATGCTTACTGAGGAACAGGCCATACGTCTTCAGGAAGCGGGATTATATGCCTATAATCATAATCTTGATACTTCAGAACAGTATTATGAAGAGATTATTTCCACCAGAACTTTTGATAACAGGATCAATACCATCAATAATGTAAGAAAAGCAGGTATTACTGTGTGTTCAGGAGGAATTATCGGACTGGGAGAAACCCACGGAGACAGAATCTCAATGCTGCTTACTTTAGCCACAATGCCTAAGCATCCGGAATCTGTTCCCATCAATGCACTGGCTAGGGTAGAAGGGACGCCTCTTGAAAATAATCAAAAAGTGGATTCCTGGGAAATGGTAAGAATGATTGCCACCGCAAGAATTGTAATGCCTTCTTCCATGGTAAGATTAAGTGCCGGAAGAATTGAAATGACCGAAACCGAGCAGGCATGGTGCTTTATGGCCGGTGCTAATTCTATTTTTACCGGGGAAAGAGAAACCCTTTTGGTAACTCCTAATCCGGGGGTGTCGGAAGATATGCAGATGCTGGAAACACTTGGGCTAAAGCCCATGAAATCTAATAAAAAGCCGGAAACCTGCTGCTAAACGAGTAAAAATATAAGCTATGAATTTCTGGATCCTGATTATAATTCTGCTGGCATTGGTTGTAAAATTACTATCTGCTATACTGTGATATACATCAACCAGCAGTACCGGATACAGAATAAAAGAGCAGCCGAAACTATTTATAGTACACAGTCTGCTTTCGTTAAAAAAATTATAAATATACATTTGAAATGAATACATCAATACAAAATCTCGGGGAAAGAGACCAAGCTGTCAACTGGCATCCGTATACCCAGATGAAAACGGCCGGGGAGGCCATTCCTATTGTGAGCGGAAAAGGAGTTTATCTCTATGATGAGGAAGGGAAGCAATATATTGATGCTGTTTCATCATGGTGGGTCACTTTACATGGCCATGCCCATCCTTATATTGCTGAACGGGTATTTCAGCAGCTCAATACACTGGAGCAGGTTATTTTTGCAGGTTTTACCCATGAGCCGGCAGTCAGGCTTTCTGAAAATCTGTTGCAACTGCTTCCTGATAATCAGAAAAAGATCTTCTATTCTGACAATGGTTCTACAGCGGTGGAAGCAGCCCTCAAGATGTGTGTTCAGTATGCTTATAATAACGGACAGGAAAAGACAAAAATTCTGGCATTTAGAAATGCATATCATGGCGATACTTTCGGAGCGATGTCTGTGAGTGGAAGAAGTGTGTGGACAAAACCTTTCGGGAGCATGCTTTTTGAAGTGATCTTTATTGATACCCCCACCCGGGAAAACCTGGAGGACCTGAAAATCCAGATTAAAGATAGGGCTTCTGAAACGGCCTGCTTCATCTACGAACCTTTGGTACAGGGAGCTGCAGGAATGTTAATGTATAATGCTGAAGATCTTAGCGAACTGATGAAATGTTGCAGAGAATCAGGGGTTTTAATGATTCAGGATGAAGTATTTACAGGTTTCGGAAGAACAGGAAAGCTTTTTGCAGCAGACCATTTATCAGAAATGCCGGATATTATGTGCTTTTCAAAGGGATTAACGGGTGGAACCATGCCTATGGGAATCACTTCATGCTCTCAGGATATTTTCAATGCATTTTTGTCTGATGATAAATACAAAACCCTGTTTCACGGGCATTCTTTTACGGCTAATCCTTTAGCTTGTACCGCGGCATTAGCGAGTATGGAACTTCTTCTGAACGAAGAGACGCAGGCTGCCATCAACCGTATTGGAGAACAGCATTCAGAGTTTGGTGCAATTCTTTCAAAACACTGCAACGTTGAAAATGTACGTCAGACCGGAACCATTTTCGCTTTTGAGTTGAAAACCAATGAAAATACTTCTTATTTTAATGAAATAGGGAGAATCCTGTATGACAAATTCCTGCAGCGAGGGATTATTATGAGACCATTAGGAAATAGTATGTATTTAGTTCCCCCATACTGCATTACTTCGGAAGAACTGAGGTTGATTTATCAGAACATTCTTGATGTTTTAGAAGAGGTTAATGCAGATCATTTCTCTACCTGTTAAAAAATACTGACTTTGAAAGCTGTCCCGTAAATTGATTATTAATTCTGGAGAATAATCGAAGGAATCCGTCTGCGGAATGCCTGGATTATTCTCCAGTTTTTTATCATTCAAAAAAATAAGCGAAGAGGAGTAAGAGCTGTAAGAAAACGATAGGGTATATTTTACTTTAAAACAATGGTTTTCAGGTATTTTCATTCAATCTCATGCCATTTTGTAAAAATATAACTACGAATTGTAAATTCTGACTGATTTCTTACTTTACAATCATTATTTTTACCGTGCTAAAAAATGTAAAAATGATAAGCATTGCGATCATAGAAGATGAGCCGGCAGTACGTAAAGAAATAAGTTTCCTGATTCAGCAGGAAGCCGATACGGAACTTATCGGATGGAGTGACAGTGTACAAACCGCTGTACAACTGATTCAGGAAAAGCAGCCCGATGTCATCCTTATGGATATTCAGCTTCGGGACGGGACGGCTTTTGACCTTCTGAAATTACTTAATCCAATCCCTCAGAATATTATATTTATTACAGCCTATAACCATTTTGCGATCAAAGCTATAAAATATGGAGCGCTGGATTATCTTCTGAAACCTGTTGATCAGAGTGAACTGAGAGAGAGTTTGGGAAGGTACCGCCGGAGAAGTGAAAACAACCCACAGTGGATGCAGCAGTTAATGTTGACCCAAGAGTCTATGACAGCTTCAGATCTTCCTGAAAGCATTGCCCTTAATACCGTTCACAGTACTCATATTATTAAAGTTCAGGATATTGTTTATTGTAAAGGGGATGGACCTTATACTTTTTTCTTTCTGAATAATGGAACTAAAGAACTGATCTCCAAACCGCTTAAATATTACGAAGAATTATTACCCGCACCGCATTTTCTGCGCACTCATCAGTCCTATCTGGTCAACCGTCAGTATATATCAGGGCTTAACCGTTCAGAATATATTGTTCTTAAAAATAAGGAAGAGATTCCTATTTCCCTGAGACGCAAAAATGCTATATTAACTCAGCTTTTGAATAAATAAATGAAACATATACTTCGGATCATCTACTTTGGAACAGCAGTTTTGCTGGCTTCAGGATGTAGTAAAAAACAGACTTCTGCTACGAAGGAGAATGCTCTCCTAAAACAGATCAATACATTAGAAAATGCATCTGTAAATCCTAAAAATGCGGATTCTATGGTCGTTGTCTGGCGTAAATATGAAAAAAATCCATTGGTGATAAAAGACACTACGATGTCTGCAATTGTTAAATATCAAATGGCCCGTATGTATGGGATGCGCGGTCAGGATTCTGCCCGTTATTATATAGAACAGGCTCTGGAGCTTATAGAACCAACTTCAGGCAATCTTTTGTATAAGACATTGATATACAATGGAATTGGAAACATTCGGAGCATGGAGGCCAAACAACGGGAAGCAGGCTATTATTACAATAAGGCTGCAGCTATTGTTTCAGATACTGCTGTACATCTTTCTGATGAAGCGCGTTCAGCAATTCTTCTTTCAGCTGCACAAAGCAATCTGAATGCTTATCAGTACAATCTTGCTGAAAAAATGAACCGGGCTGCTCTGCCCTGGACTGTTCCCCTGCCTGAGGGGCATATCAATAAACAACGGGTACTGGTACAGATGATATTCACTCTTAGTACCCTCAATAAGCCTGCAGACAGTATAAAACCCTATCTCCATAAGCTGGAAGTTCTTCATGCACGAAATCCTGATCAATATGACATAGGTTATCTATATGATGCCAAAATGAAATATTTTGATTCCCAGGACCAGCGGGACTCCCTGCTTCATTATCAGCTCCTGAAAGCAAAGAATGACGAAAGTATAAACAATAAACAAACAGCTGCAGTTGAGATCAATAATCTTTTTGTTGATTACACTGATATTGCAGGAACTTATGTCGTACTTAAACAAGTGGAGAAAGCTCAGGAATTTATTCAAAAAACTGAAGCCCTGAAGAAAAGTCATCCCAAGCTGATCTATAGCTACAACGAGGCCACATATCTGAACAACCTTGCCGGTTTATACCAATTAAAGGGAAAGCCTAATGAAGCTATTGAGCTTATGAAACAGGCCGCAAAACTTCAAAAAGAAGTATACGAAACGGAAAATACCCAGGCCGTTGCAGAAATGAATGCTCTTTATCAGCTTCAGGCTAAAGACCGTTCCATCCGGACTTTGAATGAAAACATCAAGATTAACCAGTTGGAGCTGGAACAGAACCACTTATGGCTTGTTATCTCTGTCCTGGGATCTGTTCTTTTGGGGATTGTACTATTGTTTTTATATTATAGTTTCCGCCAGCGCCGTACAAGACAGGAAAAAGAAAAGTTGTTGCTTCAGCAGCAATTACTCCGGACACAGATGGAACCTCATTTTATCTTTAATACATTATCTGCGGTACAGAGCTTTGTGAGATTGGATAAAAAGGAAAGTGCTATTAAATATCTTAACCGTTTCAGCCGTCTTCTCCGAAGCAGTCTCGAGCTGAGCAGGGAAAATCTGGTTCCATTGAATGAAGAGATTGAAACACTGGAAAACTATCTCTGTCTTCAGCAGATGCGCTATGAAAATGCTTTTACCTATCACATCTCCCAGCCGGATGAACAGGATTTAGGAGCGGCATTACTTCCTCCGATGCTGATACAGCCTTATGTGGAAAATGCAATCCTGCACGGCATTAATCTGGATTCTCATACCGGAAATATTGAGGTATGTTTTAAACTGGATGACGATGTTTTACAGGTTACCGTTACCGATACCGGACGAAGCCAGGCACATCAGGCAGATACTTCACACCGTTCATTATCCGGAACAATCAGCAGGGAAAGAATGCAGCTGCTAGGCAAAAAAGCAAGTGTAAATATTTCCAAAAATGCAGGCAGTGGCACTGTGGTAACCCTATTAATCCCAGTGGTAAACCCTTAGTTTCAAAGAATGTAATTCAGGTCTGTTCCTCATCAATACTTTTTTCCCGGAAATGTAAAATTCCGGAAATAACGATAAAGAAGTATTGATGAGGAACAAATGATCTGATTAAGATAAAATTACAGTCAATCACAAAATATATTTTTATTCTTTTACTGTGGCGAATCTTCCGCGGCAGGGGAAAGCCAATAAAACCCCTCATTATTCCAATATTTCAGCAAGTCATTACTTTGGTAGAATAAACTCAATAAATGCTTTATATTATCATTGAAAAAGAACTTTAAACATATCGTTAATCGGATCTTTGAATCGCTGGCAGCTGTTATCATGGCAGCAATGATTCTGGCCTTTATATTTATAGTCAACAGTTATCATTATTTTATTTATGCGCTAATTATTTCTGCTCTTGTTTTTATATTGAGAAAGACTCAAAGGAAAGTCTGGAAGAAGAAAGGAGAATATTTTTTGATGCTGCTTGGATTTATTTATGTTTTTATGCTGATTCTTTTTTCTGTCTCTCCGTTTTTGAGATTTAAAGAATTTCAGGTAACTCATTTACGTTGGAATACGGCAGAATCTAAAGTAGTATTTTATCAGTCAGGCTGGGATAAACCTTACAGAAAATCCAGTGGGTATGCTTATTCAGATATTACCTACACCTATAAAATAGGACAGCGTAGTTTCACCCGTACAGAACATAAGGCAGAAAAATTATATTACCCGGTATGGGAAAGCAAAAACCGGATTCATAAACTGAAATCTGAAATTCTGCAAAGAACAGAACAGCAGATAGCTGAAAGGAAATTTATTCTTTTGTATAATCCCGGCAACCTGTCAGAAAGTAAATTATTTATTTCTACACAGCCTTTATATCTGCAAGGTTCAGGTTTGTATGCATTCGCTGTTATGATTGGGATAATTCTGCTTTTAGCCACTTTTTGTATAATTTTCACCCAGAAAAAATGACATTCATGATATTACCTATTATTTTAAATCATATATAGGTGAAAAATGTAGCGAATTGTAAACCACTTCCGGCGAATTGTAAACGAATCTTTTACTTCAGAAATATACTTTCTACCTTTGAACTCAACAGCCAGACCAAGCAAAAGAGTATAAAATGTGCTGCACAAATGACGAATACAAACTATATAAGCCATTTTATAAGACAGCTTCGCTTAAGAAAAAGAATCCTGATTCTTTTGCTGGTTTTGGCGGTTTTTATAATACCCTTTATATTTCTTGTTGTAGCCTATAAAGAAACCAATGACCTGGGAAAAGATCTGTTAGGAAAAACAAGATATAATGAAAGGATAGAAGATGCTGTAAAATATACTTTAGCAATGATGGGGCTTCTTACTGTAATGATAGTACCGCTGGCTTTTCTGCTCAACAGGTTTTTTGAAAGCTATGTTCCGGTGCTGAAATCATTGGAAGATGATGATATTAAGAAACTGAAAAAGTACAACGAAAGCCAGGCTCTGATACATAAATATCATGTTTCATTTATTTTCCAGAAAGATACACTGCATATTTTCAAACTGGGAAGGGTAAACAGCATCAAAGGAAACAGTATTATCAGTTATAATCTTGAAAAGACATACGGCCGGGGAGGTCATTACCGTCTCAGGATAAAGACTGCTGACAAAGATTATTTTTATATAATCAATAATAACGACAGACAGGCACTGATGCTGGAACAGGATCTGGCCGTCATTATGAACCAGACAAACAACTATAAAGAATCCGGAATACATTTTCTCCAGAAGAATTTAATACCCTCCGGAAAAAAGATATAGGAACATATTATTCAGGGAAAATAATAACCGATCAGAGAGACGACGATGGAAAAAAAACTTGCTTGTATACGTATTGTCAAGCATTATTTCGGAAAAAAAAATGCCACTGTTTCTCTGATCTTTGTTTCTATTCTTTCTCTTACAGGAATAGTCTCTGTTTTTGCCAACTGGAAAAGCGGACTTTGTGCAGCAGGTGTTGTAGCATTCATTTATTTCTTTCAAAAAATATTCGGATACAAGTATCTTTTACTGGGTATTGCTTCTATACTGGCTGCAATATATTGGCTAGGGCAGGTATTGAACGTAGAGTTTGTATTTTTTGCTCTTACATTAGTATTTCTTCCTTTTATTTTCTTTATAAAACCGTGTTATGACGAATATAAAAAGTCATCTTATTTTGAGGTTTTTTATTTGGATAAAAGAAAGATCAAATGCATGGTAACAATGGAGAACTCCGATTATAAAGGGTATATGCTTGATCCGAAAAGCTATGTGAAAGAATTTCCTTCAGCAAAGATCAAAGCCTTTTCTTTTGCTGAAAAAAGCATGATGATTGCGGTAGGTGACCTTTTGATCCGGCCGAAAGAGCTTTCTCATGAAGATCTTTATCTCATTCAGGAGTATGTATATCAATATTTTCCTGACCTTTTACAGAATGAGGAGGTAATCCGCGAAAATAGCGGAAAAGAAAACCTGTTTTATCTCCACAAACTCATGATCTTTTCTCCTATACTTATTTTGGGAATTGGTATTTATTTTTTAGCAGATAACGGAAAAGACCAGCTGTTAACCTGTATTTTTCTAATATTAATGGTGGTTTTACCTGTAATAATCTATAGTATTTTAAGAAAATTTAAAAAGTAACGGTTACTATATGTACATTTGAATAACCTATGAAAATCATTAAACATCTTCTGATAAGACTGCTGATCACCGCTGTTCCTCTGATCGGGCTGTATTTCTGGGCAGAAATGGCATTCAAAGCAAACAAACAAAAAGAACATCCTACCGATGTAGGAATGGGAGTTGCGTTGATGCTGATCTTTATATTAAGTGCTTTATTCTTTGGATTTATAACAGATTTGATTATCAGGCTGATAAAAAAAGATTACAAAGCAGCACTTACAGATATTCCGTTTCTTCTGGCTTTTATTGTCCCGATTCTTTACTTAAGCTGTTTATGGTCGGGTGGAGACGGTTTTTGTGAATGGCTAACCAATACTATTAACAAAATATGATATTAATTGCGGCAATAGTAATTTGTATAGTAATAGGTGGGCTTACTTACTTTAAACGTTCACCTAAAGCAATACTCATCACCATACTCCTGCTGTTGGGGGCAATGATCTGCTTTTTTTATTGGGCAGCTTCCAAAGAGAAAAAATATGGGATCTGCATTCCTGCTTATTTTAACAATGAAAAAAAAGACAGCCTTGTAATGTCTGATGGCGGAGAAAAACCTTCTGATGCAGAACGCGTTGTCCAGTGGAAAACAAAAGTATCTGTACAATCAGAAAGTTATGACTGGATACAAAAAGAAGAGACCTGGCAGATGTCACTGTGAATGTGAATACCCGTTTTGTGTTTTTTCAGTTCATCTGGTCTGTTTGAGATGCTCAGATGAAGAAGGAGAACCAGTTCTTTCATAACGACTATTATAAAACCCGTTCAGGAAAAATGAAAAAAATAGTATTGTTTGCCATAATTACCGCAGGAATATTCATTTCGAAGGCACAAACATTGACGCCATCCGGCATCTGGTATGATGTAATTCCGGCAAAGATGAATACAGATAGTCTTTTAACAAAAAAAGGATTTACATTGAAATATGGAGGTCCTAAAAAGCAGGGCGGAACTTTATATTGTTATGTCAACAAAAAAGCGGATGAATGGCTGTTTATCCATACCGATAAGAAGGAAGCCACCAGCCAGGTATCTTATCTGCTGCCTTCGTTAAAGAAATACCGGAAAAATCTGACCAGTAAAAAGCTGTTACTGCCAGGAGAAGAAGTAAGCGGAATGGGAAAAACTTTTCAGGAAAACAAAATATACTATCATCTTATCTATACTTTTCAAAAACCAGAAATACCTATTACAAGAGAATAAAACATGAAAATATTTAAATTGATATTGATTTTTGTTATGGTGGCCTTTGTACTTCTGTGCACAGGCACTTATTTCTATCCTGTACAATATGACAGCAATTGTCGTGACGGAAATATATACCGGTACAAAGCGGGAATTTACCAAATGATTACAGGAGTTTCTGGCAAAAAAGAATATAAAAAAATAGGCGGATTATCTATGTTTTTTGGAATTAAACCTATCATCTGTCCTGAAGAAATTGAAAAACAGCATTTTGAAGCAGTTGTAAAATCCATTGATAGCACCAATCAGATTTTAGACTGGAAACTTCAGAATAACGGACTGTGGATCAGTAAAAAAGGGGATTGGGCTATAAAGGAAATTATAGCGATAGGGCCGGAAGGAATGAAGCAGGCTGATCATTATATTAGTCAGATGGGATTTAATGATAATGAACCTCTGAAGGAGATCATTGATTCTGCTACTTTTCAAAAATTAAATACCAGCTTTTATAAAGATAAAAATCATGTTTACAGGTACTATGGAATGGTTTATGGAGGAAGTTTTTCTATTTTTCCGGAAGCGGATCCTGCTACATTTGAAGTATTAAACGAATGCTATGCGAAGGACAAAAGCCACATTTATGAATCACGCCAGGGAATACTGGACAATGTAGATTATAAAACGTTTAGAACTAAAAATACCCTGACAGGTTGTTTCGCAAAAGACCACAACGGATATTTGCAATGGGGAGACCGAATCTCTGAAGAAAATATGAAAGAGGAATATGTACAGAAAGCCATTAAAGAATTGAAATAATTTATTCCTGCAATTTCTAAGTCATGAAAAGAACACTATTTTCAGTTTTATTGTTTACGTTCAGCCAGATGAATGCCCAGACTGTTTATACAGGATCTATCGGCGATTATCCCATTGAAATGGTTATTTATGCAGGAGATGCTGTTTATTCTTATACTGATTTTGATGAACCGATTTCGCTGAATAATGGAACGATCAGCAATGGGAAACTTACTTTTTATGAAAAAGAAACAACTGGGAAAAAGCAGACCAGAGCAATTCTTACATTGGATCGTTTTTCTGAAGGGCAAAATACATTATCAGGGATCTGGAAAAATATCAAAACAAAAAATGAGCTGAAAATTAATTTAACGAAAAAATATGCTATTGAAAACGGTGAAAATATTCAGTGGAAAGGCAGAGAATTGTTACAGCCCGTTTCGGCAGGTAATACCTATTTCAAAGTGGTTGCTACCAAAGAAAAGGACCATTATTATCCCATGATTACATCCGTAAAGATATTTGAAAAGCGCACAGACAAGCTGCTGCAGGAGCTTGATGTTAGCTGTCAGCTCTGGGGATTAAATAATATAAGCATTTATGATTTTAACTTTGACGGGATTGATGATTTTTCTGTCTTTGAATCCAGTTATGCAGGCCCCAATACCTCCAGTATTTACTTTCTGTATAACAAAAAAACTCAGAAATATTACGAAAGCAGCTTCAGTGGAATTTCTTTGGAGTTTGATCCCGTTAAGAAAAGAGTTTATGAAAGAAATCAATGCTGTGCCGGAACTGTAGTCACAACGGTTGAGTATAAAGTTGCCAATAATAGTTTAATTCCGCTTGCTCAACACTGCTACCGCTGGAATGATAAAAAACAGAAGCTTGTGGAAAAGCCAATGAAAGAATGTCAGTAATTATTTTTCAATGAAAACGATTGAAAATCATCGGAATTTAATTCTTTTTTAATCATCAAAAGGCATACCCGGTCCAGCCCAGACTCATTCAGTACATAACAGAATAACTTAATCACTGAAAGTAGAATATAGTAAGAAAAAATAATAAGATTCACTTCTTAAGGAATTTTGAGGTACCTTTTATCCATTCATATAAGGCTTTTTTTGCGAATTGTAAACGGCATCAAGCGGATTGTAAATGAAAGAGGGAAGGGATGAAAATATTATCTACTTTTGAAATAAGAAACAACAGAAGTTCATCAGGAACCGGAATTATTTCTCGGTAACCGTTTAATGAAACACCTGTTTTTGACTGGTTTAAAAAACCAATGATTAAGTTCTTTGAAATAAATATAAAACGGAAAAAACAAAAAATGCTATTGCCCTATGAAGGCCATTGAAGTTTTACGGAACATTCTGATTGTATTTTGGATTTTGTTGCTGGCAGTGAATATTCTGCTGGTACTTCCAGAATACTGTGCATGCAGAAATATTTCTGAAAACGGAAAAGGAAAAACCATCTGGGGATATACAATAGACTGTATTGGGGATAATGAAGAATTTTCTCTGATTTTCTTTCAATGGATTGGCTGTTGGCTGATCGGAATAATGACCATAATCATTATACTGCATATAATTTATAAAAGGAAGAAAGGACATCTGAAGTTGGAAGAATAATAACCATGAAAACTTTTAGTTTTAAACAGAGCAATAAAGAAAGCGGTACTGTCAATTGCCGCAGTAAACCTGATGTAACAGGCGTGCCGCTTTTTACTTCCCGAAACCCTGATACATTATAAAAAATTAAAAACTATAACCATGAAAACTCATCATTAACAGCCCAATAAAAAAGCTGTTCTGAGTGAATTACCATTTATAAAAAAGAAGAAAGGAATAGACAAGCCTAAAGAATTAGTAACCATGACAACTTTTGTTTTAAACAGCACAAAAACTGCTCTGCCTTTTTACAACAGGACACCTGTTCGTAATTTCCTGCTGTTTTTCTTCTATTTTTATAACTGTTGACGGTAGGGCAGAAAAAACAAACAGCATCGGTACAAAGGGGAAATGCCGGTGTTGTTTTTACTACAGTTAATCTGTTTACAGTATTATATTGTAAACAATAGATAAAGGAAGTGTAGAGTTAAAAACTAATAACCATGAAAACTCTAAATTTTAACAAATTCATAAAAAGAGCAGCATGGCGCTGAATGTAATATGCTGCTTTTACTTCCTTCTATACTCCCTTTAATTAAAACAATAGGAAAAATACTGTATCTGAAACAATGAGACAGTTTTTCATAGATTACAAGTATTTAATAATGCTTATAATCCCTTTTTATATGATTTTTCTCTCGCAGACCCAGCAGATTGCACTGATGGTTGTGGTTTGTCAGAAATCTGCTCGTCTGTGGGAGAAAGATTAAGAAGTAAAGATCTTTTATGTTAATATTTTTTATTCTTCACGCAGATTTGGCAAAAAAGCGAATATGGTTGTGGTTTCATCAGTAATATGCCGGTCTGCGGAAGAATAAATTTAATCCGATTTTAAATCAAACTATGATACTGCTAATTTTAAATGTTTTCATAGAGAGTCTTAGATTCTTTATGATATAATTTTGTATTCTTTCCGCAGGTCAGACACCCTGTTGTATTATCTGCTGCCCTGCGGAAGAATCTAGCATTATTTCCTGTATTTATATGATCATTTCAAATATTTTCAAAGACTTTACTTATTTACTCCAGAAAATTTCATTCTTTAAAGATATCACACATTTTAATGGATCAGGTCCAAAACGTGGGGTAATTATTTCTCCCTACTTTTCAGACCAATCCACTTTAATCCTCAACATATTTATGTCTTGCAGCCTTCATTCCAAAATAAAACATGAGAACAACTGCAAAGCTTAAAAAATAGAAAGAACTTTTCCACGAAACATCCCAGTCATGTAGTTTTCCGAAAACCGGAGGTCCAAATGCAGCAATCAGGTAGCCTACAGACTGAGCCATTCCGGATATTTTCACCGCATTGGCGCTGCTTTTTGTTCTTGTTGAAAAAAACAGGATAGACAAACTGAAAGATAAACCATTAGAAATGCCGATAATTACCGCATTCACATAGATCCATTGTGATTGAAGCCATGCAAACATCATTGTGCTGATCAGCATCAGAACACAGATTAATACAATCAATATTCTCTGATCTTTCATCTTATTGGCAATGATAGGACTGCAGAACGTAATAGGAATCATGGTGATCTGGATTACAAAAAGTACCCAGCCTGTACTGTCTCCCTGCATATGATAATCGCTAAGGAATGAAGGAAGCCACGCCACCATACAATAATAAAATAATGACTGTAATCCCATGAATATACTGATATTCCATGCCTGAGCAGATTTGAACATATTAAAATCTGAATTGCTTAATGCTGCTTTTGTCTGATCCGGATTTTTTTTATTAAAAATAAGCTCCAGGATAAGTACAAATAGTCCCAAACCGGCAATAACCAGCCATATTCCCAGAGAACCACGCCATCCGAATCCCGTCCATTCACCAATTTTCACACTGAACCCTGAAGCCAGGGCCGCCGTAAGATTCATTGCTACAGCAAAAATACCGGTCATTAAACCAATTTGCTTTGGAAAATTATTCTTAACATACCCCGGTGTTACCACATTTCCGATACAAATTCCCAGTCCGATAAACACAGAGCCCAGAAATAACATCCAGACAGATCCTGTAATGCGCAGAAACAGCCCGAAACTCAAAATAATCAGTGAATACATCAAAAAACGGCTGATACTGAATTGGTGCGAAAAACGGCTCACCAATACAGAACACGTAGCAAACATAAATAAGGGAATAGAAGTAAGAAGGCTTACCTGGAAATTATCCAGCTTCATTGCATCCCGTATATCACCCAGTACCGGAGCTACCGAAATGATAGGAGACCTGAGGTTGCTGGAAACCAATATGACAACAAGTACATTAATGATCAGCAGGGCGTAAGACGCATTCTTTCTTGTTTCACTTTTCATGATGGAAATATTTAATGCAAAATTACTTCAGTATTTTTGTTTAATTTTGCCAAAGTTTTAACCTGAAACGACATGAATTCTCATAACAGTATAGACATTGATGAATTGAAAAAAACGTATTTTGTGTGGTTTGAAGAAGACTGGAAACATGATGATATTCTTCATTCTCATCAGAAAGGGCAGCTCGTCTATGTAGAAAGCGGTTTCCAATATATTACGATTGAAGGGAAAATATATTTGCTTCCACAGAATCACGCGGTATGGATTCCTCCCGGTGCTGTTCACAAGACCAATTCGCATTCTGAGAAAATAAAACTGATGATTATGTTTGCCAATGCTGAACCGGGAAGAACTTTTGATCAGGAAATCAATGTTTTCTCCGTTCCTCCGGTTTTAAAGGGAATGATTAAGTATGCTGAAAAATGGTCAAAAAATCAATCAATTGATCCTAATGAACAGATTTTTCTCAAAGCACTTTTCAATGAACTTCCTCATTTTGTAGAACATGCTATAAAGCTTCATATTGGCCTTCCGCAGGATAAGCGTCTCACAAAAGCCATCAATTATCTCCACAGCCATTACCGGGAAGATATAAGAATAGAAGATCTTAGTGAGATTTCCCTGTTTTCTCTGCGTACTCTGGAACGCATCTTTAAAAAAGAAACAGGCAGTACTCTGAACAAATACCAACAAATCCTCCGGATTATTAAAAGTATGGAGCTGTTGAGCTCAGGAAGCCTTACCATTTCTGAAATTGCTTACGAAACAGGATATAAAAGCGTACAGTCTTTTACAAGAAGCTTTTTGTCTGTAATGCAGTTCCGGCCTTCTGATTTTATAAAAAATATGAAATAAGACCTTTTTTAAAACAAAAAAAAATCTCCGGAGATTTTCGGAGATTTTATAATTATAATTAATTTTTTTAGAACTTAAATAAGCATTCACAAACGCTCATTTTTCCTTCAACTACAGTGCTCCAGGCGCCTGTCCAGGTTCCGCCGTAGGAAGCACATATCGCAGGACAAACTTCTTTAGCATCTTCATTGCTCCAGATAGGTCCTGCAAGAACATTCATTTTATACTCAGTGCTTCCGGATGGCTCTGTATCGTATTCAACTTCGATAACACTCATCGCACCTTCAACAATAGTGCTCCATTGTCCGGTAAATTTTCCTAAATGAGCCGCAGCAATACGGCCTCCTAGTTTCTGGGCTTCGTCGTTGCTCCAAAGCGGACCTGCAACGATGTTGATTTTAAATTTTGACATGATGTAAAGTTTTTGGGTTATTTAACATTACAAAGTTGTCACTTTAAAGAGAGATATACTACCGTAGAAAACACCAAATAATAGACTAGGTATTTTCACCTAAAGGAGAAAAAATAAGAAATCAGCTCCGAAAATAGAATTTCAGAATCCTAAAAAGGCATTTTCATTTAAATATTGAATAAATGATTATAGTTAAATAAACAAAAAAGGTCCCCGTAAAAGGGAGACCTTAAAAAAACACAAATGATGAAAAAAAATTATTTCGATCCACAAATATAAGCAAAAATTACATTATGCAAAACATTGTTTTGATATAATATTTTAAAAAATATTCATTCTAGATAAAAATAATGATTCACTAATCAATTCCTGTTATCATTTGCTTATTTACAAAATATTGGTGCCAGCAGAAAATCCTAAAGAAATAACCAAATTATGCAGATAGCTGAACAGAAAATGAAGGTATTGTGATTCTGCTCATAAAAAGCTACCCTTTATTTTCGTTAATTTATTCTGCCAAACCACAAAAATATGAAACCAAAATTAATTAAAGGAGTCCCGCAACAACATTCAGGTGGATTTCATGATACAGAAAGCCGGAAGCAGTATGAAGAAGCTCTTCTACCATTAAAGTTTGAAATGCTGAAAAAGAGATTTTTTTCAGTAAACAGATGGAAAAGCTATTGCGGTGAAGGCTTTGCTGATTTTAGGCTCCATGAATCGTCAGGAAAAGAAGTTGACCGAGATCCACAGAAAGGAGATTATATGAGGATTAACATTCCAGGACCTGGAGAAAGGGAGGCCAAAGGGTATGATTGGGTAGAAGTTACAGAGATCTGCTATTACCAGGATAATACATCAGAAAGAATACAGATAACCTGCCGGCCCTCCGGAGATCCCCAAATAAAAAATAAAGGCCACATTGCTCATTTTTACAGTGCCGGAGCGACCTCTACATTTATGATATCCAGAACTCCAGGCCATTTGAAAGCTGCAGTATATGGAAGAAATGAAACCCCTAATTTTAAAGCTAAGTTTATCGATGTGATCCGCAATCTAATGGTCGCAGCAGGAGGTATAATGGGAGTTTCAAAAATCCAGTGGAAACAGCTTGCTGATGGCTTTTTGGATTTTGACTGATATCGGAATATCTTTTTTTGACTTAAATCAAAGTTCCGGAACCGCCTTCTGCTTATTTTCGCCGCTTAAAAAATAAGCTATGGCAGAACTAGAAAAAATTATATGGATATCCATTATCTTAATCGTCATTATTTCGGTAAAAAACAGAATTAAACTGACGCTTCCTGTTCTGCTTGTATTGGCAGGACTTATACTCAGTCTTACAGGGCTGGTTCCCTCCATTGAAATGAGCCCGGAAATGATCTTTTATGTGGTATTGCCCCCAATTCTGTTTGATGCGGCCTGGAATACCTCAGTTCCGGATTTTAAAAAAGAATTTTCAAAAATATCTGTTCTGGCTGTAGGATTGGTATTTCTTACCACCACAATAATTGCTTTTGCCGTGCACAGCATGATTCCGGGATTTAGCTGGCCGCTCGCATTTATTCTCGGTGCTGTTGTTTCTCCTCCTGATGCAGTTGCCGCTACCAGTATCACAAAAAATCTTCCCATCCCTCAGAAACTGGTCACCATCCTTGAAGGAGAAAGCCTGCTGAATGATGCTTCAGCACTTATTGCCTATAAATGTGCCGTTGCAGCGGTTACCAGTGGAGTTTTCTCTTTCTGGGATGCAGGAACTCAGTTTATAACAGCAAGTCTGGGAGGGATCATAGCCGGACTGCTTCCCGGTTTCCTCTTTCTGAAACTTCACAGATATTTTAACGACCAGAGTAATGCGGAAACATTTGCTGTTCTGCTGTTGCCTTTTGCCGTATATAGCATGGCAGAACATTTACACTGCTCAGGAGTGCTGGCTGTTGTCACCCTTGGAATGTTTCTTTCTTGGAATTCATTTTTCATCTTCAGTGCAGGCAGCAGGATACAGATGGGGAATTTCTGGGAGGTGATCATTTTTGTATTGAATGGGCTGGTATTTCTTATCCTTGGAATGCAGCTGCCTGAGATAATAGCAGATATTCCGGTTTCCGGGCTGCCGGTTCTCATAGTATATGGATTTCTGATATTCATTATCCTCGTCGTCATCAGACTCTTTATTCTAGCTGTATTTCCCGTTTTTTCCGATAAGATTCCGGAAAATCGACACCGTTTTATGAACCAGACCAAAAAAGAATATCTTATTTTATCATGGTCGGGAATGAGGGGCGTGGTTTCGTTGGCAGCTGCATTAGCCCTGCCTTTTCATCATAGCATCACAATTGAACAGAGAAGTACACTCCTGTTCATCACTTTTGTTGTGATTCTTTTTACACTTTTGATACAGGGGCTTACCCTTCCGAAGCTCATCAGAATGATAAAACCTGTAGCACAGAACGTACAGAATGAAGAAATACTGAACAGACAGCTTCTCGAAAAATCAATCTTATTTCTGAGGAATTTTAAAAGCGAAAGTGCTGCTACACAGCATGCCCTGACAAAAATGACAGAAAAGCTGGAAAAAGAAGAAAAAGACATCCTTAACACTGAAAAAGATTCGGCCTCTACCGGAGATCAGGCTTTCCTTAAAAAAGTGTATTATGATCTGGAACTTCAGCTTGTCGGCCACCAGAGAAAAGAATTGATCAAAAGCTATCATACCGGCGAATTTTCCCTTGAAGTGATCCGTAAAAAAGAATGGGAACTGGATTTCTGGACGGCTACAATCCACCATGAAATGGAAACTCTGAGCAATAGTAGCATTTCTTCCGTTCAATGATTTTTTCTTTTTTGACTTAAGTCAAAGTTTTGCATTACCGCTTACAAGACATTTGCATCCGAATATTTTTATATACAAATTTATGAGTACAACATTAGAAAAAGGACAGACCCTCAGCTTCTATCAGGCCGCCGCACCCATCATTATATCGGTGTTCGGGGTTTACCTTACCATTGGAACAGCATTAGGTGTGCTGCCGGAGTTTGTTCAGAAGAATCTGGGCTTTGACAGTATTATGATAGGTCTTGTTATCGGGCTGCAGTCATTGTCAACTCTTTTAACACGGGCTTATTCCGGAAAGATCACAGATACAAAAGGAGCCAAGAACAGCAAAATGACAGGGGTAATCCTGGCTGTTATCGCTGGAATCGCTTATGTGCTGGCTGTATCATTTCAGAAAAATCCGGCATTGGCACTTTCGTTTCTGCTGCTGGCAAGAATTATTCATGGGGTAGGTGAAAGCTTTCTGGTTACTGGCGCTTTAACTTGGGGAATAGGTTTGGCAGGACCCTCCAATTCAGGAAAAGTAATGACATGGAACGGAATTGCCATGTACGCCGGGATTGCTATCGGGGCTCCGTTGGGTATCTGGATCAGTAAAGGATATGGCGATTTCCCAGCATTTATGCTTATTATTCTGCTACCTTTTGTAAGCTGGATCGCGACCATGAAATTACCTTCAATCCCAGTGGATAAAGATCACGTGAGAACCCCTTTCTATAAAGTTATCGGAGCTATTTCCGGGCAGGGGATCAGTCTGGCGTTTTCTTCCATGGCATTTGGATGTATCGCTTCTTTTATTGCTTTATTCTTCACAGAAAGGAACTGGGGTGATGCTTCTCTGGTTTTCATGACTTTTGGAGCCTGTTATGTTCTTACCCGGATCTTTTTTGCTTCTTTTCCAGATAAATACGGGGGCTTTAGAATTGCATTCATTTCTCTTATCATCGAGGTAATCGGACAGCTTCTGATCTGGACATCCGCTTCCAGAACAGGTGCAGTTATCGGATGTGGATTAACGGGAGTAGGATTTTCACTGGTTTTTCCGGCATTGGGAGTATTGGCCATTCAAAAAGTAAAACCACAGATGAGAGGAACAGCTTTGGGTGCTTATGTAGCTTTTGTAGATCTTTCACTGGGGCTTGCCGGTCCCGTTGCAGGGATTGTTGCCACTGGATTTAGTTATCAGACCGTGTATTTGTTTGGGGGAGTCAGCTGTGTTCTTTCTTTAATCATCCTCATGTTGAATAAAAAATAAAACAGATATGACCCCAAATTCTATAAAAACAGAAAAAATACGTTCTAAGTTTACTGTTAAAGGTAAAAAATTCCTGACCCCTCATTTTATCCGCGTGGCTTTTGAAATTGATGATCAGCAGGAAGAATTGCTGACTTATGTAAAATCGGGCTCCAATAATAAACTTTTTATTCCCGCAAAATCATTAATATCATCAGACGAAAAGCGAATCAAAGCTGATTGGGAGTTTATCACAAGAACTTATACCAATCGTAAAATTGATCTGGAAAACAGAGAGCTGTTGATTGATTTTGTCGCTCACGGAGACAACGGACCGGCCTCAGCATGGGCTTTAACAGCTGTTCCCGGTGAAACACTTGAAGTAGGAATGAAGCAAAGTTCCAGGCCGTTGGTTCCAGATGCCGATTTCTATCTGTTCATAGGTGATGCAACAGCCCTTCCGGTGATCTGTGCCATTGTAGAAGAACTTCCGTCTTACGTTACGGCAAAAGTACTGTTGGAAGTATACGGAAAAGAAGATGAAATGATCCTGTGTTCTGCCGCGGATGTATCTGTACACTGGCTGCATAATGCAGAACCTGAAAAAGGGAGCATACTTGCAGATACAGCCAGAAATATTGACCTTCCCGGAGGAATACTGAAAAAATACATCTACGCCGCCGCAGAATATTCCACAATAAAAGCGATTAAAGACTATTTCAAAACAGAATTGAACTGGGATCCTTATGGATTATACACCTGTTCATATTGGAAATCCGGACAGTCTGAAGAGGAAGGGAAACCTTAAGAAAACGAGGAAATACAGCCATTTATTGCTACATTTGCTGATAACTGATTCACATCAATGGAAGAACTGTTAAGCTCATATATTAAAAACAAAATATCGGTGACGGATGAAGAAATGAATACCATTCTTTCTTATTTTAAACCTATCAGACTGAAAAAGAATGAACTTCTTCTTACCAACGGGCAGACCAGCCAGCGGACTTTTTTCGTAGTAAAAGGCTGTCTCAGGATATTTTTCATCAATGAAGAAGGGCAGGACTCTACCCGGTATTTTGCTTTTGAAAATCAGTTTGCCACTGCGCTCGTCAGTTTTATTACTTCAGAACCTTCGGAGGAGTTTATTCAGGCCGTAGAAGAGTCGGAAGTGTATTACATAACTCACCAGAGTTTTTATCATTTACTTGATATTATTCCGCAATGGGAGAAATTCTACAGGATCTATCTTGAAATTGCCTATGTTACCAATACCAGACGACTGATGTCTTTTCTGGTTCAGGATGCGCTTGAAAAATACCGCCAGCTGCTGGATGAGAATCCGGTTATTGTACGCAGGTTATCCAATAAAATGGTGGCTTCCTATCTCAATATTTCCCAGGAGACCTTAAGCAGGCTGAAATCCAAGCTTTAAGTTTCTTTTGGCCAGAATCCATGTTTTAGAACAACACGGTTTTCCGATTTTGTAATTCTTAAATATTCAGATCATGAACAAATTAGATATTTTCATGGGAATTGTCCTGCTGAAAACTAAAATTGCAGCCCATACCTATCATTTAAAAATACAAAGTTCAGACTTTTTACAGCAGGGAAATACGGCTGAATTTTTCTTTTCCAATCCTTATTATGATCCGCAAAGTAAAGTTCATCAATATCCTTTCTGGAATTACGAACCCGTTTACCACACCGCTGATTTTGCTGTCCACACCTTCTCAGAAGAAACCTCCCAATGGATAAAAGCCGTTCAGGAAGGAGATACTGTATTTTTCAGACAAATATCAGACGCATCTGAAGCTGACGAAACAGGGGAACATTATTTCCTGATTGGCGATGTGACTTCATTATCCCGGTTATATGAGATCAACAGGACGTTATCCGTAAGTAAAACGGTCAGCAGCCTGATCTATGCGGAACAGGATGAAGAGCTCTTCCCCGACCTGGATCACAGTTTTCCCTTGAATTTTTTCATTTCAAAGCCTGTTAAACCAGAAAAGGTTATTGAGCATATCCGGTATCATTTCCCGGAAAATGCAAAAAATACCATCGCTTATATTTTAGGGAATGCATCAGTTACAGAAGTTGTTTCCAGGTACATCAGAAAAGATCCCTCGTTCAGAATTTTGAAAATATATTGATTACGGTTCAGGATAATAACTTTAGATATAGACAGGTTTTGAAATTAGAAAATAGAAGTTAGGAATCTGTTTGAATTCACTGTTGTTGGGTTTGCGCAAGGACGCTATTTTTTACCAGCTTTATGAGTATAAAAGGCGCAAAGATTTTATCTCCGATAAAATTTAATACTGCACGACTTGCCGAAAATCTTGGATTTTCTTTCGCCTTAAAAACGTTAGCATAATCAAAAACTTTGCACCCTTGCGTTTTCCAACCCAGAGACTGCCATCCTTTCAGCTTTCTTAGTCCGAACCTAATTTATTCTGGACTGAATCATAAAGAGAAAATTCTCAAAAAATTAATGTTAGACATTCTTTCCGGAAAAATTTAAGCCTTATATTTGCAGAACAATGTTAAAATGGTTTTCCATAGTATGCTCAATGATGTATGTGTTTGCTACCACTAATGCGGCGGAAGTACTCAAAGTACCTGTCTTCGTAGAGCACCTTATGGAATATGAAGGAAATTTTGCTGAATTTGTCATGGAGCACTATGACAATCACAAAAAAGATTCCGACTGGGATACAGACCAGAAACTGCCATTTATTAACCCTCCGGTTGTATTAATGGTACAAGCCCAGCTTCCGGAACTCAACTTTCAGATCGAAAAACCTAAGGAAATCATTATTTCCCAGAAAAAAACATCTTATCAGGAAAAAGACTTTCCCAGTCTTTATCTTTCCAGAATTTTCCAGCCTCCGCGGCAGTCTTAATGGTCCTTTATATTAAAAATTAATGCTTAAGCTTTAAGCAGTCAATTCTTATTATCCATTAATTAATCCGTTGTACATAAAAGTACTTTTTCCGCTTTAAACACTGAAAATGGTGTGGAATAACTTGTCCTTGTAAAGGAATATTACATACCATGTTTGTTCTTCAAAACTAAAGCATTTACAATTTTAGCTGAAACAAAAGTCTGAAAAGGGCTTTATAAAGTACACCGGATAATCAATCCAAATTTTTCATGTTAAATAAAATTATTGAGTTTTCTGTAAAGAATAAACTCATCATTGCTCTTTTTACCATCGGGCTTATCCTTTTTGGGGTTTATGAAACTACGAAGCTTCCTATCGATGCTCAGCCGGATATCACCAACAACCAGGTACAGGTCATTACCACAGCCCCGTCTTACGGAGCTGCAGATATTGAAAGGCTGGTAACATTTCCTATCGAACAGGCTACAAGCAATATCAGCGGAATTACCGAGCTGCGAAGTTTTTCACGTTTCGGACTGTCTCTGGTAACTGTAGTTTTTGATGATAATACAGATGTTTACTGGGCACGCCAGCAGGTACAGGAACGTCTTCAGCTTGTTCAGGAAAATATTCCGGAAGGGATTGGAAAACCGGAACTGGGACCTATCTCAACAGGTCTTGGTGAAATTTTCCAGTATGTTGTACGGGCTAAAAAAGGTTACGAACATGTATATGATGAAACAGAGCTCAGAACCATCCAGGACTGGGTAATCAGACGTCAGCTTTTAGGAACAAAAGGAGTGGCAGATGTCAGCAGCTTTGGAGGAAAACTGAAACAGTATGAGATTGCTATCAATCCTAATAAACTTCAGGCCTTCAATATTAATATTAATGATGTATTTGCAGCGCTGGAAAAGAATAACCAGAATACGGGTGGCGCTTATATTGAGAAAAAAGAAACTGTACTTTTTATCCGTAGTGAAGGACTTTTAGGGAGTACGGAAGATATCGGAAATATTCAGGTGGCAGATACGAAAGAAGGAATTCCGGTACACATTAAAGACGTAGCATCCGTAAAAATCGGATTTGCAACCCGTTATGGTGCGATGACCTACAATGACACAGGAGAAGTTTCCGGAGCAATTGTCCTGATGCTGAAAGGTGAAAATGCCAATGAAGTGATCGGGAATATTAAGCAGAGGCTTGAAAAGATTCAGGAGTCACTTCCCGAAGGAGTAGTAATAGAACCTTTCCTTGACCGTGCAAAAATGGTAAACAATACCATCAGTACTGTAAAAACAAACTTAATGGAAGGGGCCTTGATCGTTGTTTTCATTCTCGTTCTGTTTTTAGGAAACTTCAGGGCAGGACTGTTGGTAGCGTCGGTGATCCCTTTATCCATGCTTTTTGCCATTATTATGATGAATATTTTCGGAGTAGGAGGCAACCTGATGAGCCTCGGTGCTCTTGACTTCGGACTCATCGTGGACGGGGCCGTCATCATTGTGGAATCTGTACTTCACCAGCTCGCGCATAAAAAACATTTCGGAAAAGATAATATTCTCAGCAAAAAAGAAATGGATGCCCAGGTTTCCGGTTCTGCTGCGAAAATGGTGAACAGTGCTGTTTTCGGACAGATTATCATCCTGATTGTATATCTTCCGATCTTTACATTACAGGGAATTGAAGGCAAAATGTTCAAACCTATGGCACAGACTGTTGCATTTGCCCTGGTTGGTGCGTTTCTTCTTTCATTAACGTATATTCCGATGATGAGCTCCTTGGTACTGAGCAGAAAGAAAAAAGTAAAAGATAATATTTCAGATAAGGTAATGGCCAAAGCAGAGGCTGGTCATCAGAAACTCCTGATCAAAGCCCTTAAATATAAAAAATCAATCATTTTTGGGGTATTGGTTCTTTTTGCGGGTGCTGTTGTTACACTTTCCAGGATGGGAGGAGAATTTATTCCGTCATTAGAAGAAGGTGATTTTGCCGTTGAAATGAGGATTCTTCAGGGCAGTAATATCAATGAAACCAAAAAAATAACTACGCAGGCCGCCGGAATTTTATTAAAGGAATTTCCCGAAATAGAAAAAGTAGTTACCAAGATCGGAAGTGCCGAGATTCCTACAGAACCAATGCCAATGGACGCCGGAGATATGATCATTGTTTTAAAGCCTAAAAAAGACTGGACCTCTGCAAAATCTTTCCCAGAGCTTTCTGAAAAAATGAGTAAATCCCTTCAGGTTATTCCGGGGCTTACTACAGGATTTCAATTCCCCGTACAGATGCGTTTTAATGAGCTGATGACCGGAGCACGCCAGGATGTGGTATGCAAAATCTACGGTGAAGACCTGGACAGTCTTGCGGTTTATGCGAAAAAGCTGGGAAGTATTATCAATACGGTAAAAGGAGCTCAGGATCTTTATCTGGAACCTGTTGTAGGAGCCCCACAGGTCGTTATTGATTATAACCGGGCAGAACTTTCCCGTTACAATATTTCTGTGGCAGAAATCAACAGGGTGATCAATATGGCTTTTGCAGGGCAGACAGCCGGAGCCTTGTATGAAGGAGAAAGGAAGTTTGATATCGTCGTGCGTATGGATAATGAGCATAAGAAAGATATTTCAAGCATTCAGAATCTTTTGGTTCCTACGCCTTCCGGTGAACAGATTCCTTTGTCTCAACTGGCCAGAGTGGAACTGAAAAACAGCCCTAATCAGATCCAGAGAGAAGATACCAAGAGAAGAATTGTGGTAGGATTCAATGTACGCGGAAGAGATGTTCAGAGCATTGTGGAAGAGCTTCAGCAGAAAGCAGATAAAAGTCTTAAACTCTCATCAGGATACACGATCTCTTATGGTGGTGCTTTTGAAAATCTGAATGAGGCCAAAGCAAGACTGGGAATTGCTGTTCCGATTTCCCTGGTTATGATTTTCCTGCTGCTGTTCTTTGCGTTCGGTTCGGTAAAACACAGTCTTCTGATTTATACAGCTATTCCATTATCGGCGATTGGCGGAGTTTATTTTCTTGCTTTAAGAGGAATGCCGTTCAGCATCAGTGCCGGAGTTGGATTTATCGCACTTTTCGGGGTTGCTGTACTTAACGGAATCGTTTTAATATCAGAATTCAACCGCTTAAAAAACAATGGAATACAGAATACAAGCAGAATTGTACTGATGGGAACGAGAATTAGGTTGCGTCCGGTTCTGATGACCGCTTTTGTAGCTTCCCTGGGGTTTCTTCCGATGGCATTAAGCAATGGGGCAGGTGCAGAAGTACAACGGCCATTGGCAACCGTAGTGATCGGTGGTCTTATGCTGGCGACACTCCTTACCTTATTTGTCCTGCCTATTCTTTACGTCCTGTTTGAACATATTAATAAAAGTAAAATGAAATTTTCAAAAAAAGTAAACTATAAAAAGCTGTCTGTATTCGCCTTACTTCTTTCATTTGGGGGAGTCAGTGCTCAGGAGACCATTACTTTTGAGCAGGCTCTGGAAAAGGCCTATCAGCAGAACGGAACTTTAAAGAGTTCAAAATTAATATCTGATTATCAGGAAAAGCTGAAAGCCAGTTACCTTGATATTCCACAGCTTGAACTTTCCGGAGCTGTAGGACAGATTCAGGGGCAGGAAACTGATAACTCGTTTACCATATCACAGAGGTTCAGCTTTCCGACCGTGTATTCAAAAAGAAAACAGCTTTTGAATGCGGAATGGAATGCCAGTATAATTAATCAGAAACTTACAAAAAATCAGCTTACAAAAGAAGTTTCTGATGTATTTTACAGGATTTTAACTCTTCAGGAAAAAAAGAAAGTCCTGGAATACATCAGCGGTCTGTATAATCAATTTTCAGAAAAAGCAAGTCTGAGACTGAAGAAGGGAGAAGCCAATATCCTGGAAGAATCAACAGCTGTCTTACAGAAAGAACAGGCCGGAATACAGCTGAATTCCCTTGAAAACGATCTGAATATCGCCAAACTACAGCTTCAGTTACTCCTTCAGTCCGAAATACCTTATCAGCCGGTAGCAGATAAAGTGCTGATGGGTGTAAATCTTCAGCTTTCCGATGACCAGGTAAAGCAGCATCCTGAACTGCAATATCTTCAACAACAGATTAAAGCCGGTGAAGCTGAAGTTCAGCTGGAAAAGAGCAGACTTTTGCCCGAACTTATGATTGGATATACCAACCAAAGCATGAAAAACATCAATAACAGCCGTTTTAATTCTGTTCAGGTGGGTGTGGGAATTCCTGTATTTACTAAAGGTCAGCGGGCCCTGACTAAGGCTGCCGAAGCTAAAATCGTTGTTACCGAAAATCAGTATCAGCGTAAAGAAATTGAGCTTAAAAACAGGCTTTCACAGCAGATCAGTAATTATATGAACCTGGAAAAGATCATTGAAAACTATGAACAGAAACAGCTTCCTAAATCCGAAACGATTCTGAATGCTGCGCGGAAGCAGATGGAGGTCGGGGAAATCGATTATCTGGATTGGGTAATTTTAGTCAACCAGGCTGTTAAAATCAAAGCAGATTATATCGACCAGCTGGAAAAGCTGAACCAAACCGGAGCGGAACTTAATTTCTTAATTTCAAAATAACAACGGAATGCATTTCAAAAAAATATCAATATATAGTCTTTGTCTAACCTTAGTTTTATCTTCATGCTCCGGGAAAAAGGAAGAAGAAAAAACTGTTTACGAGAACAAAAAATTTGCCCAAGGCAATGAAAATACGGTTCATCTTTCGGAAAAACAGCTTCAGTCCGTAGGATTGACTACCACTTCCATCCATAACAGAAATATGGAAAAATTGGTAAGGCTGAATGGAAAGGCAGAAATTGCTCCGTCACATATCAGCTCGGTTTCCAGCATTATGGGCGGACATATCAAATCGATTAATGTGATCAGTGGAAGCCGTTTCAGTAAAGGACAGGTTCTTGCGGTAGTGGAAGACCCTCAGTTTATACAGCTTCAACAGGACTATCTGGTCACCAGAGCCCAGCTGGAATCGGCAAGACTGAATTTAAATCGCCAGAAGGATCTTAATACAAGCAAAGCCAGCAGCGATAAAACCTTACAGACGGCTCAGGCAGATTATTCCACGCTTAATGCAACCTTAAAAGGGCTGGAGGAAAAGCTTAGAATTATCGGGATCAGTGCCAAAGGACTGAATTCCGGAAATATCAGAAGCAGAATTAATGTGTATGCCCCTTTCAGTGGTTTTGTAAGCAAAATCCTGGTGAATAACGGACAATATGTAAATCCTTCCGATACTTTATTTGAACTGATTAATCCAGCGGGACTATTACTGGAATTAAAGGTATTTGAAAATGATGTGAATGATATCAAAACAGGGCAGGAGATCCTGGTATACAGCAACCAGAATCCTGAATTGAAATCCAATGCCAAAATCATAAGCGTTGTTCCGAATATCGAAAACGGAGGCTCTGCTACGGCTATAGCTCAATTATCGACCGCCAATTCCGAGTTTGTAAAAGGAATGTACATTAATGCTGAAGTGGTGATCAGCAGCCGTTATACGGAAGGATTACCCAATGAATCTGTGGTGTCTTTTGAGAATAAAAACTATGTTTTCGAAGACCTTGGTAAGTCACAGTATAAAATGATTCCTGTAACTGTCGGAATTTCAGATGATCAGTTTACAGAAATCTTAAAAGCGGAACATCTGAAGAATAAAAAAATAGTACAGAAAGGAGCCTACGGCCTGCTGATGATGCTTAAAAACAAAGCAGAGTAAAGGTACTTCATCTATTTCTTATACTTATAAAGCAAAAGAGAAACAGTTTCAGGCTGTCTTTTTTGCTTTTTTTGTTTATACTTTTATGATGCTCATTTATTTCTTGTTATCATTTTTTTACTGATGCTCCTTTTAAAAGAAATTCCAGTACTTTTTCTGTATAGTCAAACCTTTTTTGAAGATAAAAGATATTGTTGTCTTTGTTCTGGACTGTACTCAGCCCATTCTTTTCAGCAACTATGGTGATCGCGTTATGGATCTGGTCTTCAAAGGGAATGATCAGGTTTTTTCTGAGGGTCGTAATTTCTCCGTTAGATCCAAACCTTAAGCTGGTTGTATTTTTAATGCTTTTTTCAAGTTCCTCTATTTCTTTTTCTCTTATCTTCAGCTGATTACCGACCAATAAAACCTTTTCGCTATCAAAGTTTGATTTTTTTATTTCGTACTCAGACTGTAAACGCTGAAGCTCCAGCTCCCATGTCTTAATCTGAGCATTTAATCTTGCTTCTGCTTCTTTATATTGAGGCATTTTCTCCAAAATGTACTGAATATCTACATAACCGGTTTTTTGTGCACTGCTGAAACTAAAAAATAAGAATACTAAAAATGTGAGGAGTGTTTTCAGGTTTTTCATGGTATAATGAGTATTAAAGGTTATTAATGATCTAAAGAACGACAGATGGGGTTAATTATTATCTCATTATGTCCTTTGTTCCTTATAGCCCATAGGATTGAAAACCAGCAAATCTGCTAACTTCTCGACTTTCATATGAGAAATAAAGAGTGTTCCCGATACATTTATCCGGGATCCGTTGGCAAAACAATGATATTTCGCAGGTTTTTAATTTTAAAAATAGTATTCTATGCATAACTCATGTTAAAGCATTATATTTAAGGAGTGAATTAGTTTAAAAAGGATTTTAGTGTATTATTAATGAAGAACTTTTATTAAAAAATATGACAAAAAAACCTTTACACAATTTCCATATTCCGGTAATGGGGCTTGCCTATACGATAGACAGCCCGATTCGTGTTGCGCAATATGGAATTTCTTCCGTGATCTCTATTATTGATGATGAGATCCTGGAAAAAATGAAAGATTTTTATAACAAAAAATTTAATCTCAATTATCTGGGAATCTCCACGAAAATGGAAGATTACAGAGCCAAGAGAATTACGGACTATCTGGATATGGTAGATGATATCGTGAATGAAAAATTTGAATCATTCAAACAGGAAATCAGCAGAAATAGAGAAGCATTAAAAAACTTCATCTCAATTCTTCCCAATAGTTCAGATTTGAAAGCCGGGCTTCAGAATCTTATCAGCCAGAAAGATCATTTTGGTTGTGGGATCAGAAATTTTATTGAAACCAATTTAATGCCCGGAAGTATAGATGTCAATATCATGACGAAAGTGGATAAGGACAATTATAAAAATGGCGAACAGCTTCCGGTGATCTACAATGACGCCCATGCTTCATTGCGGGGATTTGCCAACAGTAAGCTGTCTTCTTCCGTAGTTTTATCTGCCGGGATGAATCCTCGCCTTTACAGTTATCTTGAAGAATTTGAAGACTTCTTTCCTGATCAGAACGGAGTGATAAAAAAGAAAATAATCCTTAAAGTCAGTGATTTCCGTTCAGCCATGATTCAGGGTAATTTTCTGGCCAAAAAAGGGCTCTGGGTTTCAGAGTACAGAATAGAGTCGGGGCTGAATTGCGGAGGACACGCATTTGCCACGGATGGACTTCTGCTTGGACCTATTATGGAAGAATTTAAGCAGAAAAAGAACGACCTGATCCAGTCTGCTCATTCTTTAATGACTGCGGCACTGGAACAGAAAGGAAAATATGCCGTTTCTCAGCCGTTAGAAATGAAAATTACCGTTCAGGGCGGAGTGGGTACCTCAGAAGAACATGACTTTCTTCTTGAAAACTATCATGTGGACAGCGTAGGATGGGGCTCACCATTCCTACTGGTTCCGGAAGCAACTTCTGTAGATCCTGAAACCAGAAAACTTCTTTTAGAAGCTAAAGAACAGGATTATTACACGAGCAATATGTCTCCTTTAGGAGTTCCTTTCAATACCATACGGGGAACATCCAATGAAGCAGTAAAACATCAGAAAGAAAAAGCTGGAAGATACGGAAGCTCATGTCCCAAAAAGCTGCTGGCATTAAGCAAAGAGTTCTCATCAGAAGGGATCTGTACTGCTTCAAAAAAGTATCAGGATATCAAATTACAAGAACTACAGACTGAACAGGAAACACTATCTGCTGAAGATTTTAACAAAAGAAAAGCACAGATTACCGATAAAGCCTGCCTGTGTGTAGGGCTGGTAAATTCAGCTTATATGGAACAGAATATCCGGATAAAAGGAGAAAAACAGGGTGTGGTAATATGCCCCGGACCGAACCTTGCTTTCTTTGATAAGGAAGTTTCCCTGTCAGAAATGGTACAGCATATCTATGGAAATGCCAATATCCTTCCTGATAAACAACGTCCCAATATGTTTATCAACGAACTTAAAATGTATGTGGCCTATTTAAAGAAAGAAATCGAAAATTCTTCTGTAACGATGACCAATGCACAGACTAAAAAATGGAATGCATTCAAAAAGAATATGCTGGAGGGGATAGAGTATTATAGCGATCTTTTTAAAAAAACGTCTTTCTTTAAAAACACATTGGATACTATAAATCTGCAATTGCAGCAACATAAACTGGAACTTACAGCCATTGAGATTCCTCAGGTTGAAAAGTAACAGGTCTTTTTAATTGATAGATAAAAACAGCTTTCGGAAGAAGGCTGTTTTTCATTAGAACTATGAATATTGTAATCTGCAAAATCTGAGATTTTTTTTATGCTCACAGATTTTTGTTGGAGTTACGCAAAGTCGCTATTTTTTAATCAGCTTCATGGTATAAGACGCAAGGATTTTATCTCCGATAAAACAATCTATAACTTACTGAAAATCTTCGATGTTCCAGCACTTTAAAGCAGCGTAATGGTTAAAACCCTTGTGTCATTGCATTTTCCAACTAATCAGAATATTCTTTCAAAAGCTGTCTGTAGCTCATCAGGATAGACGATTTTGAAATAAACCCTATAAATCCGTTGTCTTCACTTACCACGGGAAGATTCCACATCCCTGTATCATCAAATATTTGAAGGATTTCCAGAGGCTTATCCTCTCGATGCAGTACGGCTGGCGGAGTTTTCATGATCTGGGCTACGGTCAGAGAATGGTCTGCTTCAAAGTTAAAAAGATACGGCCGGATATCATCAAGGGTAAGAATGCCCTTTAGTTTTCCTTCCTGATCTACCGCTGCAAAGATATTTTTATTCCCGTTTTTCACCCGTTCAAAGAGTTCGGAAACAGAAGCTGTTTCCTGGATGGTTTCGGGATATTTATCGATAAAATCTTCTGTTCTTAGTGCAAAAAGTATATTTTTATCATGTTTATTGGTGAAAATTTTCCCTTGGTCAGCTAGTGATTTCAATTCCGGAGAAATAGGAGAGAACCATTTTGCAATCAGGTAAGACATCACCGAAACAATCATCAGCGGGATAAAGAGATCATATCCGAAACTGGATTCTGCAATCAGGAAAATAGCGGTAAGAGGAGCATAAAGGACTCCGCTCATGGCACCAGCCATCCCCACAAGAACAAGATTTGTAACCGGGACTTCCGTGAAACCGAGATGCTGGCATATCAATGCAAATAAATAACCAACTGTTCCTCCGGCAAAAAGAGAAGGTGCAAAATTACCTCCGTTTCCTCCGCTGAATATAGTAAAAGAAGTAGCAAAAGCCTTTAATAGGCATACCAGAACAAGAAAAATAATCACAGTCCAGTCTCCGATTTCAAAATATCTGAAAAAACTGTTTCTAATTACAGCCTGAATTTCACCTCCTGTAAAAGCTTTTACAGTTTCATATCCCTCTCCGAATAATGGAGGAAAAAGAACACAAAGAAGGGAGAGTACGGCCCCTCCAAACATAGCCTTACGTATTCTTGAAAGCTTAAGCCTGCTGATAAAATGCTCTACTTTTTGAGAAATAAAAACAAAATAACGGGCATAAAGTCCTGTTACCACTCCCAAGATGAGATAGTAGGGAACATTTTTATAGTTAAAGGCTTCTCTGGTATAAAACCTGAAAAGCACATCTTCCTGTAGCAATATTCTGGATAAAAGACTTCCGCAGACCGCAGCAACCACTAAAGGAATAAAATCTGTGAAAACCACTCCTGTAAGAAGAATTTCAAAAGCAAACATGATTCCGGCAATTGGTGCATTAAAGGCAGAAGCAATACCGGCAGTGGCTCCGGCAGCCAGCAAAAGGGTACGTTCTTTATAGCTCAGTCTGTAGGTCTGGGCATAATTGGACCCAATAGCTGCCCCGGTTACCGCAATCGGACTTTCTAACCCCGCAGATCCTCCAAGCCCTACCGTTACGGCACTCTGAATTACCTGGGAATACATTTTTACAGAAGCTACAATGCTTGAATTCTGTGCTATCTCATACAAAATAGCTCCGATTCCTTTCCGGTCCTGACCTTTAAACAAAGTAAGAACAATCAATGTAGTGAGAACAATTCCCAAAAAAGGAAAAACAATATAAAATAAAATCTGATATTCGAAATGAACCTTATGGGTAATAAAATAATGGATATTGTGCACCAGCGTCTTCAGGATTACCCCCGCAAGACCGGCAGTACAGCCTACAAGGATCCCGGAAAGCACCAGAAACTGATTCCTGCTGAGTCTGTTGTTCAGCCAATGGAGAATAAGTTCATAACTACGGGCTTTTTCCAGTCCGTAATTCTGAAAATCTCTTTTAAATTTTAGAAAGCTTAGGTATTTTTTTTTGTTGTGAATCTTCACCTGAGAATAGTTTTAACCTCAAAAGGTAATGTAAAGGTAAGCATATCTTTATAAACAGATAAACCTAATTTCAAGCAAACGGCTGTAATGTGCTGCCAGTCAATCGAAAATAATTTCACATAAAAAGACTGAGTAACAGGCTTCAGCTGGATTCAGAATGATCTTTCTTCAGATTGCTGATAAAGTAGGAGGGGCTCACCCCGGTTTCTTTTTTAAAGATAACGGCAAAAACTTCCCGGGAAGAAAAACCACAGGCTTCAGCCAGATAACTGATCTTATATTCCCTGTAAATGGGATTTTCATACAGCTTTTTGGTAATATAATCAATGCGGAGGCTGTTGATATAATTATTGTAATTTTTCTCCTTATGCTGTTTGATGATCTCTGAAAGATATCTGGTATTGGTATTCAGTTCATTCGCAAGAGAAGTAAGGCTGAGATCTTTTTTAATAAATTTTTGGGATTTTTCAAATTTATCCAGCTTAAGCAGAATCATATTCATGGTATCATCGGTAATATAGATACTTTTTTCCGAGTTTCCCGCTTCTTCACGATCTGTAGGAGTAGCAGGAATATTTTCTAGGTTTTTGATGGCAAGATCATATTTATCGTGAAGCTTTTTTCTGCTTACTCTCCATAAAACCCAGCCTGCCGCAGTAATAAAAATAATGAGAGCCAATGCAGACAGCAGAATTTTCCGGATATTACCGGTGTGGGCCTGGCCCTGTTTATCCATTATTTGTTTTACAGGAATATTGATGGCTTTCTTTTCTGCATTCACTAAACTGTCATTAAGCTTTGTATAGAGATTCATATATTTTTTTGAAGCCGTTTTTTCTCCAAGTTCTACATAGGATTTGAAGTATACTTCGTATATATCTCTTCGGATATAAGGCATGCTGATTATTTTCTCAAACTGCTCGGCACGGGATGCATAATAGACGGACTTGTCATATTCTTTCTGATCATAGTAAAGCCAGGCATATTCATTCAGAACAGTTATTTCCAGGTTTTTAGAAACATTATATTGTTTGTTCTGGCATATTTCTAAAGCTTTGCCAAAATAAGTTTCTGCATCATTTATCCTTCCGGAAGCAACACTTGTCATTCCCAGATTAATATTAACCAGTGCCAGCATATGATATTTTTTCGATACAAAATCCTTATCGTTTCCAATCTTCACTGTGCTTTCAAGGCATTTCTTCTGATAATAAATAACACTATCCAACGGTGCATTCACATGGGCCGAATAACTTGCGAAACCAATGTATGTTAAAGCATTTAAATAGTTTTTTTTATCACTGGATGTTATTTTCTCAGATATTTTTAATGCTTTTCTTAATTCTTTGATACATTCATCATTGAAACCGAGTTCTGTATAGGATGAAGCCCTCAGTCTGTAAACATTGGCCAGAATAGAGGCGTCTTTTAGTTCCAGTGCCAGTTTTTCAGCTTCTCCACTTAAATCGATTACTTTTTTATGGTTCCCCAGATCAAAGTATCTGGCCATAAGCATAACACTGCTCTCCAGAACTCCTTTTTTATATCCTTTCTTTTTTGAAATGGTATAGATTTCATGTGAAAGTTCTATGGATTGGGAAGGTTTATCTTTAGCAAGCTCTTCAGCTTTTTTAATTTTTGATTCAATCTGTGTAATAAATCCTATATCAACTTGTGCGTAATAAAATCCGAAAATAAAACAGAGGACAAATAGAGCTGATTTTTTCATGTAGTTGTGTTTTTGCGTTCGCAAATTAAGTGTAAAATTAACTATAATCTCGTAAAAACGGTGTTAGTTTTTCCGAATTTATCATACTGTGTTATAAATTTAACACGCTGATAATAAGTTCTTTAATTTACAAATTTTATTGAAGACCAAATGTGTCTTCGGTTTTTTAAAAAATTGATCTTTTTACACAAACTATTACACTTTCTGTTTCTATAGTTAAAGGAAAATGATAGAAAGGCAATCAATTTTTTACAAATATTCAAAGTGTATTATCCGGTTTAAAGGATGTAATATATTCAGAAATTACAACAGGGTTCATTTTCCCGTCTCTTCATAAACTGCTAATGTTGCAAAAGATTAAGCTTATTAAAAACACAGAATTTCAGGCTTGAATTCTAAAACACGGATTATGAAAAGCAATGTTACTATCAAAATTTCCTGTTCCCTCAATCCGAAATTTTGTTCCATTGCTTTTCTCCTGTTTTATTAAACACTGAAAATAAGCATACAAAAAAACACACATATGGATTTAAAAAAATTAAATATCGGGCCGCTCATTAAGGAATGTGTAGAAAAAAGCGGACTGGAAATACAGCGTATCTCCCGGTTTTTAAATGCTTCAGAAGATGAAATCACTCAAATGTATCAGTCTGCTGAATTAAGTACAGATTTATTGCTTCGATGGTGTAAACTTCTGGAATATGATTTTTTCAGACTGTATTCACAGCATCTGATTTTATATGCTCCACAGTCTTCCGTTGACTATGTCCAGAAGAAAAAGTTACTGTCTTCACTTCCTGCCTTCAGAAAAAACCTTTATACAAAAGAAATCATAGAATTTGTTCTGGATAAGATCAGGAAAGGGGAGATGACAAAATCGGCTGTTGTTACTGAGTACAAAATTCCCAAAAGTACACTCTACAAGTGGATGAATAAGTATAATATCCCTGAAAAATAAGCTTTAAACCCTAAAACATGATGAAAAACAGCCCTGATTACAGAAAAATCTACACAGATATGATTAATGAAAAGTATCCTGATAAAAAAGGAGAAATCAAAGGTATATTATCCAAAGAAAATCTTTCGATGCTGGATGTGATTACCTGCAACAGTATTATTTCTGGTAGAGAAGATGAAAAGACCTTTTCTTTTAACCAGAAACATCGTTTTTTTGACCAGCAGTCCATCCTTCAGATCTTAGATTTTCAGAAAAAAAACGGCTACAATAATACCCAGGTTTCACGTCATTTCAAATTGAGCAGGAATACAATCACCAAATGGAAAAAGAAATATCTGTAAAAAAATGCTTTTGTTGTAATTATTTAACCTGTTGATTTTAAATATCATTACAAACGATACCTAAAGTCATTTTACCCATCGGTTATTTTCTTACTAACCTTTCAATTCTAATTTAAACAGTATACAATGAAAAAAAATCTACTGCCCATGGCCCTCCTGATCTCGATGTCTGCCGCCGCGCAGATAGGAGTCCATACAAAAGAACCTCTGGGGGTTCTGCATATAGATGGGGCAAAAGACAACGGAAATCCAGTTACCCAACAGCAAATAAGCAATGATCTCATTATTACAAAATCTGGTTTTATTGGCGCAGGAGTAGAACTTCCTGCTGTAAAACTGGATATGAGAACATCCGGAACACAAAATGCTTTTGGATTGGGCTCTACAACAATGACGGCCAACGCTGTCGGAGCAGGAGCTGTGAGATATGAATCTTCATCTTCAAAGATCCAGGTTTCTGATGGCAATACCTGGGAAGCTGCCATTATTCTTCCCGTTAAGGCTGTCGTTGTCGCAAGAATGACCAATGCATTTTCTGTTGCTTATAATGTGGATGTAAACATTACCGGATGGAATGAAGTAAGGGATCTTACTAACAGCTTCGATCCGGGGACAGGAATTTTTACTGCGCCCAGAGCTGGAATATACACCTTTTTGATGACTTATAACTTCGTTTCAGGCCCGGTAATCAATTCTTCTGAAGTAACCAGCCAGTTCTTCAGTCCAAGCAGCACATCTATTCTTGCACGTTCCTTCAAAACATTTGCGCGGGCTAATGAAGATGCCCAGATTGGCGGTTCTGCAGCAATTACTGTAAATCTGGCGGCTAATCAGACGGTGCGGCCTCAGCTTCGCCAGAATATTACCACCTCTTCCAGAGCTTTAAGAGTAAATTCAGACCTTCTGCATCCCGATGCCGGTTTTAACAATCTGACCATTATAGAACATTAAATAACACTAAAATGAATATTAACAGTATATACGGCATGCTTTTCTTTATTATTTTCTCTTTATCTCTGCATGCACAAACCGGTGTATTCACAAAAGATCCCTTACAGTCTTTTCATATTGATGCTGCTAAGGATAATACAGGAATACCACCTTCTACAACACAAATATTAAATGATGTAGTAGTAACTTCTGAAGGAAAAATAGGAGTCGGGCTTTTGGACCCAAAAACCAGAGTAGATATCCGGTCTGCCGATCAGAAAGGTATTATTGGATTGGGAACCAGTTCTCAGACCGCTACCGAGGCCAAAGCAGGTGCCATACGATACAGTACCGGAAATATCATCCAATATTCTGACGGAGCAGCCTGGCATAATCTTCCCATGACTCTTCCCCCTAAAGCATTGGTATTGGCCAATAAAGGAACTGCACGGACTTTTGGAAACAATGCGATTACAATCGTAGACGGATGGTCCGTCATTACAGACCCGCAATCAAATTTTAATGGAAGCTCAGGGACTTTTATAGCACCCAGAGCAGGGTTTTATATCGTTTCGTTTAATATCAGCCTGGCAGATGCCAATATTGCCCAGAATTCCAGAATAGAGACGATTATTGAAAGCAGTACTTCCACAAATAATATTCAGATTTACAGAAGCGTAAATTCTTACCCGGCCTGGGACGTCAATACGGTAAGCAATATCGTGGGAGGCAACTGTACTGCCATATTCAACTTATCTGCAGGAAATACCGTTCAGTTTAAAGTCTATCATAATTTCGGCGGGATCAGAAATATTGATACAAGCAATGGTGGAACCAATAACAGCATTAGTATTTATGAATTATAAAAATCTAAACACATGAAACTGAATAAAAATATAGTATTCTTAAGTCTTGGAGTTTTTCCGGGCATTCTTTCAGCCCAGATTGGTATTGGCATTTCTAATCCCAATCAGGATAATGCTGTGGAAATAAATACTACTGAAAAAGTGCTCATTGACAAAACCGGAAAAATAGGAGCCGGAGTAGCTCTTCCAAAAACAGCAATCGACCTGAGAGGCGGGACAAATGGAGCTATGGCTGTAGGAATGACTGACCAGACGGCAGCAGAGGCCGGAGCCGGAGCCATCAGATACAATCCCAGCCCGGCTATCGGTGTCCAGGGATATATAGAATATTCTGACGGAGCTGTATGGGTTCCAATTCTTCCATACGGGAAACCCAGAATTATAGTTATGGCAGAGAAAACAGACAGCAATTGTACCGTTTTTGAACCGGGTTTATGGCCCGTGGGAGATTATACAGACGGAATTCCCGGAAGATCTTCTGCTTACCTTACTTCATGGACTGAGAAGCTGGATTCGGATTCCGGGCAGCCCAGAACTAATTTTAACCATGTAACAGGGGAATTTACAGCCCCTAGAGCAGGGGTTTATTTTGCCACTTTTACTTTTGCACTCGCTCCAAGCCAGATCAATACCAGCTTTGGGCAAAATCAGACAGAAGCCATCTGGGAGGTAAGAGACTCTTCCAATAAGGTAACGCAAAGGGTAAAAACCAATAATGGCTATCCCCAGGATACCGGAAATCCCCCGAATACGGTGATTGCAGGATCTGCATGTACGGTAAGCGTATATCTGAATGCCGGAGATAAGCTCAGACCTTTTGTATGGATTAATGTAGCATGGGATCCGGATAAACGGTCTTTACTTAATACAGGAGGATATAACGTCCTTACCATTGTAGAACAATAATATCCATGAAACACAAATGTCTTTATATAGCTGGGATGGATATTCTGTCCCGGCCCTCTTCGAGGGAATAAAATTCCGGAATTCATATAGAAAAATATATTGGGTTATCTTACATTCCTGAAAACAGAATTACATCTTTTGTGCTGAAAAACAGATATCTAAAATTCACTATAGAATGTCTGCACGATGTTTGCATTAGATTTAAAATAAACACAAATATATTGATATGAAATCTTACATTCTGACAGGAAAATACACCTCTATAAGCCTGCGGGCATTTATAAAAAAAACAGCAGCCTTTATCATTTTTATAGTCCTTTTTTCATGTGAAAATAAAAAAGCAGTTAAGCTAAGACAGATCATTGACAGGCAGGAAAAGCAGAGTTTCCGTATGCTTGTAGGAGAGAAAGGCTTAGAGGAAAAAAAACTGAACTATCTGATCGCCCATGAATATGATAGTGCTCTGGCTGTTGTTGATCAGCAGGAAGCAGAGTTTAACAAAATAATCGGAGACATTCAGAAAGCCAATACAGACGGTGTTTCTCAGGGAAAAGAGCTGCAGCATACTTCTGTTAATTACTATACAGCAATCAAGAATCTTTATCTTTTTTCAAAACAGGAAATAGAATCGGAAAAACTAATCCGAAATGGAAAAAGAGCAGAAGCGGATTCTGCAATGAAAAGAATTGAGTTTCTTTATCGTGAAAAAAAACAGTTATATGACAAAGTCTTCCAGTCAGAGAATGATTTTTATAAAACCCGGCAGACATTTCTAAAGGAAAATAAATTAAAATAATCTGTCATTACACCACTTTTGCTTTTCTGACTATTTTCGCCAGCAGGGCAGGGAAGAACCTTTTCAGGTAAACACCTGTTACTTCGCGTCCTCCTATAGATTTTTGATTTTTCTTTTGCTGAATCGCGGTCAGCATTTTTTTTGCAAATACATCTGCGGGCATTCCTTTCATAGTGGCATCATCCATTGTTCCCTGCAGAGAACCGTCACCCGTTACGGCATTCACAGAGATATTAGTGTGCACAAACCCGGGACAGATAATGGTAATCAGAATTTTCTTCTCATACAGTTCAGCTCTGAGCGAATCAAAAAAGCCATGGAGGGCATGTTTCGCAGCAGCATAACCGCTTCTCATCGGAGCCCCGAAAATACCCATCAGACTGGACACTACAACAATCTGTCCACCACCGTTTCTGATCATATAAGGAATTACAGCTTTGGTGATTGCAGCGGTTCCCAGAAAATTAATATCCATTAAACGTTTATCCACTTCAATATCCGTCTCTATTGCCAGAGAACGTTGTGACAAGCCTGCGTTATTTATCAGTATATCAATTTTATCTAATTTCTCTACAGCTTCTGCAGCGTTGTCATTCATATTTTGGTAGTCAGCAAGATCCAGAGGTACTACTGCAAAACGTTCTACAGGAAGTCCGGCTTTTTCAGCAGCAGCATATAACTGGGCTTCGTGCCTGGATGACAATATGATTTTTGCAGTGCTTTTCTCCGCGAGTTCCCTGGTTAAAGCTTCTCCGATTCCTGAAGATGCTCCGGTAATCCAGATTACTTTATCGTTAAAATAAGTGTTCATTCTGTTATTCTATGTATTGGAATTATCTGTTTTAAGTTCTGCAATATACTTTCCGGCCTTCATTCCGGAGAAAATACAACCTCCGAGAAAAGTTCCTTCCAAAGCACGGTAGCCATGCATTCCGCCACCGCCAAATCCGGCGGCTTCACCAACGGCATACAGCCCTTCCAGTACACTTTCATCTTCCTTCAGAACCTGACCGCTTAGATTGGTTTTAATTCCACCCAGTGTTTTCCGGGTAAGTATATTTAGGCGAACAGCAATCAGGGGGCCGTTTTTAGGATCAAGTATCTTGTGCGGTGCGGCTACACGTCCCAGTTTATCTCCTAAATAATTCCGCGTACTGCGTATATAATTAACCTGGGTATCTTTTGAAAACTTATTATCCAGTTCCCGGTCCCGGGCTTCTATCTGTGATTTTATCTTTTCATAATCCAGAAGATGGTCCCCGGACAGCTCATTCATCTTTTTTACCAGATCTTCAAGATGGTCTGAAACAATAAAGTCTTTTCCGTGTTCTTTAAAAGCTTCTACAGGGCCTGGCGCCTTTTTCCCGAATATCCTTTTAAGAAATAATGGATAATCTTTATTGGTAATATCCGGGTTCTGTTCTGAGCCGGACAGGGCAAATTCTTTTTTAATGATCTTTTGGGTCAGGATAAACCAGGAATAAGAAAATCCGGTGTTTTGGATGTATTTTAATGTTCCCAGCGTATCAAATCCGGGAAGAAATGGAGCAGGAAGGCGGTTGCCTTTTGCATCAAACCATAGAGAAGACGGCCCCGGAAGTATCCGGATACCGTGTTTGGGCCATATTGGATCCCAGTTCTGGATTCCTTCTGTATAATGCCACATTCTGTCACGGTTGATAATATGTGCTCCTGCATTTTCTGCAATACCAATCATTTTTCCGTCCACATACGCAGGAACTCCGCACACCATATTTTCCGGGGCTGTCCCCAGTCTTTCCGGCCAGTTTTTCCTTACCAGTTCGTGGTTGGCACCAATACCTCCTGATGCAATAATAATATGAGGCGCCGTATATTCAAACTGGGAAATTACATTTCTGTTAGTTTCCACACCTCTTGCTTTATCATCATCTTCAAGAATATCTCCTTTCACTCCTTTGAGTTTTCCATTTTCAACAATTAATTCAGTAACCCTGTGTCTGAATTTCATCTGCAGCAGGCCTTTTTTTTGAGCCTGATACGCTTTTTCTACAAAAGGCTTTACAACTCCTGTACCGGTTCCCCAGCTGACATGAAAACGCGGTACTGAATTTCCATGGCCATTTGCTGAACCATCACCACGTTCAGCCCAGCCCACCATAAACATCAGTTTGATGCCGAGTCTGGAAATGTATTCATACTTTTCTTGGGATGCGAATTTAAGATAAGCTTCTGCCCATTTGCGGGGCCAGTAATCTTCTTTACGGTCAAATCCAGCAGTGCCTTTCCAATCCTGGAGAGCCAGTTCATAGGAGTCTTTGATTCCCATTCTGCGCTGTTGTGGTGAATTGATCAGAAACAGCCCTCCAAACGACCAGAATGCCTGTCCGCCAATATTCTGTTCTGTTTCCTGATCTATTAAAAGCACTTTCTTTCCGGCATTGGTAATTTCCATGGCAGCAGTAAGTCCTGCCAATCCGGATCCGATAATAATGGCATCGGGCTGGAATATTGTTTCCATTCGTAAAGAGATTTCCTGATTAATAATACGTTACTTAAATGTATAAAATATTTGCGCTTCAACATATAAATTATCGAGAGAATTTATGCCGGAAAGGGATCTCTACAGATTTATATCATCTATCTTTGTTCATAAAATTAAGCGAAAATGATGCCGTATAAAGCATTTGCTGTAGCTAAAGACGGTACAAAACATCCTATTGAGGCCGAGTCTATTATCATAAAGCTTGTAGAAGATATCGAAATTTCTCTTTTACCACTACATCCGGTTTTTGACGGCAAACTCAATAAAACATTCTATCTTTGTTAAAAATAAAAAGTATGAGATATTTGTTGATCATGATGTGCCTTGTATGCTCGGTTTTCAGCCAGGTTTCAGCACAACAGAAGCAGGATCCGTGGAATGAAAGCCAACTGATGGATCCTGCATTATTAGCCTCCAGAATTACCCAGCACAAGACAAAAGATCTGGTTATTATTTCAGTAGGTCCGGAAGCTATTATTAAAGGTTCCGTAGACATTGGTCCGACCCATGAACCGGAAAATCTGGAAAAATTAAAAAATTATCTTAAAAAAATTCCAAAAGGAAGAGAAGTTGTGATTTACTGTGGGTGCTGTCCTTTCGTAAAATGTCCTAATATCCGCCCGGCATTTCAACTGTTACAGGAAATGGGCTTTAAAAATGCAAAACTACTCAACCTTCCGAAAAATATCAAAACGGATTGGTTAGATAAAGATTATCCTACCAATGATTAGAATAAAAACATTTTTCAGCATTCTGTTTTTAATGATTTGTACAGGATACATTTCTGCGCAGAAAAATATTGAAACAGGAAAGAAAGCTCCGGAAATTATACTTGCAAGACCTGATGGAAATTCTTTTTCACTTTCTTCATTAAAAAACAGGATTGTTCTGATTGATTTCTGGGCCACCTGGTGTGCTCCCTGTATGGATGAACAGCCGGAACTGAAGGCTTTGTATGATCAATTCTCAGATCAGGTAAAAGATAAAAAATTTGAAATTGTAGGAGTTTCTCTGGACAGGAATAAAGAGAGCTGGGAAAAAGCAATTCATCGTTTCAATATCAATTGGATACAGGTAAGTGACCTTAAGTTCTGGAAAAGTCCGGTGGCCAAATCCTATGAAGTTGATGAGCTTCCCTTTAATGTTATTATTGATGGAGAAGGAACTATTTTAGCCATAAATCTTCATGGAAAAGAGTTAGAGGATTTTCTGAAACAGAATTTAAGTAAGAAGTAAGATTATCAACGATAATAATCTGTAAGGAGTGGTAATTTTACCGCTCTTTTTTATTTACTTTATACATTATTTTATTACAGTTTGAAAACAGAATATTTTCGAAACTATCAATTTCATATATAGCATGTTAACAGATATCATTACCCACGGCCTTGATGTTATTTTTTGCGGAATAAATCCAGGCTTAAAATCAGCTGATGACGGGCACCATTTTTCAGGAAGAAGCAACCGTTTCTGGAGAGTTCTTCATCAATCCGGCTTTACACCTTATGAGATTGAAGCAGTAAACGATACTTCTATTTTAGATTTTGGGTATGGCTTGACAACTGCCGTAGCAAGAGCAACTTCTCGTGCAGACGAGCTTTCAAAAGAAGAATTTGATGATTCTCTGGAAGTTTTTAAAGCCAAGATAACTGAATTTCAACCTAAGTATGTTGCTTTTCTTGGTAAAGCCGCTTACAAGGCATTTTCTAAAAAGAAAGAGATTGTCTGGGGGCAGCAATCTGAAGATTTCTGCGGAGCCAGGGTTTGGGTTTTGCCTAATACCAGCGGACTGAACCGAGGGTTTTCGCTTGACGATCTTGTTACCTCTTACCGTGAATTTCATCTTGCCATTCAGAAGTAATTAAAAATCACTCTTTTCAAGTTTATATTTTGTTCGGTTTGCTTACATATTTGTTATTCTTCACAAAAAAGCGCCATGGCAAGAGCGCATCTTCCTGAGCGTACGCAACTCCTATGCGGGGATCTGCTATGATTTCATCAGGATGATATATAATACCATGATCTTCAATCCAGATTTCATTTCCGTCCAGATCTTTTTTATTAAAGGATTTATCAATGCCTAAAGCCTTAGCTGCGGATCCCGGTCCCGAAGAAATAGCGGTTTTAGCAGCAGGTATATTCCGTCTGAATTCCATGATTTCCTTACCTATCAACGGCTCAACAGCCCTGATCAGAACTGCATGGGGATCATTTTCCACAGAGGTTACCACATTAAAAAGATGATGAATTCCATAACATAAATAGACATAAGAAACACCGCCAGGGCTGTATAAAGTTTCGGTACGGTCTGTTCTTCTGCCGCCATAAGCATGGGAAGCTTTATCCTTCGTGCCAAAATAGGCTTCAGTTTCTACAATAATTCCGGCTGTTATTTCACCATTAATTTCTGTAAAAAGAACTTTTCCCAATAGATTCTGAGCCAGAAAAAGCACATCTTGATTAGCATAATAGGAGAGTGGTAGTTTCAAATCAATGGTTTTATGAATGTACAGATCAAAATTAAAGATATAAAAACAATTTTTCACAATCAAACAGATTTGTTGCTACATTTGAATATTAGTTATTGATATTCTAAAATATGATAAAACCCTTTACGCTCATCCTGTTTCTATGTGTTTTTTGTTTGACGGCACTATCATTCAATATTCCTTATCAGCAATCTTATCAAAAAATGATTGTTGGAAAATGGCAGCCTGTACTTTCAAAAGCTGAAGGAATTGAAGCAAACGGAAAACGAACGGTTCAGAATAATTCCAAATACGGCAGTAAAGATATTATGCAGTTTAATGCGGATGGTTCTATTATTGATGGCGGACAACTTTATTTTTCGTATTCATTAGACCCTAATGATGATAAGCTTTTATCTTTATTTGATGGCGGCAATTATGAAAGAAAATTTGAAATCGCTCAATTAGACAAAACAACAATGAAAATTGTTATGCGGGATACAGATAAGTATAGGGGAGAACCTTTTCACGTAATCTGGACGATTGTATTTAAAAGAAAATAAGCAGGTTTAAATAACGTCAGTTCGGGATAAGAATGTGTGATTGATGGAGGTTTGAAGCTGGGAGCTGGAAAAGGGAAGTTATGGAAGCCATCAAGAATAACGGTTGATCTGTTTTATTCTTTTTGTGATATTAAAATTTTATGGTAACTATCAATAATATAACTAAAAATAACTTTCAGCCTTAAACTCCTTAATCCAAACTTAGGTTAAATAAAAAATCCCACAACTGGACTGCCCCCAAAAAGTTAGACACTTTTTAGGGGCATTTTTTTATGTATAGAAAAGAAAAATTTAGCGTTGCTTTCAAATTAGAATGTATTAATCTTCACAAAAACTCTTATCGTTCGATTGAAT